>Ga0172381_10002602_pt1 | contig 19742 bp, 14 predicted proteins | sample Leawel6488metaG_FD_119754 | JGI IMG/M metagenome (GOLD analysis project Ga0172381, IMG submission 119754) | Leachate microbial communities from a municipal landfill in Southern Ontario, Canada - Leachate well 64-88 metaG | ecosystem: Engineered > Solid waste > Landfill > Unclassified | place...
AAATATCCAATTCAGTTCCCGTGCCCAAAGTCCCCGCCAACAGTCTGTCGCGAATTAAACCTAAAAATTGTGAGGCCAAAGATGAGAGCCCCAACAAAATTGCGGCCTCATGCAAGCTAGAAACTTCTCGCTTAAATAGATTGATTATCCTTCTGACCATTTTTATTCAATCGCTAATCCGTCTAAAGCCCCGCGACCATTTTCTAGGTTAAAAATTATAGCTGCAATAACTGTATTTTCTGGATTGGTAATTTTAATCCGTCTAAAGTTTTCTAAAGCCAAATCAGATTGTCCAGAAGCATCATAGCTAAGACCTAAAAAATACCTGGCGTTGGCATGGATTGGAACCATTTCAACAACTTTTTTCAATGTATCTATCGCTTTTTTATAATCAGTATTTTTATATCTTAGATAACCCAGTTGGTAAAGAAAATCAGCATCAGTATTTTGAGAATAAGAAGCGTAAAAATCTTCCAAAATTTTAATTGCCACCTCTAAATTGCCTTTATTTGTTTCAATTTCCGCCAAAGATAGAGCCGCCGGCACATAATTTGGACGGATAGTCAAAGTTTTATCAATATATTTTTGGGCAATATCTGGTCGTCGATAAGCCAACTCTAAACGTGCTAAACTATTCAATAGAATTACCGGGTTATTGGGACTAAGTTCTAAAGCCTTATTAAAAGCCTTGACCGCCTCCTCATAAGCTCCTTCAATATTAAGAGGCACGACTGAAGCATAAACACGACCCAGAGCCAACCAATTCATATAGTTTTGGGGCGCTACTTTAGTTGCCAATTGCGCGTTCGCCGCCGCTGAATCAAACAGGGTCTTAAAATTAGCCAAAATGTCTTCTTCTGGCAAATCTGTTTTCTGAAGTAATTCTTTTATCTGTAAAGTATAAAGTTCTGAATTTTTTTGGCAATATAAATCTTGTTGACTAAGATTTATAACTCTTTCCAAAAGAGCGCTCGCCGTAATTAAATCCCCAGTTTTATTTAAATCATATAAACTTTTGTGATAAGTAAAAACTGAAATATATTTTTTAACAATCAAATAACCTCCAACCACAGAGAAAAAAACTACCATAATAAACAAGATTACGGAAATATAGCTAGCTAAGAATTTTTTTGGTAAAGAAATTTCTAAATTTTTAACTAAGCCAAGATTAGCCAAAGTTGCCACCAAAAAACCAGTTACGATAAAAGATAAGATAAAAAGATAATTGCCAGGCACAGAGAAAAATGCCAAAGCCCAGAGATAAGACGCACTTATAAAAGACAGGAACAAAAAGTTTTTTGTTGTTTTATCCTCAATCTTAGATTTAAACAAAGCATAAAAACCACTACCTAAGATTGTTGCCAAAAAAGTCAACCACAAAACAAAACCAACCAAACCAAGACTAACTGCCGATGAAGGAATCAAACCAGTCCCAAAACGAAAATCTACATTCCAATAATTGCTCTGATTGACCGAGATCGGTTTATATTTTGCCCAAGCAACAGAAAAACTGTTTGGACCAGTTCCCAAAAAACTGTTAGCTCGTAAAACATCTTTAGTCACAATATAAGAACTTTCCCATGACGGACGCACATCAAAAACCGGCACTCCTATTTGACTACGCCACAAAGCCAGTTGATCATTTATCATTTGATAACTACCCAAAAAGAAGGCCGCCAAACAAACAATTGCCAAAATTAAAGACAAACTCCAATAATAACCAGATTTATTTTTTTGATTCAAATAAAATTTATAGGCAAAAATAAAAACTGAAAAAGAACCAACTATCACCCAAAGAAAAGGATCGTTAATTAGACCAAGAGTGATCAAAGAAATTAATAAACCTAAAAATACCAGCAATCTTAGTAAATTTTTTTTCACCTTAAAAAAATCAAGAATAATTACCGTCGCCAAAACAATCAGGCCTAAAAAAGCCCCCAAATCATGCCACTTCCCCAAAAGACTTTCCATAAAAATTTTAATCACTCCACTTTCTCTAAGACCCAAAGATCCAAAATCTACATTAAAATAGAAAATTGCCGCCAATTGGAAAGAGAACAAGACTAAAGCTACTGCCAATAAGCCAAAATAAGCGCGCCAAAGCTCTTTTTTTGTTTGGAAAAAGATTGCCGTTAAAAACAAGAGGGTAAAACCGACCGCTAACGTCAACCAGGTATCCAACTCAAAACCTAGGCCAATAAAAGATTGAATAAATGAACCCGAAAAAATAGTTGAAACAAAAGACGAAACAAGTACCATTAGAGAAAGAGCTAAAATACAGCTTTTGGGAATAATTAAGCGACCCTTTTTTAAAATATCAAGCACCCAAAAGGTCATTGCCGCCAAAGCAAACAATAAAAGAAAAAGCTTTTTGCTAAATTCTAAGGCTGTTCCCCATAATGGCAAATAGAAAAGTGGCAAAACTAACAAACAAGCGTATAATGAAAGTAGGCTTAAATGTTTAAAATCCCAAAAAGAATTTTTTAAATTTTCATCTTGCATTCGTTCAATTAAAAATAGTTTATCTTTAGTAAAAAAGATTTTAATACAATTAAGTATATAACATTTCGCTTTATTTGCCTATGGAAAAAGGTCTAATCACAATCAAATCTGCCGCAGAGATTCTTGGAGTTTCTGTTGAGACTCTGCGAAACTGGGATAAGCGAGGTATTCTAAAAGCTCGCCGTAGTCCTCAGAATGGTTATCGCCTTTACAACATTTCTGAGCTACAAAAAATGCTCAAACAAAAACAAATCAAAGAACCTCGCGTCAAACGTGCCAAATTAACTGATTAAGACCTTATTAAACTATTGCGTAGTTCACTATTTTATTATATAATAAACAAGACTGTTATCGGGCAATTGCCCCCACACCCAGAAGGTCTTTGCTTTTTGCTTATCAAAAATTAAAACCCACTTTTGATACTAATAAGGTGTAACATTCACCAAATTTATCAATAAACGTGAGTTGGAGCAAAAAATAATTAAGACATTCTAGGTGTGGGGGAGGAAAGTCCGAACACAGAGCCGCCACGCGCGGCAAAGGTAGCGGGTAATGCCCGTCTAAAGCAGTATTTTACTGCCTAAGAGGTGCGAACAGAGACGCCCTAGCCGAAAGGCAAAGGTGCCCCGTTTCGACGGGGCAAGCTCCCCTAGCAATAAGGGAGTTGAAACGGCTAAATCCTTACCTCTGTGCAAGGCCGTGTTTAGTAGATTTTCTACTATTCGTGCCGCTTGATTCACGTCGCAAGACGCAGAACAGATAAATAATTGCCTAAGCAACTTTTGTTGCTGGACAGAATTCGGCTTATAGATAACAGTCACCATAAAATCCGCTTTAAAAGCGGATTTTATGGTGACTGAGATTAATTGTTTATTTCCAGAGACTGTTTCAGTTTTTCTAAAATTCTTATCCCTCAAACATTCAAACGCTCCAACCAAACCTGGAGCGTTTAATTAAAAAGCTCTATGATATTTTTTGATTTTAGCAACCCCCAAGGTTCTCGCTTTATGACTTAATTAATTTATCCTAGGAATTTTTGATACTTTTGTTCCGTTATTTCTTTTCTTCTTTTGTGTCAACATTAGAAAGCCCACCTGCCACTGGATCAATTTCACAAGTGCCAGCTGAACAAGCTAACTCTTTAGAGCCAGTTGTCACATCGTCGTATTCGTAAAGAACAATCTTGGAAAAATCAATTTCTGGGAAATTTTTGGCAATTTCTTCGTAACGTTCTTTGGTAATTTCTTCGTATGGCGCCAACTTATAGACATAATCATTACGTGGCAAAAAAGATAGTCCGCCGACCAAATCCCAATTTTCATAAAGCCAGTTTCCCACTCTCAACCATTCATCATCACCAACCGAAATAGTAACTGATGGATTATGCTCGGTATAATTTTTTTTAAGCATCTTCCAATATTCAAGGTGGTCCATAGCGTTGACGTCTTTTTTTACCACGGCCCCTTCTGGCGCTTTGATAGGAAACTCTAAGACATAAGTGCCAGCATTAGCATCAGTTTGACCAACCTCTGGATGATATGGCACACCCATATCCTTGAGCATCAAAAAAATCGGGTTATGACGCTCAATTCTGACACGACGAATATAATACTTGGCATGGCGCGGATGACAACCAGAAGATGAATCAAAGAGTTGTGAACCATTGCCAGACGGTTTGGCGCAAGTGACCGCCGTTGATTGATTAATGCCAAATCTTTTAGCATATTTCTTGTTAGTTTCTATCGCTACCTTTTGCAACTTTTTCATCGCTTCCGGATTACGCAAAGCTGGACAATCCCATTGACCAGTAATAGAAACCCCAAGCAAACGTTCTTCTTCACAGTTCTTGCGCCATTCTGGCGAAAGATAAGCAAATTTAGTCAAAGTTGATTGATAAGTGCCTAAAATGGTGGCAATTCTAACTTTCGCGGCCAAATCAGCTAAAGTGTCTTCGCGACGCGCTACGACCTCTGATAAATTACAAAATTGTTTAGACTTTAAAATAATTTCGCCACAAGGATTAAGACCCGAGAATTGAGCATCTTTTTGAAAACCTGGCCAACGACGAGTAGGTAATTGTTTTTCCAAACTACCCCGATTAAAAATACCCCTTTCTCCAGATTGTCCCTTGATTAAATTTAGCCATTCCTCAAGAAATTGCGCAACCGTCGGTTTTTCATTGTAAACGACTGAATTATTGGCCATCATTCGTTCTGGATGGCTAATATAAAATTGTCCATTTTTGGCTTCTTTCATTTCTGGATCATCTAAATCAGAAAGCGAGATGAGAGCGCTTCGCCTAACCCCTCCCATTACTACCACTTCTCCTGTTTTACAGATAATATCGTGAACATCCAAAGTGGTTAATCTACGACCTTGACGCGATAACATTTTTTCCCTAGAAAAATCAATCAAGTTTCGCAAAGGCTCAGGACCGGAAGCTCTTCCCCCCATCGTCTTTAAACGCGCACCTTGAGGTCTAATTTCTGAATAATCAAAACTAACGTCCTTACCGGCGGCCCAAGTCCGCAACCCAAAAATAAAAGCATCCGCCCAGCCCTCTTTACTATCTTTTATCAAATAAGTTTTCAATTTCTCTCCAGTTTGGCGTTGAATAATAGGCAATTGTTCAACGTTTTGATGCTCTACAGAATAACCACAACCAGTCCCACACATTAAAACATACATAATTTCTCCAAAATCCCGCCAATCAGTTGGCGCAATAAAAGAACAATTATAAGCGCAAACATGAGTCGCAGCCGCCGCTTGACCCGCCGCCCACAAAAGACGCATAGAACCCATGGCACGCATAGACAACATATTCTGGCGAATTTCTTCGTATTCTTTTTTAGTCAGTTTATTGCCTAAATTTTTGTGCATAAATTCAATATAGCGACTAACTGTCTCTAGCCATGTTTCGCGTCGCTTTTTTTCGGGAATCCAACGAGAATAAGTGGTGTAATAAACAAACTCGGATAATTGGTTGCGAAAATATTTTTTACTTTCAGTGACCAAATTTTTGACTTCGCGTGGCACTTCGCCTTTTTGTTTGCGAATTTCTGATCTTTTTTCTCGATAAAGAATATAGGCCTTGGCGGTTGAAGGAAATTTTTGTAAAATTAATTCCTTTTCTACCAAGTCCTGAACCTCTTCCACCGTCGGGATATAATCTTTGCCACGTTCTTTTTTGATTTTAGAAACAAAAATCGTTACAGCTGTCGCTATTTCACCAGCCTCTTTTTCACCACCCTCCTTGACCGCCTTCATAGCTTTCAAAACCGCGTTTGTTATTTTCTTTTCATCAAAAAGGACAATTGTTCCATCTCGTTTTTTAATCTTGCTTATTTTAACGACCTTGACCCCAGAGCTTTTGCTCGTTTTTTTCGCGATTTTTGTGTTTTTTGCCATTATTTTTAATAAAAATTGATAAAAAATTACTAATTTTGATATTTTTTAGAAAAACTATTTCTATTTTAATCTAAAATGGAAAAGCCCCAAACCCTAAAAAACTGTTGATAAGTGAAAAAACTAATTGAGTGTTAAGTTAAAAATTGGACAATAAACAAACAATAACTTAAAATTAAAAGTGAGGAATTTTTAAGTCTTTATAATTCAAAACAAGATTACAATATGTCAAAACTAAAGATTTTTATAGTCACAGTTCTGTCTGTCATTGTTTTTTTATTAGTTTTTTCCCCCCATTTTTTTCATCAAAATTCTCTGCCTTTTCATATTGATGAGTGGCACCACATAGAGCAAGGATTAAAGATGGGTAATTATGGCGAATACTTTAAAACTTTACAAGCCGAAAATGCTAATCGTTTTACCGGCATTGAAATGGGCTTTCATTTAATCTTATTTTTCCTGTCACAAGTAGTTAGTTTAATCTCTATATACCAATTCCTGCCAGCTCTTTGGGCCGTCTTGGGAGGGTTAGTTATCTTTTATTTAATTTACAAAAAAACCGAGCACAATTTCTTGATAGCTTTGGTGGCAATGATTTTCTTTGCTTCAATCAAATCCAACGTCAACATTACCGGCTTGTGGTTTTTTACTCCACTTTCTTTTTCTATCCCCTTAATCTATCTCTATACTTACTATTTTACTGAGGGATTTTACAAAGAAGATAAGAAAAAGATTTTATACGGATTATTTTTTATGATCGCCTTAGTGCCAATCCACTCAATTTCAGTTCTCTTTTTGGTCCCGGTAATGCTTTTCTACGCCGCCTTAAACTATAAATTTGTTTTGAAGAATAAAAACTTTTTTTTATCCTTTTTAATTATCCCAATAACGGGTTTACTTTTTTATAAATACACTCTTGATATTCCGTGGGTTGATGTCTCGGAACACCTATTTGAACAATTAAAATTTAAATATGGTTGGGGAGTTTACGAAATAAGAAACTCCTTTACTGAAGTTTATAGTTTAATTGGTTATTTGCTCGCAATCATCGGAGCCGGCTTTTTACTTTACTACAAAAAAGCCAAACGATTTTCTTTCTATTTAATTTGGGCTATTTATGCTTTATTTTTGATAAACTTATACCGATTAACTGGTATCTCCTTCTTGAGTCCTTATCAACGTAACTTATATTATTTAGCTTTAAGTTTGCCACCTCTTTCGGCCCTCGGTTTTTATTTTTTGACAACGATTATCACTCGTCAAACCGAAAATTTTTTAGCTCCCCAAACATCTAATGATACTCAAAAAGCAATTAGCATAAAAATTGATTTGACTCCTCAACAAAAAGTTTGGGTCAAAAACATTTTTGTTTTGACGGTTAGCGTTCTTATCATTGCTGGCGCTTTGGTTGGCTATTACAAACTCCCACCAGACTTGGAACTTTATAAAGTAATTGATGAGGATGATTATAAAACTTTAAACTTTCTAGCCCACTTACCCAAAGGCACAGTAATGGCAACCCCTTTGATGTCGGCCGCTCTCTACCCTATCGCACATCAAAATCCGGTAGCCAAACTGGCTTTTTATGGCAATGTTGAAGATATAGAAAGATTTTTCTTGAAAGCAAATTGCAACGAGAAAAATCAAATTATTAAAGAACGCAATATTAATTATATTGTGTCGCCAGTGCCCCTTGATTGTCCTTATGAAGTCATCTACGCTGAACATAACGTCATTTATCGCACCAATGCCAGTTTCTCAACTAAAACAAATAAATAAACCCCTCATTAGTATTATTCTGCCTTGTCGCAACGAAGAACAATCTTTAGCTCAAAGTATTAATTCCATCAGAAAAGTTCTGGATAATTCCAACCTAACCGGCGAGATAATAGTTTCTGATTCTTCAAACGACCATTCGCCTGATATTGCCAGACAATTTGCCGATAAGCTGGTTAAACACGACAAAGAAGGATACGGTCTTGCTTATCTTGAAGGTTTTGAGGTCGCTGTTGGTGAAATCTTGTTTTTGGCTGACCCGGATGGTTCTTATGATTTTGGCGAAATTCCTCGTTTCGTTAACGAGGTAATAAACAAAGACTACGATTTTATTATTGGGAATCGTTTCCAGGGCAAAATACATCCAGGCGCAATGCCTTTTTTGCATCAAAAATTAGGTAGCCCGATTTTGACTCATATTTTTAGATACCTATACCAATTACCGATTGGCGACATAAACTGTGGAATGAGAGCTATCAAACATAGCCTCTTGCCCAAATTAGAACTTTCCGCTACCGGAATGGAGTTTGCTTCAGAAATGTTGATAAAAGCCAGCCGTCACAATCTCAAAATAAAAGAGTTGCCAATTGATTATTACCCCCGTCTTGGTGATTCTAAATTGAGAACTTTCCCTGATGGTTGGAGACATTTTAAACTAATGATTAATCATAAGTTTGCAAAATGATAAACTTTTTCCGCCAACCCATCTTTCAAAAATATTTCAAACTCAAAACCGGATTTTGGCTTTTGGGAATCTTGGGGGTTTTTTTTGTTGGTTATTTTTTCCGTGCTTATTATTTTCTTTTTACCTATCTTCCCTTTTCCCCTTACGACCTCTATTTTGAGACTAGCTTGTTCGGGCCGCGAGCTAGTTCATCTCTCTTAGATCTTTTTTCATCTAAGGTCTTGAGTTATCCACTTGGATATTATCTAACTTTAATTTCTAGACAATATCTTCAACATTTTTACGTCATTTATATTTTAAGCGGAATTTCTTTTTATTTTTTGGGCAAAGAATTTTCTGGTCAAAAAATTGGTGGCTTATTAACTTTTGCTGTTTTTGCTTTGGGCTATGAAAATCTGATTCAATATACAGGACTAACTTACCCAAGCGGTATTTGTTATCTCTCTTTTGTTACCGCATTGCTTTTTTATCTAAAATATCTAAAATCCAACCGTGATTTTCATCTGAGTCTTTTCCTTATTTTAGGAATTGTCACCATTACCACTTATCATACTGGCGCTGGAGCGTTTATTTTAACCTTGATTGGGCTGCTTGTTTCCCAACTCTTATCACCTTACCCGATAGATAAAAAATTTTTGGCTAGCGTATTATTTTTAGGCGGCTTTTTTTGCTTTTGGTTATTTTGTTTTGACGGCAAGGAATTATCTCTTATCTCTGATGCTGTGGAAAAACTAAATTGGTCTGATTTGACTAAATTTATTTATCCCATAGGAGCTTTGCTCTTTTTAATTCCTCTCTCATTAATAAAAATTAAAGACAAATATTTAATCGGTATTTTTCTTATATTTGCCACCATACTAATTCTTCTGCCTCTTGATTTTTTTAATTTTCTGATTTCTCTTGGTCCAGAAAATTATTTTGCTTCCAGCCCAACCATTAATGCTGTTTTATCACAAATTATTCTCCTACATCTTTATTTTATTTTATTGAAGAATAAATTAATATTTAGCCAAGAAAAAAAATGGCAATTTATTCGCGGCTGGTTGATTGGAATTTTTTTAGTTTTTGTATTTCTTTCTCTGGAAAACTATTATGTTCGGGTTCTTGATTATTCTTTTCCTTTGGCTTTTGTCCTCTTTGCTTTTTATTGGACTGACAATAACATTACCAAAAAATTTAAAATTACCGTCATTTCCGTCACGCTTTTGATCTTAATTGCTTCCCAATTTGTTATTTTTAATGATAATTTTACCTTACGAAGATTTTATACTCTCCAAGAATTCCAATCAGCCCAAAAAATTTTTAATTTGAAAATTCAAGGCGTTTTTGCTACCGATCTAAGAACTTCCGCGTTGCTCAATCACTTAGGAATAAAATATATTTTCTTTTTCGGCAATAAAGATTTTGAACACGAAACTCTCTTTTATGAACCCCAAAATATCCCCTTGTATGACTTTGATTCTTTTTACGAAGAGCCAACCGATCATCCAATCCCCGACTTTTATGTCGTTCTCTCAAAAAATATGCAACAGGTAGTTTACTCCACAAATTTTCAAACCAAACCCATTGGACCGGAACTTTTTTCTTATTATGATAAACATTATCCCAAAGTTTATGACGATGGCTTGTTTAAAGTCTATCTAATTTATGACAACCCTCTAAACGATAAATTTTATGAAAATTGCCATAATCTATGATATGCTTTACCCCTTTAATGTGGGAGGGGCAGAAATAAGAAATTATCAGATGGCTAAACAGTTATCCCTAAGACACGAGGTGCACTTATTTGGGGTTAAGATGTGGATTGGTCCTGATGTCATCAAACGTGAAGGAATTATTTATCACGGCGTCTGTCGTTATTCCAAAATGTATAATTTTGACGGCGCGCGCACTATCTGGGAACCGATAAAATTTGCTTTAAAACTTTTTTTCCCTTTACTAAGAGAAAAATTTGACATTATTGATACCTCGTCTTTTGTTTACTTTCACTGTTTTGTTTGTAAAGCAGTTTCAATCTTAAACAAGACCCCGCTTATTTTGACCTGGCATCAGTATTGGAGTGATTATTGGTATGATTATATTGGCGGTTTGCAGGCTTTTGTAGGAAAACTTATAGAAAAAACTGTAAAAAATTTGACTCAAAATCATATCGCGGTATCTTTGACCACTCGAAAAGATTTAATAAACGCCGGTGTTCCCCCAAAAAATATTTTTGTTGTTTATAATGGCGTCAATTTAAATATCGTCAAAAAAACCCCGATAAGCCAAGAAAAATTTGACGTGCTTTTCGTTGGACGTTTAATCCACCAAAAAAACATTGGGCTTCTCATAAAAACTGCTGACTTGATCAGAAAAGATTTTCCCAATTTAAAAGTGGGAATTATCGGAAATGGACCAAATTATGAACAACTTAAAAAAATGTCTGTGAAATTAGGGCTTGAAAAAAATATCATTTTCCTGGGTTTTTTAAGTAATTTAAAAGATGTTTATGCTTATATGAAAGCGGCTAAAATTTTTGTTTTACCTTCGCTCTTGGAAGGATTTGGTATCGTGGTCATAGAAGCTAACGCCAATGGTTTGCCAGTAATTGTAGTAAAAAATAAATGGAACGCGGCAGTAGAACTTGTTACTAACGGGAAAAACGGATTTATTGTTGACAATAATATTGATGATTTGGCAAAAAAAATATCTTATTTATTAAAAAATGACAATATAAGATTTTCAATGAAAAACGAGGCTCAAAAGTTTGCCGCCAATTTTGATTGGCAAAATCTAGCTGAAAAACTGGAAATAATTTACACTAATATTAAGAATGAGCAATAATTCCATCATTTATCTAAAAATATTTGGCACCACAGTTGTAATTACAAGTCCAACAGAAATTTCAAATTGGATAAAATACGATTATCATTCTTATTTGACATTCTCTTCAAGAGAGCCAGAATTAGTATTTGATTTGTTCGCTAAACCGGGCGACACAAGCCCTTATAATAACTTGATCGCTAAGGGCTATCATAAAGACTATATTATTTATGAAAAAGGAAATCTACGCGTAATAGATTTTTTTAGCGAAGGCTTATCTATTTTTGATAAAAAAACAAAAAAAACAGAAATTTATTGCCAAGACTTAGATTATCTGTATGAAATTTTTTATCTGGCTTTTGAATCCTTGGTCGGCGAAAGTTTAGAAAAAAAAGGTTTTACCAGAATTCACTGCCTAGCCCTTGAAAAAGACGGGAGAGCCAATATCTTGATGTTACCTCCGGGTGGTGGTAAAACAACTTTAGCTTTGAAATTTTTAGAACACCCTACGATAAAAGTTCTAACCGAAGATATTCTCCTGTTTAAGAAGGGAAAATTTTATGGTCTTAGCTTTCGCTGGGGGGTTAGACAACAAAGCTCGGAATTTGCTCCGACACGCTTGATGATACGACGAAATGAACACAACAAACACTTAATTGATACCGCAAACTTAAAACTCGCTTCCAAAGCTACTTACGGCAAAATCATCGTCGGGATTAGACAATTAAATGACGCCTGTGCCATAAAACCAGCCTCAAGATTATTCGTTTTTTGTCGAATGTTTAAACCAATGGTTTTGGGGCTAGAATTGCAACAATCATTGGCCTATTTCCTTTTGGGCAATTTAAAAGACTTTATTCTTAAATCAAAACTTGTGCTCAAAAGGCTAGAGAGTATAATAAAAATATCTTTTCACAGTCAAGGTTATGAAGTATTTCTTGGCAATAATATTGAAAAGAATTACGAAATCTTGACAAAATTTCTAAATGAAAACTAAAAACAAAAGCTTTTATAAAAAAACCTAAAAAGGTAACTGAATAATCATGGTTGATATTTATAAAAGAACCTAGATAATGAATTTTTACCGCAAAATTCTTAAAATAGTTAAAACTTTCTTTGTTAAATATGGACAAAAAACTCTTGTGAAAAAACTGGGGATTTTCTTATATAAAATTTCCAGCTTCATCGCTTTGAAATATTTAGTTTTCAAGTTGCCCAAAATAAAAACTGTTTACTCAATGACTGAAGTAACTGGAGATTGGTTTAGGGTGGGAGTAAGCGATATTGATTTGATTGTTGTATTTTCTGATATTGATAATTTAGAAATATTTGATTATTATAAAAAAATTTACAGCACTGTTAAAAAAATGGAGTTAATTTTCCCTTTTGTCTGGCTGGGTGGTTCGCCTTTTTTTGAAAAAGATTTTAAGCTTTGGTATTCATTAAATATGGAGTATTTTCATAATATTGGAAAATACAAAGATTTATGTTTGCTCTATGGTCCAGATTTGAGACCAAAGATGGCGCCCCAAAATAAAATCGGGCTTTCAGCTTTTTCCATTAGACTTTTTTTTGAAGAAATTTTTGTTGAAATTTATTACAATATTCTAAACAAAGAAAACCGTTTCAGAAATACTTATAAATTTTTTAAGTTATTATCCCAAATTAGCTATTCTATTGAGAAAAACAAAGTAATTTCCTTTCATTCTGAAGTGATGGAAAAATGGCTCTCTAAAGCTGGCTGCGAACCTCAATTCGTCAAACAACTTTTACAAATGCCAGCCTTAGATTATCTTGTTATTGATGAAGACTTTTCTGTTAATCTCATTTATAACACAAATATTATCATCAATTATATTGGCCAACAGTCAAAAACCAAACCGACAACCAACCCTGAGAAATTAATAGTTGAAAATTTCCCTCCAAAAATAAAAGAAGAAAATATTGAAAGTATCAAAAATTTTATTGAAAAAATTTCTAAAAAAAATATTTATTCAATCTTTATAACCAAGTCTATTTTTGTTCCTCAAGCAAATTCATATACTCTTTACTTGACTATCAATAACAAAAACAAAGAAGAAACAAAAAAACAAATCAAAAATATTTTAGCTAGTCTAAAACTCCTTCAGGTTGGATTAAAAAACATCTCAATAAAAGTCCGTAGTAAGATATATCTAGACAGTATCTTCCCCTTAATTTTATTTTCAGACCTTTTAAATTTTAATCAATTTATGAATGGTGGCTGTCTAAATGAATCACCAAATATAAAATATAATTCCCTAATCTTATCAGGCGTAAATCCAAATTTAACACCAGACTTTAATGATTCGGCAAAAGGGATTTATGACATAATTCACGTTTCGTTCAATTTGATGGATGATCTAACTTTTGATATTGTATTCATTTATTTTCTTCAATATCTTTTATTAATCAAGACAAAAAAGCTTTATTTAGACAATATCATAAATATCTATAATAAAGTTTTTAAAGAATCCATTGACCTAAAAAATCGTGAGGCTTCATATTTGAAATACAGAGAATTGATAAAAAATTTTTATGAGATTAATAAAATAAAAAACACCAATAAAATTTGAATTTAGATAATTAGTAAAAGATGTCTTTTCTTAAATTAAGTAAAATATAGTAATATTTTAAATAAAGATATGGTAAAAAACAAAAAAATTATAATCGTTTACAGTTTATTTGGAACTGGGCATCTCCGTGTAGCAAACATCATTGAAGATATGTTGCGCCACGTCGCACCAAATTACACGGTAAAAAAAGTTACCACCAGCGAGCTCACTACTTCTTCTTCTATCCAAAAATTAGAATCTTTCTGGAATTTTTCACTAAAACACCATTTTATCAGGGCTGCTGATTTTCTGGTCAATAAAATGACTCGCTATTTGACTCTCCCTCTTATTGAATTTGAGAGCAATAAAAAAATGTATTCTTTTATGGAAAAAGAAAACCCTGATATTATCATCTCAACTGTTTCAAGCTTTAACAAAGGACTTGGTTACTACGCCGAAAAAAATAGAAAAAAATTTATTGTTTTTATTGCTGATTTATTCCCCTCTTATTTTGATTATCTCCATCCAACAGCATTACATTTTGGTTACCTAGAAGAATCCAAGGAAATCGGGCAAAGTCACGATTCTAGTCTGACTTATTTTACTCATCAAATTTCATCAACAATTAGCGCAAAACAAAAATTAAATTTCTTGCGTGGTTATTATAACGATTTTTTCCTCAAAAGAAAGCCAGTTTACATCACTTCCTTGGGGAAAGAAAAAAAGAATAATTTCAAAATTGTTCCCATTGGAATTTTCGCCGAGAGAAAACATTATCAAAAATCAGAAAAAAAATTAGAAACAGGGTTAGACCCATCAAGACCAACCGTGCTCGTAGCTAGTGGCGGGCAAGGCGGTAGGTTTGTCTATAAAATCATCAAAAAAATATGTCAGGAAAAATTAAATATCATCGCAGTCTGCGGACATAGCCAAAAATATTACCGGAAAGTCACCACCTTAAAATCACTGGCAAACGTCAAAGCTTATACTTTTACCAAAGATCTAAATCTATTAATGGAAATGTCTGATGTGGCGATAATTAGGCCTTCTGCCAGCATCTTTCTAGAATTAATTCTTCATCAGGTTCCTATTATTCTTTCTTCACCCGTTTTATCAAATGATTTAGGCTGTGTTGAAATATTAAAAAAATACGGTTTAGGCAAATTAGCAAGATCATATTCAGAAACAAAGAATATTGTAATGGAAATCTTGTCCAATTCTAATGAATATCAAGCAAATTTTAATCATCTCTTGAGTCAATACGCCGACTCTTATGAAAAACTTCAAACAAATATCTGTAAATTTATTTTGGAAGATAATTTCATCTAAAACATTTCTACAATTAAAACACTTAAGAAACTTATGGCCCAAAATATGAACGCGAGAAATTTTAGACTAAGACAAAATTAAAAAAATAATCTAAAAAATAAAATGCCTAAATTAAGTATCATTATCCCTACTTTAAATGAAGAAGAGAATCTGCCTAAACTGTTAACAAGCCTTGGCGACAATAAAGAAAAAGATATTGAGGTTATAATCGCAGACGCCAATTCCACCGACGGGACAAAAGAAATTGCCAAAAAATTCAATTGTAAGATAGTCCAAGGCGGCAAAGTTGCCTATGGTCGTAACAATGCTGGTCGCCACGCCAAGGGAGATTATCTATTATTTATAGATGCTGACACAATTTTAACTCATGGATTTTTGGATAAGCTAATGAAAAAAATAAAAAAAACTGAAGCGGCAGGATTTGCCTTAATCCCAGATTCCGACAAAATTATTGATAAAATGATGCAAGCTTTTTTCAATTTTTATAATTTCATTATTCAATTCTTTTTTCCACACGCCCAAGGTCCAATAATTTTTTCAACCAAAAAAATGTTTTTGCGATTAGGAGGTTTTGATGAGAGTTTGAAAATTGCCGAGGATCACGATTATGTTGTCAGAGCAAGCAAATTGGGAAAATTCAAGTGGTTTTATAATCCCAAAGCAATTACCTCAATGAGAAGATATTACAAAATTGGAAGAGCTAAAATTTTATTCCTTTATATCAAATGCGAAGCTATCAGGATGTTCAAAGGCGAGATAAAAGATGATATTTTTGATTATCAATTTGATATTTACAAAAAATCAAAAAAATAAATTTGTATTTGATGATAAAATAAAAATATAATAAACTCTTAAAAATCAAACTAAAACAAGTGCCACAGAAGATTTATAATTCAATATTAAAATTTATTAAAATTTTTTATGTCCACTTCGGACATTTTTTTCCTTTTCACCAAATTGGAATCTGGCTTTACACTCTGGCGGGATTCATCTGTTGCAAATATTTAATTTACAAAATTCCTGAAATTCAATCAATTTACCAAATAACCAATTACCACGACAATTGGTTCCAGCCTGGGATAAGCGACCTTGACCTCCTTCCTGTTTTAAAAGACGCAGAGACAAAATTAGAACTTGAAACAATAAAAAAAGTTAATCGAGCGCGAAATCTCTTGGGAAAAATCTTCCCCTTTGTCTGGCTGGGCGGTTCGCCTTTTTTTGAGATTGATTTTAAATTTTGGTATAGAATCAATACTGATTATATTCATCACCGTCAAAAATATCTTGAAATGAAGCTTATTTACGGCTCAGAAATAAGGCCAAATGTTATCCCAATAAAAAAACAAAAAATGTCCGGCAGTTCACTTCGTTTCTTTTATGAAGAAATGCTGGGAAATATTTATTACAATATTCTTTTTCAAAAAAACAATTATCGAATTTTTTATAAATTTTTTAAAATTTATGTCCAAGCTGGTTATACTATGGAAAAAACACATCAAGCCCCAGCCCTGGAATCGCCCCAAATACAAGCTTGGTTAGCCAAAACCGGTTGTCAAAAAAAATTTATAACCAAAATAATAAATCTGAAACAAAAAAAATTTTTTTGTTCTGATTCATCTTTTAATATTGAGATCATTTACAATTTAATCAAAATAACCGAATATTTAACCGATATTTAAAAGGAAAAAAAGAAAAAACTGTCTGTTGGAAGACAAATAGATACCGTCAAACTTAGACAAGGGAAAAAAATACCGCCCTTTATAGAGATTTCTAATTTTGTGAAAGCTTTACCCAAAGACAATATAAAATCCATTGTTTTGACCAAAAATATTTTAAGCTCCCTATTAGAAACTTTTTCTTTTTATATCGTTTACCAAACTAGCAATTCTTTTAACTTTAGAAAACAAATAGGAAGTTCTTTAAACAATCTCCATCATCTAAAAAATTTGATGGGAAATATCAAACTCCAACATCGCAGCGCTTTATTTTTGACAAAAAATGTTTTTCCCATTATCCTAACCGAAAAAATTTTAGAATTTGATACTTTTGTTAATGCTGATTGTTTTTATGAAGCCTTAAACATAAACTCCAACCAACTTCTTCTTTATGGTTACCCCTTAAAAATAAAAATTAATAGCCATACAGTAGAAAAAGCCTGGCATTTCACCATTAATTTGGCTCTTAATTCTGTTCCGCGCCCCGTCTTTGAAGCTTTGATAATGGCGATTTTACGAAATGAAATTTTACATCAAAACCAAAAATTTGATTTTTCTCAAAACTTGGCCAAGCTTTACGAGTCTGTTTTTAAAGAAAAAAAACCGGACAATTTTGAAACTTTTTATTGCCAAACTAGAAATTTAATTAAAAATAATTATTATTCTCCTTATCTTAAAAAATATCTGCCTTGATTGCCTCTCGGTGTTTCATCTGATGTTCCCACATCTCGGCATAAACTCCAACTTTGGATAAAAGTTTTTGGTGAGAACCGCTTTCTACAATCCTACCACCTGACACAACCATTATTTTATCAGCCGAAGTGACAACGGACAATCTGTGAGTGATAATTATTGTAATCAAATCAGGATAAGCTAATTTAATATTCTTTATCGTTTCCATCACCGTCTTTTCGGTCAATGAATCTAAGTTGCTGGTAGCTTCGTCAAGAATCAAGACGTCAGGCTTTCTCAACAAAGCTCTGGCAATGGCTAATCTCTGACGTTCTCCGCCAGAAATTTTTATCCCCCCCTCACCAATCAAAGTCGCTAAACCACTTTTAGTTGCTAATTTTTCTAAAGAAACTTTTTGTAATACTTCTAGACATTCTTCATCAGTTGCTTCTGGTTTCAGAAAAAGCAAATTTTCTTTAATCGTTCCGCTAAAAAGTTGGGTTTCTTGAGTAACTAGCCCAATACGTTTCTTTAAAAAATTAAGGTCAATAAAATTTGAATCAAGATTGTTAATTAAAATTTTTCCATTACGTGGTTGATATAGGCCCAGTATCAGCTTGGCCAAAGTTGTCTTTCCAGCTCCGGAAAAACCAACAAAAGCAATCGTTTCCCCAGGCTTGATTTCAAAGTTTATTTGAGAAACACCACTTTCTTTATTTTTGTAAACAAAATCAACATTTTCAAAAGTGATGGATGATATTTTCTTAATTTCTTTTGTTTTTTCATTTTTAATTTCTTTGGGAATAGTCAAAATTGTATTCAATTGTTTGAAACTTGAACCAACTTCGTGATATTGCACTGTCAAATTCCCGATACTTTCCAAATTAGAAAAATACAAAAACAAATAAAAAATAATTCCCAAAAATTCGCCAAGAGAAATCTTATTTTCATAAATTAATAGCAACATCAAAAAAATAATAAGGCCACGAAAAAGATTAATTATTATTCCTTGAAAAAAATTTAGAAATCTAATCAAGTAAAACTTTTTTTTATTCAAGTCTAATATTCCATCATTAACCAAATGAAAACGTTCTATTTCTTGATTATCCAAGCCTAGACTTTTTACCAGTTCTATATTGCGTAATGATTCCGTCGTTGACCCAGTCAAAAAAATAGTTTTAATGTTTATTTTATCTTCTATTTCTTTTATTCGGCTTTTAAGGAAAAAGATAATCAAAACAACAACTGGCGCTGTAATTAAAAAAGACAAGCCAAGCCAAAAATTAACATAAAAACAATAACTTAATATTAAAACGATTGAAGTAACGTAAACCGAGGCCGAACCTGTTAATTTGTAAACCCAAGCTTGAATTTCATTTTTACTTTTGTTTAATTTTTGAATTATTTCCCCAGTTTTTTGATCTTCAAAATTTTGATAAGGAATAGAAAAAATATGAGATAAAGAATCCGCAAAAATTTGAGAGCTTATTTCTTGAGCCAAAATACTAGAGAAATATTCCTTAAAATTCCCCGCCAACCAAGCAATAAAAAAGATAAAAACTAGCACCACCAAAAGAAAAACTGAACCATAAACAAAACTTTGACGAGACAAGCTCTCTGCTTGTGTAATATATTGGTCTACAGAAACTCGCAAGATTTGCAAACTAAGCAACGAAAAAACTTGATGCACTAACGATAGCATTAGGGCTCCAAAAAGCTTAATTTTATCTTCTTTTAAATATTCCCAGATTAAACCCATTTCACGATGTTCTTAAATTTATCAAAATTTAGCCTCCTTCTGACTCTGGTTCTGGCAATGATCCTTCTTCCGGCTCTTCAACGATTGGAGTTTCTTCTACAACAGGGTTTTCTTCAACAAGAGGTTCTTCAGATTCGCCTTCAGTTTCTTCTGGTGTTTCCGGTATTTCTGGTTCGGTTGGCGGAGTAGAAGACGAGGTGTTGCCACCTGGGTTATCTTCATTTTGTTCATCAGTTGGTGGAGTAGTTGTTGAAAGGTCGGAGCTTGATTCTGGTTCGGTTGGTAAAAGAGAGGTATCAACAATTTCATTATTAAAACCGTTAATCTCTGTTCCTGCAATTTCTGGGAGTGACCAGATATAATCACAATCACCCTTTATTTTTTTTCTCTTGCCTCCTTCCACCAAAAGACAATATTCTTCGCCAGTAACGTTATCTATAATGGTAATACCCTTTTGAATTTTTATCCCGCCCTTAAAATCAACTCTCTTTTCAAAATAGACTTCTGATAAAAAGTTGACATCC
>Ga0172381_10002603_pt1 | contig 19738 bp, 14 predicted proteins | sample Leawel6488metaG_FD_119754 | JGI IMG/M metagenome (GOLD analysis project Ga0172381, IMG submission 119754) | Leachate microbial communities from a municipal landfill in Southern Ontario, Canada - Leachate well 64-88 metaG | ecosystem: Engineered > Solid waste > Landfill > Unclassified | place...
TCTTTTGTATAATTTTTTTTAATAACAAAACCACAATTTTTTTTAATTTCAACATATTTATTCCAGAAATCTTCTCTTAAAGATTCAAAAACTTCTGTTTTAAAAAAATCTTCATCAATTAATTTTTTCCTGTAAGCTAATTGAATAATTTCTTGTTTTAATATGTCGAGATCAGCAGTTTCAGCCATCACTAAACCTCTGAGGTTATTTAAATCTTGAACTTTTTTTAAAGTTAATTTAATTATTTCTTTGATTTTGTTAATCAATCCAGCCCTTCCTTCTTCAAAAAAAACACCTTCAAACATTTCTAAATTATTCTTGATATGTTCAATAAAAGCACCTTTGCTAGAATAAAAGCAAATCTCAGAACAATATGTTTTCTTTTTTACACGTTTAAGAATATTGTCTGTAGTTTTACCCGAATTTAATTGAAAATCAAGTAATATTAAATCAAAATCTTCAAAGTTAACTTGTTTATCATTCATTTCTTTTTCAGATTTACATTTAATTATCTTTGGCACAAATCCTAATTCTTCACTTATAAATCTTTTAACTCTATTCATCTGACTAATCATATCTTCGTCATCGATCCATAAAATTTTATATTCTAATTCCATTTTTTTATGGTTAACCTAAATATTGTTGGTTTTTCTTTTTTAATAAGACTTACAGTTCCTTCTTTTTTTTCTATGATTTCCTTAACATGATATAATCCTATGCCTGAACCTTCAGTAGTCGTTTCTCCCCAAGTAAATAATTTAGATACTATCTCTTCTTTTACTCCGTCACCATAATCTTTAAAATCAACAATTAAATTGTCTTTTTTTATTATTATTTCTATGTTAATTTGCTTGGCATTAGCTTTCCAAGCATTATTAATTAAATTATCTAAAACAATAATAATTTCTAAAGGAACAAACTTAGTGATAAAAACTGCATCTTCGTTTTTTGTTACAGAATAATCAATTTTTCTTAATTTTTTATGAGGTATGTTTTCAATATACTCAGAAATAAATAGAATTAAATCATCCTCAATTTCTTTACTTTCTAGATTATAATTCGCACTAGTTACTATTTTCGTAATAGATGATATGCTTTGGACTTCTTTTAAACTATACGAAATATAATTTTCTCGAATCTCTTGATTAGGAATTATTTCATTTAGTTTTAATCTTTCATCAAAATCCAATAAGTTATCCCATATATTGGCTGTGCAAATATCAATTTGATGTTGTAATTTAATTACAAATTCATTGTCTTTAGTTAGTAAACTTTTTGTAAATAACTCTCTTTTGTTTGCACTTTTTGCATCTTTTTTTGCTTTTGCAACCTCTTCTTCAGCTATTTTTCTTTTATTTTCTTCTTTTTCTGCCCTTTTTTGTTCTTCTTTTGCTCTTTCTTCAGAAGCCTTCCTCTTTTCTTTTTCCTCTTCTGTCTTTTTCTTCTGTTTTTCTAATTCATCTGTATATTTTTCCATTAATTCTTTTCTTTTATTTTCAATTAAATTTTTCTTATACATATTGGCTTGCTTTAGAAAATCATCTTTTTTAAGTTCGGAAACTAATTTCTTAATGAATTCCTCTTCCATACCTTCCCAATTAATGTTATCCTTTGTATGAGTTACCTTAAACCCTTCGAGAGATAGTTCTCCAAAGATTCTCTGATATTCTTGGGAGTTTGGTCCTTTAAATATTTCTTCAGGTTTATAACCTCCACTAACAATAATTCTTTTATTTCTAATAAGAAATAACCCTGACCTTGACGGACTTTGAATCTTCAATAAACCTACATATCCTTTGACTCTTTTACCTCTAAACTTAAAATCAAGATTTATTTTCCAAGATTTATAATCTTTTTTATTAATTTTTTTATTATATTTAGGTAAAGTTTCTAAACTTAAATCTTCAAGTTCTTCATAAGTATAATTTAAAATATTCTTCTCAGAAAAAAGTTCATCAACAATCTCATTTATTTTTGTATAAACTGGAGCAAACAAAATATCTCTATCTTCTTCATATTCTAATTTTTCATCGTTTAATGAAATTTCAATTTCTCCTTCTCTTAAAAAAATTCGATAAATATCTGTAAGATATTCTTTTATTTTCTTGATAGAATTTGTATGAGGAAATTGTGAAACTTTCTTCAATGTTATAATTGTGTAACTTTTATTATTATTAATTGTCTTTTTTTCATATGCAAGATTTGTAATGTTTTTTTTAATAATTTCCTTTAGATCAAAATCTATATTTTTCTCAAATTGTTCATTGAAATGTTTAGTTCTAACTGTCCAAAAATCACAAAACCAACAACCAGCTGCTTTCATACCCATACCAAATTCAGAAAGGCCTTTTCCAGTAGGTTCTACAGCAGGTGTAAATGCTCTTTCCATTTCTTTTTCAGAAATTCCTGCCGCATTATCTTTGATAATTATTTCTTTGTTATCCGCATCAATAATAATTTCTATTTTCAATTTATACTTTTTATTTGAATTTAGTTTCTTTTTATTAGTCAAGTAACTTTCAATAGAATTGTCCACAAATTCTGCTAAAGCATACCAATATCTATAATTTAGATGTTTAAATACATTGTAAATTTTTTGAGGTGGTCGTATATTTAATATATTGTCCATTCTAAATCATCTTATTTTTAGTAATTTCTTTTTAATTATATCTTTTTGATAACCATAATGTAATTCTTTATGACAATTAGGACATAAAGCTATTACATTAGTGATGTCATCTTCTCCATTTTTTGATAATGGAATTATATGATGTACTTCTAAGTAGCTTTGACCTCTTTTATTTTTAAAGGGAGCTTTATTTTGGCCTAATTCACAAATTCCTTTAGCTCTTTTTAATGACAAAGCAATTACATATGGATTACGGTTATATATTTTTGTGCTAGAAATATATATTTCTAAAGGTTTTTTAATTTTAATTTTATTAAGTAATTCTTTCTCTGAATAATTTAGTCCTTCTGTAACTTTTTTATTTTCCAATTCTTGTAACTCTTGGATTGTAACAGTCTTTGTTTTATAATTTCTCCACTCATTTAATTTTTCGTCATTTAATTCAATAATATAAATTTGTTTTTTATTAGTTGAAAAAATTTTGATTATAATACCCATTCTTATTTGAAAATTATTTCTTTTTCCTTTTATAATTTGAAATTTATTATAAAATGTTGAAAATCCAATATATTTTCTAATTCCTATACTAGTCCCTATTTCTGAGAATTTGTTAAATATATGACTTTTTTTAGAATTATTAGTTATTGAGTTAAGCTCTCCAGGATATTTGTCCCTACTCCTAGAAATAATTCCAATTTCTTTATCCAGTATGAATAGTATTGGAATCTTGTCTTTTTTTATTTGTTTAAATTCATTTTCGTTTCCTAATGACAAGGGGAATGAACCTGTTGCTAAATAACCATCATTTGTAGATTTATTTATGTCCCATTCCAGTACTTTATTTTTCTTAACAATCATTTTCTAGAATTTCTTTTATTCTTTTTGCCATTTTTTGAGCGAATAATGGAGGAACTGCATTCGCAATCTGTTGTGAAACATCGTTTTCAGAACCACAAAATTTGAATCTCAAAGGAAATGTGTGAATTATTGCTTTTTCCCTATTAGTTAAATATCTATTTTTATTCGGATGAATAATATAGTTGTTGGTTATTGTAGTGGCAGGTTCATCAGGATTTAATCTTCTAAAATAAGATCCATATCTTTTAACAATGACTTTTTTGCCATTTCTAATTTTCTGAGTCTTTAGATTATCTGGAAGGTGTTCATAATATCCTCCTTTAGGTATATGTTTTATTCTCAGTAATGTTTCTGGTTCATTGATAGTTATTATGTGATTTTTCAGATTTTTTTGATTTTTAAGTTGTGCTAGCGCTTCTTTTACAATAGATACCTTATTTTCTTCTTTTGGAAATCCATAATTCATATTTTCTTTCATTTTCTTTATTAATTTTTTAACATTCGTTGCAAAAAATATAACTCTTCTTCTTTTTTGAGGAACTCCATATTTATCCATATCAATTATTTTATAAAAAGTAGCATATCCTATTTTTTTAAATTCTTCTTCAATTATCTCCTTGTATAGTCTACCTTCTTGATTTTTTCTAACTAACATATCTCTAACATTTTCCATCAGAACAATTTTTGGTTTCAAAAGTTTCACTTTTTTAATATATTCTTGAGATAATATTCGTCGTTCATCTTCTTTTTTTAATTCAGACAATTTTATTAGATGTCTATTATTTAGTCTTGTAAAACATTGACAAGGTGGACCTCCTATAAATACATCTACTGAATTTTTACTAACTATTTTTATTAATTCATCTTTTTCAATATTTTGAATAGGTTTTTCAAAAAAAGGAACTTTTGGAAAATTTGCTTTAAAACTTTCAGCTGCAGGAATCCAGAAATCATTTGCAAATAATATTTTAAATTTATTTTTGTGAAAACCTAAATCAAAGCCTCCACAACCTGAAAAGAAAGATGCCATAGTATGTATTTTTTTATTTGTCATTTTCTTTTAATTTCTCCTTAATTTCAGGTATGATAAATTCTTCTTCAAAAACAGATTTGACAAAATCATTAATGATAAATGGTCGTCTTCTACTATCTATATTGTCTTCAACATATTTGATGATTTTTTTGGCATCAAGTTTTTTTAAATTTTCTATTATTGCTACTCTTGATTTACCTATGAGTTTACCAATCTCCGTACTCGTTGTTGGTTTAACTAGAAGAATGGTATTTATTAATATTTTGAATTCTGTTTTTTTATGTTTATTATGTTCCCACCAATGTTGTGGAAGTAATTCTTTCAAATCCAATTTGATTTGTTCATATGATTTGTACCCATTATTAATCAAAACAGAATTTATGTAATTTTCTGTTAATTCTTGATTTCGTTTAGATTTTATAGCTTCTTCAAGGATGATGCTTGCAAATTTTAAAGCAAATTTAGAAATGCCTCCTGAATATGCTGCAATGTGTTTTAAACTATTTTCTGTAAATAAGTTTATTTCATTACTTGTTTTGTGAGTATAGAGTTTTAATCTTGTTTTTAGCAAATGTTCTGTTTCACTTATTGAAAAGGGAGGTATAAAAATAAATTCTTCATAAATACTTAACGCCCCATATTCATTTTCAAACATAAAATTGAAGGCAGAAGGAGTCCAAGGGGACAAGAAAATTGTTTTATCATGTGATGTTCTATCTAATTCTAATAATTTTCTAAATCTCTCACGAGAAAAAGAGTTAGAAATGATTAATGGTTCTTTTTCATCAAAAGGAGAACTAATTAATATTGTTTTTTTTTGTTTAACAGCTATTTCAATTTGTTTTTTTAGATGATTTATAATATCTTCATTTATACTATGTGCCTTCATTTCAAAAATATCGTATAGTTTTTCTTTTATTTTTTTAGTTGTATGTGTTTCTTCTTCAGAGTTTAAATTATAAATATATTCTCTAAATAAGTTTACTAATGTTCTTGAACCTACTCCTTCAGAACCAATTATTGCAACATCTTTTCCATATCCTAAAAAAGAACCTACAAAATGAGGGGATAATTCTTCGATAATATTCTGTCTTCCAATAAATAACGAATCAAAATTAGATGTTAAAGGATAATCAAAACCATTAAAAGGATTTGCCCATAAACCATATTTTCCATACTCTTCTGCAAATTGTTTTCCTTGTTTTTGTACTGCTTTATCTATACAATTTTTCAAAAAATCAATTGGTTTGTTCATCAAACAAAATACAATTTAAAGAGTATATAAATCTTTCGTTTATTGTCATTATAATTGACGCATTTTACAAATAATGTATAAAATACATATATTTCTATATATTTATATATTTATATTATTATATTACTAATAAAAGAATATAAGTAAATTTAATTCATTATGAGTAAACTTTATATATGTGGCACCCAATTCAATATTTATGATAAAACAAACATTTATTCAAGAAAATATGCAACCAGACAATGTTTCAGAATCTGTGGATTTCCTTAGCGGATTGTTTGATTAAATAATAGATATCTTAACAACTTTTATATAGTTGTATAAAACTATCTAAGTTAAGCATGATTTCAACAAAAATCTGGAATAGCGATGTGGCTGAAAATACAAATTTAGTTTATAATAAAACTCCTTTTAAGTTTCATTCTGTTGATAGAAGTATTTTAAGAGTTAGCAATAAAGCAATTAATAATGAAAAATATTTGGCAATAAATTATCCTTTACATAATTGTGATTTAATTGTACCTATGACTTTAGAAGCTTGTTATACGCTTATTAACAAAGAAGGAAAACGAAAGAAAGTTTTATTGATTACAAATAAGTTATTTGTGCGAGAATTTTATTCTTCCATAGAACAAGCGGGAGGAAAAATTTCTTCAGTATTATTCCCCATTGGAATGGTATCTCGAAATGGCTCAATTAAACCAATATATGATTCCTTAAAAGGTTTGAGAAAAAAATATAAAGATTATATAAATGACAGTATGGTTTTATTAAGTAATTCTTTGAAGTACCTTCCATCGGACACTTCTGAAATTGGATCAATTATTTTTGATCTTACTCAAAACTACGAACCTTCTGCAATTCAATATGTTGTAGATTGGGCTAAATTACAAAATATTAAAGCAATTGTATTTATAACATCAGATATGAATGTTGAAACTCTAAGTGAATTTCAAAATAAAGACATATCTATTTGGGCTTGGACACCAACCATGTTAAAGCAAGAATTTTCAAATGAAATACTACTGACTGAGTCATGTGATGCTCCTTTTTATAATTCAGCAATCGAAGTACAACGAATTATAAAAGGATTACGTAGAGATGCCGTGTTTGTTGAAATACCTGAACGTTTAGAAAGAATGTTTCTAGACTCCTACAAATTCCTTAAAGATGTTAAACAAATGTCTAATTTCAAGTCCAATCATTTGCTACAAGAGGCTTTGCGAACGTATATTAAAATAATAAAATTATTAGAATGGTTGCCTGCTTCTTTAAATGTAGTGGAGGAAGAGGAAGAGGTTTCGTGGGGAGTATTATCTATTGAAAAAAGATTTCAAAAATTGAAGTCATTACAACAAAAAATTTCTGAAGATGATCCTATATTGGCGAGTTTATTAGAAAATGCAATAAGTAACATCAATAGAATAAAAGATTGGTTTTATGAACATTCTAATTTAAAATTTGAAAAAGTAATTGAATTAATAGAGCAGAATAAAACAAAAAAAATAATTTTTGTAGTTTTTAGAAATTGTGATAAAAAAGCAATGCTCTACGAAATTAAATCTAAATTAAATTTAGATGAAAGTGATTTAGAATCTAAGAACATTATTATTTGTTCATACTCTGAAATAGACTCCATACTTGGTTTATTTGATGAACTTTATATTCTTGGTAAGGTTCCTAATTATGCGAAATTTTTAACTCAATTAGCTTTTCCAGAAAAAATAACATTTATACTTTATCCATATGAATCACTATTAGTGCAAAGACAATTAGAAAAAGATGATTTATTTAAAGAAACGGAGTTCGATATTTTGGAACGAGCTCATGCAATAGCTAATTTATTAAATTTAGATTTTAATGTTACAAGAACTAGATTAGAAAATGAATATAAAAACATAATTCCTCCCAAAAATATAAATCTAATAGCTCTCCCTGAAAATACTAATGTTAAATTAGCAGAAGTTGAATTAACGAACGATCTTTTAGATTTTGAAGACTCTTTTGAATTGACAACTGAAATGGATTCTGATTATGAATTAAATTATGATTTTGAAGATTCTTTGTTAAACAAAGAAGGAGTTGTGGTTCTTGCTAGAAGAATCGACTTTGATGATGGTGAATCCATTTTTGTACCTAATAAAAAAAGACTTTCTTATTTTATTGAATATAAAGATAAATTAATTAATAAAGAATCTGAAAAAACCAAAATAGGAGACATTATTTTAATAGTTGATAGAGGAACCAAAGAAAACCTTACACAATCTATGTTTAAAGTATTACACAAATTACCTTCATTAAAAAAGACTTTATTTTTAGTACAATCATGGTCATCTGTTTTAAATAAAGAAATGAAAAAAAATAATTATGGTGCTCTTGATGTTATTAAAAAATTAGAAGAAGAAGGTTCTCAAATTAGAGAACAATTAACAATCGTTCACTGGTTATTGGGTGAAACTATGGGTCCTCGTGATAAAAAAGATATATATAGATTAGGTAAAATTTTTAACAACGAATTTTTGATTAATAATTTTTCCATTATATCTAATGCTGTGACTGCTTTAAGAGGAATTCATCAAAAAGTTATTCGAAGATTAAGCCTTTTGATTCCAAGAGCAGGCATGAAAGCAATAAAAGGAGATTTTTCTGATGAAGATATGATTTCATCTGAATTAGGATTACATGTTGAAGATTTTTATGATTCTATATCTTTAAAGAAAGTAAAGCATGTAAAAGAAATTAACATAAATTATTCATTATGTAATAAATTATTATTAACAAAAGAGATAGAACAGGAAGGAGTTCAAAATGACTGAAATAGATTATAAAATAAAAGAAAAATTTGCTAACAAGATAATTCAAAAAATAAAGACTAAAATAACTGGATCTGATTCAAATATTACTTATGATGAAAGACCGTCTAGTCAATTTTTTGTGGGAACTTTATGTACTCAAGAACAAGATTCTTTGAAAACCAATTTTGTTACGATGGTTAAGCCCTTTACTATGGGTGCTGAATTTTTGATTTCTAAAGAAGATGCAAAAAAATCAACACTATATATAAAACCAGATGCAGCTTTTTATTATCGGATTTTTCCATCTTATGAAAAACAAATTGAATTTATGAAAAATAATTTTAATCAAACATATCCTGAAAAAGATTTTTTTGAATATCTTAAATCGCAAAATGAAGATGAACAACTACCTGAAAAATTATTAAAAACATATAAAAAAATAAATTTTCCAAATCTAAATTTGAAATTAGATCTTCAAAATATTAAAGACAAAGATGAAGGAGACTTTAATACAGAAATATCTGCAGAAGTAGATAAGTTGTTAGATGAAATACAAAAGGATCCTTTATTATTTCATTCAATGAAACATACTGGTGATGAAACATATAAAGAAAGAGAAGCAAACGAGTCCATTTTGTTAGGAGATATTGTTGATAAAGAAACTTTTGAAAAAAAATTACAAGATTGGAGTAATAAAGCTGCAATTCCTAATTGGAAATTTAACATATATTATTCAATTACAGATTTTTCAAATGAAAATTGGAAAATTAAAGTTATTTTTGTTAATGAATGTGTAAATGCAAGTGGAGATTCAATAGAAAATTATATATTTGAATCTAAATTAACTTTAAATTTAGAAGGAGGTTCTTTCAATGATTTTATTTTTGATTATTTAAAAGATAATTACAAATATGATGGAAATGTTAATACTAGCGGTATAAATTGTTCTGCAATTCTTATAAATCCTCAAACAATTACAACTGAACATTTACCTATTTATATTCAACCAAAAAAAATAACTAATAATGAATTAATTGCGAAATTTGAAGATTTAGAAAAAACTCCTCTTGAAGTTCTTAAAAATTTATTAAATCATATGCAAGATGAATTAAATAATATGAAACTTAAAAAACACACATTTCTTAAGACTGGTGAAGAAATTAAAATGTTGAAATATGAGTATGATTTAAAACAATTTCAGAATGAAATTCTTCGTTTTCAAAAAGGAATAAATGTTTTAGAAAAATATCCCAAAGTGTTGGAATCTTTTAAATTAATGAATAAATCTTTTATGAAATCAACAAAAGGATATGACAGCTGGAGACTTTTTCAAATAGTTTTTATCGTTATGAATATACCCGATATTGCAAAATCAGAATATTCTGAAATTGAGGCAAATCAAGAATTGGTAGATGTTATTTACTTTCCCACAGGAGGAGGTAAAACTGAGGCATATTTAGGATTAGTTGTAATGACTGCCTTTTTTGATAGATTAAGAGGCAAATTTGCAGGTGTAACTGCAATTACAAAATTTCCTTTAAGATTACTTTCATTACAACAATTACAACGTATTGCAGATATATTTGCAAAAGCAGAACTTGTTCGTCGTGAACATCCCGAAATAAACACTGAAAAAAATGAACCTTTTAGTATGGGCTATTATGTTGGAAAAGGAAACACTCCAAATATATTGATTAAAAAAGATAATTGGGGATCTGATGAAGATAATTTGTCCCCTTTAATTGAACACGAAAGTGAACGAGAAAAATTATTAATTATCTCTAAGTGTCCTTTCTGCGAGAGTAAAGATTATAAAGTAAAAATTGAAGCAGATATAGAGAATGTACGTATAAAACACGTTTGTACTAATCCTGAATGTTCTGAAAATGAACTACCCATATATATTTCAGATATAGAAGTTTATAGATATATTCCTACATTTATTATTTCCACCTTGGATAAAATCCCTACTTGTGGTTTTCAAAGAAATTTTAGAAATATATTTGGACAAGTTAATAAAAAATGTCCTAAACATGGCTATATGAGTGGTGAACAATGTATTGAAATCAATGCAGGATGTTCTATTCCTAAAGAAGAATATGAAACTGTAGAATTATATGATCCAACGCCAACATTACAAATTCAAGACGAAATGCACTTAATTAAAGAATCATTTGGATCTTTCGATTCACATTATGAAACATATTTGATTAATTTACAAAAAAAATTGAGTAATAAACCTTTGAAAATAATTACTGCTACGGCAACAATTAATGATGATTTTCATCTTCAAGTTAAACACTTATATGGGCGAGAAGAAACTGTAAAGTTTCCGTCTTCCGGTCCTGACAGAAAAAAATCATTCTATTCGATGGACGATCCTGATGGAAGAATTAGTCGAATCATAGTTGGATTATTACCTCATAATAAAACCATTAGATTTTCTGTTATTGATATAATTAAATATTTTGCACAAATTATAAAGAATTATTGGAATAATCCTACTGAATTGTTGAACGACGAAGAATTAGGATTGAAATCGATAGATGAAGTCAAATTTCTTCTAAAAGAATATACAACCATTTTAGAATATAATCTTGCAAAAAAAGATGGTTCTGCAATTAATCAATCCATTCCTACTATGATTAATCCTTTTTTACGTAAAATCAATTCTTCAAGTAAAGAAAATCAAGATTTATCTTTTGTTTCTATGACTGGAGATGTGAGATTTAAAGATGTGCGGGCGATTCTTGATAAGTTAGAAAATTTTAAAGAGAAACCTGATATAGATTTAATTACTGCCACAAGTATGATATCGCATGGAGTAGATATAGACTCTTTGAATTTTATGGTTTTTCACGGTATGCCTGGTAATACTGCAGAATACGTACAGGCATATTCTCGGATAGGACGTAAACATCCAGGAATAGTATTTATAATTTTAAATCCAACTAAAGAAAGAGAACAAAGTTATTATAAATATTTTAATAAATTTCATGAGTTTCAAGATTTATTAGTTGAATCAGTTCCTATTAATAGATGGGCAAAGTTTAGTGTTAATCGAACATTACCTGGAATATTCACTTCATCACTTATGCATTATTTTGATTTACGTGAAGGATGTACTAGATTAGATATGACTAAAGGTTTTCAAGAGGCATATCAAAATGCTAAAATAACTACTCAAGAAATCACTGATTTTTTAATAGAATCTTATAAAACAACTGAAGATGATTTAGGAAATAATTTTAAAATAGTGATTGAAAAAAGAATAGGGCAATATATAGATCAAATAATTCAATCAAGAAATAATAAATTTATTCCTATGTTTCTTTCAGACTCTCCTATGACAAGTCTTAGAGATATTGATGAACAAATAGATATAAAAGTTACTCCTGAAAGTGCGCCTGCAATGAGTAAAATAAGTAAAAAAATAAATATAGAAGGTGACCAAAAATGAAAAGAGGTCGATCTCAAGCAACATATAGATATTTGCCTGGCAATTATATTGATTTTGATGAAGGAAATTGTATAGCCTTTGTTGAGCGATGGGATAGTGATGAAATAAAGGAAGATATAAACAAAACGAGAATAATATCTGAAGTTAAGACTAATTTGAAACGTTTTGGAGATACAAAATTATTTCGAGATAAAAATAAAGATGATTTTGTTATTTTATCTCCTAGATATGGTATAGATGTAGAACTTGCACCATTAACATTTATTTGTCAAAAATGTGGATTGGCTCATTCTTATTATAGTGTGAATCAGTTTGGAATGTTAACAAAACATAAATATGTTTGTTCTTGTGGAGGTCAACTTAAACAACTGGATTTAGTATACCGTCATTCTTGTGGTTATGTTGGTCAGGTACAAGTTAGATCCTGTCCTAAACATGGATCTAATAATATGAGATTAGTACGTGGATCATCAATTGGAGATTGGAGATGGAGATGTGGGGTTTGTGGTGAACAGATTTCCTTAAATATGCGTTGTCCTGCTTGTAAATCTCCAAAGTACATATATCCAGTACCTTTTCGTCAAAGTAATGTTTTTCAACGTCAAGGATTTTCGATAATTAATCTTCCTTTTTTGGATGAAGAAAAATTAGATTCTTCTGATAGTTCAAAATTGATAATTGGAGAATATTTAGGCTTAACTGAAAAGTATGGTTTAAAGACAAGAGAATTATTGAACTTAGATGATAATTCTATTGGAAGTAATGATGATGAATCATTTGAGCAAGATCTAGAAAAATGGAAAAAAGCAGGATTGGCTCAAGAACAAATTGATCTAATTTTAAAATCCACTCTTTTCAATAAAAGTCAATTTAATTTGAAGGATGTTAAAAATAAAATCTTGAGAGAAGTAGAAAAACAATTACCCTTAATTACAGATCAACTTACTTCTGTTGCAATTAAACTATTTGAATATATGGAAACTTTGAAATCTAATACCAAAAAACACATTACAGATGTTATAGTGGAAGCTGAAAAAACTGATAGTCCTACTTTAAGTGTGGTATCTAATTTCCCCAAAATATTTTCAGACATCGGAATCAAACATCCTTGTATTATAGGAGATCTTTCGATAGTCAATGTAGCTTATGGTTTTACAAGAGAAGATGAAGAAGGTAAAAATTCTACTTTAAACTCATTTAATTGGGATCGAAGAGATGGTAAAAGATTACCTATCTATATTAACAAAACTGAAACTGAAGCGATGATTTTTGAATTTGATCGTTTACAAATATTAAATTGGTTATTAAAGAATAAAATAATAGCTGATCTGCCAACACAATTAGATGAAAAAAGTTTAAAATTATGGTTCTTACAAAATATAAAAACTGAAGAAATAAATAGATTTGATGAGATTTCTAAAGAGAACACTGTAACTAAAGCAGTTTATGGTTTGTTACATTCAATAACACATACTTTATTGAAAAGAGCTTCATCTCAATGTGGATTGGATACGGATTCTTTAGGAGAATTGATTTTTGCTGAAATACCTGCCATAATTATTTATAGCAATAATGTTACAAGTTTTCAACTAGGAGGTTTATTTACTTTGTTTGAAAGTAAAGTACGTCCATGGATCGATTTAGCTATACAAGATATAGAAAATTGTATTTATGATCCTCTTTGTATAAATGATAAGGGTGCTTGTCATGCTTGTTTATTTACTAGTGAAATTTCTTGTGAACATTCAAACAAAGATTTAGATAGAAGATACTTAATCGGAAGCAAAGACTTAATTGGATTTTGGAGTAAGGAGTTTAGAGGATTAAAATGAATGAATTGGCAACTTATCTTAAATCAACATCAGACATAAAATTAATTGATGATTCGATTAAACAACAATTTAAGTTACAAAGATTTATTTATGGTCGTGATCTAATTAAGGAATTAAAAAATAATTTTTCTGATAAAATAGCTACAACAATTTTAGAAATATTGTTAGAAAATGAAGTAATTCTCAAATCTAAAGCAGGAACATCATTATCAGATTATCTTTTTTCATATAATTTGTCTGTTGCAAAACATTTTTTTAAGTATCAAATTTTAGTTACAGAAATTTTGGAAAAAACACATTTTAATAAAAAAATAACTTCAAACGAATTTCAAATATTAGTTACTTATCCAGAGGATTTACATTTTGAAAAAGATAAAGATACTGCTTTATTATACCCTAAGATAAAAATGTTGATTCAAGAATCAAAAACATCTTTAAATATAATAAATCCTTTTTTTGATGATTATGGAACAAAACAAATAATTCCTGATTTATTAACTGCAGCTAAGAGAGGAGTTACAATTAGAATTGTTATAAGAGGATTCTTTGATAATTCGGAAGGACAAAAAAACAGAGAATCTGTGAAATTATTGATGGATGCTTTTAAACAAGAAAATGTTTTAGATTATTTACAAATTAAAGATTATTTTAAACGAGATAAAAAAACTTCAAAACAACAATTTGCAATTCATTCAAAAATTTTAATCTCTGATGATTATTGTTATTTAGGTAGTGCCAATATTACTAGTAATTCATTATATTCTAATTTTGAAACAGGAGTTGTATTTACGGGTTCCGAAATTAAGAAAATACAAAATTTATTTAATAATTTGTGGGCAATTTCCAAACCAATTTTTTATGAGTAATTTAAAATGACAACTGAAATATTTCCAGAAAACTTTTGGCTATCTACAACGAGATCAAGACAAATATTAAATGAAAAAAAGATAGAATTAAAACACAAAGTAAAAAACAAAGAACAATCAAAAGATATAAAAAAATATTATGATTCATTAGGTCATCCAATAATTCATGAAAAAACATTTTTTCATATTATTTTAAGAAATAAAACATACAAAGTTTATGTTACAGATGGATATGAAAATCATTTAAGAGATAAACGATTGCTAGAAGAAGAAATTTATTTAAATTTAAAAGAAAAATATAGAGATTCATTTAAAATAATTTTTGAGGATGAATAAATTGATATCAAAACAAAAAAGATACTTGCAAAAAATAAGAAATGACATAGATGAGAATATGTTCGATCTTTTAGCAACTCATTTAATTGAATTAAGTACAAAAATAAAATTATATGATGAAGATAAAATAGAAATGATCAAATTATTAGATTTAGCAATAAAAAAATTACAAGAAAGAATAACTGAATTTAATAAATTATTTATTCATAGACACATTCTTATTTGTGCAAATAAATTATTATTGTTAGATAAATCAAGAAAAGATATAACTCAATTAAAAAAAGACATTATTGCAGACTTTAATCATAAAGAAGCAGAAGAGGGATATATTCCTTTAAATGATCAAATAACTGAAGTAAGAATAACTTATGACACTTCTTATTTAATTTATTTGTTAAAAAAATTATTTGATAAAGATCAAGAATATAACAAAGCATTATTTTGTTTTGAAGCAATTAAATTAATAGAACCTGATAATGATGTTATTGATTTATATCAAGAAAAGTTTGATGAACTATTTCCTTTAGTTGAATTGTCAAATAACAAATATGAAGAACCAAAAAATATGTTGTTAATTCTTGATTCAAACATAATTCTTTCAAGAGTTTTAAAAGATATTAAAGGTTTTGAAAATCATTGTAATGAAACATTTGATTTAGAAAAATTAGGAAATAACAATAAATTTGTAATTTTACCTTCTGTAATAAAGGAAGTAGATAAAAATATTTATATTAGGTGCCTTGAATTAGAGAAAAACAAATCAAAGGGTAGAGAACTTAAAGAAACATTGATGAAAAAAATTAAAAAAACCATCGAAAAATATTCTTGTAATCACAAATTCGATAAAAAAGAAGTTGAAGATATCATTTCTGATATATTAAATAAAATATATATTAATAACATATCCAAATTAAGAACAATATTTGAACAAAAAGTTTCAAAAGAAGGTTCATTATCTCATAAATTAAGAAAAATGACTAAAAGAAACGAATTATTACCTGAACAAGGAGATTTAGAATTATTATCTTATGCCATTTTATTAAAAAATAAAACAAATGAGAAAATAGGTATTTTATCCAACGATATTGATTTTCAAGCATTTAGTAAAGAAATAAAAGAGGAATTTGACATAAATATTCCTTAAATTCATCACTAGACATTCTAGGACAAGATTTATAAATTCCAAATGTTTAATATTTATTGATTAAGGAGTGTGTATTTGGATGAAAGGAGATAAACCGACTGTAATTGAACTATTTGCAGGAGCTGGAGGCTTAGCACTAGGCTTAGAAAATGCTGGTTTAGAAGCAACACATTTAATCGAAATTGATGATAATTGTGTTAAAACTTTGCGTTCAAATCGACCAAATTGGAATGTAATCCATGAAGATATTTCTAAAGTAAATTTTACTGGAATGAAAGCAGATATTGTAACTGGAGGTTTTCCTTGTCAATCTTTTAGCTTTGCGGGAAAAAGACTTGGTTTTGAAGATACTCGAGGAACATTGTTTTTTGAATTTGCAAGATGTATTAAAGAAGTTCAACCAAAATTATTTATTGGAGAGAATGTAGAAGGGTTACTTCGACATGATCAAGGAAAAACATTCGCAAGAATGGTCGAAATTTTAGAAGAATTAGGATATAAAGTTCAACATAAAGTTCTCAATGCAATAAATTATGGTGTAGCACAAAAACGAAAAAGATTAATCATTGTTGGAACTCAGGATGAATTAGATTTTGAATTTCCTAAACCTTCAAATAAAATTCCTACTTTAAAGGATGCATTGAAAAATGTTCCAAAATCAGAAGGTACTGCTTATTCTGAAAAACGTAAAAAAATTTTAGAACTAGTTCCTGCAGGAGGATGTTGGATAAATTTGCCTGAAAATATTCAAAGAGAATTTATGGGAGCAAGTTTTAATAGTGGAGGAGGAAAAAGAGGAATGGCTCGACGTATTAGTTGGGATGAACCTTGTTTAACATTAACAACATCTCCATCTCAAAAACAAACAGAAAGATGTCATCCTGAAGAAACAAGGCCGTTTACCGTAAGAGAATATGCAAGAATACAAAGTTTTCCAGATAATTGGAAATTTGAAGGAAGTATAAGTTCTCAATATAAACAAATAGGAAATGCAGTTGCAGTTAAAGTGGGAGAAGCTTTAGGTGAAGCAATCTTAAATTCATTTAATAATTCTAAAATTCATATTTTAGAAAGAAATATAATATGTGAATTACCTGAACAAAAAACTTTAAGTGAATTTTAATGAAATGCTGAATCAAAAAACATTTTTAAATTTTTCTCATCCTCATCAGATAAATCAATTGAGTGTTGTAACAAATCTTTTATTGCTAGAGGTAATGCTTTCCAAACTTGCTCTAAAGCATTTTCTTTACCAGTAACTAAAGAATATATTCGTTTTCCCCAAATTTTTTTAATTTTCGGATTTTCAGTTCTGCCTTTTTTAATCCAAACTACCTCTCCTGAACTTCCATTGTTGGAAATAATGAATCCCCAATAAGCAACCGCATTAGGATGTTCCTTTATTGCTTTTTCTAATTTATCTCTGCATTTATCTGTTGCATCGGAGTTCATAGTGTTGTATTTATTTTTCAATTCAATAAAGATAGTGTTATCATCTTTTCGAAGATCTAACTTAGTGTCATCTCCAACACCCAAATCTATCCATCCATTTACTTTCCCCAATAATTTTTGATGAAATTCTCCAATGGCATTGTTTAAAGTTTTGTCGTTCTGTCTTAAATTTTCATTTTGTAACCAATCTTGATAATTTATTTTTCCTGCAAAAATATCAAAACTTTGTTTTACAGGGTCAATGACATTACGTTTTAGTTGTTCTAAATTAATTTCTTCTACATCTTCAGGATATGCATTACAAACATGTTGTACGCATTCTAGAAATTCTTCATCAGATACAAAATCAACATATTTATTAGCCATACACTTGATTTATGAATGTTTTATTTAAAGTTAACTCTTTTCTCTCCTTCTTTCCAATATTTCTCATCCAATTCACAACCTAACCATTTCCTACCCAATTCTTTACATGCAACAGCAGTTGAACCAACTCCCATAAAAGGATCAAGAACAACATCTCCTTCATTACTTCCAATTAATATTAATTTCTTCAAAATAGAAAGAGGCTTCTGAGTAGGATGAGCAGACTTACCTTCAGAATTTTTCAATCTTTCTTTTCCTTGCAAAGCTGAAGTAATCATCGTATTGTGCATTTCTTTATGTCCTAAAAAATTAAATGTAGCATCAGATGGACGAACATTTTCATTAATCGCATAAAGAATATATTCATTAGCAAACACAAAATTAGTCTTGCTTATTCTTGGAGCTGGATTTGTTTTATACCAAACAAGCAAATTCCTAAAAAACCAGCCTTTTTGAAAAATCGCCATATATTGCGAAATTTGGGCAGTTGAACAAAAAACAAACATTTGTCCGTTAGGTTTTAGAACTCGCTTTAATTCGGCTAAAACAGGCTCAGGATCAAAGCCAAAATCCCAAGCTCCAAAGTTCTTTACAACATTAAAATCTTTATATTTAATGTTTGATTTTTGCGAGACATTATAGGGTGGATCTGTCACCACAAGGTCGACACTTTTGTCAGGCAATGTTTTCAGGTATTCCATACAATCCATGTTTTTTATTTGGTTTAATTTCATGGAAACATAAGGTTCGCTTTCTTAGAAATACGGTTCTCGGAGATTGTAATGCAAACTCCGAGGAAATTATTTCTATAAAAGAAGCCCTTAGGTCATTAAGGTAATACAAAATGACCAAAAGATGTAAAATTTGCGGGAAAAAACTCGAAACAGAAACTTTGTTTTGTAATTCTTGTATGACCTTTATTGAATGGAAATATGGTGATCTTGAAAATTATCTTTTTATCCATTCACAAAATTATGGGAGGTACCAACTATGAAACAAATATGGGTTTTTCTTATTTTGTCAATATTGTTGTCTAGTTTTGCTTTTGCAATAGACTTCGATGACGAAATAAGCGATGAAGATCAAGAAACATTTGATCAGATTCTCGAACCTGTGATGAAGATTTACAACTTCATCAAATACTCCGCCACAGTTCTTGCAGTGTTATTTTTAGTATTTGCAGGAGTTAGCTTTATTGCAAGTGGTGGAGATGTAGGTAAGAGAGAACAGGCAAAGATGATGGGAGTATATATTGTAATTGGTTTAATTATAATTTGGGTTGCTCCACTGATAGTTTCATTATTCACATGAAACGCCTAATTTTTTTATTTATTTTTTTATTTTTAGTTTCAAGTAGTTATGCTTTCGATTGTTCTTTAATTGAAAATCAAAATTGCGAATACTTAAACGAAATAAATGAAGATTTAATTGCAAATTTAATTTATACAAATACTTCTTATCCTGATCATAATTTTATTAAAGAATATAATTTTCAAATAGATGTTAATGAAAAACCAACTAACACTCAGATTCATGAAACTGAATTTATAAAAAATGCTTGGCTTGAAATTCTAACAATAAGTCCTTCAATAAAATACAATAATTCATACATTGTTCCTTACGCAATTACTGCAAGGGCTGAATACAACTACAACATTCAAATTCCTGATGATTATTATAATCCAAATAAAAGAGATGGAGCAATTTGCAAA
>Ga0172381_10002604_pt1 | contig 19732 bp, 21 predicted proteins | sample Leawel6488metaG_FD_119754 | JGI IMG/M metagenome (GOLD analysis project Ga0172381, IMG submission 119754) | Leachate microbial communities from a municipal landfill in Southern Ontario, Canada - Leachate well 64-88 metaG | ecosystem: Engineered > Solid waste > Landfill > Unclassified | place...
CTCGCGATGAAGAGCCTAACAACCCGATGTACAAGAAAGCTTATGACTTGCATATCAAGATTGTCACTCTTGAAGGCAAGTCGCGAGTAATCAACGGGTGGACCAATAACGGCCGATATTTCTCGCAGAGAGGCAGAAATGCGTCCAATGCTGGATCATGGATTGCCGGCTTGGTCGAGGAATCAAGGTCAAAGAAGTAATAGTTTAACAAGATTGTGGCTGCTTGCCACAATATGGTAGTGCGAGTCTACCATTCTCTGCCCCGGCGCGAAGTAATGCGCCGGGGCCTCTTTATCTAAACAGGACATTGGTGGTAGTATGGAGCCGAAAACCACCAAAAGGAGGAGGACCGCAATGATAAAGAACTGGCTCTACGAATACCGCTGGGTTTTGACCGTCCTCGCCTTATTTCTTGCTTTGCTTTATTGGGCAGAGCCAAAAAGGCATAAGGTAGAAAACCCAAACTATAGCAGAATCGCAGTTACAGCGAAGGGAAGGTAGTTAAGATCCCATGAACTTGGTTTGGATTCAGTGACCCCGGCAAGCTTTGCTGGGGTCATTTCTTTATTCATAAGTATTTTTTGAACCACTCTGCTGTCAACTCAGAGACTTCTTCCAGCGCACCTTCTTCTTCAAACAGATGATTAGCACCTGAAACAATAGCAAACCTTTTATCGCCTTCTAATTTATCAAAAACTATTTTATTGAGTTCTAATACTGAGAAATCAATCTCACCCACTATCAACAATGTTGGGACACGAAGACGAGGAAGCTCTGCTGCCGCTAGATCAACTCGTCCTCCTCTTGAAACAAAAGCCTGGATTTCATTCTCCAATCCCACTGCTGCCTTGATTGCAGCGGCACTGCCTGTACTAGCACCAAAAAACCCAATGTTAAATTTTTTGGTAGCATTCTCATTTTTTACCCATTTCGTTACCGCTTCCAATCTTTCTGCCAAAAGATCGATATCGAATCTGTTCTCATAAACTTCATCTTCCTTTTCTGTCAATAAATCAAATAATAATGTAGCAAAACCATTTTGTTCTAAAAACTCGGCAACAAATTTATTTCGTGGGCTTAATCTACCGCTGCCGCTGCCATGAGCAAAAATAATGATCCCTGAGACATCTTCGGGAATACTAAGTATTCCATCTAAAAATATTTCATCGATCGGAATTTTAACTGCCTGATTTTTTATCTCATAGTTAATCATACTTTTTTAACAATAGCTCTCCTACCTCATCGTCTTTGACTTGATCAAAATCGATATAATAAGCACCAACCGCCCCCAAAAAATGTTCTGGTATTTTAAGTGCAACAATCTCATCGACATTTTTGCCTAATTCCTCTGCTGTTTCTTTTGGAATAACAGGAACTGCTATTATTATTTGCTTTGGTTTTTTATTTCTTGCCCATTCTACAGCTACCTTCATAGTAAGACCTGTTGCGATTCCATCATCTACTAAAATTGCAATTTTATTTTTTGGAGAAACAGGTTTTTCTAATTTTGAATATAGTTGTCTTCTCAATAGCACTTCTTTCTTAGCTCGATTTATCGCATCATTCAACCAGTCCTCATCGATAACCTGTTTTTCTTCTTCGTTGCAAACCGTTTCACCATCTTCTGAAACAGCACATACTGCATATTCTGGATTAAATGGATGCCCAACTTTTTTTACTATTACTACATCTAATGGGACGCTTAGCAACTTAGCAATTTCCGCACCAACTACTACCCCGCCACGCGGCAAAGCATAAACAACCACATCTTCCCCTCTATATTTCATTAGCTTTGAGGCCAATAGTATCCCTGCATTTTGCCGATTCTTGAAAATCATTCAAACCTTTCGATCTTTCTCGCCAATTCAAAATCCAACTCAGTTAGACCCCCCGATTTGTGCGTCCAAATCTCAATGGTTATCTTGTTATAACAAACAAGAATATTAGGATGATGACTCATTTCTTCCGCCGCTCTGGCAATTTTATTAATAAAGTTGATTGCTTCTAAAAAGTCTTTAAACACAAATTGGTGCTTTATTTTTTTATTATCGATCACTTCCCAATCATTCTTTAATTCAGATTTAAGATTGACAATTTGTCTGGCATTAAGCAATTCTGATTTTTTTGCTTGATTTTCATTTTTCATATCCCTCGATCTCCAATTCTCGGATTACCTCAGACAGAGAGAAAAATTGAGTTTTCTCTAAACTCTTCAATGTTAAAATAATATCATCTGGCGCGTCATTGTTTGCCGCATAAATAACCAAATATTCCTTTCTGGCAGGAAACTTTATCCCTTGTAAGTACGGCAAAACCTTTCCACTTTCAGTCATGTCTCATGATATCTTCAATATTGTTCAAATTGCATCATCAATTCAAACAAATGGAATATTTTCCATATAAATTGAGGTAATATTTATTTAGATTTTAACTAAGATAATTAAATACGAAAGGCAGGGATTAAGATGGCAAGAGGAGTGGGCGGACACGGCCCGGCAAATATCATGAAACATTTGAAAGGAATTAGTTTTCCGGCAAAAAAAGATCAGATCATTGATCTGGCCCAAAAGGGACCTGGAACTGATACAAATGAAGTGGTGGATGTTTTAAATAGAATAGAAAATAAAGAATACAATTCAGTAGCAGAAATTATGAAAGAGATAGGAAAAAATAAATAAATCTATGGAATGCGTAAGAATAATTATTAACTTGCTAAAAGATGCTTATGCAATGGAACAAGCGGTTATAGAGTTGTTAGAACAGCACTCTTCGGATACCGAAGATCTTGATATAAAATCCAGGCTTGAAGAAAAAACGGAAAGTGTTCATTTTAATGCCGAAAAAATTAAAGAGCGAGTTGAAGAATTAGATGATGAAGTCTCAACTGCAAAAACAGGACTAGCTTCCATAATTCGGAACATGGAAGAATACCCGCCTGGATTTGAGAAAGGAAAAGTAATTAAAGAAACAATTGTTGAGTATGGGGTTGAGTATTTCCAAACCGCTACCTATAAAACAATTTTGATTGCAGCCGAAGAATGTGGAGATGAAAAAACAGCTAGATTGTGCGATGAAATTATCGGCAACGAAAGAGAAACTTCAGAATATTTGGATCAAAATTTAACAAATGTGACTATAAACTATATAAACCACGAAACAACAGAAAAAGAAGATATTAATTTTACAGGAGATGAAGAAATTTAATTTTTGATTTAAATATTTTTCTGGAGTTTAATCGCCGCTTTATGGATTGTTTGAAAAATGCTTTTTACCGATTTCTCATCTAGGCCCAATTCTTCGGAAAGTTTAGCTCTACTTTGCATTATCTCGCCATATCTTTTCTCATCGAGAATAGGAATATTATTTTTCTTTTTTAATTGTCCGATTTCTCTCACAATTTTCATTCTTTCCGCCAATAGCTCAATAATTTTAAAATCTATGACGTCGATTTCTTCGCGATAATTTTCAATGTTTTTCATAAGATTATTATAAATTAAATTCTAGTTAAACGCGAAAACGGCCATCCAAATCGGATTGCCGTCTACTAGGTGGTGTGGGTGCTTAGCACCCACACCACTTGTACGTCCTCCCAGAAAAGCTGATGGCCCCCTAGCTGAGGACGGCGCTGCCGTTAATCATCATCTTCTTCTCTGCTGCCATGCTCGTGCCCGATGTTCGAGTTTGCTCGGTGCCGGCATAATCGTTGAGCTGGCGAGAAATCACCGTGATCCTTTCAGCTCCCGTGGTTACCGGGATCGCGGTCTTCAGTGCGTTCTCCAACGTCGCGTTAGCGACTGAGTAAGTAGACGAGGTTGTCAGTGTCTGGCCCATCACAGGGATATACTGAGCTTGGCCCTGGATGAAGGTCACGCTTACCAGCGAAAGAGCGACTGAGTAGCCCGCTCTAGTTTCACCGAAAACGCCCATAGTTGTTGCCGTCTGGACCGTATCCGCCATGTTGAGTAGGGAAGGCGGTGATGCGGTCGCCACAGCGATGTCAGTTGTCGTCGAGTTCGTCATAGGCGTGCCGATAGTCGCACTCAAGATCGGAGGCGACGGGCCTGCGAGGGCCGGAAAGGCGAAGACGAACACCAATACGATAAGGGTTGCTAGTATGATACTACGTTTCATGCATTATCCTCCGAAAAGAATTTGGAAGAAAATACTACATCACGGTGATTACCGTGATAACGACGATAACTGCAAACCTCTCTTTCTCGAGTAAGTAACAGAATAGTTCATTACCCGATCTTGTCCAAAGAATGGAAAAGGATCAGATAATCAACTCCTCTATGTTTTCTACAGTACTATAATATATTTTTTTGTGTCAAGGTTTCGCTATTGTGGAAGAATTCAAAAATAATTAATTGAAATTTGACAAAAATATAATGAAATCCGCATGCAAGATGCAACAATATAATATGTTCAATATTGATTGATTCTGTAAATATTGCGAAAGGAGGTTGTAAAAATGAGTTGGTTAATTACAATAATCGTCGGCGCAGTAATCGGATGGCTGTTTGGATGGGGCATGGGCCGAAAAATGAACACCTGGCACGGCATAATAGCAGGCATTCTCGGTGCGATCACCGGATATTGGCTGTTTGTAGATGTTTTGGGTCTTGGAATAATGAATACATCAACAGGATTTTTCAGTGGTTTAAGTTTGATCTGGGAAATAATAGGTTCGTTAGTTGTGTTGGTAATAATGGGCGCAGTTTCTTATCAAGAATCTGAATCTAGAATAGAAGAGGAAAGAGAAACCTATAGCCCTGGAGTTGCCCATGAATACAGAGAAGAGCGATGGGAAGAACGACACAAAAGAAAGCGTTAATTTATAAGGTTTTAAAACAAAAAAAACGTCTTACTATCAACCTGGTAAGACGTTTTTAAAGTTATAAAACTTACTATTTTTGTCTTAGAAGTTCTAGCTCCAACTGAATGTATCCCAAAGCCATAATTATAGCTCCACCGATTACCTTAATTGAAGGAAAATAAAATCCAGAATTCTCGCTGTAGATATTAAACAACCAAGCCACTGAACCATACACAAAAATTAAGATACCCAATATTATTAGCGCTACCGCTACGCCATAGAGCGAATGTTCCGGCTCCTTTTTCGAGAACATGAATCCTCCTTTACCAGTTAAATATAAACCATCTAACTGGATTTTGCTTAAAATTAAATTTTTAAAATTCTTTCTAATATCACTACTTGATACGGGCAGCTATATGACCAAGGAAATAACTAGTGATAACAACTACGATGGCCAACAGACCGTTTCCTATCGATTGTTTTAACCATGATTCCTTCCTTCTATATGCAACAATGGATGCTAAAATCATAATTAATAATACTCCGAAAACAACAGAAAACCTAACCGCTGATGCAAGATCTAAGGATAGAACTGGGATAAGAAAGACCAATGAAAATAACAATTTAGCGAGAAATGTATATAAGCTTATCATCCAAATTGATGCTGACTTCTCATCAAGGCGACTTTCCTCCGAAAGGTGCATCCCTAAAGCATCGGATAGAGCGTCTGAAAGAGATATGGTTAGGATACCAGCAATAACTGCAAGCCGAGAACCAGTGGCGCTTTCCATTCCTACAATAAAACCAAGAGTTGTAATAACACCGCTCGTTAAACCAAAAGCGATACCGCCTATTTCTAATTCTTTATTTTTCCTAATGAGATTATTCATTTTTCTTATATTGTACACTAGTTCGAGACGATAAAAAAATACAATGGTCGGGGTGCGCGGACTCGAACCGCGGACCTCAGGACCCCCAGCCCTGCGCGCTACCAACTACGCTACACCCCGAACAATTGGTTCCGCCGATGAAGATAAATTGGTCCAAAATGCTAAGTGGGTGGCCGCACGAGCCGATCACGATCGTCTCAAATATAAGCCCAACTCCGACGAATCGGAGCGCCCAGCCCTTTCGTAGAAAGAGCAGGATCCCTTATCAAAAAATAATAGCCCAATTTAAAATAACGACGGAACCATCCTCATCATAGCAATTAATAGATTTTTTTCAACAAAACTTAAAATTTGCAAGTTACTCAGGAAGTTTGGTAAAATCTAAAAAACAGGAGTTAGGGGAACTTATGGCAAAAAACGACATTTTGATTCGTTATGCATTTCTAACTACTAGCGAAAGACTACCTGATAGGTTTTTATTTTCAGGAAAATTGTTAGACGAGGAAAATCCACAAGCCTCTCTTTTTTATTTGTTTGAAATTACTTCCCCCTGGACTGCTTCAACAAAAGTCAAAAAAAGTATCCTGGAAGTATTAGAGAAAAATTTCTGTGGAGATATAAATTCAAATGAGCTATTTGAAAAAACTTTACAGAAAGTTAACGAGTCATTAAATGCGCTCTCTAAAAAAGGAGAGAATAGCTGGATTGGAAACATTAACGGAATTATCGGTTTATTTTGTGACAATGAGGTTTGTTTAGCTCAGACAGGAAAAATATCAGGTTATATCTTCCGAAAAGGAAAAATTTCCTCTCTAACAGAAAACTCACATTTAAAAGAAGAACTTCATCCACTCAAAACTTTCTCCGATATTACCTCTGGCAGACTTATTCCAGAGGATAGGATTATCTTTGGAAATATCGAACTCTACAATCATCAATCCTTGGATAGAATAAGAAGAATAATGGAAGGCTTGCCGGTAAAAGAGGCCCTTCAGGAACTATTTAAGAACCTGAGAAAAAGTAAAGTGTTGGATGTAAGCGCAATTTTAGTTGAAACGCAGCCAATCGATAGCACCCAAAAATCAGTCTCAGAGTTACCTGAGTTTTTATCACTTGCAGAACCGGAAGAAAATATAGCTAGTGCAATTAAAAAACATTGTTCCCCATTAGTAAAAACATGTCTAGAGAAATCAAAGAAAACAGGGCTTCAGTCTTTTCATTTCCTATCAAAAAATGGAAAGGCGTTGTTTCAGAGAACATCAAAGAAAATAAAAGAAGAATACGGTCCCAAAACTAAAGGCCTGCTAGATAAAAGCGGGAAAATAGCTGGAGATACTCTACACCAAGCGAAAAATTCGATTGAACCTCAATTAAATAAAATTAAAAACAGTGAAGGTTATAATAAGATCAAGGTAAAGACATTTGAGCGAAAAAGTAAACCGACTGGCTTCGCTTCATTTTTGTCGAAGTTGTTAGCAATGTTATTATCCGTGTGTAAATTCTTAACACAAAAAGAGAACCGTAAATATTTATATGCTTCTTTAATTATCCTTCTCGTCTTCTTCGGATATTTAAAAATAAGGGCAAATAATTCTTCCGTTTCTGGAAAAAAAGAACAGGAACAAATTGTTCTTTCATATGATAAGGCAAAAGAAATTTATGACCAAGCCAAAGAAGATGTCGCTCTTGGTAGGACAACAGATTTGAGTAAATTTAATGAAGCTTTAGCGTTAGCAAAAAAAGCGGAGGAATCTAACGCCACAAAGGACAAAGCAATCGAACTTTCCAAAGAAATTCAAATTACACTCGACAAATCAACAAAGACAAAAAGATTATTCAATCCGGAACCAACCATCTCATTCAATGATTCGACCAAAAAAATCATTCTCGTTGGTTCGGATATCTATGGGTTTGATGGAGAAGGAAAAATTTATTCCGCAAATACCCAAGACAAAGAAGCTCGCTTAATAGCTTCAATTGGAAAAGAAAATGGGGAAGTCACTTCCTTGTCCTATTCAACGACTAGCAATAAAATATTTATCTATACAGGAAATAGTCAATTAATATCTTTCGATCCAGATTCAAAGACCCAAGAAAAGTTAGCCTCATCTGACGGACAATGGGAAAAAGCAACCGGAATTGCAAGTTTTGCTACAAACTTGTATTTATTAGATCAAGAATCCGGACAAATTTGGAAACACAGCGAAGGAGATGGAGGTTATGGGAAAGGATCAGCATACATGAATAGCAAAAACGTAAATATTAAGAAATCGGTTGATATAGCGATCGATGGCAACATCTATGTACTTTTATCCGACGGCAATGTATTTAAATTTAGTAGAAGCGCTTACGATCAGAATTTTTCTTTAAAGAATATCCCCTCGCCAGATAATAAGATAAATTCTCCAGAAAAAATTTATACCGATGAAGATGTCAATTACATTTTTGTCCTGGATAAAAGCCTAAACCGAATTGTACGCTTTGATAAATCAGGAGAATTTGTTAGCCAGTATGCACTGGATAATATGGCAATCGATGATTTTATTGTAAACGGCAGAGTCCAAAAACTGTGGATGATCTCAGGAGGAAAAGTTTTCTCGGTTGATTTATAGCAAATGTTATATTAAAAAACGCCCAATTTACAGGCGATTTTTTATTTTGGCTATCTGTGTTATGAAAAGATCTTTCGACTTCCTGCCTGCAGGCAGGTGCTCAGGATAACGCTTCGCGTCACATCTTTTCTGGTGCTTCAATTCCGCAAATCGAGAGAGTATTAACTAAAACATATTTGGTTGCCAAAACAAGAGACAGGCGGGCAGAGGTAAGTTTTTTGTCCTCGCTTAGGACTTGGCAGCTTGAATAAAAGTCATGAAATAATCCGGCAATTTTATGCGCGAAATGGGGGAGAGCTTGAAGTTGAAAATTATCAGATACCTCGATTAAAAGCTCTGGAAATTTCACTAATTCTTTATATAAAGAAATCTCTTTTTCATTTTTCAAAAGATTAAAGTCCGCGCTCTCGGTTTTCACTTTGCTTCCATCCCCTGCCATGTACCTTTGTGGCTCATGGCCTGCCTTAGCTAAAATGCTGCAAATTCTCGCATGAGCATATTTTATATAGAACACTGGATTCTTTTCGGATGTGTCAGCAGCCAATTCTAAATCAAAATCAAAAGGTGTATTAGGATTTTGAGATAATATGAAATATTTAAATGCATCCGGCTCTACCCCACTCTCAATAACTTCTCGTAATGTGACAAAATTACCTAACCGTTTTCCCATACTAAAAGCTTTCCCCTTCTTTTTAAGACGGATGTATTGATAGAATAAAATTTCATATTTATCATGTGGATAGCCCAAAGCTTTCATGGCAGCCCTAAATCGAGGCAAGTGACCATGATGATTTGCTCCCCAAATATTGATAAATTTATCATAACCTCTTTCAAATTTATCTATATGATAAGCAATATCATCAGCAAAATATGTCGCGGTCTTGCCGTCACTTTTTATCAAAACAGACTCTTTATCTTCCAATTCAGCGTCATCTGGGTTCTTGAACCATAAAGCGCCTTCTTTATTTGTTGTGAAACCTCCGTCTTTCAAAAGAGATATTGCACGATCAGCCTTACCACCATGCTGAAGATCACTTTCGTAAGCCCAATTGTCAAATTTGATGCCAATCAGCTCGCAATCTGCCCTGATAGATTTGATTGCTTGGCAAAGACCCTCTTTAATAAAGAAGTTTATTAATTCGGGCTCATCTTGTATTTTCTCTAGTTCGCCCTTTTTTTCTTTTTGAATCTGGTCTGACATCTCCTTAACGTATGGAGCAGGATATCCGTCTGCAGGAAACTCGATTCTTTCATCCGATTTCTTGGCATACCAATAGTACAAAGACCTTCCAAAACGCTCAATTTGCAAGCCCATATCGTTAACATAAAATTCTCTCCCGGCTGTATAGCCCATGAACTCCATGAGATTGGCTACAGCATCACCGATCGGTCCGCCTCTAGCATTTCCAACATGAAGCGGGCCTGTCGGATTAGCTGAAACATATTCAACTAAAACCTTTGTTTTTTTCTTACTTCCCTTACCATAATTTTCTCTTTCAAGTAATATTTTTTTGAATTCTTCTTCGTAAATTTTATCAGCAAGAAAAATGTTTATGAAACCAGGTCCTGCAATCTCAACTTTTGCAATTTCCGTTTCTTTAGATATGTTTTCAACGATTTTTTCAGCAATTTCTCTGGGGTTCTTCTTATCTCTGCCAGCAATAATCATGGCTATATTTGTGGCGCAATCTCCCATCTCTAAGTTCGGAGGCGCATCAACACTAAAATTTTGCGGGATAGCATATCCTGCTTTTTTTGTCGCATCAATAATAAATTTTTTGGCCAATTCTTTCATAAAGTTTTTATCATCTCGGCCCGTAGCTCGGATGTTATTTTATTTTGTAAAAATTCTTTTTCCCCACTTGGATAACCATACCCGAATGAGTTGCTATTTCAGATTTCGGATCAGTAATTTTTGTGCCATCAATTTTAAGCGCTCCCTGCTCAATTAAACGGCGTGCTTCCGAGTTCGAGCTAGCAGCGCCCAATTCGATCAAGAATAGAGGCAACATGTATGTGCCTGAAATTTTAACTTCGGGAATATCTGTCGGGAGTCCTCTTTTTGTAAAAATACTTTCAAAGTTTTTTGCCGAGTCTTCGGCTGCTTTCTCGCCATGATATCTTTTAACTAAAGCTTTGGCTAGAATAATTTTTGCATCGCGAGGATTCATTCCTTTTTTTAAATTTTGTTCTATTTTTTCGATATCCTTCAGGGTCATGTCTGTAACCAAAGTCATATATCTTATGATTAAATCATCCTTGATTGACATCACTTTACCGAACATCTCATTCGGCTCATCTTCAATATAAATACAATTACCGTACGATGTACTCATTTTTCGTCCGTCTGTTCCCTCGAGAAGATCAAAGGTAACTATATCTTGCTCTTTTTGTCCGTATTTTTTCTGAAGAGTTCTGCCTACAAGTAAATTGAAGAGTTGATCATTCCCGCCAACCTCTACGTCAGCTTCTATAACAACAGAATCGTATCCTTGGAGCAATGGGTAAAGAATTTCGTGAAGCCCTATTGGCTTATCAGCCTTAAATCTTTGCCAAAAGTTTTCCCTTTTTATCATTTGATTTACAGTAAAGTTCATTGTTTCTTGAAGTAAACTTCCTGCGGACATCTTGCCCAACCATTCTGAATTGTAATGAAGCTCAACTTTTTTCATATCTAAAATAAGCCCAAGCTGCTTCTTATAAGACTTCATATTCTCCTTAATTTTCGAAGAGGAAAGAATCTGCCTTTCGGCAGTCTTATCAGAGGCATCGCCAATTTGCGCTGTAAAGTCACCGATGATAAGAACAATATGATGACCCATATCTTGAAGTTCTCTGAGTTTCCAAAGAGAAATTGCTCTTCCAATATGAAGTTTCGGTCCAGTTGGATCAATACCTAGTTTAACTCGAAGCTTTTTACCGGAAGCTAATCTCTTTTTAAGAGAATTCTTTTCAATTACTTCCACAATACCTTTTTCAAAAAAATCTTTATTCATATTTTTATGCTTAACTTAATAATAGATTGCCTTGTAATGCAATTGACATACTTACTTTTAAGTCATATAATTCTTTCGTTTCCTTTACAATAGTATCAAGCAGGGCTTATAATGTAAAGAAAGGAGGCGGCAAAAAGATGAAAAATTATTCAAAATTTGTCCCTAATTTCATAAAGAAGATAAGAAACAAAAGACCGGAAAAAAGTAAGCGCTTTCATTGGAAAAATTTATTATATTATTCCCTATATTTTGCCGTTGGTTTTGTTTTTATCGCAGCAATAACTTTTGCTTGGTTTGCGAAAGATCTGCCTACTCCAAGCAAAATTGCCAACCGCAAAGCAGCAGAATCCACCAAAATATATGACCGCACTGGGGAAATTTTGCTTTACGAGACCGGCGATCAAAAAAGAACAGTTGTAAAAAGCGATCAGCTTCCTCAAAATTTAAAGGATGCAACCGTTGCAGTTGAGGATGACGCCTTTTATAAACATCATGGATTTGATACAAGGGCCTTACTGAGAGCTGTTTGGTACAAAATAGCACGTAAAACCAATAGAATGACTGGCGCTTCTACTATTACCCAGCAATATGTAAAAAACGCCCTCTTAACATCGGATCGTTCTCTCACTAGAAAAATTAAAGAGTTGATTCTCTCCATAGAGCTTGAGTTTATGTACGATAAAAATGAAATCCTTACGATGTACTTGAACGAAATTCCTTATGGAAATAGCACTGCTGGAGCGGAAGCTGCCTCAAAAATGTATTATGGCAAGCCGGCAAAAGACTTAACTTTAGCGCAAGCAGCTACATTAGCAGCAATCCCCCAGTCACCAACTTATTATTCTCCATATGGTACTCATACAGATAAATTAATAACCAGGCGTAATTATGTATTAGATAGAATGGTCAGCACTGGAAAAGTTTCAAAAGAAGATGCAGAGAAAGCAAAATTAGAAGACACGACAACGCTAGGCGTAGCGCTGAAACCAAGAAAAGATACCATCCTAGCACCTCACTTTGCTATGTATGTTATTGAGCAAGTTGCCGAACAATACGGCGAGGACAAAGTGCAAAAAGAAGGTTTAAAAATAATTACGACGCTTGATTACGAAAAACAAAAATTCGCTCAGGAGTCTGTTAATGACGGCGTAAAAAAGATAAATCAATATGGCGCAAGCAATGCCGGACTAGTAGCAACCGATCCCAAAACCGGTCAAGTTCTCGCCATGGTGGGATCGATTGATTACTTCAATTCTCAGATTGATGGCAACGTAAACATAACTGACTCTTTGAGACAGCCAGGATCCTCTTTCAAACCATTTTCCTACGCCACTGCGTTTAAAAAACCTGACTTTTCTCCTTCTAAAATATTGTATGACTTCCAAACCGATTTTGGCGGAGGATACGTTCCAAAAAACTACAACGGTAAATTTAACGGACCCATAACCATGAGGCAGGCATTGTCCAACTCATTAAATATCCCCGCCGTTAAAGTAATGTCTTTGGCTGGTATGGATAATGTTATAAGAACAGCAGAAGATATGGGCATAACATCTTTAAACCAAAAAAGTCGTTATGGTTTATCGCTTGCACTCGGAACAGCAGAAGTACGACCGGTTGAAATGGCAGGCGCATTTGGAGTCTTTGCAAATGGCGGAGTAAAACACGACCTAAAGAGCATTATTAAAATAACTGATTCAAAAGGCAAAACGGTCTATGAATATAACCAAGAAAGAGATGCTGGAAAGCAGGTATTAGATCCTCAGGTCGCTTATGAAATCTCGAATATTCTATCTGACAACAATGCGCGATCTTTGGTTTTCGGTACTCGCTCAGCCCTTTATTTTCCAAATCGAATAGTAGCAGCCAAAACAGGAACAACTTCCGATAATAAAGATGCATGGTCGGTTGGCTTTACTCCATCCATTTCCGTGGCAGTTTGGGTTGGCAACAATAACGGAAAAGAAATGAAAGGAGGAGCAGACGGTTCTATTGTTGCCGCTCCTATGTTCCACTCATTTATAGAGAAATCGCTTGCGAATACACCAAACGAAGAGTTTAAACAGCCAGAAGGGATTCAGACAGTTGCCGTAGAAAGATATTCAAATAAGCTTCCAAACGATGGATATGCTGGCGAAATGACAACAGATATTTTTGCTTCATGGCAAGTTCCAACCGAAAAAGACGACGTTCACCAAAAACTTAAAGTATGCAAGGCAAATGGCAAGCTCGCTCCAGATAACCTATCGATCGACTTAACAGAAGAAAAAATATTCACCAACATTCATTCAGAGAGACCGGATTATCCTAATTGGGAAAACCCTGTCCGCGCTTGGGCGGCAGCAAATGGATTTGTAAGTGATGTTCCAAAAGATTATTGCAGTGTCAATGATTTTACGCCAAGTATATCAATAACTTCTCCAGCCGATGGAGCTTCAGTCTCAAGCGATCTTCAAATTGAAGCGCTGTATAGTTCTCCAATTAATGCTAAATCGGTTGAATTCTTTATCGACGATATCTCAATTGGAAGCATTTCAACTGCGCCTTTTACAAAGACTTATAGTATTTCGAACCTTTCAAATGGAATACATAAAATTTCTGCTTATGCTACAGACGAGAATGGGAATGCAGCAAGATCAGATGTTACCATTACAGTTGCGAAACAAAACGCTGTCGTGCCAACACCGAAGAATTCAGAGCCCGTCACATTGCCGCCCATTACTGAACCAAAAACATAACGAAAAACTACAAGAGCCCTATTAGATCATTTATATTTCTCTGATTATTTATCGTAAGATAGCCTAAAGCTATCGCCTCTTTTTCTCTTTCTTTTTGCCTAACCACTTTCCGAATTTCGCCAGAAAGACCAACTTCTCCAAAAAGACAAAGATTCTTAGCTAACGGTTTGTTTTTATAAGAAGAAATTATCGCTCCGCATACCGCTAAATCAATTGCCGGCTCTCCAATTTTCATCCCGCCGACAATATTTACATATATATCGTAACTTCCCAAATTTATCGGTGTTTTTTTACTAATTACAGCAGAAAGTAAATTTAAACGATTCAGGTCAAAACCAGAACTTGTTCTCTTCGGATATCCAAAATGAGTCGGTATGACCAATGCCTGCACCTCAACTAATATCGGCCTTGTTCCTTCGATTGTCGCAGTCACAACACTGCCGGCACTTTTAGTTGTTTCTGCTAAAAACAATGAAGATGGATTACTAATCTCTATTAAACCTTTCTCTTGAATTGAAAAAATACCCACTTCATTAGTAGCCCCAAACCGATTTTTCACACTTCGTAAGATTCTAGCATCGTGAAACCTCTCCCCTTCCAAATACAAAACCGTATCAACCAAATGCTCTAATATTCTAGGACCGGCAAGCGATCCCTCTTTTGTAACATGACCAATTATTACGATTGGAATTGAACTTGATTTAGCTAGTTTTTGAAGGAAAATCCCACACTCTCTCACCTGGACCATTGATCCAGGAGTTGAGGGAATTGAGTTTAAATAAACTGTTTGAATTGAATCAATAATAATAAGATCTGGTTTATTCTTTAGTATTTCTTTTTCTATTGAAAGGATATCGCCGTCAGAAATAAGTTCTAGTTTTGTTGAATTAATGCCCAATCGATTTGCTCGATCTTTAATCTGCTGCAGAGACTCTTCAGCAGAAACATAGAGACATTTTTCTATTGAGTTGGAGACCTGAAGGAGCAACGTCGACTTACCAATTCCTGGTTCGCCGCCAATTAAAATTATTGATCCAGGAACAATTCCTCCACCTAAAACTCGGTTAAATTCATTTATTTTAGTATTTAAGCGAAAGTTTTTTGCACTTTCAATCTCCGATAATTTTACAGCTTTGACTTCTCGGTTATTTCTTGATGACCCCAATGCCGATGAAACACTCGGAATAGATATCTCTTTCAATGTGTTCCACTCACCACAGATATCACATCTCCCCGACCAAGTCGAAAATTCGTTTCCGCAGTTTTCACATAAATAAATTTTAGTATTTTTTTTCATACAACATTAGATCTAAAAATAATTCGGCGAGCATGTTGCTTTTGCGAATGCCGGTTGGAGGTCGCTCAAGCGACCGAAATAGGCTGGCTACGGGTGGCTGAAGCAAAAACAACATGCAAACAAAGAATAACTACATGCTCTTCCTTATGTCAATTAAGTTAAAGTTTAAATTACTAGTACCTTTCCAATGATTAACCTCAAGACAAAATACAATATCATATAAAGTATTAACGTCTATTTTTTCCTCTCTATTTGTGAAATTAAAAAACACCGATCTAAATACATTATTGCCATACTTAGTTTGAAGAGACAAATGGTTTTTATTTTCACCGATTGCTTTCAAAGCACTAAGTTCTACTTTTCTTGCTAAAAATACCGGCTTCGGGTTGCCCATTCCAAAGGGCTCAAACCTAGACATTACTTGACATAAGCTTTTTGTAACTTCGCTTGGTTTTATCTCTCCATCAACCCGTATCTTTTTAACTAAAAACTCATCTTTAATATGATCATTTGCAAAACTTACAATCGATTTGATAAATTTTTCAATATTTGTGACAGTTAGTCCTGCCGCTCCTTTGTGGCCTCCAAACTTTTTGATTGAATCTTTAACGCTTTCAAAAATTTCGACAATATTAACTCCCTCAACACTTCTAGCGCTCCCAACATAGTCATCTTCATCCCTAGAAAAAAGAATAACTGGCCTTGAATATTTCTCCACTAAATGACTCGCCGACGGCCCAATTACTCCTTTTAACCAATCTCCCACCACTACAATGATTTTGTTTTTATATAAGTGATTTTCTTCAATTCTGGCGATAGCTAACTTTTCCACCTTTGCCATTGCCCACTGCCGGTCTTCATTTTTTTTATTTAGCCAAGTCGCTAATTCTCTAGCTTCATCCTTATCTTCTGTCGCTAAAAGCTCAAAAGATTTAGTAGCATGATCGATTCTGCCCGGAGCATTAATTCTAGGAGCTATCTGAAATCCTACAGCATATGCGCCAATGTCTGATGGCTTAATTCCAGACTGCTTAATTAGTTCATAAAGGCCCAAATTCTTAGTCTTTTTTAAAACGATCAGACCGAAGTTTGCAAAAACCCGATTCTCTCCTATAAGTGGAACCACATCGGCAATGGTGGAAATTGCCACTAAATCCAAATTCCACTTTAAGAAAGATTCATTTAACTCCTTAGGATAGATACTTCCTAGCGCTTGGATTAATTTGAAAGCTACCCCGCAACCGCACAATTCTTTGAATGGATACTTATTACCCTTTATTTTTGGATTAATTACCGCCAACGCATTTGGTATTTCTTCGCCTGGAATATGATGGTCGGTAATAATTAAATCAATATTTTTTTCTATGCAATATTCCGCTTCGTTTAAACTTCGGATACCTAAATCAGCAGTTACTATTAAAGTGCATTTTTGCGAAATTAAATAATCGATCCCCTCACGACTTAAACCGTAACCTGACTCCCTATTTGGGATATAAACTTTTGATTTAATACCGATCTTTTTAAATGCCTTATATAGTAAAGCTGCTGCTGGGATTCCATCCGCATCATAATCAGCAAAAATACCTACTGTCTCTTTCTGTTTAACTGATATCTGTATTCTGTCTACCGCTTTCCTCATACCTGTTAATAAAAATGGGTCGCCCAGATCTTTATCGAAATTGGGATTAAAAAAAAGCTTCTCCAAAGCTTCATCTTTTTCTTTAAAAACGCCTCTGTTATAGAGAAGTTGATCGATTATATTATCAAATTTTCTTTCCGCAATTTTCCACTCCGCCATGAACTCATGATAGCAGAAGATCAATCATTCACCAACCACAAACCAAGGAACATCAGACCAACCTTCTCTGGCATAAAAATACAAAGTCGGCAGATCTGGTAGAACATTCCTCAATCTTGAATCAGAAAAAGAGTGAAAGATTGAATCAGGAAATTCTTTTTCTAATATCTTTTTTTCAAGAGAACGCATTATAAAATATTTTTGCGCTCCAGTTATTGGATCTAAGTGAATATTTCTGTTGCTTGCATTTTTTTCAATCAACTCTCGATTCTTGATATTGTTCCACCAACCCTTGGGTTGTTTCTTCCACAGCTGGTTAATTTTTTCGAAGTTAATATCGTATTCCTGCCATAGATCATTAAGATAGATATATTTAAACGAATATTTATCAAATAGTCTAATTACATCCTTAACATATGTCAGGAATACTGTTGGACTATATCCGTTATGAATTCCGTGATTTATCGCGAAAATAAATTTGAATTCTATACCAGGCGCATATATTTTTTTGATTTCTTGATTTAGTTCATTTAAAAACCTACACGAAGCATCGTCAGCCCAATTTTTATGCTGCTTTGGGCCAACTCCCCAAAATCCAATGAGCTTTATTGGTTTATTGTCTCCAACAAAGTCGGTCAATCTTTGCTGTAGATTATCGGTCATTGATGGGTCGTCTCGATTGTAGCGTTTTTTAATCAGAATAGAATATATTTTTTCAACAATTTCATCGCTCATAAGTTAACTCTTTTCAGTTTATCTGCAATTGTCTTACCCAAATCTACATGGGAATCTGCATCCATGTGAACGCCGTCCTCCCCTGTGTTTGTATAAAGTGCGGCATCTAAGAATTCGCAATCGTTTTCGGCTGCTACTTTCTCATACTTTTTGCCAGCTCTTTTGATGTTAAACCAGCCCCTACATATCTTTCTGAAATTTCTTTTTTACTCTCATCTACTAATGGCGGAGAAACCAAGAGAATAATAGGATTTACTAAAACATTTGGAATAGCGTTGCTTTTAATCACCTTAATCAATTCTCTCATGCCTTCTGTGATTCGATCAGTGGTTCTATTAAATATTTTCTTTAAATCGTTTGTACCTAACATTAAAACAATAATATCTAGGGGATTATTCTCTTTAATAGATGCTATTAAAGAAGTTTTGCCATTTTTACCGGGCCGCTCAGGCCTTGGATCATCAACATCAGTCGTTCTGCCGTTTAAACCATCTTCGATAATCAAGTAATCTTGACCCAATTCGTTTTGCAATACGCCAGTCCATCGAACATCGCTAGAATATCTTTCGCTTAGTAGTGGGACATATCCCCAAGTATTTGAATCGCCGTAACATAAAATTTTGATTTTATTTTTATTCATATTTCCACTCTATCACCCATCGATATTTTTTAGAACCCTGGTTGCGGACTTTTGGCGTTGATCGATTATTTATTCTTTGTTAATCTTAGAATACCGCCAATCTACCAATACAGAGAAAAGAGGTGAAACAAGTGTCAGAATTAGATTGCGTTAAATCGGTTGTGATCCATCCATATCCCAACCGAAGATCTGTCCTGCGCGGAGCTCATACACTGGCTGTGATGAGTTTCGAAGGTGCCATGGCAGAAATCTACCCTGTCTGGAGAGAGTTCCTCCGACCATTGGCCAAGGATTCAGGAATAAGCGTCAACGGTCATCTTAGTTATCCGGGCAACAGCGCAACCGAGTTGGAGTATGTTTACCACATACCCCAGAGCTCCATTGGTATCATAGTTGAGCGTGAAGCTGATCGAAAAGATAACATAGCCAAATTCCAGCAAAACCTACTGACGGCTTGTCAGAAGAAAAACTGGGAAATTGTTAATCTGAGCAGCCTTCAAGAAAGAGTGGACGTCGCATCATCGAGAATCCATGCCCGTGGATTCAATGGGAGCTCTTCGTTCGTCCTTGACTTGAAGAGTGAAAACACCAGCTACGGTATCTGGATCAATTCTTCGCGACAAAACATGCACAACTCAAGCCAAGAAAAAGCTCAAGAAGAAGCAATTCTGTACGGATCACACGGTTGGTGGACAGTGGAAGAGATCGAACAATTCGCCAATGACCCAGAGAACAGCGCAATTTTCGCTCGCGCCATGAATGAGATGGGGTTTCGACCCCACAAGAAACAACCCGGCCAATGGGTGAAAAAGTAGCCCATACGGCGACAAGATCGGGAGATGACAACGGAGTCGTCTCCTCGCTTTTTATAAAATAGAGATCGCATTTTCTTACGATTATCGTCGATCGTTGAGAATCCTAAGAACAATTAGCATCACAAGTAACTTAAAAATTATTAGATGACACTACTTATAGTAAGCCCAACCATCAATTCGAAGATCAACATACTCATGAACTTGGTCTCTTTTGGCCACCAAAACCTGCTTTAAGTTATCTAACTGCTTAGCACTTGAGCGCAAAGAGTTAAACTTAACATAGAATCCAGCTTCTGTATTCAAATTAACATCAAAGGTCGTTTGATTTATCTCAAATTCTTTTGGTTTAATATTAGTTACCTCAAAAAACTGGCTGTTGATATTGGTAACAAAAG
>Ga0172381_10002606_pt1 | contig 19726 bp, 27 predicted proteins | sample Leawel6488metaG_FD_119754 | JGI IMG/M metagenome (GOLD analysis project Ga0172381, IMG submission 119754) | Leachate microbial communities from a municipal landfill in Southern Ontario, Canada - Leachate well 64-88 metaG | ecosystem: Engineered > Solid waste > Landfill > Unclassified | place...
AAAACTTAAATGACATTGCTTGATTTGCGATTTATTATATAATACTCTCATGAACAAACGCGGATTTACACTCATAGAGCTCCTCGTAGTCATAGCCATCGTAGGCATACTCTCTTCCGTTATCTATACGAATATAACAGGTTTGAGAGACAGAGCGAGAATAACTGCAGGAATACGATTTGATTCCTCCACACTTCACTCCATTGGAGATCAATTGGTGGGAGAATGGTTGTTTGATGCTCCGAATGTACTGTTAGATTCGTCTGGTAGCGGTTACAATATTTCAACTACATCAATAGGAGTATCTCCGACATATTATTCAACGAGCGGATACAACAACAAAGGAACGTATGGTTTTGATGGAGGCGATTATTTCGTGACTGCTCTATTGCCACCAAGTCAGGCAACAATTTCCGCATGGACAAAAAATTATATGACAGATATTATGATTTATGCTCTTGCGGGGTCTTATACCGTAGGTAATGATAGGTCATATCTTTCCATAGGTTCTTACACTAAAAATGTTTGCAGTGGAGGAGTCGGTAATCAAAATTTAAGCGTAATAAAAGGCTCTACATCTGTGGGTGGTGGTGTGTGGCATCTTTGCACTCTTAGTTATGACGGCACTACGGTAAAACTTTATACTGATGGGAAATTGGAATATTCTGCTAATCAAGTCGGAGCACCTAATATCACATCCCCTTATTTTATTGGTGCAACGAATGGTGGGGGTGCAGTAAACATTTATAATGGGTATCTTGATGATGTCCGTATTTATACCAGTATTCTTTCCTCTTCCGACATCCAAAAACTATATACTGAAGGTCTTTCAACGCATCAAGTGGTCATGAAGTGAATGCAAAAAGACGGATGTAATGCATCCGTCTTTTGTATTTATCCTATGAATGTCAGAGCCTTCCCTTTCTTGTTGGCCCTTCCTGTCCTTCCTATCCTATGCACATAGTCGTCATAGGTGGCTGGGACGTCGTAGTTTATGACGTGAGTCACATCAGGTATATCAAGCCCTCTTGCGGCCACGTCCGTGGCAACAAGTATCTTTATATGGTCATCTTTGAATTTGCCGAGCGCTCTCTGTCTTGCTCCCTGGTTCTTGTCTCCGTGTATGGAGTCTGCTTTGAAGCCCCTCTCTGCGAGAGTCCTTGAAAGCCTCTCAACGCCGTGCTTCGTTCTTCCGAATATGAGAACTTTGGAAAGCTCAGGATTCTTCAAAAGTTCGTGCAAGACATCTATCTTCTCCTTCCCGCAGAGCCTTACCACGTCCTGTTCCACGCTTTTGCAGGTATCTCCTGTCTTAACGGAAATAGTCACCGGTTCTCTCAAAAACTCTTTGATGAGTTTCTCTACTTCGTGCGATACGGTGGCTGAGAAGAACAGAGTATGCCTTTTTGCGGACATCTGGGACATGACAAGTCTCATATCGGCGATGAATCCCATATCAAGCATTCTGTCCGCTTCATCAAGGACTATCGTGGAAAAAGGCTTGAGATGCAATACCTTTCTGTTCACAAGGTCTTTCAACCTTCCGGGTGTTCCTATGACGAAATTGTTCCAGAATTTCAATTGTGATATCTGTCTTCCAATGGGCGCACCTCCGACGCAACATACGGAATATATCTTCATTCCTGCCGTGAAGCTTTTCAATTCCTCCTCTATTTGCTGGGCGAGCTCCCTTGTCGGGACTATGATCAGTATCTCCTCCTTTGGGTTCAAAAGAACCTTGTTTATGAGAGGAATGAGGAATGCAGCTGTCTTTCCTGTTCCCGTGTTTGCAATACCTACGACATCGGATCCGCGCAAAACATGCGGGATTATCTTGTCCTGTATCGGGGTCGGTTCGCTGTATCCTTTTGCAAAGATGTTGGCTTTGATCCTGTTGTCTATGTTGAAATCCTTGAAAAGATGATCAGGGACGAATTTTGCGATCTCTTCCGTGATGACAGCTTTGTTTATGAATTTTGAGTAATGGATGTTCTGGCCCATATTCCCTCTTCCACCACCTCTTTGTCCACCAGAAAATCTGCTTCTTCCTCCCCCGAAGCGAGATCCGCCTCCAAACGAAGGCCTCCTGCTTTGATTGGAAAAAGCAGGTCTTGATGTGCTTGTATAACTTGAGTGAGGTCTTTCGCTTGACTGCGAAGGCTCGCTTCTCTCCGTGCCAGGTCTCCTAGGGCCTCTGTTGTCAGAGTATTTCCTGAAAGGCGCGACGGTTCTTATTTGTCTTCTATACATATTAAATTGTTTTAACGGCAAAATACCGTTTTGTTATTGTAAAAATGTCGCACGGATTCTGCGACATTTCCACGCTAGATTCAGTGAGATCAATCTCTAAATGAGATTTATTTACTCTGTGAGTATAGCAAATGAGGGATGGTTTGTCAAGGATAGCTACTTCTCCAAATCAAAAACCTCATCGATTCTTATCTGTTTGACGAATTCTGGCACGTGGCTTACGAGTATCATAGCCCCCTGGTATTCGCTTAAGGCCTTTGCTATCACAGGCAGATGTCTGAAATTGATATGGTTCGTAGGCTCATCAAGTATCAGAAGTCCTGGCTTTTGAAGCACAAGTCTTGCAAGAGCCACAAGCCCTTTTTGTCCTTCGGAAAGAGACCCAATCTTGGTATATATCATATCCCCAGTTATGAGGAATCCTGCAGCGACAGATCTCATTTCCTGCTCAATATCCTTGTCCATGACCTCCATGAGGGATTTGAAGATAGTATCCTCGAAGTTCAGGGTGGAGAAATCCTGCCTGTAATATCCGACTCGTATACTCGGGTTTATTTTTGTACCCTTTGCTTTATGGGTCGCCAAGGCTTCAAGCAAAGTGCTCTTCCCGATGCCATTAGGTCCTGTGAGCAACAAATGCTGATTTCTCTTCAAAGAGAGGTTCACTTTTCTTGCCACCTTCTTGTGATTCTTGAATATGGAGAATTTTGATATATGAACTATCTCTCCGATGACCTCTGGCTGTCCTGGGATCGTAAACTTTCTTATTGTCCTATCTTCCGTTCTGACATCCACCTTCTCTTCCTCAAGTTCTTCTGCTTTTTCTCTCATCCTCTTTGCCACAAGCCTCATCTGACCTCCTTTCATGGCAAAGAAGTTTGCTTTTTCCTTGTTCTCTTGGATTTCTTTTGCAAGCTGGGCATTCTTCATGTTCTCCTTTTCAATTCTTGCAGATATCTGTTCAACCACATCGAAGTAGTTTCCGACATACTGCTCTATCTTTTTCGTATGGATATCCAAGTAGAGGACTCCGTGAGTAAAGGCATTCAAGAAGTCGGCATCATGGGAGATGACGATGCACGTTTTCTCGTATTCAACCAGGAATTTTGTCAGATGCGCAATTCCTTCCTTATCAAGATTGTTCGTGGGCTCATCAAGGAGCAAGAGATCGGGGTTCTGTATGAGTGCTGAGGCCAAAAGGAGCCTAGCCTGCTGTCCTCCTGAGAATGTCCCGACTTCCCTTTCCAATGGAGCTTTCAAGTTCACCACATCAAGTATCTTCTCTATCTTCGGCTCTATGTCATACATCTTCTTGTCAAAGCAGTTCTCAAAGAACTGTCTGACGGTGAAATGAATATCACTTCTTGGAATGACCTGTTTTGCTATGGCGATGGATATGCCTTGGCCAATATGCATCTTTCCGGATTCAGGCTTGTAGTGGTGGGTGATCAGATTGAATATGGTGCTTTTGCCGGAGCCGTTCTGTCCCATGAGGGTCATCTTTGCTCCTCTCCTTATGGAAAAATTGACCTCGTTTAGAATAGGCTTGTTGTGTCCGAACTCAAAGGACAGATCTTCGAATGATAGAATTGTTTCGTTGTGTTTCTGCATGTTCGTCTACATTACACGAAAATATGGAAAATTGAAAGAAAAAAGACCCGCCTAAAAAACGGGTCTTTTGGGAATCTTAAGGCATCAAAGTTTTTTGACTAGCTCATCCAAAGCCTTTTGTGTTTCTGGAGTTTTTGCTACAATTGGAATCCCTAGTGCAATTGCAAGGATGACTTCTTCCTTCATTCCTTCGGAGATACGATTACCGAACAGCCACAATTCGTCAATGAAGTGCTTGTGGAAGCAAATGAGGTTTGCATCAATGCCCAGCCTGCGCTCTTCAATGATTGTATCGTCCAAGTATTGAAGTGAAACTATGTACGGCACAACGGGGATATTACCCCCCCTGTGTATTTCCGCACAAATGGCAAGAACCTTTTTCACATTTCCGGCAACATCGCCGCTGATCGGGTGAGCGACAAAAACCACTTTTTTCATCTTTTTCTCCTTTTGGTTCATTTCTACTTAGATATTACATTAATAATTATCAGTGTCAATTTTAAAAAACAAGCCCCAACGTCTTTTATCCGTCGGGGCTTCATCTGCCGAATCGTCTTTGAGACGGGAAACTGTACCGAGGAGTGAAGTTTCGTCCTTTGTTGGGGACAAAATTCGGATTCGCTTTGTATTTCCTGACCTCTTCCTCAAGCTTCTTCCAAGGCGGTTCTTTTTTTTCGCCTTGTTCCTGCGATTTGTCATTCTTGTCTTCCATGACGAAACCTCCTTTCCATACAAACGATACTACTTGCGCACTATCTGTCAAGGTAATGTTTCAAGGTGTATACCCAATCCTCATCATCCTCCTTGTTATCAAGCTTGGTCTTCAGGAGCCACTCCAGATACTTTCTGTCCGTTTTGAGGACCTCTTCAACCTGCTTGTCCTTATATTTCCCGAAATTGAATCTTGTGAAGAGAGATGGTCTCTCAGAGATCTCAAGCATCTTCTCTATGGCCTTCTCCTCGCTTCCCTCCTCTTCGATCATCTTTGATATGAGCCTTTGGAACAAGGCATGGAGCACCTTCACATCATCCTCTGCGTCATGGGCATGGGCATCCACATCAAGGTCAAGGTAGTATCTCAGGAACTGGAGTCCATACTCCGGAATGACATTGTCTTTGTCCAGATATCTGGAAACTCTGAGAGTGCAGATCTTTTGAGGGACTTTCATGTTTTCCGCCTCAAGCATTGAGCAATCGAACTTTGCGTTGTGAGCCACAAGAATGCCCTCATCAAGGAGCTTTTGCAGCTCTTTTGAGAATGAGCTTCCTTTGAAAGTTTCCTTGTCTTTGAGCATCGCATTCGTGATATGGGTTATGCTCATGGCTTTGACCGATACCGGCACTGGCGGTTTGAAGTATGCAGTCTTTATATCGTCATATGTTTTAAAGCAAACCTGGCAAAGCCTGTCTTTGCCGATCTCATTGCCTGTGGTCTCCGTGTCTATGAATACAAGTTTCTTCTTCATTGTTTTTTGCTTGCTTTTTATATTATGTCAGTATATAATGTCACCGTGTCTGCGGGTCGTCAGACCTATCTGGCTAGGATTCTAAGCCGGAGACAGGCACACTAAAGTACGTCGCTCATAGCGGCGTTTTTTAGTACATCGTCATCCTCTGAACTTTTCAAACCTTTTCCCACTGAAGTTTCTATCAATTTAATATCTCTGTACCATTTGGTAAACCATGCTGGCACTACGCTTAAAAAATTTATTGCACCATTGCCTTCTTGGGTAATCACGACTTTTACGCGAAATTTTCTTATAATTGCCACAAAACCCCAACATCGTACGATCACGTTCATCGGGATCCAGTGCCCATTACGATTCACTTTTTTATTGATTATTTCTTCATCATATTCTTGAAAAGTCGTGGATGTTTCAAGAATGAACTTTGCCTTTTCAAGCATGTCAAAACGGAGTATCTGCGCTCTCTTATCCCTCATTTTCTTTGGAGCGGAATAGATCAGATGATTGAATCCTTCCGATGTAAAATTGACCTTTTGATCAAGTGCGGGACAATCCACGCAAACAAAAGTTTTGTAAAGTTTGGAAGCTTCCTCTTTTATGTTTTCATAATCTGAAACCCGTTCTTCAATTGTTTTTTGACCTGCCATTATGAGCAATTCTATCACATATTTTTACTTTTTTCTATTCATAATCATGCCAGATATAAAAGAAAACAGCCCGCTTTCGCGGGCTGTTTTTGAAGTACAAGTTTGAATTAATATCTGCTTGGTCTTTCCTCTTTTGGTCTGGCCTCATTGACTGTCAGTTTCCTGCCATCCAACTCTTTGCCGTTCCACATCTCGATTGCTGCTTGCGCTGCATCTTCTGTGGCCATCTCGACGAAACCGAAACCTTTTGATCTTCCAGTCATCTTATCCATGATAATGGCGACTGAGACCACTTCTCCCGCCTTTGAAAAGGCGCTTCTCAAACCATCTTCGGTCGTGCCATATGAGACACCACCTACGTACAATTTCTTCATTCTAAAAATAATTACTCGCACTTGTTAAACGTAAGACTTCACCTGAAGAGAAAGACGACTATCCTTCAAACATTCAAGATGTTTCTTAACTGCCGGCAATCATATACTATTATGGATATATTGTCAAATACCATCAATACTATGCTATAATAGAGCCTATTATCAGCCGTTAATAAGATAAAGCATTATTTATGAAAGAATCAAAGGAAGTGAGGTCTTGGACGACTTGTTGCGACTGCAAGGAGAACTGCATGTGCTCTGGGTCGGGCCTCGGCCATATGTGCAGGCATTCTTTATTAAGAAAATTCTTCATTGCGGTCCTTTTTGTCTTACTTTTCTGCTTTGCCGTCCAGTTCGGAGAATTGAAAGGAATGTATCAAAGTTATTACAGGGACGACTATTACATGTCTAAGATCGACAACACATATTACAAATATATGAATTGCCTGAAGACAAGCGAGGCATCCTCGCCGAAGACGACTGCACAATAGGCCTCTATTTTCGTTCGCCGGCCTTTTTCAATAGTTCGCTTCTCAGATATTCTGCTACATCATTGTCTATGACATTGAAAATCTGGTCGGCTTCTATGTGCTCGTGATCCTCCTCATTCCCCGCTGAAAGGACGACCATGCTCGCTAGGCCGAGCATTTTGAATATGACGCTCTGCTTTATGTTCACGTTCTGTATCTGCTTGTACGGTATGGAGATCTCTTCTTTGCTTATGATCCCCCTCTTCAATCTGAAGGCGTAATCGTCAAGAGTGTACCTCGTGCTTATATGCTTTATCCAGCTGAAGAATACTCCGAGTATGATTAGAAGGATGGAGAGGAAGAAGAGGATGCTGACTACTAAGCTTCCGATTTTCCCTATGATAGGCCAATACGATGGATCGATGTTAAATGCTTTTATAGATGCCACGCTTATGCTCGGCAGTATGAACGAGAGGAAGAAGAGAAGGAAGCTGAAAAGCACCTTTTGGCAAAGATAGTATATGAAAGTCCTCACTCCCAATGTGTTGCTCGGGTTCATCATATGTTTTCCTTCTCAAAGAAAGAATAGATCGAAAGGAGTATGAGCGATGTGATGGAGACCACAAGCGTCACATCCGCTCTCCACATCGAAGAAAAGAGGACCAGAAGCGCAGCTATCAGAGGAAATATTCCTTTAAGTTTTTTCATATGTCCATTTTAGCAACAGTTTACTCTTATGGCAAACATCATTGCTTTATCGCTACCTCATGGCTTGCTTTGCTTTCTGCGTATAGTTTTTGGATGTCAGAACTGGAAAGAGCAGAGGTATAAACACGAACATTATCTATGTATCCCGGAAATGACAGGGAACCCACGTCCCAGGGAGCAATACCTATCACAAAATTACCACTTGTTGAATCCGGAGTTCCTGAATATGAAAAGTTTGAATCTAGTTTTCCGTCAATATATATCCAACGTCTTGTGATATCAAAGACAAGAGCAATGTGAGTCCACGTATCCTGATTTATAGTATTTTTTGAGCAAACTTCATTCCAGGTAGTGCTCAAAAGTCCCCAGTTTATTTTGTTGGTAGGACAATTTGTTGACAATCTTGCAAACATGGTATTTCCTTTACCCACTATAAATCCGGTGGTCCCGGCGCCTTTTTTGATCCAAACAGAAATGGTAAAAGGATTTCTAAAATCAAAATTTGAAACAACATTTATATAATCATTACTTCCGTCAAAATAATATGTTCCTTTTCCATTGTATCCGGAAGTGGTAGCGTAAACTGCTCCACTAACAGTTCCGTTAAGTCCGAAGCCTGAAGTATCAATGAGAGGGCTTCCCGGTACATCAAACAACCACTCTCCTGCAAGCTGATCTCCTATTGAGTGCAGTGTTGAGGAATCAAACCTTATTCCTGCCGTTATCCTTGCTCTGTCTCGAAGCCCTGTGATATTGGTATAGATAACGGAAGAGAGTATGCCTACGATGGCTATGACCACTAGGAGCTCTATGAGAGTGAAACCGTGTTTGTTCATGGAGTCATTATAACAAAACTCATTTGGAAGTTCAACTTTACAGATATTTCTTTATATTCTCCCTATGCTCCTCATATGTCTTTGCGCAGTGTATGACCTTGTCCTTGCCATGTATGTAATACAGGCAATCTGTCTTTTCTGGATACAGAACGGCTGATATGGCATCAATTCCCGGGTTTGATATTGGGTGAGGAGGCAATCCTGCGTATTTGTAGGTATTATACGGAGAATCTATGTTCCTGATGTCATCCGCTGTTGCCGGAGCCCACCAGCCCTTTGCCGTCTCACCTCTTGCATATTGGACGGTGGCATCCACTTCAAGCTTCATGTTATCAAGCAATCTGTTCCAAAGTATTCCAGAAATTATGGGCATGTCATCTTTGCTTGCCGCTTCCCTCTGCACAATGGAAGCTATCTTCATCAGAGTGGTCCATTTTATATTCTGCCTCTGCGCTTCTTTCCCATATGACAAAAACTTCTCTTCGAACTTGGCTTGCATCCTTTTCACGACGTCTTTCGGGCTTTCATCAAGTGGAATCAAATATGTCTCAGGAAAATACACTCCTTCAAAGTAGTTGGGATCGGTTCCTGTGTATTCAATCCACTCATTCTTCTTTTCGCTGTCCCAGAGCAAAGCATCGCTCAAGATATCCGCTATCTCCTCTTTGCGGAGGCCTTCAGGAATGGTCACCCATTTCATATATGGCTGATTCTTCAATATCCTCACTATATCAAATACGCTTATGGACTTTGAGAGCTTGTATGCTCCAGGATCTATGGGGCCGGAAAAAATCAAGCGGAATCCCAATTCGCTCTTTATGAACCCTTCGCTTCTCAGCTTCCCTGCCAGCTCTCTTGAGCTCTTCACGGATGACGGGACATTGAATTGTTCGGGGTTGGAATCCCTCTCTGGAGCGGTGAAGTTGAGGTAGTAGAAGACGGAGCCGGCAAGCAATATGAAGGCTATAGCGAACAGTATGATCTTTGGCTTCCTTGCTTTCAGATATTCCATACATCCATTGTACTCAGAATGACTGAAAAATCAAAAATTCCAATAATATAGTATAATGATAGGTATGTTCAAGAAAACATGCCTCATATCACTGATATTCTTCTTTCTGGGAGCGCACATGGTTAGCGCTTCCGCGGTCATTTCCATTTCTTCAAATGAGGTGATACAAGGAGAACCTGTGATGATACAGATATCGGGCGCGAAGATATCGGATATCAAAAGACTCATGTTTGATAAGAAGGATTTGAATGTTTTTACATATCAAAACAAGCCCTCCGCCCTTCTCGGGATAGATGTGAATAAAAAAGCCGGTGATTACACTATCCATCTCGATCTGAAGAACGGAAGCTCCACAGAGAGCATTTTGATGGTGAAGGCCAGGGAAAAATACGAGGCGCCTTTGGCAGTTCCTGAAAAGCTCGGAGGCAATTCTCCGGAGAATCAGACAAAGGTAGTGAGCACTTTGGAGAAGGAGAACGCCATACTTGCTGTCATCAAGACAGGCACGAAGGCATTTTGGACGAAAGATTTCATATATCCTATTACGGAGCCAATAATCGTCACAGACGAATATGGCTATTCAAGGCTCACTGGCGCTTACACCATAGCTCACAAAGGAGTGGATCTCAGGGCTTCTGAGGGCACGAGAGTCACAGCCATGAACAGAGGTGTCGTGCGCATAGCCAAGACCTTCACAGTATATGGGAAGACCGTCGTTGTGGACCATGGCTTCGGGGTGATGACCTTCTACATGCATCTTTCGAAAATAAAGGTGAATGTCGGTGAGCTTGTACTTCCGGGACAGCTCATAGGTCTCTCCGGTTCGACGGGATACGCTGAAAGCCCCCACCTTCATATAACGGTGAGAATAAACAATATTTCAATAGATCCGATGAAGTTTTGGGAGCTATTTGAATAATTCTGAATGCGAACCAATGTCAACTAAGAGCAAGATAAGGTTATTATCCTCTATTTTGTAAATAAGCAAAATATCCCCTTTTATATGGCACTCACGATATCCCGAATACTCTCCTTTAAGCGCATGATCTCTGTATGATTCCGGTAAGTAGTTGCCTTGAGAAATCAAATCAATTATAAAATCTAGTTTTTCTAATACTGTCAGTTTAATACCAGATTTCTTTAATCTATCAAAAGATCTTTCAAAAAGTTTTGTTTTTAAAACAAACATTTATTTTAAATCTCTAAAGAGCTCCTTTGCATTCTTATATCTTTTACCATACTTTAAAGCATAGGCTACCTCTTTATCCCATTCTGCACGGATAGCAGAGGCTTTTCTTGTTGGAGTAAAAGGCAGTCCATCATTAACTATGACCTGATTTAAAAACAGCTTTACTGCCGAAGACATGTCAAGACCAAGGGAAGACAAGGTCTTATTCGCTTTTGCTTTCATATTCTCCTCAATTCTTATGCTTAATGTAGTCATGTATTGAGTATATACAATGTACGTACTTTGTCAATACACACAAACTATTTCTTCAAAATAAAGCTGTTTGCGACAGTATAGAATGAGTCCTTGTATTTATCCCAGTTGTCTTTCGTCGTATTGAATGATATGGCCCAGACATCCTCCCCATTGCCTCTTACGAGAACCATCAAAACCTTGAAGTTTATTCCCTGCTGAGTCATTGATGCTTCGAAGGCATATGCTGTTCTTCCGTCTATGATCATGCTCTGCTCATTACTGATCGATGTGCTCGGTATTGCCTTCTTCAGCTCATCTTTTATGCTTTTGGCGTATTCGTTGAAGGTATTCCCTTCAAGAGTGTCGTGAGTCACGGCAAAGTAGCTTTTGAAGCCGATCTTGGTGGCTGCTGTATCGCTCGTCTTATCAGTCGGATTGGCAGCTATGGCTATGGCGCCGGCGGCAGATTCTGCCTTTAGCCATCCAGTCGGCATTTCTATTGTGAAGTAATCCGTCACCAATTTGTTCTCAATTTGTTTCACCTCAACCTCTGGGCTTTTGACAGCAGTCACTTCCAGGGAATTTGGAGTCCCTGTCGCGTTGTTCAATGCATTCTCTTCGCTTTTATTTTCCGTGACAACTGGTATCGTCTCAGGAGCTTTTTGCTTGAAAAGGTATATGCCTATGCTCACTAATATGATCACCACTACCAAGATTATTGTTTTGTTTTTCATAATATGGGTATTATATATTATTTTTCTATTTTGTGAATATGCTCTCTGGAGACTTTCCTGACCTGCACTTTGTCTATCTTTAAAATGTAGGCTTTCATGAGACGGTGCAAACCATCCAAAATGAGCCAATGGCCCTTATTTTCCATGATATCTATCGGGTGGACAAGATCAGCTTTCATTGTTCGCTCATATTCTTTCTTGTGCATATCCGGATTATCAATGACCTCTTGGGGTTTAAGGTCATACACGCCTTTTTCCCAAAGGAACGGGATGTCAAAATGCCAAACGAGATTGTTTATGTATATTTCCTCTACTGGGATATCAAGAGCCCAGACCTTCTCTTCGCTCCAATGAAAATCGAAACCGACATCTTTGATTATTTTATATGTTTCATATTTTTCCTTCCAATAATTAACAAAACTTTTTTCAAAAATATCTAGTATTTCAGAAATTCTAACTGTAAGTATATAGTATTTATCACCAACTGTTATAGCTGCTAAATTAGCATCTGAAGGGCAAAAACATCTCATTTCTGCTTTATGTACAAAATCAGATCTCATTTGATATAAAAATCTTGCTAATTCATCCAAATTAGTAATAGGTATACTTTTTTTATCCTTACTTGACCATTTTTTAATTCCACTTAGTATTTTATCCGCTTCTACTTTTGGAATATATTTTTCAAAATAATTTACAATTTTTGTGTTTGCACCATACTTTGCAAAATAATCTTTTTTAAACTTACAAACATCTGCAATTTCATTCTTATTAGGAAATTCTGATTCAAAATATGCAAAAGCATCTTTATATTTGTCATCTCCCATCATTGCTTCAATGAGAGAAGTTATACCGACAATTTGCAATTCTTCTCTTATAGAATCGATTTCCTTATCGATTTTATCAGGAGTACAAATAAAATAGTAAAAATGTGAATAGATAGCCAAACGATCTTTTTCAGATGGATTTTCATTAAAAATATAATTTAAAGTATTTTTAATTAATTCATAATCACAATCATATTTTCTAAAAACTTTTTTAATATACTCAACAAATATTGGTTCATCAAGACTCATTTTTTTGATAATTAACTCATGTTTTTAGCTGGGGGACTTGGGCTCGAACCAAGATAAACGGATCCAAAATCCGTTGTCCGACCATTAGACGATCCCCCAATTTAACCATTTACTATACCTTTAATCCAGCCCTGAACCTTCCTGTTTAAGGTTGAACTCCTCAATACTTTAACGCGTAATAAACCAAAATACAAGTCACCTACATTTTTTCTTTTAGTTTTTATTATATTTTTCTTAAAATAAATTGTGTTGAAATAGTCTAAACTAAAACCAGTTATTTTTGACCAATATTCTTTAAATCTTTCCAATTCATTTTTATGGTTATCATGAACATATATCTCAAAGCAAATCTCATTTTTAGGAATTTTACATATTTCCATGAGCCATTTTAAAAACAATTTGATCATCCTACTATCAGAGTTTGAAAATCCGATTCCAATTCCAGGAGCATATTCCTTCTCCTTCGCGCCCTCTGCCCAATATAAAGCTGTACCTATAAGCCACAATTCCCTATCCGTGATCCTCCCAATCTCTTTTTCTGCAGTACTAACTATCTCACTAGAGACTCTTATCCGTTTATCCTTCTTTGCTTTTGCTCCTCTTAATTGGGCCGCCCTTCTTTTCTCTGTAATAACTTGTTTCTGTGTTTTTGATAACCCAACACTCTTTAACCACTCGGAAAGCGTGGATTTTGCAACATTAATTTCTTTAAGAATCTCAGAATACGTTTTTCCTTCCCTTCTTAAATTAATGGCCTTTTCCTTTATATTTATGTTAATGGACATATATCAATAGCTCTAGTATACATGATTGACGTTCATATATCAAGTAACAGACCTGTTTATTCCGGCATCTTCCCATTAAACCAAAAGGTGCTATACTTATACCTGTATTAATAATTTTAACAAAGTAATCATCCGATCTTGATCGGATAAAAAATATGGCAAAAAAAGCGAATTCTGCGTTTATGAAGCCTTTGGCGGTGAGTGCTGACCTTGCGAAAGTAGTTGGTGCAGGGCCAATGCCAAGATCAGAGGTAGTTAAGAAGCTCTGGGTGTACATCAAGAGCAAGAATCTCCAAGACCCGCAGAAAAAGAGGAATATCATCGCAGATGCGAACTTGAAAGCAGTCTTCGGTGGCAAAGCAGTCGTTGACATGTTCGAGATGACGAAGCTTGTCGCAAAGCACCTTTCATAGCTTGAACTTGAAAGCGCCCCGCTCGGGGCGCTTTTAGTTTATCAATTTTGCAAGCACGAGCTCTAAAGGCAATTCCGGTATGTATGCCTTTGCAACCATATCGTAGTATGAAAGCAAGGTCAGCAAGGTGTCCGAGTTTATCTTCGAACCCTTTCTTTCTGCAAGCCCTTTCAAGAACTTGAAGTCGGTGTCAGTCATCTCATCGGCAAGCTTCCCTTCCGAGCTTTTCAGGTTCCTCAAGAGAAGGACCGAGCGCATCTTGTGAAGTATCAGTTTGAAGTACAGAAGCATGTCGATATTGGCTTCCGTGGCCTTTCCGATGGCCTCAAGCCCAAGTTCCATCTTCCCATCGTCTATCGCTCTCAGAAAATCATTTACCACTTCGGCTCTAGGTGCGCCTGTGACAAGCTCCACCTCTTCCGGCGTTATCTTCCTGTCCTTTGAAGCGCTGATGACCTTTTGCAATATGCTCTCTGCGTCTCTGAAGGAACCGTCTCCCAAGAGTGCTATGAGCTCGCAGGAAGCGGAATCAAGGGTGAACTTCTCCTTCTTTGCAATGGAAGCAATGACCTCTTTCAAGACCTTCTGCGTCGGTTTCCTGAACGAGAATGTCTGGCATCTTGAGATTATGGTCTCCGGTATCTTGTTCGCTTCCGTCGTGGCAAGTATGAAGATGACGTGCTTCGGAGGCTCTTCAATGGTCTTGAGTAGAGCGTTCCAAGCCTGCTTTGAGAGCATATGCGCCTCATCAAGTATGTATACCTTGTATTCTGACTCAAAAGGAAGGGTGCTGACAGACTCGTTGAGAGCCCTTATGTCGTCTACTCCGGTATTTGATGCGGCATCTATCTCCGAGATGTCATTCAAGCTTGTCCCTATCTCCTTGGCCAAGATCCTGGCAACGCTTGTCTTTCCAGTTCCTCGGGAACCGGAAAAGATATATGCATGGGCGATGTTCCCAAGCTTGATGGATGATTCCAGGACCCTGACTATATGGTCCTGCCCCAAAACCTCGTTGAACTTCTGAGGACGGTATTTCCTGTACAAAGCTGTTTCTGACATGAGCGTATTGTAGCAAAGAAATGGAATAAAAAAAACCGGTTCTCCCCTTCTGGAGGACCGGTTTCGGTTGCACAGCGCTCTTTCTCGCTATGTACCTGTGACACTGCCTTTTTCTGACCTATGCTACAAATATCACTCCTTTTCCCTTCTTGGGAAACGAAACCCTCTTTGGTTTTTTGCTGGGCTCCGTCCTTGCTTCCGATCCTGTCCTTTCTTTTTACCCCATATCATTTAAACTGGATCTTGAGGCGCTAGTGACTGGTGCCCACTAGCAGGCGGGCCGGCGCGGGTCGAATCACGAAAAGTGGTATGAGTAATGCTTTTTCACGCGATACACAACCTCCGGTTTATTTGCCAAGCATTTGCATGCTTGACAGAAGGAGTATAGCATGTCTGGGTTTTTTGTCAAGAATAAAAAACGACCCATCACCACTGTGACGGGTCGGCTGTTCTCACAGCGGCCATCTCGATCTCGTCCAACCTTGAATTCAACCTGTCAGCCTCCCTTTGAGCCGACTCCTGCGTTTGGTAGCCGCCCTTGAAGAAATAGGGGCTCGTGACAGCGAAATCCTCCCTACCATCTTCTTGAGAGACAGAATACATCTGATTCATTTCAAGAAATATTTGATTCATGTCCCCTCCTTTCCTTCGGGTTCTTCCTTTGGTCAGTCTAGTCTAGTTCCATTTTTTGTCAATTATCACATCAAGCGCCTCTTTTGAGCTGTTCGTACTCATCAATTTCATTCTCAACTCCTTGGCTCCCTCAAATCCGCTCACATATGCCTTGAAATGCTTCTTCATCGTTGCAAAGTTTCTCAGACCTCTCATATTCGCATCAAACAGCTTTACATGCTCCCTCAGCGCTTTAAGTCTTTCCTTCGGTGTCGGAAGAGTCTTTCTTCTTGCGTCATATAGCCAAGGGTTGCCGAAAACTCCCCTGCCGATCATCACTCCATCAAATCCAGATCCTTTGGCTTTTCTTTTCCCGTCTTCAACTGAAACGATATCCCCGTTTGCTATGAGGACGACATCTTTGTCGTTTTCTCTCACGACTTTGGCAATATCCTTTGCAAGCTCCCAGTGCGCAGGGACTTTGGACATCTCTTTTTTGGTCCTCAAATGAATTGTCAGAGCTTGGATGTCTTCTTTCAGAAGTTCAGGAAGCCAAGTTTTGTATTCAAGGCTGTTGAATCCCAATCTTGTCTTCACGGATATCGGAAGCTTCGGCGCGCCTGCTTTTGCCGCTCGGATGATCTCTCTTGCCAATTTTGGGTCCTTCATGAGGGCTGCTCCGGCATTCTGCCTCATCACAGCCCTGTCAGGGCATCCCATGTTTATATCCACCCCGTCAAACCCGAGCTTCGAGATCAATTCACATGCTACTTTCACATTCTCCGGCCGTGAACCGAATATCTGGGCGATTATAGGTTTCTCTTTTTTGGAGAACCTCAAAAGAGGAAGGAGCTTCTTCCTCCCCTCCTTTGAGGCTAGACCGTCAGCCGAGATGAACTCTGTCCAAAATACATCAGGACCACCGTTCGGCTTCCCATGCCTTGAATATTTAGATATGACCTGCCTGAATGCGGTGTCCGTGACATCGATCATCGGTGCAAGGCAGAAGAATGTCCCCTTCTTTGAAATTTTTTTCCAGATGTCCATATTTTTGGATATTAGCATATTTTGCCCATATGTATATGTTGTGTTATTATACCAAAATCATGCCCAAGACAGGAAAGAAGAGGATAACGATATTGCAGAAGAACAACCCTTTGTTGAGAAAGGTCTCTTTTCCCGTGCCTCTAGGGAAAGTAAAGAGCGTGGAGACAAGGAAGATCATAAAGGACCTGGCGAGGGTCATGAGCTCTCAAGGCGACGCCATTGCCATCTCTGCAGTGCAGATAGGAAAGCCGATAAGGCTCTTCATGATCTCAAAGAAAGCATTCAATATCATAGAAAGGCCGGAAGAGAGGAGGACAAGGAAAGACATGGTGTTCATAAATCCGAAGATAACAAAGACATCAAAGACCAAGCAGCTTCTTGAGGAAGGATGCCTTTCTGTCAGATATGTGTATGGGAACGTCTTGCGCTCCGAGAAAGCTGGCATAGAAGCATTTGATGAGAATGGGAAGAAATTCTCAAGAGGCTTCTCCGGCCTCTTGGCCCAGGTGGTGCAGCATGAGGTAGACCACCTGAATGGGATACTTTTCATTGACAAAGCCACTGACTTGCAAGAGGTCTCTCCCGAGGAATACGAGAAGAGCTTGAAGAGCAGCTTGTAGAATTGACATTCTGCAAGCTATCCATATACTGGGGAGAGATCAGAACGAAAGGTGGTAGCGTGCCATCTAACGAGCGTCGGTCCGTCCCTTGTCGTCATTTGCATAAGAGGTTTCAAGAAGGCGACGTATGAAAGATATGCGAAGATGATCGAAAAGGCGAATGCTGATTCGATAGTCACCAAATACATCGTTCTTGTGCCGACGCATGATGACCTGTCGGTCAAGGTCATCGAGGCATATTCGATGAAAACTGCGAGTCTTCGCTCGGTGGAGGCCATATTCTGCGAAGAGAAGGAAAGGCCGAAGGTGATGGCGAAGGAACTCAGGTACCTGGGCATCTTTTGACCATAGTTGACAAAAAACTTCAGCGCATTATACTTCTTGGCAAGCAGTGCGACGTGTGTCTTCTGTCTTTAGTCGCTAGACTGCCCGCAGGAAGAGCGATCCTGCAAGTAGCGGAAGTGCGGTTCTGTTCGGAATCTGGTCTTTCTGCCGGCTCCCTATCGTGGGGCCGGCAGTATTTTTTTATTCCCCATATTCATATATAATGACAGCATGTTCAACAAAGACATAAAAATAGCTTTTTTCGGGACCTCGGAGTTCTCGCTTGTAGTTTTGAACGAACTGAAGAAGCTTGGCATCATGCCTGATATTATCGTTACAGTTCCCGACAAGCCTCAAGGAAGGAAGATGGTCCTCACGCCGACCCCTACGAAGGTCTGGGCCGAGAAGAACGGCATAGAATATATCGAGGCTGTGAAATTGAAAGACGAGAGCTTCTTGGAAAAGATGAGAGAATACGATCTTTTCATGGTGGCTTCGTACGGGAAGATGATCCCGAAGGTCCTCATCGATATTCCCAAATACAAGATCCTGAACATCCATCCTTCCCTTCTGCCAAAATACAGGGGACCTTCCCCTCTTCAAGGACAGGTCTTGAACGATGAAAGGAAAGTGGGGGTTTCCATAATGCTAGTGGATGAGGAGATGGACCATGGAGCAGTAGTTATCCAAAGACAAGTTGATATCAAAGATTGGCCGATCGGTTTCAATGCACTTTCGGAGATTCTTGCCAAAGAAGGTTCCCTCTTGCTTTCCGAAGTGCTTGCGGATTGGATAAAGGGAAAGATCAAAGCAAAGGATCAGGACCATGCCAAAGCCACCTTTACGAAAAAGATCGAGAAGCAGGACGGACTTTTGGACCTGAATGCTGATGCATACAAGAACTACTTGAAATACCTGGCATATGAGGAATGGCCCGGAACTTTTTTTGATGCAGAGAGGAATGGAAAGAAGATCAGGGTTATCATAAAAAAAGCCGTTTGGAACGGGACTTTTGAGATACAAAGAGTGGTACCTGAGGGAAAGAAGGAGATGGGTTACAAGGATTTTTTGAGGGGGTTCTCTATTTAAGAATCGAGGTTTGGATGTTCATCCTCTCCCACCTCTGACTGACCTTCTTCGCCTCAAAGGTCGCATATATCAAAAAGACGGAGAAGGCCGTTATGGCCAAAAGGAAGATGAAAGATGCTTTTTGGTTTACCCTACCTGCCAGTTCTATCATAGAAGCTTTTTATTAGGGATTTCAATTTGGCCCCGCCTCTTTTCACGGCGCTGACATTCTTGTCCTTGAACGATCGGAGCTCCTCAGTCATCTCTTCTGTGACGATATCAAGCGCAGTATAGAGGTCCTCTTCCTTTGCTATGGCCCTGAACGACTTTCCCCCTATGTGCACAGTGAACTCCGCTTCGAAAAGATCCCCTTTTTTATGGTGATTTGTCGTCTTGCCTATCTCCACGTAGCACATGGTGGCGTCCTTGTTCTCAGGGCTTATGAACTTGTCCAAATGATTCACCCTGCTCTCCAAGTAGTCGCTTATGGCCGGCGTGAGGGAGAAATCTGTCACTTTCACATTATGCTTCATATTTTTATTATTTATCCTCCAAACTGATAATCTTGCTTGTTGAATGATGTCCACTCACAATCCTCACGATACCTTTTGCTTTTGTATGCCTTCTGACCAATTCTACCACCTTTTTATTCGCCAGTCCCCTTTCCTTCGGTTCTCGCACGGATACGTCAAAACTGTCCTTTGTCTTTTTCATTATACTATCTTTTTTTGCTCCGGCAATCACTTTGACCCTTATGTATGTCATATGACATCATTCTATAACTATTTTGGGAAAAAGTAATCTGCAAGCTTCACTTTTCCTCCTTTCTTTGCTATCATACCCTCTGGTTCATTCAAAATATGAACAGATTCCGGAGTAGCTCAGCGGTAGAGCGATCGCCTGTAAAATTCTTGCAGCTTCCTAAAGTAATTTAGGACGAAAAATGAGGTTAATTGCTGGAAACCCAAACATTCTAAGAATGCGGGCAATCAGCAGCCAAGCTCGTCAATTTCAATTGACTTGAAGGTTCAGAGACTATCTCGAAAGAGAGTACTTGGATATAAGATCCTAGGAAACGCCCCACATCCCACTTATATAGACATATAAAGGATGATGATATAGTCCATGCCAAAAGAAATTTTGGAACAAATGTAAGCGATTGGTCCCTGGTTCGAATCCAGGCTCCGGAGC
>Ga0172381_10002607_pt1 | contig 19724 bp, 13 predicted proteins | sample Leawel6488metaG_FD_119754 | JGI IMG/M metagenome (GOLD analysis project Ga0172381, IMG submission 119754) | Leachate microbial communities from a municipal landfill in Southern Ontario, Canada - Leachate well 64-88 metaG | ecosystem: Engineered > Solid waste > Landfill > Unclassified | place...
GAATCGATTTTAGTATTTGGATTGGGTGACGACTGCGAAATCAGGAGAGCCATAATGAATGCAATCGGTATCGATATTGGAACGAAGAATATTGTTGTCTCGTTCCGACACAATAAGAAATTGATATTCCTTAGGGAGATCAATGGCTATTACTTGATTCCGCGTCCGAGCAAGTTTGTCGAGAATATGCTCGATGACCCCAATAAATTGCGGTCCGATGGGACGCGGCGACCAGCAAAATGGATTCGTCTGGATGGTAGGGACGGCATCTATATCCTAGGTAAGGATGCAGAAGAGTTGGCATATGCCCACAATGATACGCTATTGCGTCCGATGGCCGAAGGTGGTGTTGCACCGGACGAGGCCGCTCTGATGGTTCTTTCAAGTATCGTGCAAGGTCTGCTGTCGATGTGTGAGCATGATGCTGGCGAATTCGAGCCAGAGATCAAACTATGCTATTGCACTACTGCAAAAGCACTCAACCGAACAATTAACATCGATTATCACCAACAAGTGATAAATCTGATACTTTCGGGCTACGAGACGAAATCAACAATCAAATCAACATCTATCAAAGAATCGCATGCTCTAGTCCTCAAAGAGACGCCAGATGCAACTGGGATCGGTATATCTTGGGGTGCTGGTACTGTGACTGTCAGTTATGTTCTTTGGGGTAATGAGATTTATTCGTTTAGCTGGGTTGGTGCTGGCGACTGGATCGATTCAGAAGTTGCCAAGCGCCATGGATATGACCCTGAATCACCGCGTAAGAAGTCGTCTGAGACTCCGACAACGATTTGTCGGATGAAAGAAAAGATCGATCTCACTCAGACTTACACATCTCGCCTTGAGCTCGATATCATCTTGCACTATCGCATCTTGATCCAAAATGTTATTCGTGGTATAGTACAGGGGTTTGTCGATCATGAGACAAGTGCGCGTATCGACAAGCCTATCGACGTATTTATGGCTGGTGGGACGTCATGCCCGGCTGGCTTCGAAGAAATGGTGACGCAACTATTCGAAGAAGAAAAACCGCCGTTCGCAGTCAACAAAGTGAAAAGATGTAAAGATCCGCTGTTTGCTGTGGCAGAAGGTTGCTTAATTGCTGCAGAAACTTCTTGAGCAAGAGCTATGTCGGAAGAAGTTGAACCATCTCAATATACTGGTCCAAAGGAATTTGTGCATCTGCACCTGCATTCCTTATTCAGCTCTCTGGACGGTGTTCCGTCAGCAGAACAATACGCCGACGCATGCTTGAAGTCCGGATTTCCAGCGATGGCTGCCACAGAGCACGGCCATATGGCGTCATTCCCTGATATGTATTTCGCTTTTAAGAAGCGAAACCTGAAATATATCTCTGGGTGTGAGATTTATTATAACGATTACGAGGAGCTACGCAGAAAATTCGATAAAGCCGGTAAGAAACCAAAATCGCTGCCGAAGTCAATACAGACACGTATTACGCGTAATCGCCATCTGACTGTTCTGGCAAAGAACGCTGTCGGTGTTTCTAATCTGATTAAGTTGACGACATTGGCTTGGAAAGATGCATACGGCGGTAAACCACGTATTTGGTTTGATAAGCTATGCGAATACAAAGAAGGTTTAATCGTTTTATCAGGTTGTGTGAACGGTCCGCTATCGTATGAGCTGCGTTTAGATGTTGAGAACGACCTTGAGAATGGTAAACCTTGCCCTCGCAGCAAGGCTGATAAGACAGCAGTTGAATATCTGAAAAGTTTTAAGGCAGCATTTGGAGAGGATTTCTTTATCGAAGTCCAAATGCCATGTCTCCCTGAATTACATGATGTTCAGGTTTTTCGTAGTTTGATTGAATATGCCGATACATACGGAGTGAGACCTGTCATCACCAACGATGCTCATTATTTGACGCGTGACGACGCCTACCTGCAAAAGATTATGATGGCGGTTGACCAGAAAACAGACATCCATGACACTAATATGTTCGCATCGCAAGGCGACGAGCAGTTTTTCAAATCGCGAGCAGAACTTTGGGCAACATTCAAGAATGGCGGTTATTCTAATGGAATAGACGATGCTAAATTTGAAGAAATATGCGATAACACACTATTGGTTGCGGAGCGATGTGACAAGCTTGCACCTGATACATCGCCAAAGATTCCAGACTGGTCAAGTGTAGAGGTTGGTGTCAATGCAAACAAGGCTCTACGTGAAATAGTTGATCGAGAATTGAAGAGAAGAGGCTGGGACAAAGACACAAAGAAGTGGCCTTGTGACGGCCGCATGGTGACATATGCAGAACAGGCAGAAATAGAACTGAGTCGATTCATCGATAAAGGCTTCTCAAGTTACTTTTTGATAACAAGAGATTGGATTCAGTGGGGTAGAGAAAGAGGATGGCCTTTCGGTCCTCGTGGTAGTGCGGCTGGCTCATTGGTGTGCTATCTTCTTGGCATACACAACATCAATTCATTGGCGTGGGAACTGTCATTCGATCGATTTTTAGCTAGCTCGCGCGGTGGATATATGCTTAAAACCAAAATCGACGGATAACTAAATGGCCAAAGAAGATGCTTATGTCGACTCACTCCGAACGCTACATGCGGCACTTAACGATTATATGCTGCTTCTTGGTGAGCCGTGCCCACTATTAGGGCAAGTATGTATGCGTCTTATCGAGGTAATCGGTTGTTTACCACCCGGCGATGAAGCTATTGCTGCTAATATGGACAAGTTGGCTGCGATTACTCTTGAAGCATCAATTCTTGGCATTGTCGACAGGTTAGAAGGTCTAGAACCGCATTCAGAAAAATGCTTGCAGAGCATTAAAGATTGTATGAATGTGACTGATGCCCTTAGTATACACGATCGTTGTGCTGTATTTTTCAAGGTGCTTGGTATTGCAATTACTGGTCTGCGTGAGATAACTAACCAAGAATATCCACAACTTGCTGATGGAACAGGAAAGAAACTCGGGAGATAGCTATGAAAATTTCAATATGTGCGTGCGGATTTAGTGTTGACAATGGTAAGCCAACACAGCGTGGAGCCTGTGCTGCTGCATTAGAATATCTTGATGATCATGGCAGGAAAGGTACGAGAATCGTTAGTGAGCCGGTCGGAAATAGCACAGGACCGCAATGTGATCTGAAGGCAGCCATACTGGGGCTGATGTCGGTCAAAGCCGATCCAGTCATTAGACGTAAATGGGATATCGAGCTATTCGTATCACCTTACGTTGCACAATTAATGGTGCGTAAAGATGACGGGTTTAAATTGAATCCGAAGAAAAACATCGAATTGGTCCGACGCCTACGAGAGAAAGCCGATTTATTCGGTGGCCTGGCTGTGACGGCTGGATCGAAAGAACAGTTACAACAAGCTTTAGATACAGCAAAGACGACTGTTGAAGTCAACATTGGAAGCGATACTGGAACGGCGACAAATGGAGCTTGAATAGGCTACCAGATTGAGAAGGTACTATGGGAAAGTATAGCTTTGAAGTTATCGAACAAACTGCTCGTAAAAGGCTACAACAATTAAAATTGTCAGAAATCTATACTAAGCGGCTAAATTTTGAGCTAGACCAAGTTCGTATGCAGGGTGCTACTCGCTATTATGAAGATTTAATAGAGGCGGACCGCAAATTTGATAAGAATCCAAATCAGCTTCTGTTGCCATGGTTATTAGGCCGCTTTACTGGTGACGCTAATGTTGATCCAATCGCGAAAAGGGATGGCCCGCTAGTTCTAAGTGCTAAATATGATGATATCCAAGAAATCATCAAACAAACTGGCAAACTCCCTGTCGACATAAAGCAAGATGATGATAAACCAGATATCGATATTGATTGTCTGCCAGAAGCCAGAAACCAGATTAAAGATTATGTCGCTAGTCGATATGGCAAAAACAACGTTGCTAGTGTCGGAACATGGCAGGCATACCTATTTAAGCAAGCACTAGCGGACGCTTATACAGCGTTGGGTCTTGCTAAGCTAGAAGGCGGTGGTATGGTCACGTCGCGTAATAGGGCGATTGAATTGACCAAAAACCTCCCAGATGACGTCAACGAGATGCGTGAGGGCGGATATGGCGCGTGCAAGGGTAGAGTGAAGCAAGATGGTGTAGACAAAGAGTGTGGCTTCAAGCATAAGGGCCTCGTATGCCCGCAGTGTAGTAGCGGTGATACCGACTCGCCAACTATCGCTATGATTTTGCGCGACTATCCAGACATTGAGAAATTCATATCTGAGAACAGAGAACAACACCAAAGAGTAGTCGATACAGCTATTCGTCTTGTTGGTCGTCTCAAGCATGCCGGTAAGCATGCTGGCGGCATTATTATCTCAGACCGTGATCTGTTCGGTAATGTACCGATGCAGCTTGACTCGAAAACCGGTCAATGGGTTAGTATTTGGACGGAAGGGCGTAGCACTCAGCTATCTAAATTCGGATACCTGAAATGGGATATGCTAGGACTTAAGAATCTAGCATATATCAAGACGTGCTGCGAGATGATTAAGGAGAATCATGGCGTTTCGTTTGGCGACCAACTTCAAGGTCTTGATGAATCTGATCCAATTGATGATGTTGCTGGCTATTACTGGAAAGATGGCGAGAAGATAAAAATGTCGCTCAACGACCCAGCGGCATTAAAGCTGGCGAACGACTCGATGACCGACAGTATCTTCCAATTTGATACTGATCTCGCAAAGAGAACGCTATCGGCTGGTGTGCGTAGTTTCCACGACTTGTTGATTTTCAATGCCATGGGACACCCTGGCCCGATGCAATGCGTCAGGTCAGATTCAAATATAACTATAGACAATGGTACTAAGAAGATCTGTAATCTAGACAATAATAAAGACAAAATAGCATATTTGGCCAGCAACGGATCTATCAAGTATACTGATAAGTTTGATGTAGTAGAGTCAGGCAGGAAAAAAATTTTTAGAGTTAGGTTAAAAAACGGCAACGAGTTATTTGTTTCTGGCGATCACCGATTTTTGACTGCTCGTGGTTATGTTAAAACAAATGATCTCACAAAATTTGATAGAATCGCGAAAGCAGAAGCTATTTAATTTTATTACAAAATCTAAATCTGTCCATGGCGACGTTTACGATTATTCAAATTGCGTTTATGTTAATGCTACTACTCCTGTTGATATAATCTGTCCTTTGCATGGGCACTTTCTTCAGCTTCCTAGGAAACATGCTAGTGGACAGAAATGTCCAAGATGTAGCAGGAAGAACGCAAACAATTATAGGGTTCTGACGAAGGAGCAGTTTTTAGCAAAAGCACTACTTATACATGGTGATAAATATCAATATGTCGACTTGAATTATGAAAACGGTCATGGTAAGATATCGATAATATGCCCAGTGCACGGTAGATTTAAACAGACGATACATTCACATCTTCAAGGACACGGTTGCAAGAAATGTGCGTCGCCTGGCAAAAGGGCTGTGGTATCTGCTAAATATGATACTGATTGGTTTGTTAAAAAAGCGAATGCTGTCCATGAAAATAAATATGACTACACTGGTGTTATATATAATAAATCGTCAGACAAAATCGAAATCATATGCCCAATACATGGCAAATTCGAGCAAGTGGCGCGAGATCATTTAAATGGATTTGGATGTAAACTGTGTGGTATAGAGCATTTACGTGATATCAACGCACGCACGAAACAAGAATTCGTCGATGCAGCGCGTTTAATACATGGTGATACTTATGATTATAGCAAAGTTAGATATATCAATAAAGATATAAAGGTTACCATAATATGTTCTAAACACGGTACATTCCAACAGACTCCAGGCCATCATCTTTATGGTCAAGGATGTCCAATATGTCAAGTATCGTCTGGGCATCTTGCAGTTCACTCATATATCAAATCGCTTGGCGTCCAGACAATTAATAATGAAAGGAGCTTATTGGATGGCTTAGAAATTGATATTTTTATTCCTGAGAAATTAGTTGGTATTGAGTACAATGGGTTATTTTGGCATTCTTATAATCATTTAGAAACGAAAAACGAGATATATAAGCATTACAATAAGTTCGACATTGCTGCAAATAAAGGTGTGTTATTATTGCAGTTTTTTGAGCATGAGTGGTTATATAAACAGGAGATTGTAAAATCGATTATTAAAAACAAGCTTGGGCTATGTACAAAAATATCTGCCCGCTCCTGTAAGGTCTACAACATTCCTGCATCCGAGGCCAATGAATTTTATACAGCGAATCATCTGCAAGGTTCTAGGAATGCGTCAATCAATCTATGCTTAAAAATTGGTGATGTGATCTATTCCTGTATGTCTTTTAGTAAGCATCATACATATCAATACGAATTAATCAGATATGCGTCATTTTTAGGGCACTCGGTGCGAGGCGGTGCAAGTAGGCTATTCAAGCATTTTGTGAGAGAAGAACAGCCGAGGTCTATTATGTCGTATGCTGATAGAAGATATTCAAATGGTGGACTGTATAGAGCATTAGGATTTAGTTTGATAACGACAACCAAGCCTGGATATGGTTATGTTAAAGGCTCTAACTTTTACTCTAGGCAAGTATTTCAGAAGCACAAACAACATGATTTATTGGACATATTTAACCCTGAATTGTCTGAACCTGTAAATATGTTTAATAATGGATATAGAAGAATTTGGGATGCTGGCAATTGGAAATTTTTGTGGGTTAATTATGAAATTTGAAGAGATTGAATCTATAGAGGTTGTTGATGATAGCGATACCTTCGATATTTCGAATTATGCAGACGATACATATATGGGCGAAGGTAATTTTTTGATAGATGGAGTTGTTGTTCACAATTCTATACCTGATTATGTTAAGAATCGTGACGATAAAACGAATAGCTGGGCCAAAGGCGAGCATCCGGATATTGTCGAAATACTGAAAATGACAAGCGGTGTTATTGTTTTCCAAGAACAACTAACGTCTATTTGGCAGCGTATTGCTGGCTTCACTGGCCCTGAATCGCAAGATGCACGAAAAGCGGTTGCGAAAAAGTGGAAGGATAAACTAAAACCAGTTAGGGAACACTGGCTCGTTGGTGCTGGTAAGAAAATTGGTGACGCAAAAGCACGAGAGTATTGGGATAAGATGGAGACGTTTGGGCGATACGCTTTCAACTTATCGCACGCTATCTGTTACTGTTTATGGGCATATCGATGTCTCTGGTTTAAGGCTCACTACCCAGAAGAATGGTGGGCTAGTGTGATGGGGACGTGCGACCAGAAGGCTCTTGAACGTTATATGTCTGCAGCACGCGGTGAAGGGATTCATTTCGGTGAAATAGATATCACGAAATTGACATCACGACCAGTCGCTCACTCTGGACCAAACACAGACAATAAGAATATCGCGCTCGGTCTGACGAGCTTGAAAAAGATTGGCGAAAAAGCTGCTCTCGAATTTGTTGATGAAGTCGGGGACAATACCTATACGGACATAGACGACTTCATTGAGAAGAAGGGCAAGAGCAAGATTCTTTTTGAGCGTCTTATCAAGCTAGGAGCATTTTCAAGACTGCATCCAAATAAGCGTGCTACGTGGATGTGGTATTTGCACGCTTATGGCTCTGGAAATATCGAAGATTTTGAATTTGCTGAAGTCGATGACATAGCAAAGGCTGAAATGGCCGCGTCTAGAGTTGCCCAACTTAAAGCAAAGCCGAAGTTGAAACAATTCAGCTACCCGATGAAAATTCTCAAGGCTTACCATTTACGTAGGTTAATGGAAGATGCGAGATGGACGGAAGAGACAATCCTAGCGGAACGAGAACGCCAAATTGCAGAATTCAAACGACAATTCCCAAAGCGGAAAGTGCCGGCGAAAATGCAAAACTGGCGTCCAGTTATTAAGGCTACGCGAGCAGATATCATGGCCTTATATCCGGAAGATTACGCATTTGAGCGGATTCTGACGTTTGAAAAGGAGTTCCTTGGCTATCACTGGCATTCACCGATTGACTTATATCACGTTAGTGGAAATAATACAGTCGAGAAGTCGAAACACAACGAACGGCTTGAGGGTGTCATAGTAGAAATTATCAGAACCAAGACTAAAAAGGGTTCTGATATGATTCGTATGACAGTTTCGGACGGTCGTAAGACGTGTTTGATATTGATTTGGGAACACGATATCAAGAATCAGGACAAGTCCTTACTACGCCCTGATAAAGGTATTAGAATAAAAGTTGATTACGATAAAGACCGCAATAGCTTCGTCTTGATGAGGGGCACCGTCATGGAACCTCTCTGGACGAAAGAGGCGTGGGAAAAGCAGCAAGCCTACGCCGAATAATTTCTAGGCTACTCTAGCCGATATTTTGGGTGTTGCTATAAACCCACGAGCTGCTAGTTAAGAGACAAATTTTAGTTGTCGATTTGTGTAGTTGAGTCTCTTGACGGATATATATTATGACAGACATATTATCGGCTAATCTGGCACCGCGTTTAGCATCTGATCCAGCCCCAAGGTTAAGCGGTCCATTGGACCCCAATGGCCATAATATAGGTGGTGTTACACCTGCGGAACTTTCATGCCTAATTGGTGCAACCGGTCCATTACAAGAGCAGATCAGCAACATTATAATTGGTGCCTCTGGACTTTATGGAGCTTCTGGTGCAACCGGATTGACTGGTACAACTGGGATCGACGGAGTTATTGGTGCGACCGGCCCAACTGGTGCTACCGGTAATATTGGGGCTTCTGGGGCAGGTGGCATTGTCGGTGCCACAGGTGCGACCGGCTTTAGAGGCGCAACTGGCTTATATGGTGCATCGGGAGCTACAGGCTTGACTGGTTATACCGGTTGGTCTGGTGCTACAGGGGCAACAGGTTCTAGAGGTGCTTCCGGTATCACTGGTACTATCGGGTCTGCTGGTGCAACCGGTATCGGCGGTAGCACTGGTGCAATCGGCAGGATCGGTGCAACTGGTGTAATAGGTGCAACTGGAACTATTGGGCAAACTGGACAAACTGGTGCCACCGGTTTAACTGGCGCTAAAGGTGCTACAGGGCAAATTGGCAATACTGGAGCGACTGGTTTAACTGGCTCCACAGGAACTATCGGATTAACCGGATCGACAGGAACACCGGGACTTGTTGGCGCGACAGGAGCTAGCGGTGCAACAGGTCATATTGGTGCCACTGGCACGACAGGACAAAATGGTGTATCTGGTGCAACTGGTGCAACAGGTTTTACAGGGGCTACTGGTCTAGAAGGTGAAATCGGTGCCACTGGCTATAGAGGTCGGATGGGTGCAACAGGCACGATTGGTATATCTGGTTCTACAGGGGCGACAGGGGTTCAAGGTGCAACAGGTTTAACTGGTGCAACAGGAAGTGGGCTTACGGGGGCTACCGGTGCTACTGGGGCCAGCGGTGCTATTGGTCATACCGGAGCATCGGGACCAACAGGAACCACCGGATCTATAGGATTAACGGGTGCAACAGGGTCGACAGGTGCAACTGGGCTCACAGGTCTTTTGGGTGCTACTGGTTCTACTGGTGCGACAGGTACTACAGGCTTAACTGGTGCCACCGGTTCTACTGGTGCTACAGGCGCTACTGGTTTGACAGGTGCTTCTGGTGCAACTGGTTACAAAGGCTCTACTGGCATTACCGGGTCAACAGGTGCTACTGGCTTGACCGGTAATATTGGTTTCATTGGTGCATCAGGAGCCACTGGTGTTATCGGTTTTACGGGAGCAACTGGTGCTGCGGGCTTCACAGGCGCGACTGGTGCAACAGGGCCGTATGGCTTGTCTGGTGCTACTGGCTCAACAGGTGCAACAGGGTCGATAGGAGAGATAGGATCAACAGGAGTCATAGGTCTCACAGGTGCTACTGGCTTATCTGGCGCAACCGGCTCGGCAGGTGCTACAGGTCTTATCGGTACTGCCGGTGCAACAGGAGTAGCAGGTGCTTCTGGCATTATCGGTTTGACAGGCTCCACAGGTTCCACAGGTGCTACAGGCATCGTCGGATTAACTGGTGCTACAGGTCCAACAGGACTGACCGGTCTTGATGGTGCTACTGGTTCAACAGGTGCAACAGGTCCAGAAGGTTTACCCGGTTCTGCCGGATTAACAGGTGCTACTGGCTTAACAGGTCTATCTGGTGCTAGTGGTTCAACGGGTGCCACAGGATCAATTGGTGCCACTGGTATTTCTGGGGCCACTGGATTAGACGGTGCTTCTGGTATTGTTGGTGCCACAGGTACAGACGGATTGGTTGGTGCAACCGGTGCTTCTGGTGCAACTGGTCCTGCTGGTGAAATAGGTTCTACAGGCCCAATTGTAGTCGGAGCAACTGGTTCAACAGGTGTTATCGGCTTTACTGGTGCAACTGGGCCGCAAGGCATCATTGGAATTGATGGTGCGACTGGTCCAATTGGAGATGCTGGTGCTACAGGTGCGATCGGTATCACTGGGGCTACTGGAGCCGATGGTGCTACGGGCTTAACCGGTTCCACTGGCATCGACGGAGCTAGTGGTGCTTCCGGTGCAACGGGTGTTCAAGGTGCTTCTGGTTTCGGTGCAACCGGCATCGATGGCGCTTCTGGAGCAACTGGCTCTACCGGTAATGATGGTGCGACTGGAGCGATCGGTGCAACAGGTATTGATGGTTCTACTGGAATTCAAGGATCTTCTGGTGTCGATGGAGCTAGTGGCGCGTCGGGTGCAACAGGTACCCAAGGTGCTTCCGGATTAACTGGTGCTACCGGTATTGACGGAGCCTCTGGTGCTTCTGGTGCGACCGGTGTTCAAGGTGCTTCTGGGTTGACTGGTGCCACCGGTTTGACAGGAGCTACAGGAATCGACGGGTCTACCGGCCCGCAAGGACCGACGACAGGCATACGTTTTTGGTTTGATGCGTCTAGTGGTGAATCGTTCTCAACACCATCGACAACTGCTACATTGTCTTATGTTTCAACTACCAAAACAATCACGCGATCGTCTGGCAGCTTTATAAGCGATGGATGGCAGCCACACCAAAAAGTCACTATTTCTGGTACTGCTAGTAACAACAAAATCGTATCGTTGCAAGCCGTTGGTACTTTAACTCTAACTCTATGTCAGACCACAGATAATACACTAGTTGATGAGACTGTTTCATCAACGTTGACTGTTAAGGGTGATAAGTTAAACGATTTGCCGCCAACTGGTGTAGAACTGACATCTACGATAACTGGTGTTACTGATAACGACCCAGATGGTGTTCCTTTTAATGGGCATATAACTGATACTGTTGTTCCAGGTCAAACTAGAATACCAGCGGGTCTTTGGCAGTTTTATGGTACTTTCTGGGCTAGTAGTACGCTTTGTTATGCTAAATATCAGGTTCTTAAACGTGCGATAGATGGAACTACAATACAGCTATTTGAAACAGATTCGACAGATGCTATTACTGCTAGGAATATAGGTGACGCAACAGAATATCCAATTAATTATACTGTCACTAGCGATATCGCAATGCTCACTACTGACAGAATAATCGTGAGAGTACTTGGATTTACGACTGTTGCTACTGGTTCAAGAAACATTACTTTTGTTTATCAAGGTACTTCTAGAGCTTCATATGTCGATACAACATTTATTATAAGCGCGCCTACTGGTGCAACAGGTGCCACCGGTGTCGCTGGTGCCACTGGTCCTTCTGATGGGCCTGTAGGTGCATCAGGGGCAACTGGTCTTGATGGGGCGACAGGCTTAACAGGAGCAACGGGTACTAGTGGCGCAAGTGGCGCATCTGGTGCTACCGGAGCTGATGGTCTAATCGGCGCTACGGGTGTTGATGGTGAAACCGGCTTAACTGGTGCGACTGGTATCAGTGGATCTACTGGTATTGGTATATCAGGCGCGACAGGGCCGATAGGCACTACTGGATTGAGTGGCTCTACGGGTATTGACGGTGCTTCTGGTGCTACAGGTATTGGCGAAATAGGCTTAACTGGCGCTACCGGTCTGGCGGGTGCGACTGGAATCGATGGTGCTAGTGGGGCCAGTGGGGCAACGGGAGTCCAAGGAGCAAGCGGTATCGCCGGTGCGACTGGAATCGACGGGGCATCTGGTGCCTCTGGAGCTTCGGGTGTAATAGGTGCCACAGGTGTTGTTGGGGCGAGTGGACCAGCAGGACCAAATAAATTAGTTAATGCAATATATGTTGGTGCTAATGGTGACTACGCTACTATTAAGGATGCTGTTGATTGGTTTAATGCTAGTGCAACATCGCCAGTGGAAATATTACTAGATGGCGGACACTTCCCAGTTGCCGATACCATTACTGTCAATAACGCGACATATGATCTGCAAATTAGAGGTCTGAGCTCTGAAGTAAGCTATGTTGAAGCGGCTACCGGATTAGCTGGCAAGCCAATGTTCAATCTTAAGAGTAATTGCGACATAAATAAAATCACTGCTACTGGATCGACATTAGCAAGTTATGGTACAGCAGCAAACGAAAACTTCATCACATATGATACTACTGCAGGAATCTATTCAGAAATAACCGATTTGTTCATCGACACTTTCAAGATAGCAATAGCTGATTTGAAAGGTGTCGACTTCTATCTATTCAATTTCAACATAGTAGATTGCGGAACTGGTGTATCGATCAACAACACAACTGCAAGTATTGTGACGGTGCAAGATATTGAAGTCGGCAATCTCGATAATTGTAACGTCGGTATCAGCTTCGCACAGAACGGTGCTGGAGCCACCAGTAATTTCTACTTGGCGCATCTGATCTTCAATCAAGGAGCCAGCGACACATCTATATTATACAATGGCGCAAATTACAAAGTCGGAACTTATAACAACATATTCAATTGCACTTATGATAATGTTGGTACTTTTATTAGCGGCTTTGATTTCAGTTTGCCTTCTGGTAGGGATGCTGATATAGAAATAATAGGCAATGTCGGAGAGCCAGACAATACGCCATATGCTAAATTGAACATAACTGATAATGCCGCTACGACGACATGCACATCCGCAAGAACATATTATAAAGTTAATGGCTTGAATAGTAAAGTGTATATAAATTTCGATATTGCTGCTACAAGTGGTAGTTATTATATTACTATAGGAGATCAGACTACTGGGGCTATTAGTTATGATGCTCCTGACTGGTCAATTAAGTCTGCTGTGGAGGCTTTATCTAATGTTACTACATGTACTGTCGTGGTGCTTGTTGCTTCGAAAGAGCTTACCATCGAATTCATAACGGACGGGGAAGGGTGGGAAGTTATATCAGTTAATGCTTCTGGTTTGGGGACGACTACTTCGGTTGAAGTCATACCAAATCATCGTGAGGGCAAGGTTGGTATCACTAATAACAAGATGACTTTCTTGAGTAACCACCCCAAGAATGGTATGTACTGGATTACTGGTAATTTATCAGTTAATCAGAGCAATAGGACTATAAATATCGGTATCAAGAAAAATGGTATTGGTAGCGTCATGGCCCCATTTACTGTTAGAACAGCGACATCTGGCCAGCCGTATCCCTTTGCTCTAACGATATATGCTGGAGAAGTAATAAAGAATGATTATTGTGAGTTATTTCTTTCTAGTTTGAACGCTAATGACGTTGTTACTGTAAGCGATATTTATTGTATGATGTCCTCTCACTAGCCAAACATAATAGGGATGCGATGATGGTATCTAGCTATCGCAATACGCCAATTGGTATATTATGAAATTCAAAGAACTTAGAGTTGTTCAGCTCACAAGCCCACCGGAATTAGGGACTAATCCGCCGGAGAATACTGTTTATGAATGGTTTACGGACGTTTCAACCGATATGCAGACATTGCATTATCGATATCAAGATGGATCAGAAAGATCTGCTGTTAGTAGTGGTAGTGGCGTTATTGGAGCGACCGGTCCTTTAGGACGTACTGGTGCAACAGGTGTCGTTGGTGCTTCTGGTGTCGCTGGTGCTTCTGGCTCTGGTGCGACCGGGGCTTCTGGCGCTTCTGGTGCTACCGGTCCTTTAGGACATACAGGTGCAACAGGATCTGGTGTCCAAGGTGCTTCTGGTGCTACTGGTCCTGGTGGTGGCGACCCAGGCGCTACTGGTTCTACTGGCCCAAGAGGCGCAACCGGTATCGGTCTTGTTGGATCGACCGGTAGCGGCGACCCAGGTGCTACTGGTTCTACTGGCCCAAGAGGCGCAACCGGTATCGGTGCTTCTGGTGCGACTGGTTTTAGAGGTGCTTCCGGTGCTACGGGGCCTTTAGGAGGGCCTATTGGTGCTTCTGGTGCGACTGGGACTTTCGGCCCCCCAGGTGCAACGGGACCAAGCGGAGGACTTACGGGAGCCACAGGTGCGACTGGTATATCTGGTGCGACTGGTTTGGTCGGTTTAATTGGTGCGACCGGTCTGAGAGGTGCTTCTGGTGCTGGAATAGTTGGTGCCACAGGTTTAATAGGTGCAACTGGTCCTATTAGTGCTAGTTCCGCATTGGGCGAGAACGTAATCATAAATGGTGGATTTGATTTCTTCCAGCGTAATACCAATGGCTCGTCTTGGACACCTTTATCGTCTGCAGATGATACTTATTGCTTTGATCGCTGGATAGCACTCACACAATCAAGTACGGTTCTGACATCACGGATTGCGCCGGCGACTGGTGTAGCAGCTCCACCCGGACCGTTTTGTGGGCTGATGCAGCAAAGTGCAGCTCAACGTATAGGTTTGTTACAGATTGTTGAAGGAACTAACTCTTTCCCACTTCGAGGACAGTCTGTTACGCTACAGGCGGCGGCGACGTCTGATGCGAATGTGACTCCATTCAATTTACGCTTTGCGATTTTGGAATGGACTGGTGTAGCCGACACTGTGACCAGCGATGTTGTTAAAAACTGGGCCAGCACTACTTATACACCGAATAATTTCTTTCTCAGTTCTGGGATAGTTGTTGCTGGTATTGGATCTGTATCATTAACTAGTGGTGTACGTACCTCTATTACCCTGACTACTACTGTAAGCAGTTCGTGCAACAATTTAATTGTCTTCTTCTGGACAGATACAACACAAATAGGTACAAAGTTGATGTTGTTTGATGTTGACTGCCATACTGGTGGAACTCGCGTATGGAGTCAACGGCCTATAGCCCAAGAACTAGTTTTATGTCAACGGTATTATGAAAAGAGTTATCTTATTGATGTAAAACCAGGGACGGTAACAGCAGTAAGTATATGCCAGGGATGGGTGAACCCAAATAGTTATGGTTGGTTTAAAGTACCGCAAATACACAACTATTTGGTTTTTAAGCGTATAGCGATAGCACCGATATTTTATTCACCATATACGGGAGTTGCGGCAAAGGTTGGTGAGTATAGTGCTGGTTCTGTCTACGTGGCAGATCGCAATGCTGGAGCTGCAAGTATAGGTAATAATTCATATGGTGTGTCGTGGAATGGATCTGGTACCGAATGGACTGGCAACAATTATATATGGCACCATTGGACAGTCGATGCAGAATTATAGAGTTTAGTGAAGGATCGATATGAAATTCAAAGAGTTTAGGACAATTCAGCTTACAAGCCCACCTGATTTCGGCGACAATCCGCCAGAGAATATAATATATCAATGGTACACTGAAGCCAGTAATACCACTGTTATGATTACTAATCGATATCCAGATGGAAGTGAGAAGACTATATCAGGTGGCTCTGGTCATATTGGTGCAACTGGTAGTACGGGGCCGGTTGGTGCAACCGGACCGTTAGGTGGTCCCACTGGTGCCACTGGTACTAAAGGTGCCACTGGTATACAGGGGCCGACTGGAGGTTCTTCTGGTCCGACTGGTGCTACTGGCCCAAGAGGCGCGTCGGGAGCAACCGGCCCAACTGGTGGATTAACTGGTGCAACTGGTGCAACTGGTGTCATAGGTGTTGCAGGTGCTTCTGGGATCAGAGGTGCTTCTGGTGCGGTCGGTTCTGCTGGGCTAGTCGGTGCTACGGGTATTAGAGGTGCTTCTGGAGTTAGTGTAACTGGACCTGTTGGTGCGACTGGATTAGCAGGGCTTGATGGTGGTTTACTGGGTGAGAACGTAATCATAAATGGCGGATTTGATTTCTTCCAGCGTAATACCAATGGCTCATCTTGGACACCTTTATCATCTGCAGATGATACTTATTGCTTTGATCGCTGGATAGCACTCACACAATCAAGTGCGGTTGATACTTTTCGCTGGAATTCGGTTACTGGTACAATGGCACAACCAGGGCCATTTGGTGGTTTGATGGCGCAGAGCAATGCAATAGCACAAAGGATGGGCTTGTTGCAGGTCGTTGAAGGTTTTAATTCTTTTCAATTACGTGGTAAAAATGTGACATTACAAGCAAGAGTAGCCAATACATCAGGATCGACGAACTTACGTTATGCCGTACTTGAATGGATTGGTGTAGCGGATACAGTAACAAGCGATATCGTAAGAGATTGGACAAGTACGTCATATACAGCAAATAACTTCTTTCTCAGTAGCGGTTTGGTTGTTGCAGCTCTCGGCCATGTGTCTGGCTCTGCTTGGCAAGACATTATGTTGAGCGCTACTATAAGCGCTGCTTGTAATAATTTAATGGTATTTTTCTGGACTGAATCACCAGCAGCACAAAATGGTATCATGTCTATTGCGCAGGTCGATTGTCATTTGGGTGGTTCGCGTCTTTGGAGCCCAAGACCTGTAGCACAAGAATTGCAACTATGTCAGCGATATTATGAAAAGAGTTATGATTTAGATGTAAAGCCGGCATCAATTGCAGACGGAGGCAGATGTTTTAGCGAAATCTCGACATCCTATCGTCTTTATACTTCTTCGATAAGCTATAAAGCAGCAAAGCGAATAGTGACCACCATAACCGCCTATTCAGCGTATAATGGTGCCGTTGGCTACTGTGCCGAATATAGTGCTGGGCCGGTGTTTGTGCATAATCGTGCTATTGCTGCATCTACGTCAGGACAGGGAGCTGCGCAGCTAGCTGGTACCAACGGTGACTTAACTGTTGGCAATTACGTAAGGTTCCATTGGTCGGTCGACGCGGAATTATAGCTGACACAAAAGAATGATTTAATGAGTAGCAGAGGCTGAACTATGACGCTAATATCTATAAACCTTGGAGTTACTGGCTTAACCAATATCAAGGCATTGCCGTTTAGTGCTGACTTTTCACAAGTTTGGGATGGTGATCAGCTAACGGCAATAGACACAGCCGTACCTGCTTTCATTGATATGTCAGAGCTCGTTGTTGGTGGAATTGGTGCTGGAACATATAAAGCAGATCTACCAACATCATTAGATATCATAAACGACAACGACGGATTGTGGATCTCTATTTATGATGCCGGTTCGCCACCATCTGTCAGCGACTCTCTATATGGATATGTGCCACCGTCCTGTAAATCGGCGCTTATTAATGCTGTTGTCGATGCAATCTCCAAGCTCGAAATAACCATCGACCCGGCTGATTTGCAGAGAGCCTTGAAGGGCACAGTAATTAAACCAACTCAAATAGTTCTAGGTCCGTGTCAACGACCACCATGCTCGACTTAAGTTGTCAGTGCGTTTTTTCTACGCAATAGCTTAACTAGACAGCTACCAAGATCCATGAAATAATCGTGCTCTGCCATAGCGCCGATGCATTCAATGCCGAGTTTGTCGAATTGGGCAAGATCAGGTTTTTGACCTTTTGGTATCGCTTCAGCAATTGTAGTGCCGTCGATTAGGTCGAATTGCTGAATAAACTGCATGAAATATGGGCCTGGAACCGGTATGTCGCGCGAAAAATAAAACAGATAACGATTTTCGGCGATATTACTCACTTTGAAAAAGTCAATCGTATCATCAACAACCAGAACTTGATTGGCTCCTTCGAAATTTAGCCCGTTTGTCTCGACGTGATAATACCAAACTTGTGCTGTCGGTAGTTGAATGCGTGGTAATCGTGTAAGTGCGAAGAGTCTGTCGAGTTGGATGGTGCTAATCATATGGTCGAATTCGATCCTTCGACCGCCCCAAATCATGTAATGGTCGCCGATCTCCGAGACTTGCCCTCTGTTGCTGTCATCAACTAACCTCTGGCTATGCTTCTGTTGTAGCTGATTATAAAGCTGGTTGACCTTAATGTTATATATAAAATGGTTGCCTCTAGATTTGATACATGGCAGAGCTTGTGGTGGTACTTGCGATCCGAATACCTTATTTAACCAAGCATTTATTACGAGATCGTCCGGTTGTAATAGACTTCCACCGAGAGAATAAGCTGTTTTGTAGATGAATGATATCTTGCCACCGAAATGAGCTATCAGATCGTCTATTCTTTCATCTCTGATGATGAAATTGTCGGCTAACGCCGGTCGAAAGCTATAGAAACGGGAACGCGAGAATGGCACTACTAACCATTGGTCGCCGAGGATCTCTTTAGCAAGCAATCCTACTATTCCGCTCCCAAGTATCACTCCTTGCATTTCGCTCTCGACATCTTTTGGGCGACAGTGAGTGAATCGTCGTCTGGTATATTATTCACCGATGTCACAGTTTCATCTAGTTCGCAGCGAGTCAACTGGTTACTGCTGAACGGATTGACAAATGGATCGATAAAAGGCGGCGGTGGAGCTTTTGTTTCAGGCTTTCCAACACCGCATTCTGGGCATGCTACGAATTTATATCCATACTGCTCTAGTATTTCGCTCGAATAGACATAGAATCCAGCGCAGCAAAACGGGCACATAGCTGATAATCTAGACGGTAAATCGAATTCAAATTCGAAAGGTCTAGCCTGTGTTTGAGCAGCTTTGTTTGGGTGATCCGATGGAGTAGCAACCATCAGCGTGACGAGCTGGTACTGTTCTGGGTGAGTATTTGGTAGCAGCGTTATTTTGTTGTTATCGCTTGCGAGGACCATTCTTGACTTCCTTTGTTTTGAGCTTCAACAGCTTTGGCTTTTAGTTTATCGAAAGCCTCTTTAGATACCCACAATTCTACATACCTATCATCCACGACATTAACCGATGGTTTCATATTGATGTCGACTGACACAGACGACACGCAGATATAGTAACATATAAAAGTTCCATTCATACGGACGCCAGTAAGATCGCAAGTTATACCCTGAGGGCATTTCTTATTATCGATTATCCTGGATGGCTTGTAGCATTTGATAACGATTGCCTTCATCTCATCCATACATCGCTGGCAAATGTCGAAAGAATGAGACGGATCAGTTGTTTTTGATAGTACTATTGAGTTGTTCGTGACAACGGCCTCTTTAGCGTCGAACGAGAAGTAATCGAACTTCCCAATGACATTAAGACCACATCTATCACAAATAACTCCATGTTTATCCTTGGTCAGCATGATGCGTCCTGTAATTATTGTTAGTATTATTTACCTATGGATCTTCAAGAATTTGATTGGCAAGGCGGGCCGAACTATCCGTTTGTGCCGCGAGAAATAATTTCTAGCTGGGACGTAGCAGCCATGGGATTACAAGAGACACCGTTTGATCGTAAGCTGCGAATGCTGAAGCAGTTGAGTAATACATGCCATGCTTGTACTATGTGTGAACTTGGGCGCAAAGAGCCAGAAAGAAATGGCACTGTGAGAGATCCACATGTACTCAGCAATATGAACCCGACGTCAACGAGGGTGGTTGTAGTCGGACAAAACCCTGGATGGGAAGAAATAACCAAAGGA
>Ga0172381_10002608_pt1 | contig 19714 bp, 25 predicted proteins | sample Leawel6488metaG_FD_119754 | JGI IMG/M metagenome (GOLD analysis project Ga0172381, IMG submission 119754) | Leachate microbial communities from a municipal landfill in Southern Ontario, Canada - Leachate well 64-88 metaG | ecosystem: Engineered > Solid waste > Landfill > Unclassified | place...
ATTTTAAAAATCTTGTTACAGGAGATACCGATAGCATTTTTCTTTGTTATGAGAATATAATTGATAAGAAAAAAAGTTATGAAGAAAAATTAGAATTTACTAATAATTTAAATAAAGAAGTTCAAAATTTTTTAAATATTGATATTGTTAAAAGAATTGTAGTTGAAAAACATAATGGCAAAGAAGATAGAAATAGATTACAATTGAAAAATGAATTAGTTATAAAAAGAGGTCTATTCTTAGCAAAAAAAAGATATGCAATTTATATTGTAAGTCAGGAAGGAAATTCAGTAAATGAAGTAAAGAGTATGGGACTAGAAGTTAAAAGATCAGATTTCTCTAGTACAACAAAAGATTATTTGAGAGAAGTTTTAGATTTAATATTAAAACCTGAAATTTTCAGATTACCACCAATTTTAGAATATGTTAAAGAAAAAGAAAAAATATTTTCAAAATTAATTTCAAATGGAATTACTTCTATTGGCAGACCAGTTTCTTTTGGAAAAAAATTAAAAGAATATAAAACTATTCCTCAAGGAGTTAGAGGAATGTCAGCATGGAATGAAATAGAATATCAAACATTTGATGTTGGATCAAGAGGATATTTATTTAAGTTGAAAGGAATTGATCTAGATAAAGCACCAGAAGAAGTAAGATTAAATTATGATAAACATTTTCTTAAGAAAGGAGTTAAATTAGATGTAATAGTTATTCCAGAAGAAGTTGAAAGTGTGCCACCATGGTATATAATTGATGTAAAAACTATGTTGAATTTTGCATGGACTGATAGATATAATCTTTTATTAGATCCATTAATAATGAAAAAACAGGAAATACTAACGTTTTAGAAAAATATTATGAGAAAAAAATATTTAATTTTAGAACAAAATATAAAAAAGGAGTTTTTGAATTAATGAAAAATAATATGGTCAAGCTAGTGGAAGCATTTAATAGTTTTCAAGGCGAAGGGCCAGATGTTGGAAAAAAAATGATGTTCCTCAGAATGAAATTGTGTCAGAGGGATTGTATCTGGTGTGACACAAAACTAAAACTTAGAATTTCTCAAGAATTTGAAATTTCAATTTCTGATATTCAAAAAAGTATTGATGAATGGGAAACTAACTTATGTATCACAGGCGGAGAGCCGTCGTTCTCTATTAATTTAGATCAAACTATAAATTTAATTAATAATTTAAAATGTAATTTATTTAATATTGAGACAAATGGTTTTAATCTTATAGGTTTAATTGAAAAAGTAGATAAAAATAAAAATGTAAATTATTCACTATCTCCAAAACTATTTACAGAAAAAGATTATATATTCTATACTGACTTAGTTCAAAAAATTAAAAATAATAATAATGTTTATATAAAATTGGTATATGAAGATAGAGATTTAATAAATAATTTTCTTGATTATCTAACAGAAACAAATTTTGATAGCAATAGAATTTTTTTAATGCCAGAAGGAAAAACAAAAGAAGAAATACTAGAACACGCCCCTTTAGTTTTTGATATGGCAGAAAAATATAAAACAAATTTTTCAAGCAGAGAACATATTATTTATGGATTTGTATAAGAAAGGATAGATGAATGAATATTGTAACACCAAAAGAAGCACATGATCTTGCAGTTGAAAAAGGTTTTTATGATGGTCCAACAAAAAGAGAAATTCCTGAATTACTATGTTTAATTCATAGTGAAATCTCAGAGGCTTTAGAAGGTTATAGAAATAATATTCCAATGAATGAAAAAGGTTGGATTGGAGAAGAATTAGCAGATGCTGTAATTAGAATTTGGGATATGTGTGACTATTTAGGAATTGATATTGAAAGAGAAGTTAATAAAAAACATGAATATAACAAAACAAGGTCATATAAACATGGAGGAAAAAAATGTTAAAAATTGGAGGTGATTTTTAAAAGGTTATGTATAGGCAAAGTGTAGATGAAAAGCAAGGTATTATGATAATTAGAAGAGATAATGAAGATATTGAATCCATGATTAAGAGATTCAAGAAGAAAGTTAATCGTAGTGGTATTTTAAGAGAAGTTAAAAATAATACTTTCTATGAAAAGCCAAGTATGGCAAAAAAGAGAAAAAGGGCTGAAGCAAAAATCAGAAGAGAAAAAGATGAGCAAAAATTAAAGATGAAAAGGAGTTATAATAGAAATGACAAAAATTCAGGCGATTAATGATCATGTGGTTGTTGAAGAACTAATTAAAACAGAAGATACTACAACTGGAGGAATTATTATTCCACAGACTGTAAAAGTCGAACCACAGAAATATGGAAAAGTTCTAAGTATTGGAGAAGAAGTGAAGAATCTATCAGTTGATGATATTGTAGTATTTCATCAGTCTGGTGGACAGGCAGTTATTGTAAATGGCATGATCCAGAGAATTTTGAAAAATACTGAAGTTTATGGTATTGTGATTTAAATAAATATGGGTATGGCAATTGTGAGATTGCCATATCTCAAACTATTTAAAAGATGGTTGATAAAAATGATAAATATAAAAATAAACCTTGAAAAATATTATGGTGTTTGATAGTTAGATTATAAAAATACCTTTTAGAACAAATAATAAATTATACCTTTTTGGTTATGAATAAATGAATAGAGAATATAGCATATGAGTGATTCAGTATCAAGAATTAATAGCAAAAAATTAATTTCGTATATTTCAAAAGAAGTTTCTAATGTTTTGGAAAATTTTGTTTTTGAACCAAAAGATCATATTTGTTTAGACAAAACATTTTTAATCATTGATAAATTTTTAGATGATATTAAAAGAAAAAGAGCAATATATGATTATACTGTTGATGTAAAATTTGATGGAAAAAAGATAGAATATGAAGATCTAAACTGGATACAAAAAGTATTTTATGATGAAAATGATTATTATATTACATCTGAAGAAATTTCTATTGATTTAAAAATCAAGCCAAGTAAATCGCTTGAAATTATTAATTTTGAATTTAAGGTAAGATAAAAAGATAGAATAACTCCAACAGAAAAATTATAAGTCATTGAAGTTCAAAATTTTAGACGAATTATAAAGTTAATAAAAGAAAGTGAGAATTTAAAGATGGCCTCAGGGTATACAGTGGCTGGATGTGAAACATTAATGACCATTATTGATAATTTTATCTTAAATAAAAAGGGTGATTTTGATAATCATTTTACTAGGCAAGATATATCTAACTTTTTTGGATCTGTTTGTAATAGATTTTTGCACTCATTTGGACAGAATTTTAAAGGAAAGAAAAACTACTCAACATATAATCAAAAAGAAGCTGAATTATTTTTAAAGTTAAGAAAATCAGAATTCTTCCAAACCAGTGATTTTATTGTGGATTCTGGAGGATTTCAAATAGGAGAAGGTCTTCTTTCAGAAAAAGAATCTGAGTTATTATTTAATCATTACTATAGATTTCTTGTTGATTATAAAGATGTTTATGATCAAGCTTTTATTTTAGACTTGCCACCAGGTCATGGCTGTAAAATATTTACAAACTTCAAACAAATATATGATAAAAATTTAGAATCATATCTAATTGCAGCAAATCTTCCTGATGAAGTTAGAAAAAAAGTAATTTATATTCATCATTTTAGAACTCCAAAACTTTGGGAAATATATACAAAGATATTGAGAGATAATGATTTATTTTCAAGATTTGAGCTTTTTGCAACTGGAGGAATTGTCTCAAACTCGTCAGGAGACTCTGAGATCCCATGTATCATATATGTTCTTCCTTTAATCCCATTATTAAATGAAACAATTAAACATGGAAGAAATAAATTGGATTTTCATGTTCTAGGTGGAGCAACTTTTAGAGACCTTTTCTTTTATGAATTGTTTAAAATTCATGTTAAAAATGTCCATAATATTGAGTTAAACATAACTTATGATTCTTCCGGTTTATTCAAAGGTTTAATGATTGGGAGATATTTTTCAACTTTAGATGGTGAAAAAATAAGAAAAGTTGATATAAGAACTAATAATTTAAACATGAGATTTAAAGACGATATTAAAATTTCTGATGTTTGTAGAAATGTAATTCATAATTTATCAGATAAATATGGATTTAAGAAAATTTCAGTTGATAACATTTATAATCCTTCAACTGGAACTTTCTATGAAGAGATTAAAATTTATCTAATGTTATATATGCTTGAATTTTATTTAGAAGTTGAATTATTAATGAAAGAAAAATCAAATGAGATTTATCCATTTTATCTATCAAATGATAAAGAAACCTTTATAAATAAGGCAGAACAAATAACTAGGAATTTAAATCAAGGTAAAATTAGCAGAAAACAAAAATCTAAATCAAATAGTTTAATAAGGTCATTAGACATGTTAACTAATTTAGATGAAGATTTTTGTAAACACATTGTAAATAAATTTTTAGCAAAAGATGAATTTATTAACTTAACAAAAAATGGGCAATTGTTAACCATATGAACGATGAAGGATTTGTTATTTGTGATAAATGTAAAGGTTCTGGAGAAATTGTTACAAACAAAGGGTTAACTAAAAGAATTTGTTATCGCTGTTATGGAACTGGAAAATTAACATGGCTTGAAAATATTTTAGGAAAACCAGAACAAAATAAATTAGAAGCAGATTATACTATTTCAAATCATGGTGACAGAAATTGTAAAGGGTCCATTGCTTGGTGTATTAATAATTTAAAAGAAGATGGTGTAATAGAATTAAAATCAGGTATATATGATTTATCTGCTAGTGATACTATTGTAATAGATAAAAATGTTTTATTTAAAGGTACAAAAGCAATTTTAACGAATGGTATTATAAAAAATAATAAAATAGTTAATTGTGCATTTAATATTTCATCAGATTCAAGAGATTTCACAATAAGTAATATGCATATTTCAACATGAAGAAAAGGATATTAAAATGATCACAGATTTATTTCTAAACTCTTGCTTTAGTTTAGTGCTCAATAAAACTACAAAAATAAAGAAGAATAAATCTATTTATAGAGATATTACTGAAATATTAGATTTTTTCAAATCAAAACAAAAAAATGAAATCCCTATTAACATTCAGAATAAGGTTGAATGTTTACATGAAGTATGCAAACTTAAATTAAATGATAAATCAGATGATAATGTAATTGATAGTATTTTATTTGGGCAAAAATTTAAAACTCTAGCTGATTTTATATCAATAAAAAGAAATGAAGAAATTTCAGATGAAATTTTATCTGATCACATATGTCAGATAAGAATGAGAAAAAAATTAAATGGTGTTGTATCCAATTATAATGAATTGGATAAATTTTTAGAAATTATTAAATCTGGAAACTTTGATTCTATAGATGATGTTATATTCAATTATGAAAAAATAATTAAAGAAGCAAATTTTAATTTAATGGAATGTAGCAGAGGTATTGGATTAGAATCATCTTCAAGTTTAGATTTGGCAAATGACGATTTTTCTCCAGTATTAGATATGATTAAAAAGAAGTATGATAAAAGTAATACTATTCATACTGGATATACAGTTTTTGATCAAGATGTATTTGATAATGGTGGATTTGAAAAATCTAGATTATATATTTTTGGTGGAGGATCTGGATCTGGAAAATCAACTTTAATTCTTAATTTTATAAATAATGATATAACAAAAAATAAGAAAGATGATGCATCAACAAATAATAGTGGTGTATATTTATATATAACATTAGAAAACTTAATAGATGAAAGTTTATTAAGATTATATCAGATGATGTTTGAGAAAGAACAAGTTTCAGTTCTAAGAGATATAAATGCTGGGATTAATATAAAAAATGAAATTGTATCAAAAACAAAAAACTCAGGATGTTCTGTAGTTTTTAAATATTTTCAAAAGTTTTCAATTAGTTGTACTGATATAATGATGCATTTGGATGATGTAATTGATCAACATGGAAAAGATTCAATAAGAGGATTGTTTGTAGATTATTTAGATTTATTAAAAGCTGATATTTCAAATGATTTATATAGATTAGAATTAAGTTTTATTACTTCTGGTCTTAAAGACATTGCAGTAAAATATAATATTCCAGTTGTTACTGTCACTCAGTTGGGAAGGTCTGTATATAGAAATCAAGATTCAAAAAGTCTTAATATGGATATGATGTCTGAATCAATTAAGAAAATTGAACATGCAGATTTTATTGCTTTAATGTCAAAAGATCAAACTCAAGATGATACAGTACATTTAAAAGTTACAAAAAATAGATGCGGAAGAGATAATGTTTCAGTTGACTTCAAAGTAAATTTCAAACATTTTAAATTTTTAAATGGTTTGAAAGCTGCAAATGATAGAAGACCAGATGTTACTTCAGATCAAATGATACAAATTAACTCAATTGATTCAACAGGTCAAAAGAAAAAAATGAATCCTTTTAAAGGAATGTCTGCTGAATTAAATAATTCTGAATCTGTAGATGTATTTTAAATAAGAAACAAACTAAATCCAATATACAAAAATATTTAGAACATAAATCAAAGGAATTATAAAATTACAATATTTAGGAGGAATTTTAGCAATGAAAAAAGTATCTTATATTCAGCTTCTTAAAGAAGCAATTTGTGAGTATGACGCAAAAGCAATGGATTACAAAGGTCCAATGTCTGAACCTATTCTTACATTTGATGGTAGTGGAGAACTAGAGACTCATAAAGATGCTTCTTCTATTCTTGAAAGATATTACTTCAATGAAAAGAAAGAAAAGTTAGTTGAGCAGGATGATGGTCCTGAAAATCCAGTCGATGCTGATGAAGATGAGGACGCAGAAGATCCCAATGAAATCGTAACTGGTGAAGAGCCAGATGATGTTGATGAGACAATGGAAGATTTAGAAAATGATATTATGGAAGAGGATCTTGCTCTTGAAGATTATGATCCTGAAGATCCAGATATTGTTGCTAAAGATGAGCCATTTGAAAATGATGACATTATGGAAGATCTAGAACTTGAAGATTTTGATCCCGAGGATTCTGATATTGTTGCAAAGGATGAGCCTCTTGATGATGAAAAGGCAGCCCCAGTTAATAATGAAATCGTTTCTCTTGAAAATACTGTAATTGAAAAACTAATTCAGGAAATGGAAGAGGAAGCAGATGGTGGAGAAGCTGGCACTGATCTTGCTGATGAAAAAGAAGTTGATGATGTTCTCGAAGATTTTGATCTTCTTGAAGCAGAATTAGAGGCAGATGACGATGAAGATGTAGAAGATGTAGAACTAGATGTTGATAAAAAGATAGAGCAGGAAGGTGAAGGAATGGGGCCAATTAGGATAAAGGCTGCCCGAGAAGTTGAAGAAGCCTTTAGAATTTTTAAAGAGCAGATTGAAGATGAAGAAAAAGGAGAAGGTGAAGATGATGAAAAGATGGACGAATTAGAAGAGGATGAAGAGATTGACATCGACACGGATGACGATGATGAAAAATTAGAAGATGAAGACTAAATAAAATCATAACGTTTTAAAATAAATAATTTTCAAAAATAGATATTAAAGAGCTGAGTGATTTTAAACTAGTCACTCAGCTCTTTTTTTCGTTAAAAAAATAGAATTTTTTAAAAAAGGATTTTATTATGAATTATAGAGTGAGAATTAAGAATCCAAATAAAATGTTTATCATTAAGAATAAACCAGTAAGATCTCCATTTGAAAGTATTGTAAATGAAATAGATTTAAAAATAATTAAATCAAGAATTAAATTTTATGGTTTAATAAATAAAGATTATGAAATTGAACAAATAGATATAATAGAAGATCAAAAAAAAGATTATTCATATATTCCATCAGAAAGACAAGTTGATAAAAAAATAAGACAAGATATAAAAACTTCAAATAACCAAAATACTCTAAATTCCGAAAATAAAAATATAGCAGAACAAAAATCAAAACAAAAAGTTATTAAAAAAGAAGAAAAAGTTGTACACCAAAAACAGGAATTATCTCCACATCTACCAATTATTCCACAAACTAAATTGCAAGATAAACCAGAGATAAAAAAATCAATAGATCCTGAAAAAATTATAGAACAAATAAATGATAATGGATATAATACATCTGATGTTGAAGTTAGGATTGAAGAATTGACTGTTAAATCAGCTTCAATATTAGAAAAGTTTTTAAATAGCGAATTTTAAAATTAGAAAGAGATAATATGAAAAAAATTACAATCAAGCAAAAGAATTCAGAAGCAATTATATTAATAGATAATGATAATAGTGAATTGACAAGTTATACAAAAGAAATTAGTAAAGTAATGGAATTATCTAAGATATGTATACTTGAAACAACATCAGGTAATACTATTTTAAAACCATCAGAGATAAATTCTATTTCTGTAGAAGAATTTGAATTTGATAAAAAAATTGATGAAAAAATAGATATTAAAAAACCAAAAATTAAAAATAATGAAACCAAACCAATTGTGAAAATTGAGAATAGTGTTTCTAATGAATCTGATATTATAAAGGATTGATATGTTTTCTTATATTTGTTTATTTTTTGTTTTATTAGTTTTGTTTATAGTATTTTTATTAATTTTAAATACACTGGATAAAAATAGAATTTCAAATAAAATTAATAATTTTGAATCATATATTTCAGTATTAGAATATCATCTACTGAAAGCTTATGATATAATTTATAAGGATAAAATATTAATTTATTCATTAGAAGCAACTAAAATAAATGATACAGAATTTAATGTAGTTTCAAAAGAATTTGTTATTTTAGTTATGAAACTAATTGGTCAAAATTTAAAAGAAGAGTATATAGATTTATATGGAAGTGAAGAAACTTTTATATTTAATTTAATTGAATACTTTAACACTAAATTTGAAAATGATGAAGTTAGAGAAAAAGCAAAAGATAATATTTTATCAGAAACTGATCAGCAATTATTTTAGGAGAAATTAAAACTTCAATGAAACTTCTTGAAAGTTATCTAACATATTTAAATGAACAATCTTCAATTTCTAAGGTTGGTTCATGGGCTGGAAAACATGCGACGAGTGGAGCAAAAGTATCTGGAATGTGGGGAATATTCTATATACCGGCCACAATTTTAGCATGGAAAGCTGCCAATACAATGTTTTCTCAAGCAGTTAGAAAATGCGGAGGAATCAAGAAAAGCACACCCGGTTTTAAAGTATGTGTTGCAAAAGAAAGAATTAAAGCTCTTGAGCAAAAGATTGTTGTTGCTAAAAAAATTTTATCTGGATGTAATAAATCTAAAAATCCTGAAATATGCAAAGAAAAATTTGAAGTAGAAATAGAAAAGGCAAAAAATAGAATACTTATAAATCAAAATAAAATAAAAGAAGTTTTGGGAGAACAACAAAATTTACAAGAAATTGTTCCATTGTTAGTTGGAGCAGCAGGAACGGTAGGTGGAGTTGCAGTGGCAATCGCAGCCGGAATGTTAGTTGATAAAGCAATATTTGCAACAAATCGGTCAGTTCAAGCATTATTTAATCAAGCGGTTAGAAAATGTGGAGTATATAAAGAAGGACCCGAGAGAGAATTATGTATTTCAAAATTCAAACTTGTGGCATTAACAAAAAAATTATCAGAACTTAATGGATTAACAACTAAATGTAATAAAGATAAAAATCCTGAAAAATGCAAAGAAAAAGTTAAGAAACACATTGAGAAAACAATCAGAGATATTCAAATTCAAAAAGATAATATTATTGCATATAAAAAAGAAATTGAAACTAAAAAAAGAGAAGAACAATTAAGAGCAGCAATGAAGGCGCAAAGTTCTAAATAAATCTAATCTTAGCAATGTAATAGAACATAAATTAAATACTAAAACTATCTATAAAAATTAGGAGGATTTGAAATGATTTTAACAGAAGCTAAATTACTAGTAGAGGTCAGTGCAAGTTGTGGCGTTCCATATCTTGAAGAATATCTAATTATGTCAAATGGTATTACAGTTAAGGAATCTCAGAATCTTACTTTTCTTGTTGAAAATGCTTTAACTGATAAACTTTCTAAGATTAAGAGTGTTTATAATGGCAAGCTTGCAGATTTGAAGACGGCAAGACATACTAAGCTGATGGCAGCCGGTAAGAATCCATCTAAGATTGCCGGCATTAAAAAGTGGTATGAAAAATCAGTGCTCGCTATTAAAGCATCCTATAAGACCGCAGTCGAGGCCGCAAAAAAGGCCGCTGGAAAAGCAACGGGTGCTATTAAGACTGCTGCTGGAAAGATTCCAAAGTCTGGAAAAATTGGAGTTGGTGTGGCAGCTGGAGTAGCCGCGGCAGGTGCTGGTTATGCTGGTTTTAAAGCATATAAAAATAGAAAAGCTGCATTAGCCAAAAAGTAAAATATTTTTTAGAACTTAAAACGCACTATCCAATTTCTTTTAACTAAGTTATGGATAGTGCGTTTTTTCAACAAATAAAATTAAAACTAACATTTAGGAAAGAGACAAATCTATGTCACTACGAGATACATTTTCTAAATTAAAAACTACAATCGTTGGAACTAAAACTTCCGGAATTGATGCAAAATTAGATAATGCTGTTAGAGATATTATTTCATATAAATCTAATTCTGGAAGAAATGGTTACATTGATTTAGTAAAAAGTCTAATATCCAAAGGCGGTACAATGGATATTAGTACAAATATATTTCAACAAGGAACTACCCCTGCAACATTTGGTCAGGGTGGAAGATTACAAAGATATAATGCATATTCTGCAATTGTTAGTCATATTAATTATTGTCAAAGAGCCTTGGATGTTCTTACAGATAATATTCTTGCTCCTGATGATATTACTAAAACTTGTTTAGAAGTAAATGCAAAATCGTATATAGAAAGTTCTGAAAACTCTCAATCAAATGTTAAAGACATTGAGGAAATTATAAAGAAGGTAAAATTAGAAGAACGTTTAGATATGATAGTAAAAGGAACTCTTGAATTTGGAGATTTTTTCGCTGAAATAGCTGATGATAAAACGGCTTTAACAAGCAAATCTGCTTTTCTTGCAGAATCTATTTTTCAAATGCAACGCAGTAATAAGTCAAAAGAAGTAATAACAGAAAAGATTAGTGATAATAAAAATGTTAAGATAATAATGGACTTTTCTGCATTAGATGATATGATAAACAATGATTCAAATACAAAACTAGTAAGTGATCTAGATAAAAATAAAGATAAAGAAATAAAACCAGAAGATTTAAATTTATTATTTTATGATCCAAAAAGAGTTGTTAAACTTCAAAGTGATATGTTCCCAATATGTTTTGGGTATTTAATATTTCCTGCATCACTATTATCACCACAATTAATGCTACAAAATCAAACCGTAAATTCTATTTGTCAGTCAATTCTAAAATCTGTTGAAAGAAAGATCCCTGGATTGAATGATCAAAGTATAAATACAAAAGATTTGCAAGATATAGTCGGGGCAATGGTTAAAGAAACTGATCATACTAAGGCTATGAATATAAGATATGTCCCGCCCGATAGAATTCAGCATTTTCAAAGACCATCTACAAAGTATTATCCATACGGTGAATCTATTTTTGACCCGTGTCAGTTTAATGCTAAAGTTTTAATCTCATTAGAAGTCGCAATGACAATTCTTAGATTAAACAGATCAATAGAAAAAAGAAAAATTAGTGTTGAAGTTGGTCTTCCTAGAGATGCAGCAAAAGCTATTGAAAAATTAAAAGAAGAATTTAAACGAAGAAAAATTAATTTAGATAGTTTTGGAAGCGTGGATACAATTTCCTCATCTATTTCATCATTCGAAGATTGTTTTATACCTCAAAAAGATGGAAAAGCTTTTGTTGATATTACTAATATGTCTGATATGATGGCAGATACTAGATCTAAAACTGATGAAATGAAGTTTATACGAGATTCTATCGTCGCGAGCCTCGGAATTCCTGCTGCTCTAATCGGCCTGGAAGAGGGTGTAAATTCTAAGTCCACCCTATCAGAAGAAAATGTTTTATTTGCTAGAACAATTGTAAATCATCAAAAATATATGACACATCAAATTCAAGAATTAATAACAAAAATATATAATATTATTGATCCAGAAAAAGCTTTAACAGTTTTAAATGACGTTGAAGTTGCGCTTCCTGCTCCTAAAAGCTTACAATTTGAGAGGCAGTCAGCCTATATTTCCAATTTGGCTAATCTAGTAGAAACATTAGAGAGAATTGGTGTTCCCAAAGATTGGTCTAAAAAGAAATATTTAACAAGTATTGATTGGGAAGAAGTTGAACAATATGAGATTGATTCAAAAATTGATAAAAGCTTGGGAACTAATCCAGAAGATCCAAATGCAATGACTGGGGGCATGGGAGGAGTTGGGTTAATGGGAAGCGGAGGAGTAGGATTTTAAAAAATTATTTGTTGGAGAAATAAAATAATGAAAAAAGATATATTTTTAAAACTTGAACAAATGTATTACTCAAATATAAATTCATTGGGATCTAGAGATGATGGAAGTTATACAGATGTTCCAAATATTTCAGCTGATAAAGAATATAAAACCTATGTAGAAATTCCCCCTGTTGTATCCGATGCACTCAAAGAATATTTTGAAGAACCAGAAATTAAAACAAAAAAAGGAAAAAATATTTTAAGAGAGCCTCCTGTTGAATCAGATGAAATTGAAGATGTTGAATTGTTAGATAATAAAGGGAATGAAATAGATATTGAAGACTTAGATAGATCTGAAGTAGAAGAAATGATTAATGTATTTGAAGATTCTATTTTAGAACAAGAAGAACCAGAGGAAGAAGATGATAATGGGATGGGAGATATAGCTCAAGATAACATGGGCGAACAAAATCCAGGAACAGGAAAAGACCCTAATATAGATCCAAATGAAGAGCAACCAGATCCTAATTCAATGATGGGTGGCGGATATGGTCAGGATATGTCTGGTATGGGAATGGGCTCAAATGTAGATCCAATGACTGGCGAACCAAAGAAAACCTCAGAAGAAGTTGGAAAAATATTTGAATTAAAAAAGATTTATTCGAGATTATTAGCAATAGAATCCCAGTTATCATTCTCTTCTGATATCATTCTATTGAAAGTTAGAAAATTTATAACACAATCTATTGAATTGTTTGAAACTTTAATCTCAAACATTGATGCATTCAAAGACGAAATTGATAGTATAATTATAATGTATTATGAATTCCTAGAAGAAGTATATGGAATTATGAAGAGGTATTATAAGATAAAAGATAGGGAAGATAAAGAGGGTAGTAAGAACAAAAAATAAAATACTAGATAGGTTAGTATTTGGAGGAAAATAAAAAATGCAAATGTTTATTGGAGAATCAGCTATATATCAGGAAGCTAAGATTATAAAACATACTCCTACAAAAGCAATATTCAGAATGGTTATTCAAACAGCCGATGAAGTTAATCAGAATAAAAGATTATATCCTAAGAAAGTTTTAACAGACGGAATGAAACAAGCAGAAGAAAGAATAAAAGATAGAAAATTTTTCGGTGAAATGGACCACCCGCTGTTATCTCAAAGTGGAAGCGAAGCATATGATGGAATGAGACAAACTACAGTTTTATTAAAAGAAGTTTGTGTTATTATTAGAAATTATGAGTGGCGAGGTAATAAATTAGTTGGGGAATTAGAAACATTAAAAACTCCAAATGGAAGAATTGCATTAGGTTTACTAGAAGATAAAATTGGGATCGGTATTAGCCTCCGTGGCATGGCATCGCTCGAGAATGAAAATGGTATAAATGTGGTACAAAGCCCAATTTTCATTCTCGCATACGATCTTGTTTCTCTTCCTAGCCATAAAAGCGCGGTTGTAAACTTTAATGAAATGACATTTGAATCTAAAAGTCTAATTACAGAATCCTGTGGTACTATTTGTCATAATGGAATTTGTTATCTTCCAGATTATTTTGATATGTTAGTTGAAACAGCAGGAATTAAATTTTTTGATAGGTGGGTATAAATACAAATGGTTAAATGTGAATTTTGCGAAAGAGAATTTAAAAGTCCAAGACAATTAGCAAGTCATTTACAACAGACTCATAAGTATTTTAATATGGAAGAATACTATATTAAATATTTTAAGAAAGATGAAAATGATGGAATTTGTAAAGCGGATGGTTGTAATAATAAAACAATATTTATATCTTTAGGTTTAGGTTATAGAAAGTGTTGTTCTAATGAATGTTATTTTAAAACCAATACAGAAAAAAGAGAATTGCACAAAGATGAGCTAAATAATAATGGTCCTCATGTATGCATTATATGTAGAAAAGAATTTAAAAATATTATAGCGTTTAATGCACATTTTTCAGGTTTGCACAAAGAAGAACATTTAAAAATTTCAGAAATAGAAAAGATAAAATATGATTTAGAAAGACCTATTATTTGTAGTATATGTGGCAGCAGATCAAAAGATCTTAGATTATTAGAAGTCCATGTTGGAAAGTTTCATTCAACCGATAATAAAAAAGAATCTATAAAAGATTATTATGACAAATATCTGAAAAAAGAGAATGATGGCATATGCAAAATTTGTGAAAAAGAAACAAAATTTATATCTTTAAAACATGGATATAAAAAGTTTTGTTGTAGTGAATGCGAATTATCTGATTTAGATGAACAAAAAAGAAGATATGGATTAAGAAAAGAAAGAAATGAGAAAAAGAAATTAGAATGCCCATTAGATGAAAATCATTCAAAATTAATTAAGAAACCAATTCTAATTAAATCAAAAATAGAAGAAAAAGTAGAAAGACCATTTTTATGTGAAATGTGTAATAATAGTTATATAAATATGAGAGATTTAGCAACTCATATATCAAGATCGCATAAAAATGAAATAAGTCTAAAAGATTATTATGATATATGTTTTAAGAAAGATGATGAAGGAAAATGTAAAACTTGTGGAAAAGAAACCAATTTTGTATCTATAGTTCGTGGTTATCTCAAATATTGTTGTCATGAATGTTTTACATCTAATAAAGAAGCAAATGAAAACAAGACAGTTAAAAGATTAAAAACAATGAGAGATCCAAACTATGACATAAATAAATTAAAAAAAGATAAGACGTTAAAAATAGCAGAAGATAATAAAGAGTTTAAGTGTGAGATATGTAATAAGAAATTCAAAGATGGAAAAGGATTGGGTATTCATTTAACTAGACATCATTATAATGGTGATAGAAATAGAACAGAAGAATATTATATAAAATATTTTTTAAAAAATGAAAATGATGGAAAATGTAAAATATGTGGAACAAAAACAAAATTTGTATCATTAACAATTGGATATTTAACGTATTGTAGCAATGAATGTGTATGTAAAGATCCTGAAACTAAATATAAAAAAGAACAAACTTCTTTAAAAAACTATGGGACCACTCATTATTCTAAAACAAAAGAGCACATGGAATACATGAAAAATGGTGGTGCTGTATATATGTTATCATTTAACACTACACAATCAAAACCCCAAATGGAATTATATAAAAAAGTAAAAGAAATTTATGAAGATACTTATATAAATTTTCCCATTTTAAACTATTGTGCTGATATGGCAGTACTTTCAATTAAATTAATAATTGAATATAATGGATGTTATTGGCATAATGGTAAAGAAGAATATGATGAAAATAGAAATAAAAGAATTTCAGATCTAGGATGGAAAGTATTAGTATATACATCAGATGAACAAGGAAGAGATATAATTCCTCCAATAGAACAAATTAAAAATGATATAAATGGAATCTTAATAACATGACACCATTATCTAATTACCTCAAATTCTTAAATGAGCAATCTATGGGAGTAGCCCCTAATCGACCAGTTCAAAGACCTCAATCAGGCAGAAAACCAAATATAAAAAAATCAACCACCCCACAAAAGCCAAAAACTCCATTACCACCACAAGTTATAAAGCAAAAACAAGTTCCTAAAAAGAATCTAAACCCAATTCAAAATAGAGAACAAGAAAAAGCAACCAATCAAACAAATCCAAAGGCATATTTCAATTACATGGTTTGGACAAGTAAAATTTTAAAACAGGGTGAGATCTTTAGAAAAAATTGTTACTCACAAAATTGTTCTGAATTTGAAATTGGAACTGGAGATAGAAGAATTTGTAAAGATAGATGTGATATTGAAACTTGTAAAAAAGTTATAGCATTATTAAGAGCATCTATGTCAAAATGTAGCCAAGCTCAAGATCCAAATAAATGTAAACAAAGGTATGCTCAATTAATACCCCTATATCAAGATAAATTAAATAAGATTTCAAGAAAGTTTATTGAGGCAGAAAAAAGAAAGAAAAAATCAGAAGTTCATGTTGGCTAGGGAGGGATGATCAGAATGAAAATTGTTAAAAAATTATATGAAGAATGGTTGTTTGGAAATAAAAAAGCTGATGGTCAAGAAATTTGCAGATCAGTTTTCAAAAAATATAATACAATCCTTGAAAAAAATTATAAAAATTGTAATAAAATTGAACATAGTGGAACAGAATCCGAATTAAAAAAAAGAATTTGTCTTAGAAAATTTGATATTTTATTTTGTTCTAAAGTTTTAGCAGAACTAAGAATCAGATCTAAGGAATGTAATGGAGATAGTTCTTGTTTACAAATTATTAGAAGTTATAGTCAGCGCTTAGAATATGAATATAAAGATATAAGACAATGGTTGATTAAATTACAAAAAAGTTTAGAATCGCTACAAAAAGAAAAATTTAAAAAATAATTTTAACATCAAGAAAATAAATAATTAGAAGGAGATGGTAAAATTTATGAAAAATATAAATGAATTTAATTTCTTTAAAAATAAAGAAAAGAGCAATGGAACATTATATATTGTTTATGCAGAAAGATTCAATCAAGGCGATGAAGAATTTGCAGCAAATAGTATTTCATTCATAACAAATGAAAATAATAATTATAATATGTATTATGTAAAAACATATCATGAAGAAGTTATTCCAGAACCGGATGATTTTTTAAATAAAAATATTATATTTTCATTGTTTCCATTTACAAAAAAAATTTACCCAAAATGGGATATTTTAGATTTTTTAAATCCTAAAAGTTACATAAATCATGTTAAAAATCTTAGAGGTACAGTTTTTGCTACAGCTCCAACACCAAAAGCTAAAAAAATTTATGCAACATTTATCGAAGAAATTAAATATACAAAAATGAAATCAGATGACGTTGAAAATAATTATTATTATACTTTTAATGGAAAATACTTAAATGGTGTTTATACGTGGTGTGATTTCTCTAAAGATTTTACTATTCTTGCAAGAGGAAAACATGAGATTGAAAAATAAATAGAAAGGCTGAATGAAATAGAAAAAGTTGGAGATATATACTAAAATGAAAAATATTTTAGAATCATATTTAAATTATTTAAATGAAAAAAGAGGTAGTTCTATAAATAAACAAATTAGATCTGGAAACCTCAGTCCGGAATCAATAGAAAAATTAAAAAAAGCAGGACTAATAAAACCAGAAGAAGATTATAAAAAAGGGGTAGAAAAAGGAATTAAGAAATCTCTAAGGTGGAAAAGAGTTAAATGGGATGAAGTTGATCATAAAATGCAATATATAGATAAGGATACAATTGCTGCTTTAAAAAAAATGACTCCTGAAGAATATCTTGCAGTAACTGGACAAGAATATAATAAAGCAGATATTGATAAAATGGAAAGCCTGGCAACAAAAAATGGAAAAATATCAATGGGACCTGTAAGTGACGTTGATAAAAGAAACATAAGTATTCCAAAGAAAATGGATAAATCTGTTACTAATTATGCATTTGGTTCTAAAAAAGGATATGAAGATATAAAACCTTTAGTTAAAAAACATGAAGCAGATGAATATATATTGGCGCAAAAATTAAAAAAGAAATACAATATAAAAGGAAAATTAGACCCATCTCCATTGCCAAATTTAAACGTAGCAGGCGGTGGACATTATGGACCAGAAGTACTTAAAAAAGAGAAAAAAGTTGTAGATTTTTATAATAGAGTTTATGGTAAATTAAATCATTGGTTAACTTTAAGAAAGCCTGAATATGAAGATTTAAAAAAATATGGTTCTGCTAGAGCTTTAAGGAAAACTAGAGAACGTGCAATGAAACAAGGGATTAGAGATGCTTTAGTCTCACTCAATAATCTAAAAAATGAAGAATTTGCTGATAGTTTAGTTAAACTAACAAAACAAACTATAAGACAACAATTAAAGATGTTACCAAAATCAAAAAGAAATTTAACTTTTGTCACAAAAGTATTAAAAATTATTAAGTAAAAAATTGTAGGAAAGGATTTAAAATTGTGAAAATAACACAAGTCGAACCATTACCAAATATTTATAAATTCAAAAATAAAGAAGAGTTTTGTAATAGGTTAATTCAAGAAGTGGTAACTATATGTAAGAATAATCCTTTATATTCAAAACCTAATAAGAAAATTTTAGAATTAATAAATCATAGTAATAAATTAATTGTTAAAAATGAAAAATTAGATATGTTATTAGAAAAATCAAAAAATATGAAAAATGATTTAAATAATAAGATATCTTTGTTGAATGAAGATAATAATAAATTTAGAAATAAGTTATTAGAAATATTACATCCAGGAGAAAAATAAAAAATGAGCAAAGAAAAATTACAAGAAATCTTAGTAGAAAGTTTTATCAATAACAAAATTGATGAAGCAAAATTAATTAAATTATCTAAAAGAGTTGAACAAATTAGTGAGGCAAGAGCAGAAGAAATTTTGAATGAAATTGATTGGAAAAAAGTTGCATTGATAGGCGGAGTTTCTTTAACCGGGTTGCTATATATTTGGGCAACAACTCTTGACAATATAAAGAGAATGGATGAACAATGGAAAAAATGTAGAGATAAATGTATCTCAATTTATGCACCAAAAATTAAAAAAGCTAAACAGGTGGGTGAAACATCTGATATTGAAGATATGAGAGATGATTACACAGATTGTAAAATTAAGTGTGATAATTTATATGAGAAAAAAGTAAGAGAGTTAAAGAAAAAGAAAAAAGAGGTAAAAGAAAAAATTAAGAAAGCCAAAGAAGAAATTAAAAGAAAAAAAGCTTTAGCTAAAAAGAAAGGCTAAAAAATGAGAATAATTGAAACCAATATTAATGATATTCCAAATGTGAGTTCAGATGAAGTAAAAGTTAAGTTAGCAAATGAAGTAATAGATTATATCCAACCTATATTTAACAAAGATTATAACAAAAAAATAAATGAAATTAAAACTTTAAAAAAATCTTTGATTGATAAAAAAGAAAAAATCTCAAAAGAAAAAATTGAATTAGAAGGTCTATTACAAATATTATCAAGAAAAGATAAAGAAAGACAATTATTAAATAAAATGGGCAAATTAATACAAACAGGTTTAATTCAAGAATCAATGAAAACTGAAATGTCAATAATGTTAAAATCTTTTGAAAATATGAAAGAAGAAAAAATTACATCTTATTTAAATGAAACCATAAGAATTTTAAGTCAAAAATTTGCAAAGATTTAATTAGAGAGAAAGGAAGCTGGACTTGAATTATAAAAAGTTTTTCCTATATTTAGGTAGGTGGCAATTGAGTAGTCCAATTTTATGGGGAGTTATGTATTTTATTGGTGAAGGGATTAGTGG
>Ga0172381_10002609_pt1 | contig 19711 bp, 20 predicted proteins | sample Leawel6488metaG_FD_119754 | JGI IMG/M metagenome (GOLD analysis project Ga0172381, IMG submission 119754) | Leachate microbial communities from a municipal landfill in Southern Ontario, Canada - Leachate well 64-88 metaG | ecosystem: Engineered > Solid waste > Landfill > Unclassified | place...
AACTAATAAAAGTGCCAGAACGTCCTACGCAAACATGTATAACCGAGGGCTGATTGCTTAGAGATTAACGCTTTCTTTTTTTAACAAACACATAAAAATCCTACAAGGATAATTATACTATATTTAGAATTCCGCAAATGTTATAATGTGGATACCCTGTTGATAATGTTCTGGGGATAGTATAGCATACTATAAAATCAATGTCAAGCCCATTACTCTCTAATAACGAAATAGGTAAATCTTAATTTATAAATATATATGAAAAAAGAAGAAAAAAAAGAAGAAATATATTTAGACCAAGCACTCAGGCCTACTAGATGGGAAGAATATATTGGCCAAAAACACATAAAAGACAACGTTAAAATCCTATTACGGGCAGCAGAAGAACGTGGGCACATACCTGAACATATTCTTTTTTATGGACCTCCAGGACTAGGAAAAACTACACTGGCACACCTTATAGCAAAAGAAACTGGAAGACAAATGAAAATAACCTCTGGCCCAGCAATTGAAAAGGTTGGGGACTTAGCTTCTATCCTCACAAATCTTTCTCCTGGGGATATAATTTTTATAGACGAGATACATAGATTAAATAAAACAGTAGAAGAAGTATTATATCCTGCCATGGAGTCTGGTGTTTTAGATATAATTATAGGGAAAGGTCCTTCTGCTCGTACTATCCAGCTTGACCTATCTCCTTTTACACTAATTGCTGCTACTACTAGAGTTGCATTAGTTTCAGCACCACTCCGTTCAAGATTTTCTGGTGGTGTTTTTCGTTTAGAATTTTACTCAAATGAAGAAATAGGTGAGATCGTTCGTAGGTCTAGTAAATTATTAGAAACAGAATTAGTTGAAGAAGCATTAAAAGAAATTGCGAAAAGAAGCCGTTTCACTCCTCGTACTGCAAATTACTTTTTGAAACGTTGTCGTGATTATGCGCAAGTAAGTAAAAAAATTCTAGACCAAAAGACAGTAAAGGAAGCCCTCTCTATGCTTTCTATTGATGAAATAGGATTAAATTCATCTGACATAAAATTTTTAGAAATATTAATTGAAAAATTCAAAGGTGGGCCAGTTGGATTAAAAACAATGGCCGCAGCAATGTCCGAAGAAGAAGCAACCGTAGAAGAAGTAATAGAACCGTATTTAATCCAATTAGGATTATTGGAGCGCACAGCACGTGGTAGAGTTGCAACAGAAAAAGCATATAATCACATAAGTTATAAAGTAAAAAGTTCATAAAGTTCATAAAGTAAAATGAAAATAGAAAAATTTGAAGAAATAATATCTTGGAAAAAAGGAAAAGAATTAACTATGTTAGTTTATAGCGCATTTAGAGACTGTAAAGATTTTAGTTTTAAAAACCAAATAGAAAGAGCTTCTGTTTCAATAATGAATAATATTGCTGAAGGATTTGAAAGAAGAACAAATAAAGAACTAAAAAACTTTTTATTTATTGCAAAAGGCTCTGCTGGAGAAACTAGATCAATGTTGGATTTAGCATTAGATTTAAAATATCTAAATGAAACTAGTTTTGAAAAAATGTACAATTTAACACTAGAAATTTCTAAATTATTATCAGGGTTTATAAAAACTTTAGATTAAACTTTATGGACTTTATAACTTTACAAACTTTATAACTAATTACCATGTCCGGACATAATAAATGGAGTCAAATTAAAAGACAAAAAGGAGTAAGTGATGCTAAAAAAAGCAAAATTTTTTCTAAATTGGTGCGCTATATTTCCGTTGAAGCTAAACTATCTAATGGTAATGATTCGGCTGGGTTACGTAGTGCAATAGAAAAAGCCAAAAAAGTAAATATGCCTAAAGATATTATTGATAAAGCATTAAAAAAGGCGTCTGAACCATCGACTCAAATGGATTCAATTACTTATGAAGCTTATGGACCTGGGGGGGTCGGAATAATAATTGAAACATTAACAGATAGTAAAAATCGCACTGCTCAAGACATTAAACATATTTTAGTAAAAAATGGTTTTGCCTTAGCTGGTATTGGTTCTGTTGCTTGGGCTTTTACAAAGGAGATCTCTCCGGAAGGATTAATATGGAAACCAAATACCACAACAGAAGTATCAGATACTGACTTAGAGTTGTTGGAAAAATTAGTAGATGAATTAGAGGAGAATGATGATGTGCAAGATGTTTATACTAATGCGGAATAATACAAGTTATAAAGTAGAAAGTTTATAAAGTTATCAAGTAAAATACAAAATATGATATATAATTAACTTTATGAACTTTATAACTTTAAGAACTTTAAACTTATGCGTATTTTAGGAATAGATCCAGGATTTGAAAGAGTTGGAATAGCTATACTAGAAAAAAATTCTTCTAGTGAAAAAGAACTTGTTCTTTTTTCTGAATGCTTTAAGACTTCAGCTAAATTAGAATTCTCTGAACGATTGAACTTAATTGGGACAGAAGTAAAAAAAATAATAAAAAAATATAAACCTGAAGTTCTATCTATTGAAACTTTATTTTTAAATACAAACCAAAAAACAGTTATGAACGTAGCTGAAGCTCGAGGGGTAATTATTTATGAATCAACTCAAGGAGGACTTAAGGTTTTTCAAGCTTCTCCTCCTCAAATTAAAATAGCTATAACTGGATATGGAAGGGCTGACAAAAAACAGATAAATAGAATGGTACAAATGTTGGTAAATATAGATAAAAAAGAAAAAAAACTAGACGATGAGTGGGATGCCATTGCTATAGCTTTAACTGCTTTTGCTCACATAAAAAGATATCCACATATTTAATTTTTTACTATTGCTAAACAATTTTATTTTTGATAAAAATTAAAAGGTAATTTTTATTAATAGGTCGTTTTTAAAAAATTAAGAATAAAAACATATAAAATATGTACGACGAAGAAGAACTAGTAGGTTTTAAATTAAGTGACACAGAGGATGAAAATTTTGACGATGATCTTTCCGACCCGTTAGATTTAGATAGAGAAGACAAGGACGATGATTTTGGATTAGATCTAGAGGAGAATTAAATATAAAAAATAAAAAAACAGCCCTTTATTTATAATAGGGCTGTTTTTTTATTTAATTATAATTTTTATAAATCTTTTTTTACCTATCTTTAGGGTTAAATTTTCAATTACCTTAAAATTAAAATCCCTTATATTTATATTTTGAACCAATTCATGTATTGCATTACCTTCTACGAGCCTGCGCCACTCCCCCTTTGAGGGTAAAATTTTATTTTTTACTAAAACCTCACTTAATATTTCTTCTTTTGTGCAATTTATTTGTTCCATTTCATTTGGAATTTCTTTTTTAGAAAAAGTGTTTTCCCAATTTTTTTCAGCTTTTTCAGCCTCTATGCCACTAAAGATAACCGACAAAATCTCCTTCGCCATTTCTTTTTTAGCATTAATTGGTTCTAATTTTAAAATCTCTTTAATTTTGTCTTTCGAAACCCTAGTGCAGTTTATTAAAAAAATTTCAATCATTTCGTCTGGTTGGGCCATTATCTTTCCAAACATTTCTGACGGGGAAAGGTTTAAAAAAACACCAGTGCCCTTAGTCTTAGACATTAATTCACCTGTTTTAGGGTTTTCCATTAAATTAACAGTAACTACAAATTTTTCTTTACCTTTAATTTTTCTCAATAAAGTACGCCCCATCAATGCATTAAATGTCTGATCTGTTCCGCACATCTCTACGTCAACATCCATTGCAACACTGTCATAGCCCTGCATTAATGGATACATGAATTCATGTAAAAAAATATGCTTACCTTCATTAATTCTCTTTTGAAACATATCTCTTTCTATCATTTGTTGGACAGTAACCTTCGATGCTAAATCAAGAACATCCTCCATTGATAATTTAGCCAACCACTTACTATTAAATTTAACTTTCGCTGGATTAGAAAAACCATTAAAGGAAATTAGGTTTTTAATTTGCTTTTTCCAACTTTTTATATTATTTAAAACATCTTTTTTAGAAAGTATATTTCTTGTCCCACCCTGGTCAGACGGGTCACCAATTCTAGCAGTAAAATCACCAAAAAGAAGGACGGCTTCATGTCCAAGCTTTCTGAAATCTTCTAAAAGCATTATATTTTTCGCGTGACTCAAGTGCAATGTCTCAGCCGTAGCATCAAAACCAATATAAATTTTTATTCTCTTTCCAGACATTAAGAGTTTTTTGAACTCTTCTTTGCTTGGTAAAACATTAGTAATTATACCCCTGTCTAAAACTTCATCTATTTTCTTTTCATCTGTAATAATTTTCATATTAATTCAAATTATAACATCCAAAACAAAATTTTGGAAATCTCTTACCATATGGTCATTTTTTTGCTATGCTTTAAATAATGACAAAAAAATTAAAAAATAGGCATATTTTAAAGAACTTAATATTGTTTAGTATTAGTATTTTTATTTTAATAGTTAGTATTTCTATAGTTTGGCTCTTCTCAATTAAAATACCTGACTTCCGTTCTTTTGATGCTCGAAAAACTATCAATTCAACAAAAATATACGACAAAACAGGAGAGATACTCCTATACGACATAAATAGAGACATCAAAAGGACCAGTATTCCTTTTGATGAAATGAGTGTCTATGTTAAAAATGCCACCGTAGCCATTGAAGATGCTAATTTTTATAATCATAGTGGAATACGCATAACCTCAATAATACGTGCAGTAATATCAAATGTATTAAATATAGGAAAAACCCAAGGTGGTTCTACTATTACTCAACAGTTAGTAAAAAATACACTACTTAATTCTAAAAAAACCATAACTAGAAAAATTAAAGAGTGGATATTGGCTATTAAAATAGACAACTCTATGCCAAAAGAAAAAATATTGGAACTATACTTAAATGAATCACCATATGGTGGAAGTGTTTATGGAATAGAAGAGGCATCAAAAATATTTTTTGGTAAAAAAGCTATTGATTTAAGCTTAGCGGAAGCTGCTTATTTAGCCTCTCTTCCCCAGTCCCCAACTACACTTTCTCCTTATGGAAAGAATCTGAATAAATTAGAAGATAGAAAAAATTTAGTTTTATTCAGAATGAAAGAGGTTAATTTTATAACTGAAGAACAATACAATACGGCTAAAAGTGAAACAGTTACCTTTTTACCACAACAAACAAGTAGCATAAAAGCTCCTCATTTTGTTTTTTTTATAAAAAATTATTTAGAACAAAAATATGGGGCTGATGTTGTTGAACAAGGTGGATTAAAAGTAATAACCACTCTCGACTATGAGTTACAAGAAAAAGCAGAACAAATAGTAAAGGATGGCGCTCTACAAAATGAAAAAGATTGGAATGGTAGTAATGCTGCATTAGTAGCAATAGACCCCAAGACGGGCGGAATTTTAACAATGGTAGGCTCTCGTGGTTATTTTGATAAAAACATTGATGGAAATTTTAATGTGACCACTGCAAGTCGCCAGCCTGGTTCTTCCTTTAAGCCATTTATCTATGCAACAGCTTTTAATAAGGGATTTACTCCTGATACTGTACTTTTTGACCTACCAACAGAATTTCAAAGTACTTGTGATGCATATGGTAAAGCATTACCAGGACATAACCAAAAAGATTGTTATATGCCAGAAGATTACGATGGTAAATATCGCGGTCCAATGAGTCTTCGTGATGCACTAGCACAATCAATAAACATTCCTGCTGTAAAACTTTTCTATTTAGTTGGCACCAGGGACGCAATAAATGTAGCAGAGAACATGGGAATAAACACACTTACTGACCCAAGTCGATATGGTTTAACCTTAGTTATTGGAGGTGGTGAAGCTACCCTACTTGATATGACATCTGCCTATAGTGTTTTTGCAAATAATGGTATTAAAAATTCATATACTGGAATTTTAAAAATCGAAGATAAAAATAGTAATGTTATTGAAGAAATAAACCCTACCTCAAAAGAAGTCTTACCTAAAAATACAGCTTTAATAATTTCTGATATTCTTTCTGATAATAAAGCTCGTACTCCAACCTTTGGTGCTAATTCTGTTTTAAATATATCAGGTAAAGATGTAGCAGTAAAAACAGGAACCACAAATAATAATAAAGATGCTTGGACTGTGGGATATTCTCCAACTATTGCAGTTGGTGTTTGGGCTGGAAATAACGATAATAAACCAATGAAAAAAGGAGGTTCGGCTGTTGCTGGACCAATTTGGAATAAATTTATAATTGAAGCACTTAAAATTTTACCAGATGAAAAATTTGAAAAACCAGACCTAATATATGATATTGAAAAAATAAAACCTGTATTAAGAGGAAGCTGGCAAGGGAATGAAAACTTTTTTATTGATACAATTTCTGGAAAATTAGCTACCGTAGACACACCAAATGAAACAAAAAAAGAAAAAATTATAACAAATGTCCATTCAATACTTTATTGGATAGATAGAAATAATATTTTAGGAGATGCCCCAAGCAACCCTTTAGGTGATTCACAATTTAGTCGTTGGGATATCCCAATACAAAACTGGTGGGTAAAAAATTCATATAGATATGGAATTACTACTTGGGCATCAAAACCACTAGTATTTGACGATATACACAATGAAGCCAATAAACCAATTGTTTCAATATTAATACCAAACCCTGTTGATATATACCCACAAGAACAAAGAATACAATTACAATTAAATAGTGTTGGAAATTTTCCACTACAAAAACTAGATATTTTTATTAATGATATTTATTTAGAAACAGTAAAAGCTCCGTTTGTTTTTTCTTTTATTCCTTCATCTCTTGATAATTTAAAAGAAAATAATGAATTAAAAATTATTTCTTATGATTCTATATATAACAGAGGGGAAACAATCTCTACTTTTAGAGTACGGTAAAAATAAAATTATTAGGTTTACCTAAAATTAGTTGGAGTTTTTTTACCTAAGATTTCTTTTATTCTAGAAAATATTTTATCTTTTTTTATAAAAATTTCATTTTTATAAATTGGTTTTATATTTAGAAACAAAGTACCATTTTTAATTTTTATGTCTTCGGTTTTTATTTCTGTTTTAATTTCTTCCGAAATTATTTTACAAATTTCCTCTTTTTTTCCACCCTCTGATATGAGTATGTTTTTAAAATTTAAAAGTAGGTCTTTAATTTCAATCATTTAACTTTGTATTTATTTTAACTAAAAGATAACTAGCCATAAGCTAAAAAGCTATTTATCTATTCATCGGCATTATTAAATAAAGAAAAGAATTATCAGATACACCAGAAACAACAATTGGCTTAGAAGCTTGATTAAATTTAATAGAAACACTGTCTGAATTTATTGACTGGAAACAATCTATAAAATACTTATAATTAAAGCCGACTTCAACCATCTCCCCAGTAAGAGCTGCATCTACGTGAGTTTTATTTTCTCCAACTTCATTATTTTGAGAAGAAAGTTCAAATATTTTTTCTTTTGGATTAATAATTAAATTGACTTGATTAAATTTATCAGAAAAAATATTTGATAACTTAAGGGCATTTAATAAATCTTGTTTTAAAACAACGCATTCTGTTTTAAATTCTTTTGGTATTATTTGAGTATAATCTGGAAAAATCCCATCTATAATTCTTGAGGTTAAATAAACATTATCTGAAGAAAAAGATATTTGATTCTTATTAAAACAAATTTTAATTTCACCAGAAAATTCACTAAAAATTCTAAGTATTTCTGGTATATTTTTAAATGGAACAATAATACCACTTATCTCTTCTAAATTTTTAACTTTAATTTTCTTCTCTGCCAATCTAAATGAATCAGTCGATACAAAAACCAAACTATCATCCTTTGAATAAAAATAAACACTTGAAATTTCTGGTTTTATATCTGAAATAGAAGAACTATAATAAACAGATTTTATACCATCAATTAATTTTTTAGAATCTATATCAAATGTATTACCTTCTACTTGTGGTATTGTTGGAAAATCTTCATTTGGTTGGCATTTTAATTTTATTTGGCTTTTTTTTGTTTTAATTAATAAATTTCCATCAACTTCCTCCAGTGAGATATTTTCTTTTTGAAAAATATTTGAAAAGATACCGACTAAAACTGAACCAGAAATAGCTATAATTCCCTCTTTTTCAATTTTTGCAGGTATTTCTATTTCTATACCTAAACTTAAATTAGTGGCTCTTAATTTTAAAGACTTACCAGAAGCAATAAAAAGAATCGAACTCAAAACTGGTAAGGTTAAATTTTTTCCAGTAATCCTTTCTACTTGAGATACTGCTCCTTTTATTTTTTCAATTTCACATTCTAGTCTCATATGTTTATATCTTATATATTTAATCTATTAATACTATTAGTAGTGTTGATAAGTGGATAACCAATTCTGTCTTTTGTTTACTTGTTATTTTAATAATTTGTTTTTTCTTTTTATCTAACAACTTTTTACTTTATTAACCTTATAATTTTATAAATTTTTTATTACTTTGTTTTATTATTTTTTATTAACACTTTTTATTTACTTATACACAGCTATTTAAACAAGGCACGAATTTGTTCTAACTCTTGTAATAGTTGTGGGTCGTTTTTTATATCTTCTTTTATTTTCAAATATGAATGAATTACAGTTGTGTGATCTTTTCCTCCTAATTTCTGTCCAATTAAAGGATAAGATACATTGAAATCCTCTCTGAGTATATACATTACAACCTGCCTCGCTTTTACTATTTCCTTTCGTCTTGTTTTTTCATAAACAGCAGATTCTTCTAAGTTATAATAATCCCCTACTATTTTTGCTACATCTTTTATATTTACATTTCTTTTTGGTTTAATGTTATTTTTTATTAAGTTTTTAACTTCCAAAAGAGAAAGAGGTCTATTTTTAAGGCGATATTGGCAAATAACTGTGTTTAAATTTCCTTCAAGTTCTCTTATGTTGCCCTGTATTACAGAAGATATGTATTCTAAAATTTCTTGATCTAGATTTATCCCTAATTCACGTATTTTTACATTTAAAATGGCTAAACGTGATTCATATTCTGGTTCAGATATATCTACTATCATCCCCGCCGAAAAACGAGATTTTAATCTATCAGCTAATTCTGGAATATGATTAGGGTGTTTGTCCGAGGAAAAAATAATTTGTTTATTGTTTTCGTAAAAAGTATTAAAAGTGTGGAATAGTTCTTCTTGAATTTTTTCCATTTTTCCAATAAATTGGATATCATCAATTATTAATAAATCATATTTTCTATATTTTTCTTTAAAAGAGTTTGCCTTATTGTTTTGCAGAGAATTAATAAAATCTGTAGCAAATTTTTCCAATGTCATGTAATGTACTTTTTTATTTGGATATTTTTCTTTAATAGAATTACCAACAGCTTGAATTAGGTGAGTTTTACCCAGTCCAGTTCCTCCATAAATAAAAAATGGATTATATTTAGTGCCTGGATTATCTATAATTGCCTGAGAGGCAGCATAAGCAAGCTCATTAAAAGTTCCAACAATAAAAGAATCAAAACGATAACGAGGGTTTAGGTTGTCGTCTGGATTTATATATAAGTCTTTTAGAGGTAATTCTTTATTAACATAAGGCTGGCTTATATTAATAATGGTTGTTTCTTGTTTATCCGCTTCTATTTTTGTAATTATATATTCAACAGCCCTCATATTTTCATAAGCATCGGCTATTGTTTTGGTTATGAGTTTATGATATTTGTTTTTTAACCAGTCACGAACAAATTCATTTGGTACCCCAACGCAAACGACACCCCCCTCTTCTTTTAAAATACATGTATTTTTAAACCAAGTGCTAAAGTTTGCTTTTGAAACACCACTTTCAATTTCACTCAGACATTTTTTCCAAAGTTGTTTTGTATCCATTAATTTGTATTATACTATTTTATTCACAGAGAGAGAAATTTTTAAAACTTATTAACTCTGTTGATAAGCTGTGGACAAACAAACATGTTGCCTAATTCTTTATTTTATATTAGAATCTAACCATGTCACAAACATATCAACCAAATAAAAGAAAAAGAGCTAAATCCCATGGTTTTCTAGTTAGATCTAAAACTAAGAATGGTAGTAAGGTTATTGCGAGAAGAAGGCAAAAAGGCCGAGCAAAATTAACCGTCTAACCTCTTATTAGAGCCTAGAGCCTTATTAATTCTATGCTTCCTAAAATAAATAGAGCTGATAGAAAACAAATAGACCAAATTTTTAAATATGGGAAATTTTTAAATTCTCCAAATTTAACCTTTAAATTTATTTTTCCACAACCCTCTCTTGAAAAAGAGAGGGTTGATTTGAGACCTACACAAATATCATTTATTGCACCAAAGAGTGTTGCAAAACTGGCTATTAGGAGAAACTTATTACGTAGGAGGGGGTATTCAGCCTTAAGTAAACACATTGATCAATTCCCTATTGGAATTATAGGAGCACTACTTTTTAAAAAACCAATTAACTCTGTTTTAGAAATTGAAAATGAAATTAAAACAATTCTTAGTAAAATTAATTAATTTTTATCAAAAATACATCTCTTCTTTAAAAAGACCCAGTTGTGTTTTTTATCCAACCTGTTCTGAATACACAAAACAGGCAATAGTTAAATATGGAGCATTTAAGGGTTCTTATTTAGGATTTAGGAGAATTATCCGTTGTCACCCTTGGCAAAAAGAACATATAGACCCACTAAATTAATTATTAATTATCAATTACGAATGATTAATTAGAAGATTAAAAAAATTTAAATTCGTAATTTTTAATTTATATTTGATAATTGAATCGTTTTGGGGTAGAATTAAAAAATGCTAAGTAATATTTGGAACATAGTTTTATATAAGCCACTAGTAAACGTTTTGGCTTTTTTTGTGTCAGTTGTGCCCGGCGGTGATGTTGGAATTGCAGTTATTATTTTAACTATTTTAGTCAAAGCAGCACTTTTCCCTCTTTCTCAGCGTTCCATTGAAAATCAAGCCAAAATGAAGCTCCTAGAGCCAGAAATTAACAGTATAAAGAAGAGTGGAGCCAGTAAAGAAGAACAAGCCAAATCAACAATGGAGCTTTATAAAAAGCACAAAACTAATCCATTTTCTGGTTGTCTTTTGGTTTTAATTCAAATACCAATAATTTTTGCTTTATATTATGTTTTTTATAGGGGTATTAATTTTGATAATGGAATATTATATTCTTTTTTGAATGCTCCGTCTCATATAAACATGAATTTTCTGGGCTTAATTGATATCGGACAAAAAAGCTTAATTCTAGCAATATTGGCTGGAGTATCTCAATTCTTGCAAGCGTACTTTATGCCTAAACCAGCAATTACTCCTAAAAAAGATGGTTCTAAGGTTTCTTTTCAAGAAAGCTTTACAAAGAGTATGAATATGCAGATGAAGTATATCTTTCCAATCATTGTTGTATTCATTTCTTACAGTATTTCCGGGGCTATTGCATTATATTGGATTACAAGTAATATATTTACAGTATGGCAGCAAATGCGCGCTAATAAAAAGGGACTTAGTATTGTTGTCCATGGAGAAAAAGTAAAAACAGAGGTTGTAAAATAGAAAGACCCTTCGATAAAAACTCAGGGTCATAACAATTAAGGTGGATTATTAAAAAATCATGAAAAATGAAGAAATACAAAATTTAATAAAGGATTTAATTGAAAAAACAACAGTTTCAGTGAAAGAGATAACCTTTACTGAGCAAGAATCCACAGATAGACCAGGTATGACCATGTTTTCCGTAGAAGTTGGTGATCCGTATCATTTTTTGGGACGTGGTGGTGAGGGTCTTGCTGCCTTAAATCATTTAGTTCGTAGAATCGTTGAATCAAAAGTTTCCCCTAAACCCGGTTTAGGGGATGAACCTAAATCTTATTTAGGGTCTATTTTGGTGGATATAAATGGTTTTCAAAAAAAGCGTATTGAAAGCATACATGCAGTAGCTCATATGATGGCTGAAAGAGCTAGATATTTTAAATCAAGTATCGAAGTTGACCCAATGTCTGCTTTTGATAGAAGAATCGTTCATGAATTTCTTGCAAATGAAACTGACCTTAAGACTGAATCAACAGGAGAAGGTCTATCTCGTCGGGTGGTGATTAAATATGTAGGTAATATATAAGTAGAAAGTTCATAAAGTTATAAAGCACTAATAAATAGATTTAGTGTTTTTTTAAGAACTTCTTTTATATTCAAAAACCCCTCTCCTTATTAAGGAGAGGGGTAGGTGGTGATGTTCTTTTACTTTAAAAACTTTATAACTTTTTAACTTTATAACTAGCCTATAGGCTTAGTTTCCAAAGATAAGAGTTCTTTTTATTTACAAAAAATAGAGAGTTTCCATTTTCATCTAACATTAATTTTATTCCATCTATATCCTCCCCTATTTCATTTATAGGGTCAGAAATTAAACTAGTAGAATTATCTATAACATTTATTTTCCAGATTTCATCTGTGAAAGAAGTTTCACCCTGATACCAAATGTCTGGATATCCAGTTCTGTCTATGAATTTTGGTACGGCACAGTAAACAAAATCACTTACCTTTCCCCATACGCATTTTTCAGGCAAGCTTCTTATTCCAAGAGAACTCACTTCTTTTGTTTCTATGTTATAAAGGCTTAATGATAAATTATTATTACTATATAAAACTAATTTTCCATTAGGACTAGCTAAAGTAGTCAATCCGTTTATATTCCCCAAAATTTTATTTAAGTTCTTCTGGTCTGGATTACTTATATACATAAAACCAGGAAGATTGGACGATGGTTTTGTAGTCAGTGTTATCATCGTGCTATTTGGCCAGAAAGATACCCAGTCAGTAAATGGAGAATTAAACACTTGTACCTTTTTGTCCCCATTTGCATTTGCTACTATTCCCACAGAACCTTCATTATTTCTTAAATTAAATAAATAAAATAATTTTGTAGTATCTGGCGAAATGTTTATATTCGAAATATTTTCTGGTAGAAAGGATCCTTTAATTTCATTATCAATAGTTGAGTCTTCTCCGAGTAGTTGTTTTGGTAAGTTGCCAATAAATGTTTCAATATTTTTTGTACTATCATTAAAATATCTCATTAAAACAGATTCCCCATTGTTTCCAAAATATGCATCGTATACTTTTGGCACTATTGTTGTAGTAAATTGAGATTCATTTATATTATTTGCAAAAGTTTGGTAGATATTCCCTGTTGCTTTGTCTACATATCTAAGTGTAGGAACAAATTCTGTTGGTGGTGGGGTAGGTTTTATTTGAACCCCTCCTTCTACTCCCTCTTGCCCTATTGGAGTTTCTTCTGTTTCTGAAATTGTAGGCACCACTATTGGTAAATCTACAAATCTTTCTTTCATAAAAACAGTGAAACCAGCAATCGGCATAGATGAAACCCTCATTAGTCGTTGCTCCATTGGAGTTTCTTCTGTTTCTAAAACATAACCCGAAATATCAGCTGGCTCTGTTTCTGTTGGTGTAGTATTTGTGCTTTTACCAAAATTAAATAAATTTGAAAGGAAATTTGTTCCCGGTTCTTCTGTCTTTAAGGTGCTTGTTGGTTTATAAAGAACTAGAAACACATAAGCTATTCCTACTATTATTATTAAACCGATTGTTGAAATGATTATATTTCTTTTTGACATAAAATTATGGTGCTACTATTCTTTGTGTTCCAATACCATGACCATTTTCATCCCACATTGAAACCTTTATTGTTTTTCCTTCTATTACATTATATATAGAGGAAAGATTTTTCTCAAAAGAGCTTCCAGTAATTAATAAATTAGAAATAGTTGGAATTGGAGTAGATGTATTTGGGTAGTAAGCGGTAATTCTGTGTTTGATATTATTAAAAGGATTTATTGTGACAGATAGTATTTTGTTTGTTATTTTTAATTCAAACTCTTCATTTGTCGAAGAGACCGTAGATCCATTCCCCGGCCCAGTTTTTCCAGCCGCCCGTATTATGTGTTTGATTTCATCTTTATAATAATTTAAATCATTATTAGTGTGTGCGTTAGCATTAATTACACCAGTTGGTCCTGTTGTTTCTATTATTATGTTTCCACCTAGTGACATAACAACATGTCCTTCTTTATATTTTCCACTTTCCCCCATTTTCCACCCTAATATGTCTCCAGGTTGTATATTTGATATATCAGTACTTGCATTACTGTCGTTAAAAATATCTGCACTTGTGTTCCCTGGTCTATTTAATCCAGCACAGCTATATACTTGCGATATATAAGAAGAGCAATCAAAATATATTGTTGAATTATCACCAGCAACAGTGTTTCTCTTACTTTGATCGTATGTTATTTTATTTTTAAAACTTTGACTAATTAGGGGAAGTTTTGGAACTCCGCCAGTGCCTGGACAAATAATGCCAGGTATGTCCTGTAGTTTAGTTGGAGATATTGGTGTTGGGTTTATTGTTGATTCACCACCTATTGATATTGTCGCCGTTGGCAACCTACTCAACCCAATATCTAATAGATCTGGATTAATTGTATTTAATATTGCATAAGCACCTAGAGCAAGGAGTAACCCTAATATGGCTTGAGTAATCTGCTTTCTCCCTGCTTCTTTTCCAGAAACCAATTCACTAGTCATATATTGAATTCCACCCATAATGATCATTATCATTGCAAGCACCGCACAAATACCAATGAAAAGAGTTATCATTACATTTAGGTAATTTGCAAAACCTGGTCCAGGAGAGCACGTTTGTTCCCCTTTTTCATTTGTGGTGCAAGTTGAGGCTGTTTTTACACAAACTATTTTACCTGTTTTATCAGCTTCACATGTTTCATTTATTCCTGGTAATGGAGCAAGTGGATAATAGTTCGGTACTTGTTTTTCTGGGCCTGTGTTACATTCATTTGGCATTATTGGTTGTGCAGCCGATTTATTACAGCTAGGATCAATAACTACATTTACATTATTTTCTTCAAAAGCTTTTTTGTTTAATTGGCATTCATTAAATGTTGTATAACTTAGTATTTGACAAGATACAATTTCTTTCTTTGAGTTGTATCTTTTGTAAATTGACCACCATTTTTCTGTTATATTTTCAACTGGTACAACGGCATTGTTTATGTTTGGCCATGGAGCTTCTTGTACCTCTAATATATCGGAATTCTTTATTGTGACTGAATCTATTTTTGTTACCTGTACACAGTCAGAAATATTATATACTTTTTCTAAAATAGTATCTTTTCTAATTTGTTCACTTCGTGTATTTTCACACACTTCTTTATTGGCATTAAAAAACACCGCTGTTTCTGTTGGTTCACTTGAGTTTGTTCCATATGCCCAAACTTGTATTTCAGCAGCATTGACAGTAAAAGGTAAAACAAAGCTCACTAAAAACATCATTAAAAAAACGAGGCTGAATATTTTTTTTGTTTTTATTTTAAAAATTGACATTGAGTGTTTTTGTCATATTTAGGAATAATGTTTTCATATTATTTATTGAAATTTTAATAACAGAAGTACCAGATTGGCCACTTTCTGGTTTAATACCTAATTCATTTGGGGTAGAAGGTGTACTTATTTCAGACTCTCCCAAAGACCATTTTATATCAAGATCACCTGATCTTAAATTTTTAGGCCAGAAAAAATATGGTTCAGCTACTAAGGTCTGTCCTTCACTATTTATCATATATCCATTGTCTATTGTTTTTTCCCATTTAGTACCTAGGTTTGGGTCTTGTTCATAAAAAAGTATTTTTGGTGCACTTGGCTTGATTGTTATTTTTCCATTTCCGATACTATTCCCATATAAGTCTGAAACGCTCACTTCTATCGTATTAGTGGGGCTTAAATAACTATTTTTAAAAGTATAAGAATTTTTAGCATAACCCGAAGAATTTACTTTATTATTACCATCTTGTTTCCAATTATAAATATATTTTTCACCATTATTCGAGTTAGGTATGGCCACCACCTTCACCACAGACTGTGAAGAAGTCATTGTTTTTCCTTTATAAAACGGAGGAACATAAGTATCTACTGCTTCCCAGACCATATCAATATCAGCTGGGCTTATGATTGCTTGCTTGTTAATAAAAGAACCATCTGAGGTTTGAATTTGAATATCTAATATAGTCTGACTGCCGGATGCACCAACAGTAAAAGAAAAGTTTTTTTGACCAACACTGTCTATTGCCAGTTGACCATTCAATGTCCATGAAATTCTTGATTTATTTAAATCTGTTGCATAACTAGATAGGGTTGCGGTGACGTTTTCATTTGCCCTTGGATTTTCTGGATTAATAGAAAGAGAAATATCACTAGACTGTGTTTGGGCCGAAACAAAAAAAGCAAAAGAAAGATATACTACAAACGATATTAAAGTTATTTTAAAAAGTTTTTGCATTTTTTTAAACTATGTAAATACATTATAACATTTTCTATTTAATTAGGAAGCTAAAAGCTATAAGCTAAGAAGCTTTATTTCCCCGTCTGCCCCTCTTCTAAGTCATGTTTCGCTTTTTTTATTGAAAGAATCTGAGATGGGTCGGATGTTATTATTTGATCTTCTGTATAAGAAGCTATTACTTTAATAGCTACATGCTTTAATCCTGCAAAGAATATACCCTCCCCCACACTTGATTCTAGAAGTAAATATTTTTCCTCATCAGTAAGATTGAAGGTTTGTTGGAGTATGTCCATGGTGCTAGGAGACTGTTTTAATAGGATTTGAATAGAGGAGTTTGTAATAATAGGTACTCCATATGGAGATTTCATAAAGTCAGCTGCATCTTGGGTTATAGTAGCTAATCCTAGGTAGTATTTTCTACCTCTTTTTGCTATTGAGTACAGGAAAGACGCCGTGTCTTCTGATTTCATCATCCACCAAGCTTCATCCACCACAAGTAAACGCTTTTTAAGGTTTTTCCTTACAGCATTCCAGATATAGTGAGTTATTATATACATAGCTATTGGTTTCAGCTCGTCTTCCATATCTCGAACAGAAAAAACTATAAATTTTTTATTTATATCCACATTTGAAGGTTTGTTTAAAAAGGTTGACCAAGAGCCACGAGTATATTTTACGAGCCTTTGCACAATGGAATCACTTCCTTCCATCCCAGAGAGCACCATTTCAAAATCTGAAAGAAGTGGCGGTTCAATATTTGAAAAATCTGAATCAGGTGTGATATCTTTCATTGCATAAGTTTCAGAAATAGCTCTGTCCACAATTGAATCTTCTTCTGGTGTAAGTCCTCCCAACATCAAACGAAATAGTCCGACTAGGTTTATGGTATTCGAACGAAGTACATCCGCAGCTGTTTCATCTTCTCTTGGGATTGGCAAATCAAAAGGATTAATGTGGTGGTCAGATGAAAGAGAAATATTAAAATATCTTCCACCTACAGCTTCAGCTAAATATTCGTATTCCCTCTCAGGGTCTATTACCATCACATCTATATCAAACATTAGAGATCTTAAAATCTCTAATTTCACCATATATGATTTTCCAGAACCTGATTTAGCAAAAGTCACAGAGTTATAATTTTCTAATGAAAATCTATCGAAAATAACCAAACTAGAATTATGTCTGTTTATCCCATACAATATTCCTCTGTCAGAGGTCAGGTCGAAAGAAATAAATGGAAAGATACTAGATAGGGGTTCAGAGTTTAATTTTTGATGAATACCCAATAAGTCTGTGGCTATAGGGATAATACTTTTAAAACCTTCTTCTTGTTGGAAAAGAGCTGGCTTTATATAAATCAATTTTGATTCAAGAATTGATTTAATTTCGTTTTCAACCTTAAAGAGTTCAGATTCATTGTCTGCGTAGATAGTAATATAAATACCAACATCAAACATTTTTTCTTGGGCCTGCATCAAATTATCACGAAGTCCTTCTAGGTCTTGGAAAGCCGTATCGAGCATCGGGTCTCGTACCATTCCTTTTGTTTCTCGGACACTTATCTGACTTTGCACTTCGGCAACTTTCTTTTGGAATTGCCTTAATGCCAGTGATGTATCTATGGGATGAATAAAAATTGAAACATCAAAAACTTTATCTAAATTAATAATTGGCGAAAACCAATTGTCCGACAAAAATCTTGGATATGAAATTATAAAAAAAGTACGGCCAATTTTACTTCCTAAATTTATTGATTTTGATTCTACTCGTAAAGCTGAAGGTGCAATAATGTCCTGAAGTTCCAAATTTGCTGATTCATAAATTTGTTCAGGTAGGACAGATAAAATAGAAGCACTAGCACCACTTTCAGTCTTTCCGCCAGAGGCGGATCCGCCTTGGGCGGACTTTTTTCCAAATAATGTTTCTAAGATGGACATAAATTAGTTCATAAAGTTATAAAGTTCATAAAATTGTAAAGTTAAATTGTTTTGCATTTTATTTTGATTATTCTTTGATATTTTGTTCCTTTTTTTGTTTTAGTGTTCTACTTTCTACTTTATAACTTTCTACTTTTCACTAGAAAAATTCGTTTATTCTAAACGAATTTTTCCCTCCAATTCCCCAGGATTAAACACTTTATAAAATACCTCTATCACCTCTTCTGAACCTAATTGTGCTGATTTTATTCCGCAATTTCCCAAGCCTTGCTGTATGACTGAAACTCTCTCATCTAATTGTGATCTTTTTTCTTCAAAAGCAATTTGTTTAGCTTCCTTTTCTTCTTCAGTGGTTTTTTTTGAAAATAATCCTGCAAATAGTCCAGAACTTTTTTTGAAACTAGCAACTGTGGTATATGGTATGACAATAAAGAAATTTTTAGTCATTATGTTTACCGATTCTGTAAAGTTTTTTATAAACTCTATATATTCTCTCGTTTGTAATTTTAATAATGGCTCATTCTGTACTTTAATTCTATTTTCTAAAAGCAAAAGATATGGTCGTATGTCTAGTTTCCTAGATTGAATTGAAATTTGAACCGGAAAATCAAGTGTATTTAAAAAGCTTTGGAATTGATAAATTGTAGCTTTTTGTTCGTCTGCAGATTTCAGAGATAAGTTTGTAGAATTGGCCAAAACAATTGCTCTCAAATCGCCATTCTTAAGAACCACAACTCCATTTCGGACTTCTTTGATCGGGACAAACTCTTGAGTTGCTTTTGCGTTTAAAGGCATGGTAATAGGCTCTAGGCTTTAGGCCCTAGGCTCTAGCTTTCTATTAAATTTAATTATAATCTTTTTCATTTTGTATTTGTATTTTTTAAAATTTTTCTAGCGCCTAGTTCCTAGTGTCCTAGCGCCTGTTTTTACTTTTTTAAGTCTAGAACGTCTAAGCTCCACGCCAAATCTCTTAATTTACTATCACCTAACCTGTTTGTATTTTTATCTCTATTTTCTATATTATTTTCTGACGTAGAAATTTGTGAAGGTATTTGTTTTTTTACTTCTTTTCTTTTCCATATATATAGTTTATTTTGAAACATATATTTAAATCCCGATTCTATCATATCAATAAAAGGTTTATTATTTGGACGATAAAAAGCAAGGGCGCCGGAAAATGAAGCAATAGCGAGGATTGGAATCAACCCTAACAAAAGTCCTAACCATTGAAACAAAACATAACAGAGTCCAGCCCCACCTACTAAATACACAAATTGCTTGAACGTAAATGGTCCAAATATTTTATCTTCTATGTCTAAAAATTGTGGAACTTTAAATTGCATGGATAGGCTCTAGGCAACTAGGCACTAGGCCCTAGCTGCGAAATTAATTTATTTAACA
>Ga0172381_10002610_pt1 | contig 19708 bp, 28 predicted proteins | sample Leawel6488metaG_FD_119754 | JGI IMG/M metagenome (GOLD analysis project Ga0172381, IMG submission 119754) | Leachate microbial communities from a municipal landfill in Southern Ontario, Canada - Leachate well 64-88 metaG | ecosystem: Engineered > Solid waste > Landfill > Unclassified | place...
GTAATTATAGGATTTTTACCTCTTTCGGTAACTGCTGTGGCTTTTACTTCGGGAGGTAATTCAAAAATGATGTTATGTGAGTAACCCAAAGCGAATTCAAGTATTTGCTCAGTTGCAGTAACTTTATAACCAACTCCAACCAATTCCTGAACGGTTTTAAAACCTTCAGAAACGCCTTTTACCATATTGGCAATCAACGAACGGTATAAACCATGAAAAGCTTTATGTTGCTTGTCATCCGAAGGACGTTCAACGATAAGATCAGAACCTTCTATTTTTAACGTAATACTTGGATCAACAGCTTGACTGAGTTCTCCTAATTTTCCTTTTACCGTTACCAGGTTTTCATCGGAAACCGTTATCTGCACTCCCTGAGGAATATGAATGGGTAGTTTTCCTATTCTTGACATGTTAATAATTCTCCTGTTTTAACTAATGTAACAAATTACTTCACCGCCAATTTTGTGTTGACGAGCTTCTTTATCGGTCATTAAACCGTGTGAAGTGGATAAGATGGCAATGCCTAATCCATTTAATACTCGTGGTATATTATCGCTATCAACATATTTTCTCAAACCGGGCTTGCTTATTCTGTCAAGTTGAATGATTGCAGGAAGCTTTGTTACCGGGTGATATTTTAATGCAATTTTGATGATACTGGGTTTGGTTTCTTCTTCAAATTTATAGTTTAGGATATAACCTTTTTCAAAAAGAATTTTGGTTATTTCTTTTTTCATCCTTGAAGAAGGTATTTCAACAATACGGTGGTTTGCCATAACGGCGTTCCGTACTCTTGTTAAATAATCTGCAATGGGATCAGTAACCATGATTTATTTTATATTATATTATGAATTTCAATTTATTACCAACTTGCTTTACGAACTCCGGGTATCAAACCATTTAGAGCCATTTCCCTGAAATTGATGCGGGAAATTCCAAATTGGCGCATATATCCTTTGGGTCTGCCGGTAAGTTTACATCTGTTGTGTAAACGTACTGGACACGAATTTTTGGGTAATTTCTGCAACCCGATATAGTCTCCGGCAGCTTTTAGTTCAGCTCTTTTGGTAGCGTATTTTGCAACCAATCGTTCTCTTTTTACTTCTCTTGCTTTTATTGACTCTTTTGCCATGTTTATTTTTGATTTTTGAATGGTAATCCAAATTCTTTTAATAAAGCCAAACATTCTTTATCGGTTTTGGCGGAAGTTACAAAAGTAATGTCCATCCCGTTTATTTTCGTTACCTGATCCATATTGATTTCGGGGAAAATAATTTGTTCGGGTATGCCTAACGTGTAATTTCCTTTTCCATCAAACCCTTTTTCATTGATGCCTCTAAAGTCGCGGATACGTGGCAAAGCTACAGCTACTAATCTGTCGAGAAATTCGTACATTTGATTGCTTCTGAGGGTAACCCTGACTCCGATGGGCATGCCTTTACGAAGTTTAAAGTTTGATATATCTTTTCTTGATTTGGTTGCCACGGCTTTTTGTCCGGAAATGGCTGTCATTTCGTTAACGGCAGTGTCAATCATTTTTTTATCAGCAATAGCAGTTCCTAAACCCTGATTAAGTGATATTTTAATCAAATGTGGAACTTCCATATTGTTTTTGTATTCAAACTGCTTCTTTAAAGCAGGAATTACTTCCTTATCATATTTGTCTTTAAATCTTGGCGAATAACTCATTACTCAATGCCTCCCCTCATTATTATTTAGTTGTAGGTTCTGATTTCTTACTCTTGGTTTCGGTTGATTGTTTTTCGGTTTTGCTGATTTTAGCACCACCTTCAACCTTTTTTAAATTGGAAATGTGTATAGAGGATTCTTTTTTTACTATACCACCCTTAGGAGTTTTCGTATTGGGTTTAGTGTGTTTTGAAACCATATTGATACCTTCAACAATGGCTCGTTGTTTTTCAACAAAAACATCCAGCACTCTGCCCTGTTTTCCTTTAGAATCTCCGGCAATTACGTAAGCGTTATCGCCTTTTTTTATATGTAACTTGCTCATAGTTTTATATCCTTTGCTTCATTAAAGCACTTCGGGTGCCAAAGAAATAATTTTCATAAATTGTTTTTCTCTAAGTTCGCGGGCAACGGGTCCAAAAATACGGGTACCAACTAATTCCCCAGCGGTATTGAGTAAAACAATAGCATTGTCGTCGAAGCGTATATATGAACCGTCATTTCGGCGAATTTCTTTTTTGGTGCGTACAACCACTGCTTTCGATACGGTGCCTTTTTTAACATTGCCCGATGGAATAGCATTTTTAATGCTAACGATGATTTTATCACCTACCGTAGCATATCTTTTTTTGGTGCCACCAAGAACCCTTATGCAAAGTGCTTCCTTTGCACCGCTGTTATCAGCTACAGCTAATCTTGTTTCTTGTTGTATCATAATTATTTAACTCTTTCAATAATTTCAACTAATCGCCAGCATTTAAATTTGCTTAACGGACGGGTTTCAGCAATGCGAACGGTATCGCCAATGTTACAATCGTTCTTGTCGTCGTGAGCCATAAAACGGGAAGTCTTTTTTACAAACTTGCCATATTTTGGGTGCATTACTTTTCGCTCTACCTCAACAACAATTGACTTTTGCATTTTGTTGCTGACGACAAGCCCAACTTTTTCTTTTCTTAAATTTCTGCTTTCCATCTTACTGATTACTTAATTAACAGCTTTTCGATTTCTCTTCTTCTTACTTCGCTCAAAATTCGGGCTATAGTTTGCCTATAGGCTTTTATTTTGTTGGGGTTTTCGAGTGGAGAAACAGCATGGTTAATTTTTAACCGTATAAGCTGTTTTCTTTCTTCATCCAACCTTTCGATCAACTCGGGAGTCGAAAGTTCTTTTATAACTTTTTGTTCCATTGTTTTATTTAGATTGTTTCTTCAACATAATCTCTTCTCATCACAAATTTGGTCATAATTGGGAGTTTTTGGGCTGCCAATCTGAGGGCTTCTTTAGCAATTTCCAGAGGGACACCTTCTGCTTCGAAAAGCATTCTTCCCGGGGTAATTCTGGCAACAAAATATTCAGGAGCACCTTTACCTTTACCCATACGTACTTCGGCTGGTTTTTTGGTAACTGGTTTATCAGGGAATATTCTAATCCAAATCTGACCTTCACGTTTCATATGACGGGTTAGGGCTTGACGGGCAGCTTCTATTTGTCTACCTGTTATCCAGCATTCTTCCATTGTTTTGATGCCGAACGAGCCGAATGAAAGTTCGTAGCCTCTTTTGGCATTACCTTTCATTTTACCCTTTTGCTGTTTTCTGTATTTGGTTTTCTTTGGCTGTAACATTACAACGTAATATTTAGTATTTTATAATTCAATTATCGTTTTTTGTTATTGTCACGGTTACGACTGTTTCCGCCGCTTCTGGGTCCTTTTGGGCGACCAGTATTACTGCTACCTGTTGTTGGAATTTTAGGAGCTGCTTCAATATTTACATTTAAATCGCGTTTTCCGTAAACTTCTCCTTTACAAATCCATACTTTGATTCCAATACGACCATAGGTTGTATGAGCTTCGGCAAGTGCATAGTCGATATCGGCCCGTAAGGTATGAAGAGGAATTCTTCCTTCTTTATACTGTTCGCGACGAGCCATTTCTGCACCACCTAACCTTCCAGAGATGTAAACCTTTATTCCTTCGGCTCCTATTCTCATGGTGGAAGCAATAGCTGTTTTTATTGCACGACGGAATGAAATTCTGCCTTCAATTTGCCTTGCTATGGCATTGGAAACAATTACTGAATCAAGTTCGGGACGCTTAATTTCAGAAATGTTGATCTGAATTTCCTTCCCGGTTAGTTTTTTTAATTCTTCCTTTAGCTTATCTACTTCCTGTCCACCTTTTCCGATAATGATACCTGGCCTAGCAGTTTGGATAGTAACAGTAACTAATTTCAAGGTACGTTCAATAAATATCTTTGAGATGCCAGCTTTTGCTAAACGGGCATTCAAGTATTTGCGAATTTTATCGTCTTCTACTAATTTTGAAGCAAAATTATTACCGCCATACCAGCTTGAATCCCAACCCCGGATAATTCCTAATCTATTACCTATTGGATTTGTTTTTTGTCCCATTAAACAAATATTAATTTATTTTTTTAATTGTTTTCTTTTTTATTATCAATGATGAGCGTAACGTGGTTTGAACGTTTGCGGATGCGATGAGCGCGACCTTGTGGTGAAGGTTGAACCCGTTTTAGCATTCTTCCGCCATCAACCGATATTTCTTTTATAAAAAGTTTTGCATCCTCAATTCTTGCACCTTCGTTTTTGCCCTGCCAGTTAGCTATTGCCGAAAGCAATAGTTTATAAAGCTTGCCGGCTGCTTCTTTTGGAGAATTTTTAAGTATATGCAATGCCTGATCTACTTCTACTCCACGAATTATGTCAACGACTAATCGCATTTTCCGGGGGGAAGTAGGACAATTATTTAATTTGGCAAAATACATTTTCTTTTTTGCCTCTTTCAATTGTTCTGCAGATTTATGTTTTCTTGCTCCCATTGTTTTACAGTTTCTTTATTTTTTGGCTTTATCTTTACTTCCGGCATGACCTCTGAAAATACGAGTTGGGGCAAATTCACCCAATTTATGTCATACCATATTTTCGGTAATATAAACCGGTATAAATTTGTTACCGTTATGAACGGCAATGGTTTGTCCTACAAAATCAGGAGAAATCATCGAGGCTCGTGACCACGTTTTGATGACAGTCTTTTTTTTGTTATCAACCATCTCGAGAACTTTCTTTTCGAGTTTGTAATGAATATACGGACCTTTTTTAAGCGAACGACTCATGTTAACTTATCTTATTGGTTATTGCTAGTTATTTTTTTCTTTTTTCAACAATATATTTATCCGATTGTTTTTTCGGTTTACGGGTTTTGTATCCCTTGGCTGGCATACCCTTGCGTGAACGTGGATGTCCACCGGATGCTCTACCTTCACCTCCGCCCATCGGATGGTCAACAGGATTCATTACAACACCTCTCACTCTCGGGCGACGGCCTAACCAACGGTTGCGACCTGCTTTTCCTGAAGATTCAAGATTATGATCGCCGTTGGATACCATGCCTATTGTAGCTTTACAAGATTGAAGTATCATGCGGGTTTCTCCTGAAGGAAGTTTGATAATAGCAAACTTACCATCACGCGACATCAACTGTGCATATGAACCAGCACTGCGTGCCATTTTAGCTCCTTGTCCCGGACGTAGTTCAATGTTATGAATTACTGTACCAAAGGGAATTTCGCTCATGTAAAGTGAATTTCCGATATCGGGCGATACGCCTAAACCGGAAGATAATTTTTGTCCGACTTTTAATCCTTGGGGGGCAATGATATATCTCTTTTCGCCATCAGCATAATTAAGCAATGCTATACGTGCTGTACGGTTAGGATCGTATTCAATTGATTTTACTGTAGCAGGAATTCCTTCTTTATCCCTTTTAAAATCAATGATTCTATATTGCTGTTTATGACCGCCACCCATGTAGCGCATGGTCATTTTCCCTGAATTGTTTCTGCCACCTGACCTTTTCTTGGGAACCAACAAACTTTTCTCAGGGATGTTGGTGGTAATATCGTCATAAGTGCTTATAATTTTAAAGCGCTGACCTGGTGTTGTTGGGTTGAATTTCTTTAAAGCCATTTATCTAAATATTGCTATAAAAATCAATTGTTTCTCCTTTTGCCAAAGTAACTACTGCTTTTTTAAAATCGTTACTTTTTCCGGCAATATATCCGGCTTTTGTAAAACGTCCTTTGGACTTGCCTTCGTAATTCATGGTGTTAACAGATGATACTTCTACGTTGTAAAGTTCTTTCACTGCTTGTTTAATTTGAATTTTGTTTGCCTTTTTATCAACAACAAACCCAAATTGATTTAACTTTTCACCTTTGGCAGTCATCTTTTCAGTTATTACCGGTTTTATGATTATACCCATCGTATTAGATTTTTATTGTATTCTAATTACTTAACTGCTTATTTTTAGCTGAATAATCCTTCGATAGTCTTTAAAGAACTTTCTGAAATTATCAGGTTGTTTGCGTTTAATATATCGTAAGTGTTCAAACTTAAAGCACTCAAAGCTTTAACCTTTTCTAAATTTCGTGACGATAGATAAACATTTTCATTGGATTCTGCAAAAACAAAAAGTATCTTTTTATCACTGACTTTTAAATTGTTCAGTAATTCAACAAAATTTTTGGTCTTTGGAGTATCGAAATTAAAGTCTTCTAAAATTACAATGTTATTTTCTTTGGCTTTATAAGTCAAAGCCGATTTTCTTGCAATTAATTTCAGTTTTTTATTTAATTTGAAATTATAATCCCGGGGATGAGGTCCGAAAACTCTTGCACCGCCTACAAATAATGGCGATTTAATACTTCCTGAACGTGCACCGCCTGTGCCTTTCTGTTTTTTCAATTTTCTTGTGCTACCCGACAACATAGATTTCTCTTTAGAGCTATGTGTTCCCTGACGCTGATTTGCCATATATTGTTTGGAATCCAAATAAATAGCATGGTCATTAGGCGTAATATTAAATATTTCATCGTTTAATACTACTGTTCTGGCAGACTTTTCTCCGCTAATTTTATATACTTCTAGCTCCATCTTTCTACTATTACATAAGAACCATTACAACCTGGAACTGCACCTTTTACTAAAATAAGATTTTTTTCCGGATCAATTTTCAATATTTGTAAGTTGATAACTTTAACACGTTGACCTCCCATACGACCTGCCATGCGAGTGCCTTTAAATACTCTTGACGGCCATGATGATGCTCCAACAGAACCTGGTGCACGCAAACGATCGTGCTGTCCATGAGTTTGTCCGCCTACGCCGGTAAAACCATGACGTTTAACAACTCCCTGGAATCCTTTTCCTTTGGAAATGCCAACTACATCAATAAATTCACCTTCTATAAAAATGTCTACCTTGAGAACATCGCCAAATTTCTTCTGATGCCCAGCTTCAAAACGTGTAAACTCAGCAACAACTTTTTTGGGTGTAACGCCTGCTTTTGCAAAATGTCCTTTTAATGCCTTCGTAGTATGCTTTTCCTTTTTTTCGTCAAAAGCTAACTGAATGGCTTCGTAACCATCGTTTTCAATTGTACGAACCTGCGTTACTACACAGGGCCCAGCTTCAATAACGGTGCAAGGCAGATTTTTACCTGCTTCGTCGTATATACTGGTCATTCCGATTTTTTTTCCTATAATTCCTGACATTGTTTTTTTCTTTTAAAGAGTTGTTAATTACCAATTTGGTCTTTTCATCAAACTTTAATTTCAACTTCTACGCCACTGGGTAATTCCAATTTCATCAATGCATCAATGGTTTTGGAAGTAGTGCTGTAAATGTCGAGCAGTCGTTTATAAGAACACAATTGGAATTGCTCTCTCGATTTTTTATTTACAAAAGTCGCACGCAATACTGTATAAATCTTTTTATTCGTAGGTAAGGGTATAGGACCGCTAACTACTGCACCGGTTGATTTTACGGTTTTGACAATTTTTTCGGCTGACTTGTCAACCAAATTATGGTCGTACGATTTTAATTTTATTCTAATCCTTTGACTCACGTTTTGTTAATTTAATATCCTTATTTTGTACTTACTAATGAATAGCCTTTAATTTTAAGCAACATCTCTTCCATCAAGCCCGTTGGTAATTCTGAATAATGAGAAAATTCCATATTTGAACTGCCTCTGCCCGACGTCATCGAACGCAATGAAGTAACATAACCAAACATTTCCGATAAAGGAACTTTGGCATGAATAATCTGATGTCCGGTTTTTGAAATTACTTCTTCTAAATGTCCCCTTCTTTTATTTAAGTCGCTGGTTACATCACCAAGATAAGTATCTGGGGTCGAAACTTCAACTTTCATAATAGGTTCCAGCAATACTGAATTTGCTTTTTTACATGCATGCTTGAAAGCAAGACGTGCACAAATTTCAAACGCCAGTGCATCGGAATCGACAGGGTGAAATGATCCATCCAGTAAAACCACTTTAAGGCTTTCCATTGTATAACCAGCAAGCACGCCGTTGGTCATTGCAGTTTTAAAACCTTTTTCAATGGCAGGGATATATTCTTTGGGAATATTACCACCTTTTACTTCGTTGATAAATTGTAATCCTTTAATGCCTTCGTCCGAAGGGGAAACAATAACTTTGATATCTGCAAATTTACCTCTTCCACCACTTTGTTTTTTATATACTTCGCGGTGTTCCACGGTAATTTTAATAGCTTCTTTATAGGCCACTTGAGGTGAACCCTGATTGCATTCCACTTTAAATTCGCGTTTCAAACGGTCGGTTAAAATTTCGAGATGCAATTCGCCCATACCACTTATTATGGTTTGTCCGGTTTCTTCGTCGGTATGAACATTAAAAGTAGGATCTTCCTCAGCTAATTTATTAAGGGCATTATTGAGTTTATCCACATCATCCTGAGTTTTGGGCTCAATAGCCATATTGATAACAGGATCCGGAAACTTAATTGCTTCAAAAAGTATAGGATGACGTTCTTCGCAAAGTGAATCTCCTGTACGTATATCTTTAAAACCAACAGCAGCGCCTATATCTCCGGCTTCAATTTTATCAAGCGGATTTTGCTTGTTGGCATGCATCTGCATGATGCGTGAAATTCTTTCTTTTTTTCCTGTAGTTGCATTCAAAACATAAGAACCCGATTGGAGAGTTCCTGAATAGACTCTGAAAAAAGCGATACGGCCTACAAATGGATCGGTAGCTATTTTAAAGGCGAATGCACTAAAAGGTGCACTTGCATCAACTGTACGGGTTTCTTCTTCTTCAGTTTTAGGATTTGTACCTTTTACAGAAGGTGCTTCGAGTGGGCTTGGTAAATAGCGAACAATGGCATCGAGCAGCATTTGAACGCCTTTATTCCTGAATGTAGCTCCACAGATTACAGGGGTAATTCGTAATTCGAGGGTAGCTTTCCGAACTGAAGCGATAATTTCCTCTTCGGAAATTGAATTATGATCGTTGATATATTTTTCGAAAAGTTTTTCATTTTCTTCGGCAACGCCTTCAATAAGCATGGTCCGATATTGCTCAACTTCTTCTTTTAAATCGTCGGGGATAGCTACTTCATTAAATTGTGCATCCTGAGAATTATCATCCCAAACATACGCTTTATTGCTGATTAAATCAACAATACCAATGAATGCATCCTCAGAACCAATGGGAATCTGAAGTGGGATAGGATTAGCTCCTAACCGTTCTTTTATTTGTGCTACCACGCTAAAAAAATCGGCGCCAGCCCTATCCATTTTATTGATAAAGCTGATACGTGGTACATTATATTTACTTGCCTGATGCCAAACAGTTTCCGATTGAGGTTCAACACCACCAACGGCACAAAAAATAGCTATGGCACCATCCAATACTCTGAGGGAGCGTTCCACCTCAACAGTGAAATCAACGTGACCCGGAGTATCAATAATATTTATTTTATAGGGTTCATCCTGGTATTTCCAGAATACAGTGGTAGCAGCGGATGTAATTGTAATACCTCTTTCCTGTTCCTGAGGCATCCAATCCATGGTAGCTGTACCTTCGTGTACTTCCCCTATTTTATAATTTACACCGGTATAATACAATATCCGCTCAGTAGTTGTGGTTTTACCCGCATCTATGTGAGCCATAATGCCTATATTTCTTGTATAGTTAAGTTTCTCGGACATTATAATATTGTACTTCGGTTTTTTTATTAAAATCTAAAATGTGAAAATGCCTTGTTAGCTTCTGCCATACGGTGAGTATCTTCTTTCCGTTTAAAAGCAGCGCCTTCTTCTTTATATGCAGCCATTATTTCAGCAGCTAATTTGTCGCCCATATTCTTTTCATGACGTTTACGGGCATATTGTACTAATGCTTTCATGCCGATAGACATCTTACGTGCAGGGCGAATTTCAGAAGGAATCTGAAATGTAGCACCACCAATACGACGGCTACGCACTTCCACATTTGGAGTTACGTTTGATAAAGCTTTTTTCCAGATTTCCAATGCGTCTTCTTTGGTTTTTTCTGCAACAATATCCAGAGCTTCATAAAAAATCTCGAAAGCAATATTTTTCTTACCCCGAAGCATCATGTTATTAACAAACTTTGTAACCAAAGTATCGTGATATTTTGGATCGGGAAGAATGATTCGTTTTTTTGGACTTGATTTCCTCATTTTGCTACACTTGACTTATGTGGAACGATTTTTTTAATTATTTTTTTGCTTTAGGACGTTTTGTACCATATTTCGACCGTCTCTGGTTTCTTCCATCAACGCCTGAAGTATCCAATGCACCGCGGATGATGTGATAACGAACACCGGGTAAATCTTTTACTCTTCCACCACGTATCATTACTATGGAGTGTTCCTGAAGGTTATGACCTTCACCGGGAATATAAGCATTGACTTCTTTTCCGTTGGTTAACCGAACCCTGGCAACTTTCCGCATAGCGGAATTAGGTTTTTTGGGGGTAGTGGTATAAACCCTTACGCAAACACCTCTGCGCTGTGGACATGAATCCAAAGCCGGTGATTTACTCTTATCAGTCAGCTTCTGGCGACCTTTACGAACCAATTGCTGTATTGTTGGCATAGATAAGTTTTTAATTATTTTATTTAAAACTATTTTACCCCTTTTTAAGGGGCTGCAAAAGTACAAATTAATTTTAGAAAACCAATAGATTAAATGAAAAAATGTTATTAATTTTTCAATCTATTACTAATCAAAAGAATTCGTTGGCTAAAAAACAGGGAAAATGATAAGGTTGGAAAGACGTTTTCTGACATCCGGAACGATTGCAATAATCATCTCCCGAGTCGAAACCTATAGTTGTCTTAATTTATCAGGTTCCTTATAAGCTTTTTCAGCTTTTTAATTCTTGCAAAAATGAGGTTTTCTTCATTTTTAGCGGGTGCAAAGATAGAACTATTTTTTAAAATACAAATTTTATTTTAAATTAATTCATTAAAATTAACCAAACCCACCCGGAATTGAAAAAAATATGCCCCGTAAAGGCAAAAGATGTACTTTTGTCCCCATAAAATAAAGCATGTGAATAATATACTTAGCGATTTAAATGAAGTTCAACGCCAGGCTGTTGAAAGTATTAATGGGCCTGTGATGGTGATTGCCGGAGCCGGTTCGGGTAAAACCCGTGTGCTCACCTATAGGGTAGCTCACCTTATCAGCACTGGGGTTGATCCTTTTAATGTGCTTGCATTAACGTTTACCAATAAAGCTGCCCGCGAAATGAAGGAACGTATCCTCCAACTGGTAGGCAACAGCGATGCCCGCAACGTATGGATGGGTACTTTTCACTCCGTTTTCTCCAAGATTCTTCGCATCGACGGCCATTTGCTTGGCTATCCTTCCAATTATACCATTTATGATACCGACGACAGCAAAAGTTTGATTAAAACTATACTTAAAGAACTCGACTTAGATCCTAAAGTTTACCAGCCAAATGCTGTTTTAGACAGGATTTCGTCATGCAAATCCAGCTTAATCCCTGCCGAAGATTATATTATCAACAGCGAATTCCAGGAACAGGACAGGGCAGCTTCCAAACCTAAGATGGGCGAAATCATGATGCGATACAAGAACAGATGTTTTAAGGCACAGGCTATGGATTTCGATGATTTGCTTTTCAACACCAATGTTCTGCTCCGCGATTTCCCGGAGATATTGTATAAATACCAGCAGAAGTTCAGGTATATTCTCGTGGATGAGTACCAGGATACCAACTTTGCCCAGTATATGATCATTAAAAAGCTGGCCGCCCGTTTCGAAAACATTTGCGTGGTAGGCGACGATGCCCAGAGTATTTATGCTTTCCGTGGAGCCAACATCCAGAACATCCTGAATTTTAAAAACGATTATCCCGATCTTAAGACCTTTAAACTGGAACAGAACTACCGTTCCACACAAACGATAGTTAAGGCGGCCAACAGCATCATCGTAAATAATAAGGAACAAATCTTTAAAGAAGTGTGGACGGAGAATGCGGAAGGCGTGCTCATCCCGGTTCTGCATGGTTCGTCGGACAACGAAGAAGGACGGATGATTGCCCAATCCATCTTCGAAACCAAAATGTATAACCAATTGCCCAACGATGCCTTCGCCATTCTTTACCGCACCAATGCCCAGTCGAGATCCATCGAAGAAGCTTTGCGTAAGCTCAATATCCCCTACCGGATTTATGGTGGCTTGTCGTTTTACAAACGAAAAGAAATAAAAGACCTGTTGGCTTATTTCCGGCTGGCCATTAACCTGAACGACGAAGAAGCCCTGAACCGCATCATTAACTATCCTGCCCGAGGCATAGGCAAGACTTCGCTCGAACATATCATCGTGAAGGCAAACGAAGAGAACAAGAGCCAGTGGGAAGTGATTTCGGAAGGTAAAATGGCCGGAATAAATACAGGAACGCTGACCAAAATTTCGGAGTTTGTGCTGATGATTAAAAGTTTCAGAGCCCAACTGAAGACCCGCAATGCGTACGACCTGGCCAAACACATCGCCAGTTCGAGCGGCATCATGAAAGAGCTGTACGAAGATAAAACACCCGAAGGCCTGAGCCGTTACGAAAACATTGAGGAATTGCTGAACGCCATCAAGGACTTCTCGGAAAAAGAACCCGAACCTAGTTTTGAAAACGGAGGCGAAATATCCACTTCCATACGCACTCTCGATGAGTTTATGCAGGACATTGCCCTGCTTACCGATGCCGATAACGACAATGAAAATGATAATGACAAGGTAGCGCTGATGACCATCCACTCTGCCAAAGGGCTGGAGTTCCCTTATGTGTATATCACCGGAATGGAGGAAAATCTATTCCCATCCATGCAGTCGTTAAGCTCGAGGAGCGATCTGGAGGAAGAACGCAGGCTTTTTTATGTAGCCCTTACGCGTGCCCGCATCCGGGTTACGCTTACGTATGCCGATATGCGCTACCGCTGGGGTACGCTTACGCCCTGCGAACCCAGCCGTTTTATTGATGAAATTGATACCGTTTACCTGGACATCCCGCGCAAAGCGCCTTCGGTTTTTGGACCAAGTCGTTCCGAAAACGGAACGCTATCGGGATTGCCGGCTTCTCTTTTTCAGCAAAAGAATCTGAAACGACTCGATACGGTGACTCCGGCAAGCGGTACTACGGATAACGGAGGAAGTTTTGAACCTTCCGATGCCGCCGACATCCAACCGGGGATGGAGGTTGACCACCAGAAATTCGGAAGAGGCAAGGTGCTGAACGTGGAAGGCGACGCTTCCAACCGTAAGGCGACTGTTTTCTTCAACGGAATCGGACAAAAGCAGCTTTTGCTAAAATTTGCCAAACTAAAGATCGTGAAGGCGGAGTAAATATCGCCATAGCAGGAAATATCCTAAAAAGGACTGGTTACAATAGCATCTCATAAAATATCTGACAATATTGCAAAAGGAACATTAAGCAGTATTTTAAAACAAGCAAAAATTAAAACGAAGAAATAATCATGATAAAGTATGTAATCATATTTGAAAAAACGGAAACAGGATATAGTGTCTATGTCCCCGATTTGCCTGGTTGCATAGCAACAGGAAGGACAAAAGCCATTGCCGAAAAAAACATCCTCGATGCTATTCGATTTCATTTGGAAGGCTTGAAAGAAGAAAAAATAAAATTTCCAATTAACAAGACTGATGCAGAAACATTTGTTTTTGCCGTTTAGAACATATTTGTATCATAAATCAAATCACTGTTGTCCGGTAAAAGTATTCGGACTAAAGTCCTTCAGGTAATTACGATTTATAACCATAGGCTTAAGCCTGGTGTTAGTAAAAACACAGTAAACATTGGGCTTTAGCCCTTCAAAGAAATTTTTTTATCGGATAATGAGAAATTGCTGAACATTATCAAGGTCTTTTTTTCGGAAACGGAAAATATCCTGCAAAATTTGAATTTGCCACACTTTAAATAGCATTTGCCTCTTCTTAAATAGAAAGTGGCCGAAAAAAATAGCATTTGCTTCTCTTTAAATAGAAAGTGAATGAGCTAAATGCCAATGTGGCAGATTTGGAATAGAATGTGAACGATATGAAATGGAAAGTGGCCGAAAAAAATAGCATTTGCCTCTCTTCAAATGGAAAGTGGCCGAAAAAAATAACATTTGCTTCTCTTCAAATAGAAAGTGGATGACTTTAAATAGAATTCGGTTCTCTTTAAATAGAAAGTGGATGTGTTAAATGCCAATGTGGCAGATTTGAAATAGAATTTGGTTCTCTTTAAATCGAATTTGGCATTTACAAATAGAATTTGCCTGTTTTTAAATACAAAGTAGCCGATCTTAAATAGAAGGCGGCAGATTTGAAATCCATAACGCCACTTCAGTAATCCGGGGCGGGTTGTCCCGAATTCGATTTGTCTGTTTTTTTAATAGGGTTTACTAAAAAAAATCAAAACTACGAAGTGGTTAAACGTGAATAGCCCCGAATTGCATTCGGGGTTAAAAATATTCTCCAAATCATGAACCCCGGCAGGGGTTTAATATGGTTATTATTGAACCCTTTCAGGGTTACTGACGATAAAATTGACTCAACCCCCGAATTTCAGTCGGGGCTATTCAGATTAAATCCTTTCAGGATTATATACATGACAAATGTCAAAATTTGGTAGTGCCAAAAAAAACAATGGGTTGTCCTGAATCCAATTTGTCTGTTTTTTTAATACAATATGTATATTCCCTTGCTTCCTCCCTGTTTTTTTTTAAAAAAGTGGAGAGTTAAGGGCGTATTTATATTCAAATTAGCCCTGATTTGAAGCTTCGTAGAAAAATTTTTATGTTTTTAAATTTAATCTATTCTATTGAAAATGTGTAAATAATATCCATTGACGAAAAATATTTTAAAAAAAATGCAATTTTATTTGGCGATATGAGAATAATATATTAAAGAAAAGTTGTAATTTTATCGGCTGAAAAAAGTAAAACACTTAAGGGAAACTTATTAACTACTTTTTAGTACTCATAAAAAAATAAAATTATGGATAATTTATCATTAAGAAAACTGAAAATGTACCATGATGTACAAAGTGTATTTAACACCCATAAACAAAAATGGGAAGCATCGATACCATTTAAAACGGAAGTGGATACCATGGAGGCAACCGTTACGGCTATTGACGAAAAAGACAAAATGCTGAAAGGTTCCGAAAGCGTGAGCGAAGAGAAACAACAAACAAAAGAGTTGTTGCTGGACACCACGCTGGTGATATGCGGTGTGGGTACAGCCTATGCCGCACAGATAAAGGATGCCGGACTGAAAGCCATGTTTAATTTTACAAAAAGCGACCTGAAAGAGGGCAACGAAAAAGAAATATATACCCGTTGCGTTGGCATCGGAAAGGCTGCCGAACCTATCCTTGACAAGTTGCTTCCCTTTAACCTGCCCCCGGATCAGTTGACCGTACAGGCAGATGCCGCTTCGGCTTTCGATAAACTGATTCCCGCCCCACGGGAGGCACGTACCGCCGATAAGAGTATCAAGGAAGAAATGAAAATCCTGTTTAAAGAATGCGACGCCCTGTTAAATGTGCGCCTCGACAACATGATGCTTGTTTACAGGAAAAGTTATCCCGATTTTTATCTTGAATATACCAACGCCCGCCAAATCGGAGGATGGAGTAAGGGAAAAGGGGAAAAGAAGGAAATAGAATAAACGCATCATAAAATATTGTGACTAAAGCCGGAAAGGAGTATTGTCCGGGAGCAAGAATGTTTGATGCAGTAGGGTGAAAGCAGAAGGCAGGAGGAGGCAAGAATGCAAATTGGAATTAAAACAGTTGGGATAAAATCCCCAGATATAAATTAAATTAAATTGAAATGAAAAAGAAAATTTTGGTTTACCTATTAATAATAATGGGCTTAGTATTAGTAATTACAAGTTGTAAAAAAGACGATAATAAAAATCAGGCACCAAGCGGAACAGTAAAAGACATTGATGGCAATGTTTATCACTATGTAACCATTGGCACACAGGTATGGATGGTTGAAAACCTTAAAGTAACCCACTTTCGCAATGGTGATGCTATACCTGAAGTAACCGACCATTCTTGGAATAATTTAGGCACCATAGCATATTGTAATTATGAAAACACCAGAAATAAAGATACTATTGCTACTTATGGTAGGTTATACAATTGGTATGCAGTACATGACAGCCGTAATATAGCTCCTTCCGGTTGGCATGTACCGGCCGATGATGAATGGACAAAATTAACCGAATATCTTGGGGGTGAAAGTATTGCATGTGCCAAAATACAAGAACCAGGCACACTCCATTGGTTAAATAATAATAACGAAGGAGCGACCAATGAAACAGGTTTTACAGCTCTTCCAGGTGGACGACGTCACCACACTGATGAATTTGGCTTTATGAGGGAATACGGTTACTGGTGGAGTACTACAGAGCACCTTACAAGTTTTGCCTGGTACCGGTTCATGGACTGGAACTTCGACAGGAAATACGATTATAAGGGTAATGGCTTTTCAGTCCGTTGTGTTAAGGATTAATGGGCTATTTGATTTATTTATCCTGAGTAAACAGAAAAAAATTTTAATAAAAAAAAACTATTCGATGTTTTTTTAGATTTATAAACGAACTATCGTCAATTTTAAAACCGACAGTAATGCAAATGTTCAGCAACATACAAGCGGAACTTATTTCAAGGATAAACCAATCAACGGACAGTTTAAAAATAGCGGTGACTTGGTTTACAAATCATGATCTTTTTGACGCCATATTAAAAAAACTTGAAAAAACAGAATATCGAGTTGATCTTATTGTTTTAAATGATAGAATAAATAATAAAAAAGAAGGCGTTGACTATCAAAATTTGATTGACTTAAATGGCAATTTTTACTACTCAGATGTTGATAACATGGTTCATCATAAATTTTGCATCATTGATGACAAAACTGTTATCACGGGCTCGTATAACTGGACATACTATGCGGAAAATCGAAATTGGGAAAACATTGTCATATTAGATGACAACGAAATAGTAAAAGCATACGTTCAGGAGTTTGACAAGATTAAACAACATCACAACAAAGTTGAAAGTGTCGTTTCTTCAAAAAGGCTTGATTTTGGAATTACCTCAAGTGAATACCTTCAAACTGATTATACTTTCCAAGCTAAAAAAGAAGAGCAGAAAGGCAACGATTTGACTGCTGCAAAAATTTACACAGAAATTTTAAGGTTAAATAACAAACAAGTAGAAATACAAAAAGCACGAACAGCAATTGTTAATAAAATAAATAGCCAAAGATTTGAAGTTTGTCCATTTGAAATAGGAATTGAATTTTACAGTGGTTATTTAATGTTAATTCCTGCATTTTCTCCATTGCCAATTACTGTAAATGAAGTAGGTTGCATACCGTTGGACAACACGACATCTTTACTAACAACCATTCAGAAATATGATTACGGCTATAGAACAATATTACTTGAATTTACTTTAGACAATTTTAAACCTTATCCCAAAAACACTCAAATAATTAAATACACATTGACAGTTGATCAGAATGGTATATTGACAGTATTTTGTAAAGAATTAAATGGATACAATAGAACAACAAAACAGTATGTAGATTTAAAAAAATGGATATGACCAGTTACTTGGCAAAATCAGTGCAAAAATGGATAAATGAACAGAAAATAATTAAAATATTAATAGAAAGGTTAGCATTCCGAAAGCTATAAAACCTTATGATTATTTTTAAAAACAATAAATTTATGAATATTAAACTAACAAAAGTAAAAAATTGGTTTTTTTCAAATTTGCAAATAATTACATTTAGTCTTCTGATTTTTGCAATTGTTTTAATAATAAAACAACAAAATGATATTAATAATCTCAGCAACCAAGTATATTCAGTTGACAGAAATGTTGACAATTTGAGAGAAAATGTAGAAGATGTTAAGAGTAATCTTAATAGTGAAATAGACGATATTAAAACTGCAATAATTTGGAGCCATTAGCAAATTTACCCAGAACGGCATCCTGCCAAAAACGGGGCGAACAAGGATAAATAAACATTAGTACTAATAACAAGTAAACTTAATATTTATGATTGATATTCAGATTTTGAAATTCCTTTATTCAAAGAAAAATGACGGTAATTTTCATGATGCCAGTATAATTTTTAATATTACTAATTCTAATTATAATTATGATAGAATTGAAGATTTTCGGGATACAGCAGTAATACCAGAATCACAAGATAATTCAAATATTATAAGAAAATTAATGAACAAATTATTTAAGCGTACATTTGATAAAGAAACTATTGATAAATGTGTAGTTTCATTAGAAGAAAATGGATATGTTACAAAAAATGTAAAGGATTTTTTACCTGGTTCTGCACTAACGGCAGATGATGATTTATCAGATGCTAATAATAGTATTTGTCAAATCACATCTAAAGGCATAGATTATTTCGAAAATTATCAGCATAATTTTAAGAGTAGAAAAATAGCGGTAGTCTCTTTAATAATTTCAGTTATAACATTGGTTATTCTAGTTTTGACTTTTATTTTAAATAGATTAAATTTAAAATAAAAAATAGCAGCAACTAATAATAAATGAGACTTCTTGCTACTTGTAAAAGAACAATAATGTAGAAAAAACAGAATCAATAATCAATCCATTCCCCGTAGGGGATAAACAACGGGTAAGATGAGATATTTATATTATTGTTTAACCCCTACGGGGTAATTGTTGTTATGTAAATCCACGGGCTACAATACTTGATGCCCTACGGGCAAAGGAAAATGAATGTCAAGAATAATTGGCAGGGTATGGATATTGTAGAAAGAAAAATGCGGCTAAAGCCGGAAAAGGAAATAGAAAATTGTAATCTGCTCATACCGCGTAGCGGTTTAATTATTGTAGAAAAAACGGAATCAACAATCAATCCATTCCCCGTAGGGAATAAACAACAGGTAAGAAGAGCTATTTATATTCGGTTTAACCCCTACGGGGTAATTGTTGTTATGTAAATCCACGGGCTACAATACTTGATGCCCTACGGGCAAGGAAAAATGAATGTTACGAATAATTGGCAGAAAATGATATTGTAAAACAAAACCCCGTAAAGAACTTAAACTTTACGGGGCTTTTTATGATCAGGTCTCAATTATTGAGTAATAAAAGTTACATCCGTAAAGGTTCCTGCTGTAATTTGTTTTACCACAAGGGTTGAATTGGCTGCGGTAAATTCAAATGTGCCGGAAACAAGTTTATTTGTCAGGTCAACTTTGGTGAGGACAACACTGCCGGTAGTACTTACATACGTGTCCTCCGATGTAGCGGTAAGCGTGGCCTTGTATGTTCCCAGACATTCGGCTTTTGGCGGTATAACAGAAAGATTATAGGTGCCGGCGGTTTGTCCATTAACGGTTACAATAATTGATTCTCCGGTTAAGGAAGTTCCGGTTACGACGAGTACCCCATTCGAAAGGGCTCCTGCCGGAATAAGCGCTGACCATTGCGTACCTCCAATGCTTGCACTCATCGAATTGGCGCTATTTCCGTTGGAATCTTTTTTACAGGAACTGGCAAGAAACACAACACAAATCACTGCTATTGTCAAAAATA
>Ga0172381_10002611_pt1 | contig 19708 bp, 45 predicted proteins | sample Leawel6488metaG_FD_119754 | JGI IMG/M metagenome (GOLD analysis project Ga0172381, IMG submission 119754) | Leachate microbial communities from a municipal landfill in Southern Ontario, Canada - Leachate well 64-88 metaG | ecosystem: Engineered > Solid waste > Landfill > Unclassified | place...
AAGGGAGGGTATAGATTGTACGACACCCGATTGAATCGTCCCCCCCCCCCCCCCCCCTTCCGACTTCCCACTAGGATAGTGAACCAACTCACTTGCGCCTGGATGTACTTGACCGCGCCTTAGCAATAATCATGCCATGTTTACTATGCATTATTTGCATGAATTTAAAAAAGTCAACATAATACTACTTATACGCACTAACATTTATTGTCACATTCAATAATATCAATAGGTTGCAACGTCCTATTTTTATCAATATTATTATCAGATAAATCGTGACACGATACCTGTTTTTGTGGCTCGGTAACGTTGACCTGGACTTGATATTGACTGAGATCAATGTATGTGTTGCCAGCTCCTTGCTCCTGATCACTACCCTTAACAGGCTCAAATCTATCGTATACCATGCTTGCGGCTGCTAAGATGTTACTATCACTTGGAGCTATAACCTCTTGATATTTAACAATATCTCCTGTTTTAGTTACAGCAGTACGTTCAACCTCGCGAACCTCCCCATTTAATATACGTTTTATCTGATTGTTAGCTGATTTTATGATCTTAGGGTGAGTTAGGCTGTATTTCTTGATTTTATCTTTTAACTTATAAATTGCACGTTCACTGATATCTAATTTATTATTAGTTATTTGTAAGGCTGTTTTCTCATCTGCTCCATTCTGAACTAATGCAATCGCATCTAATGTTTTTTGAAGTAATTTTGGCATTATTGATTAATAATTAACTCTATACGCTCAATGCGGTCGCGCAACTCAAGTGTACCAACCGCGACTATCATATTTAGTATTAATGAACTTATTAAAATAATGAGTAGCGTAATGTTTAACTTATTTGGCATAATTTGTGCTTTTAACTTAAATAATCATCTTGATCAGTAATGATTAACCAGCCGATCATTGAGATAATGAGTAATGAGATAATCAGCATATTATTTTTTAAATAACCCGGATCAGGAATTGCACCTGACACCTGCACTCTATCTGAGAGTAACAGGAACACTTGATCGCTATTGATTCCGGGTTTATATTAACTGATGATGTTTCTTACCGCTTGACGCTTCGCTTACAAGCTACATTCTTAATTTAAGGTTCTATACTTACGCCTGAGAACAACCGATTTTTTGATATTTTCGACAATAATCGGTTTATATTTTAGTATTGTTTTTGATACGTACTGCTGTGAAACCATTACAATATCCATAATTTCTTTGGTTGTTTTTTTATCCACAAAATAAAGTTGTAAAATGATTTCCGTGGTTGTTAATTTATCCGGCAACTTTCCAGGCTGAACATCCGGCTCCAGGTCATGCAATAGCTTTTCTCTGCGCCTCACATGGTCTTGGTTGGTATATTCCTCATTTTCCTTGCAAAGTTCTTTGCAAGTGTTTCTCTTGGCACATGTCGAACAAATTGGACTCAAATCTTATCCTCCATATATTGTGGTTTTTCCAGATTATATACAATATGTAGGATTTTGTCAAGAACTCATGTTGCATTATTAAGATTAAGTTGCATTTCTGAAATTGGCTTATTATCCTTGTTATTTTATATAGTTATATCCTATGCATTAATTGCGTAGCAATATTAATACATGTAGTAACACAAATATTTTATTTAGTGTTACGATTACAAATAATATGCAATGATTTTAATAAGATAATTATTTTGTATTTAGCTATAACTTTGGCATGAGTTTAGCATATACATATAATCAAGATTGATGATTAATAATTTTTATAAGGAGATAAAAAAATGAAAACTATTGCAATAATCCGGGAAAATGATGAAGAAAATGGAAAAATTATCCGCTTAGGATATATTAGATTGGAATATGATGGGGAAAAAGGCTGGCAAGTAGCAGCTAGCAATGGTGATGATGTTGGCTATTATACGCCAAAATCAAAAGCGGAATGTATTGCGGATATAGTTGCAATGTGGGGTAATTGGGCAACTTTTAAATTAAAGGAGAGTTAAAAATGGAAGATCAACTTAAAGAAATGCCAACCGTAACCTGCAAAAAATGTGGGTATACTTGGCTACCACGGCAACATCCCAGCAAAATACGTATGTGTCCAAATCGTGGATGCCATACCCTACGCTGGGATGTGGAACCAAAACCCAAAAAAGAAAAGGAGGATTAAGATGAAAAAAATGTCACCCGCTGAATATTACGCAAGCAAACAAGATTATTATCTGGATAACGAAAATGTCGCCGATTGTAAATACCAGGTAGAGTTGGATGACGAAACAACATTATACGCTATTGCTCCAGATAGCGATCAATTTTTTGTCGCGAAAATAGGTGCTGAAGATATTTTCTATTGTGAATCGATTGCGCGTAATTTTGTAAAAAACTATAAAAACTAACCCCGCACCGGCGGGGTCAACGTAAAGGAGGGTTAAAATGGATTTAAATGAATATATCGAAAAAAAAGAAAAGGATAGACATCTATTTTATAAATTGCCGAGTGGACAGTGTGAAAATTTACTAGATGAAGCTATAGATTTATCACAAAATTTTGGGATTGAAGAATATAAAAAAATGTTAATTGAATTAATAAAACACGCTGAAACAGAAAACCAACGAGAAAATTTAACTTTGTTGATTGAACTCTTTAAAAACAAATTCAAACAAAATAGTAAATTAATTAAATACGTTTGGGATATAGAAAACTCTATATATATTCTGAAAACTAAATTTTACTAATATAACCCCCTGCTGAGTTGTCGGCAGGGTCAAGTTGCCGGGGAGCGCGAACTCCCTCTCAGCAGAAGGTAATTAATAATAACCACAAAAAATAGAAAGGGTCAACATGAAAACACAACCACAGATTGTTATTTCCGCAACCACTCCCACAGACGAACTTGAACAAATCCAACGCCTTTTCCCGGAGTACAGCATTGTTTACCTTTTAGATCTATTTGCCCACCTGGAAGGGGGCCCCCATGATTAACTTACTCCTTCCTCTTGGCGGTCTGGCAATGGTGGCAATTACCTGGTTTTGTGCTATAATGTTCTTTTGCTTATAAAATAAGGAGATAAAAAAATGGAAAAACCAAGTGGTGAAACAATGAATCTTGTTTATAATATGTTTAAAAAAATGACTATTGAACAAATAAAACAATGTAAAAGCATGGCGGCGCAAATGGGCAAGGACTTGTTTATTAAAACATACCGCGCTCAATGTGATTATGCAATAAATAAAAAAGAATCAGGAGAATGGAGATAACTAAACAACAATAGACAAACCTTAGACAAATAGCCGGAGAAATCCGGCTTTTTTATTGCATACCACCCATACCAGCTTAAATAATTTGTTGAATCATTTCCCTAAACTTTGCCGGCACGGATGTAGTGCGAAAATAAAATTGAACCGGTTCAGGTTCCGGGGCCTGTAGGTAACAAGGACACTCCGCGCAAGTCCAACTCTTTTCATACTCAAAAAAAATAGCACTATTATTCCTGGTGGATAAAGACGCATCTAGACACTTTTCGTAATTCGGGCAATAAATATGCTTAACTGATTCCTGCCATTCCTCGATTACAACCCTGTTAATTTCCATTTCAATTACTCCTCTCATTTGGCACTAAACCGCCAAGGATAGTGTTTAAACCGTTTAAAACATACCAGCTGTATGTTTTACTCATCTTGAACTTTTGAACGCTTTAACGCCCACTGAATCGCTTCGTACACCTCGAACGCTGACGTGGCATAAAAAGCCACGCCCCCGTTTTGTTTTACTCGATCAATAAAAATATCTTGTGGTATATCTAATCCCTTAGCTCTATCCCTTAACCGTTTATTCATCCCAAGAGGAGTTTTAACCTCGATAGCCAAAATTCTCCCATCCGGTAATACTCCCAAAATATCAGATACGCCCGGCTTACTTCCCATACCCTGCCATACCTTCCAGTGAAAAATACCCAGTTGATTAAGCGTTTTACGAATAGCCTTACTAATATCTTTTTCTAAAATCTTCGGTTGTTTTTCTTTCGCCATTTATTGTTTTTCCTCCATTTTGTTTATCCAAAATATAAGCGGACAATCTTCAACATATTGACACCGCCTATTTAATAACCGCTCGCGTAATATGCAATACTCACTATGCAGGTCCCCCTCTTGCGACATCAAACAATCCTCTTTGTAACGGTCAAATTTTTCTTGCGTTATCATTTCCCAACCTCCATTATTTCATTTTTTTGCGACTCATATTGCGCTTTATCCATTGTAATAATCGCGCAACCAGCTAACTTAACACTTGCTTTATTAACTCCAAAGGGCAAATCAAAATTAATATTTAATTTTTTATTCTTTTTTTTAAAAAAACTTTTTAGTTTTTTTAAAAAATCTGGTGACATAATTTCTTCGTTTACCTCATAGTCATAATTACCAAGTGACTTAATTAATGGTATATATTTTACAAATCCGCTCTTATTGTAGATTAAAACTTTCATTTTTTTCTCCTCACGCTAAAAAGTTAATTGCTTGTTTTTGCCTATTATCATGGTTCGCCAACCGCAACCCGGATATACCGCGTCCATTTCATTCATTTTTTGGTGGAGTTCCGGGACTGTAATTTTCTGGCAAAGGACATCTCTAATGAGAGCCAGAGATTCGGTTGCCATTTTCCCCTTATATGTTTTTCCGGCCAAAAGTTCTTCGGCCTGTATCTGCTCTTTATTTTTCTGACATCGCCAATCCCTTTGAGCTTCCTCATTTACGGCAGTAATGACTTCACCGGGAAAGGGTAAACGAACTTTATTGAGTATTAACCAGTCAACTGCTCTTACTAGTTGATTTTCCCGTTTGTCTTTTACAGAATCAAAAAGCCGTTTCATTTGTTCATCAGTGTAATTTTGTTTAAAAGCCTTTTGAAGCTCACCGATATTCTTCTGGTACGTCTTTAGTCCAATCATCACTTGCCTCCTGTGTAGTTATTTCATCATCCCAACAACCTTTATTTAACCATGTAGCCGGGTGCTTCCATTCGGGGCGAAACTCACCGTTTGCGTTTTGTCTCCATTCGATCTGCTTTTGAATAGCTTCAAGAATCTTCTCTATTGGAGGTCTGGAGCCTTTTGATTTTTCCCATGCTTTTAATGCGGCTTTTGGTTCTTTTTTATTTGGGTATAACTTCCAAAAAAGAGAAAAAGCGTCAGCGGTATTTTCTTCTTCTTCTTTTCCTTCTTCTGTTCCTTTTCCTTCTTCTGTTGATTCTTCTGGTTTGGCATACCGTTTGGCTAACAGTTCAGCTAACGGTTTAAGGAACGGTTTATCTAACAGTTTAACGTGTTGTAATAATGATGATTTTGGTAAATCGGAAAGGGCTTTTTCTGCTGACTTGGCTTGATTTGGGTTTTCTATCGGATTATGTTTTAGGTGGTTAGTTACTAAAAGAAGTTCTGTATCATTTTCATAAAAACACAATTCTGTTTTTAACAGTTCCGTGAACGGTTTAGACAACCGTTTTGAAGACCATTTAAGGTCGGCAATAATATATTCTTTAGGCAAAACATAGATTCCTAAAATATTGGAGTGTGGTGAGGTTAAAAAATATAAAAACAAAACCTTTCCATCATCACTTAATGTTTTAAATTTTTCATCGTGCCAAATTTTAGATTCTATTTTTTGATAACGATACATCCCTACCCTCTCTCTTTTTCTTCGTTTATGGCCTGGTCAATGGCGTCTCTCAAAGAACATCCGATTGTTTGATGAAAATTCCCATCGCTGGAATACCATGTGATAGTATAATTCCCATTGGTGAGATAAATCTCAAATAGATGAATAGCGCACCAATTAAGCCACTCGGTGTCTGTGCGCGCTCCATCACTCCGGACAAACTCAATTATCCGGTCTAGTTGCTCAGGTGTTTTTGCCATCATTTACCTCCTTCATTTTTTGAATGAAACGCTCTGCGTCTTCACCTGATAAAATTCCATTTTCATCTAACGCTTTTTGGTAGCCTTCGTGATACCCTTTTTGATAACCACGCCTATAATGTTGTTCCTCGGTAATCGGCTCCGGCTTGTCGGGGAGTGGACACCAAGAGGGAAACTCTGTTAGTTTGATAATTTTTTTATATCCAGCTTCCCGGCATGAACCATTTTCAGAAAAATAAAAAGGACAATAATAGCAATTTTCAATTTCCAAAATCTTACTCATTCCGGCCTCCTTTCGGTTATATGATTTGCCAGCACTTCTATTATCGCGTCCTTATATAACGCCTGTATTTCGTTCCTTCCCCATCCAGTTTTGGCTCCCAATTTCGAAAAAAACACTTCCTGGATTTCATCGAGAATAATTGCAAATGGCATCACGGCCTCCTTTCCCTAAAAAGTGGGCGTTGATTTTGTCAGCCAGCTCATCAAATATATTTTTGCAGTGCTTACAGACATTTTCGTATTTTTCAAATAGCAAATCACCCGTCATCGGCTCCGGCTTGTTCCGGGAAATCTCGGCGTTGATTGCCTCAGCAAGTCTATCCCATAACCAGAACTCCTCTTCATCCCATTTGGGTAATTTTCTCACACCTAATGGTTTTAAATATTCACTCAAAAGTTTTTCACCTGTAAACATAACGGCCTCCTTTCAAACCAATAAACTTGGTTGAAAATGTTTATTAATTTTATTGCTTTTTTTAAGATTATCTTTTTCCCAAAGTGGTTGTAAATTTTTCAAAGCCCAACACTTTTTAAAATCTATATGTCCCGGTGATGAAAAATTAAACCTTGAAATAGGTATAATATGATCAATGTGCCATTCACCGTGGTTATCCCATCGCATTCCAGGCTTAAAATTTTTTTCTAAATGCTCTTTAAGTTGTTTAACTGTATATCCGACAAGTGATTCCCATTTTTCCCTACCTTTACTAACTCCTTTTTTCTTTAGTGATTTTCTTATATCTGTTGCCATTGAATGGTTAAGCTTTCCACTTGGAGTTGATAATTTTTTTCTAATGTACTCTCTAATTTTTTCCGGGTTGTTTTTGCGCCACTTTTTTATATAATTTTTCATATAATTTGGATTATTTTTGCGCCACTTTAAATAATTTTTTTTATATTGATCAGGGTTCTCTTTTTGATATCGATAAATTAATTCCTTGTATTTCCCTTTAGTTTTTTCCCGATATTTTTTTTGGTATTCTTTCTCGCAAATTTTACATTCAGGTCTTCTACTTGGTCTGTCTTTTCTTAAGGAAAAATCATTTATTGATTTTTCAGTTTTACACCGGATACAAATTTTATTTTCCATAGATAAAACCCTCCAATAAAAAAACCCGCACTTACTCACGGGAGTAAGACGGGTTTACCGATTCCATACCGATTCCAAATTTAAGGCTTTTTTAAAGAAAAAGCCAATAATTTCAACTATACTACTTTTACAGCCTGTAAAGATTCTTGACATATCACCCTAATAAAATCAAATAGTTAGAAGGTTAAAATCGGCTTACCGATTCCGCACCGATTCCATTTACGATTTTCCGTATCATTTCAAAATCAAGATGTTCGTATTTTTTAATGTTCGCCAAGTTGTTTGTGACCAGTGCAATTTGTTGGTTGCTGAACAATCCAATCCGTTGAGAGATAAAACTGTGGCGTCCAAATTCGTGTGTTGTGACCACTTTTACACCTGCCTGTTTACAGGCGGCTTTCAGGTTTAAGTTAAGTGTGTAATTAGCCTTTAAGTCGAAAACCTTCCCGGTCTTGTTTATCGCTCCGGCAAAAGGTAAGGCATTAATAAACACTTCATGTAAGGGCAATCTTGTCTTGGTTTTAATCTTGGCTTGATAGACGGTAAAGGTTTTGGACTTGAAATCAATCGCTTCCCACCGTAACGACAACGCTTCAGACACTCTCTGCCCGTGGCAAGCCAGAAATAAAAACAAAAGGTTATATTTTTTTGGTAAAGCATTTATTACCTCCATTTGTTCTTCCCATGTTAAGAAATTCTTAACCACGGTTTCTTCTTTTTTCTTTTTAGGGAATGCCGGGATAAACTCTATTAACCCAAGTTCTTGCGCTTCTGATAAAGTTGCCCGGAGAATTTTTAAGATAAGATTTTTTGAACTTTGCTTAAGGTCGGCTGGTAATGATAGGTAGAATTTTTTAACTTCAATGCGGTCTATCTTCGCCATATCTAACGGCAATAATGGGCTTAAATATTTCCGGTAATTAGAATATTGACCCATAGCCTTATCAAAAAAATTGCCTAAGACGGTTTCGCTTCCCTCTTTCCCTCGATAGTTCCAAGGGATGTATGTTTCAGCGAGTAACTCTCTTTGGATTTCCTTGAGATATGCCCATGCGTCATGGTTGTCTTCAAACTTTGGTTGGTCTGCGCTTCTCCCCGGTATCCGGTGTCGTTTTTGTTCCAGATATTTCAAATATATCTGGACATAATTACACCGATCATGGAAAAGGATATTTTTGTCACCTTCCCTACATTGTAAACATACCCCCGAATCGTGAAATACGGTTCCTTTGGTAATTTTCATTTTTAACCCCCTCAAGAATTTATCTTGAGGATAGTTTACGCTATTTGGGGTTGTGGAATCAATCATAATTTTGGTTTACCGTGGATTACGCGCCACGGTGTCGCGTTTTTCCTGTCCACATGGAAACAGCAAATCGTTTTAACTGTTTCCCCACGCTATACGGACAACCCGCATAGCGCAGAAAGGAGGGCTACCATGAAACACAACATTTTGTGTTTACAAATTTTATAATACACATTATTTGGTATGTTTTTTTTTGCTTGACATATTATGTGGTTAGCTGTATAATTAAATTAAACTTAATTATCATCCGGGAAAAGTAGTTCCATTTTAGTAACCGCTCCATTTGTTGCTTTTTCAATTTTTTGAGCAAGTTTCAGAGATGGTTTTCTGGAGCCGGTAACAATACGAGATAGTGTTGAATAGTGTATATTCAAAGCCTTAGCAAACAGGTCTTGTGTTATATTTTTCATTTTAAGCCATTTTTGCAATTTCATAGACCTATTATTATGCTATTTTAGCCAAAAAGTCAAGAAAAAATGTTCGAGAAAAAAACAGGCAGAATTATTAAAGAATGGCGTAATCAGTTGGGTCTCACCGGAGAGCAACTAGGCGAGAAAGTTTTTCCTGATGAAAAAAAGCCGCAATCTTTAATTTCTAAAATTGAAAAAGGTAAGCGTAAGCTGAAGTTTGAAGAAGCCTGTTTATTAGTGGATTTTTTTGGAAAAAGTTTAAACGATCTTCACCCATACTTTTTGCCAAAGATTAAAAATGCCGATGATGAAATATTTTTAAAACTACACGCTATTTTTAACTATGATAGAAAAACACCGGGCATTATCTTGAAAGGAATAATTGAATTATTTTACAATTCCATGAAAGAGGAAACACTAGGGAGAATGAAAAGAAAAGAAAAAGAAAACGCTAGTTAAAAAATATTGCTTGATTAATAACCACTTAATTTCTTAGGTGGTTTTTTATTTTTAAAATAATTCGTTTTTAGCGAAAAAATGCTTGACAAATACGCCAAAAAAGAATAACATTGTAACTATGAATTTTAATCACACAAAGGATGTTATGACAATGCTGGTTAATTGGCATTGTCTCAAAACTACCCCGAACAGCTCTTTCGTGCAACTCGAAAACGGGGTTTCCCCGGAGCAGTTGGTGGATGGTAGCCAATCATCAGGAAAGCAGATCGGCGTCTATCGGTCATCCCACGGGGGTTCGACTCCCCCATCCGGGTTTTGTGCCGGGTAGCCCAGTGGAGAGCGACTGAAAGTTCCATGGTTAAGCTTTCAGATAAGGTGAGGGTTCAAACCCCTCCCCGGTGTCCTTTGTTAGCCTCAAGCCTACGGTGTAACATCCCCCGGAGGTAAGCCGCCAGCGCACTGATAGGGCATTGCGCCATCCAGTAAAAGGCCAGAGCGGTGAGGAAAGCTAAATAAGGGAAGATGGTAAGAACGAATATTAACTTAATTAGAAAGGGGGATGTGTGCCTAAATATATCAAGGTATCTCGTAGCGATACGAGCGGAAGTTATACCCAAGAAAAATCCGAAATTTTAAACGCTATTGCTGGAGAGTTTGACGATGAAAGTTTAAAAGTTGGAACATCTGTGTCGCTAACCGTTGTTGAAATGACCGAAGAAGAATATAAAAACCTTCCTGAATTTATGGGATGGTGAGTCGACGGCAAGAACTCTATTAACTCAACGAAAGGAGACCTATGGCAAAGAAAAAAGTTCAATATCCAGATACTATGTATGTGCGTATCCAGGATGATGGTTACCCGGATTGTTGTGATAAAGTAGAGTTGATCGCAGACCCTAAAACCCCAACACGAATCGGAATATACGAGCTTGTTCGAATGGTAACCGTAACCCCGAAGTTTGAGGTCAGTGAGTGACCAGAGACCTTGAATATTACCACGATAAGGATATGGAAGCGGAAGAGCGCGAGGAGCCGGAAGACAGATGTGATGAATGCGGAGCATATGGAGCGCAAGAGGTAAACATCGATTATTATTTATGTGAGGATTGTTTGAGAAATTCTGAATGACCAATATTAACGCGGTAGTCCGGTTAGTGAGAACCAAAGACGCTACGAGCGTCAATGCTATCCATCCGGGCTACCGCACAACTAAGGATTAAAATGAAACTACTCTTTTTGGCCTGGATTGCAATACTGAATTGTATTATTTCAGCATCATTATGGCATTGGTGTCTTGGATTTCCGGTTAAAAACTATCCGGTTCTTTTTTTGACAATGTTTTTAGGGCAGGTTGCAATCAGTATTTCGTTTTATATTTGTAAGAAATGACCCGGTTATGGTGTCACCGCAAAGGAGGATAGAAATGGACATTGAAGTAGAAAAAATAATTGTAACACTTGATAATAAAGAAGTGGCTGATATTGCTTATCATATTAAAAATTCCTTATCAGCCTCAATTAAAAACCATTATAAGAATTTCGATGTTTCCATCTTTGAACAACAATGTAGAGAATCTTTGAATATGATGAAAAGGCTTTATGTTGTTGCTCATGGTTGGATTGACTGTTACTTAGAAAAAGAATTGTTTGATTTATTGCGAAAAGAACAAGAACTAAAAAAGTTAAATGATGACTAACTGGCAATGGTGTCCGAAAGACCAATGCAGACAACACAAGGAGATATGCCTTGAAGCCTGTCATAGAAGAAATTGCAAGGTTCGTGATGACATTATTGCTAATAGCAGGGGCCTTTGTGGGTGTGCCGATAGCAGGGGAACTAATTCAGGAGTTAGTCAGACCGCAGGGGATAGTGCAGACAGTCCCGGAGCCGTCAAAAGAAGAAATAAGAGCCGCGCACAAGTACCACGGGGTGTTATGGTCATGGCAAGACGGAGAGGAATGTTATTTCAAGGATGAAAAAGGGCGAGTTTGCAAACTGTTTAGGTATAGGAGTAAAAAATGAAAATAGTAATTAATAAATGTTTCGGTGGTTTTTCCATTAGCAAAAAATGTGCAGAATACATGGCTAAACGAGGAAATAAAAAAGCCATAGAGGAATTAAAAGAATGGAATCAGAGGCGAGAATGGATTGAATATTACAAAAAAAATGGTGAATTTCCTAAAGATGCCTCGGGAATTGAATTTTTAAAAATCGAAGCAAAATACCAAAAAGAACCGACTTTTTATGGATACTATTATGATAGAGACGATAAGGATTTAATTAATGCCGTGGATGATTTAGGGAAAGAAGCAAGCGGGGAGTGGGCGAGTTTAAAAGTTGTTGAAATCCCGGATGGTGTCCAATGGGAAATTGATGATTATGATGGTTTAGAATCTATTCACGAAAAACATAACTGTTGGGGTTGAAAATGACAGTCAAAGAAATCGTTTTTAATTATCTCAAAGAAAATGGCTATGACGGTCTTTGCGATGGTGACGAGTGTGGTTGTAGCCTTGATGATTTCTGGCCCTGTGAGGGGTGCAATGACCCGGCAAGTTGCAAGCCAGCCTACAGGCACAAGGACGGGTTTATGTACTTAGAGAAGGAAGATTAACCCCTAACCACTCACCACGGCTACTCGGTATCGCGAGCCGGTAGCCTGTTGGTGAGGTTATGAAAAGGACACAGTGAATATTTGCCAAAAACATGGAGGAGATTATTTTGTATTTGAAGACACGATTTGCCCTTTTTGCGAATTAATAAAAGAGCACAACGAATTACTGGACAAATTTTACTTATTAGAAGCAAAGGAGAAAAATGGCTGAACAAATCAAGATTGACGATTTTACAAGTTTACAGATTGAGGAATATAACGGAAAGTTTAGCATTGTCGAGGGCTGGATTGGACGGGATGATACTTTTAAGGCAAGTTGGTGTGAACGAGAGTTCGGCCCAAAAGATGCAAAAGAAAAGAAGCGGTGGCCTGTAAAGGTGAAGTGCGGAAGCAAGTCAACCTTGTTGGCTTTGGCAAATTATATTTTGTTTAAATATGGGGAAGAAGAACGTCAACCAGGTGATGATGAAACACCTTTTTAATTTGGAGGCTTAAGATGACCGAAGAAACGATTATGAGACAAGAACAAAATCCGTTCTTTGCCGTTTTACAGGCGGTAGTTGAGAAAAATTATTCCCCGGAATTTATTGAGAAGATGATGGCACTTGCAGAACGCAACGAAGCACGCGAGGCAAAACGGGCTTACCATGAGGCTATGGCAACGTTTAAAGAAAACTCACTTGAAATTAAGAAAGATAAACACGTTAAATACACAACAAAGGAGGGTCGTGTAGTTGAATATAACCATGTAACTCTTTTTAATGTAATGAAGATTCTAACACCTGAATTAAGTAAACATGGGTTTTCAGTTTCATGGAGAACTGAACAAAAAGAAGGACAAGTGATTGTAACTTGCAAGATCACCCACAAAGCAGGCCATTCGGAAGAAACATCTTTAAGTTCACTCCCCGATTCAAGTGGTGGGAAAAATTCAATTCAAGCGGTTGGTTCAGTTGTTGAATATTTAAAAAGATATACATTCTTGGCTCTTATCGGATATTCGGCAGAAGATATGGACGATGACGGTAAGGGTTCAGAGATTAAATATATCAGCGAAGAGGAAACAGCAGAAATAACTAAAATTATTTCTGCTAAAAACTTAGATAAGGCCAGGTTCTTGAAATACATGGGCGTTGAGTCGGTTGATAAGATTGAATCAAAAGATTTAAGCAAGGCAAATAACGCGCTCAAAACTGCAAAGGGAAGACCATCCGATGCTAATTGATAACTGTTTACAGAACAGCGAGGAATGGTTTCGGGCTAGGGCAGGTATCCCCACCGCTTCATGCTTCGATAAAATTCTTACACCTGTAACACTTAAACCGTCCAAGTCGGCTACTAACTATATGTATCAACTTGCAGGTGAACGGCTTGCAGGTTGCAAGACTGAAACATACTCAAATTCGGTAATGCAACGGGGAATTGAACTGGAAGCAGAGGCACGCGAGTTATTTGAGATGGTTTATGATGTCGAAGTTGAGCAGGTCGGCTTAGTGTATCCCGATAAAAAGAAGTTGTACTCCTGCTCTCCTGACGGATTAGTGAATGGTTCATCAGGGCTTGAAATTAAATGCCCTCTTATCCACACTCACGTTTCATATCTACTGGAAAAGAAATTGCCGGATGAATATATCTTGCAGGTGCAGGGTGGTATGATGATCACCGGATTCGATAAGTGGAATTTTATGAGTTACTACCCCGGATTGCCACCGTTAATTATCGAGGTTCAGGCAGACGGTAAAATTATTAATGCCATAAAATCAGAACTGAAAGATTTTTGCGGCAAACTTGATGAAGTAACGGACAAACTAAAAGGATTTAATTAACCTTTTAAGGCTGAGGTGGCGGAAAAATGACAAGCTTGGACTCGCTGGGTGCGGGCAGCACGAAAGTGTGGAGCAAAGAAATGGTTCGATTCCATCAAGCTTATCATCTGAAGCACCGCAAGGTAAACAACTGATAATGCTATTATCCACTTCTCGCATAGACGAGATTAAGAACCAGTTTAGCAACCTAACGGTGTAGACGCAACTAGAAACCAGATGGAAGACCGAAGCTGGGCAAAGGTTATGGAGTGGAGCCATTAGGCATAGAAGCTGTGAAGTAACCTTTGTAAAATTAGGTCTGAGGGTTCAAATCCCTCCCTTGGCCCTTTAGTAATTTAATGAAAGGAACTTAAAATGATATTAAATGAAGCTCAAAGAAAAGAACTGGAAGAACTTTCACGTCCTTTATTGGCATGGATAAATGATAATTTACATCCTCATGTTTTGGTAATTCTTGAGCCTGATCGTGTGCAGTTATTCGAAGGGGTTTGTTCAACTCCCATAAAAGATTATATTAAGGATTAACAACTTGCCGGAGTGGTGTAAAAGGTAACATGGAGATTGATGTCGGTTCGAGTCCGGTCTCCGGCATAACTTTAATCGAAAGGAGCCTTATGAGTGATGGAGCTAGTGCGGCATGGAAACAGACTAAAGCAAATGATAGACAAGTAGGGGGAGATCATTATAAAAGGTTTGGTGATACTCAACCATGGGATATTTTAAAACTCTATCTAACAGAGGAACAATTTAAGGGCTATCTCCTGGGAACGGCGATTGATTATTTATTACGGGCCAACCACAAGGGTAGCTTTAATATAGATGTGTTAAAAGGACACCACACAACGGAGAAACTTATAGAGGAGATGGCCTGCAATGGCAAGTAAGCGAAAATCATTGTGGATACCATTTGAGGAACAAAACAAGTTCCCCAATTTTGTAGGGGATGATGGGGAGTTTTATCTTGTTCGATGCTTCTGTTGTGGTAATAAAGAGCGTGGTACTGAAAACTATGGGCCAGCCGTATCAAGCGGAGAGTGCGCCTGGTGCGGATGGTCAAGAGAGAAAGTGGAGGGGAAATGAGGCCAATTAAATTTCGTGCATGGGACGATTACAATAAAAAAATGGTTTACGATGTTATAACATTAGAACAACGTGATGGTTATATTGCTGAAAATATTACTAAGCCTGTAACGTGCAGTTTGACGGAATTTATGCAGTTCACCGGACTACACGACAAGAAAGGTAAGGAAATTTGGGAGGGGGATTGGGTAAAGTTTCAAGAAAAAATCTTGGAAATTAAATGGGGTGGTCATTGGGAATATTCAGGCTTTGGGTTACATGGGATGCGAAAAGAAAAAGAGGTGTGGGAAACAGAATATGTTTGGGATTGTTTAAACCCAAGATATGCCAAAGATTGCGAGGTAATCGGAAACCTATACGAACTACTGGAGGATAAATAAATGTATTGCCCGAACTGTGGTTGCGATATGAATTGCCCCTGCCGGGCTTGCAGAATTATTCACGGCAACGAAGTCGTTTGGAAATGGATTTCAGATAACGGCCCTATCGAGTGTGGCGAGTGCGGATTTACGATGCCCGCAGAAGATTGGGAGCAATTAACAGAGAGACTATTTAATTATTCGGAGGGAAAATGAAACCACACCATGCCCACGGGATTATCTGTTTAGCCGCTCTCCGGTATTGCTTCGGACGGCGCACCTCTATGCCAAGCCTTGTGACGGATTACATTAAAGATCAATGGGGGTCTTTTAAAGATAAAGACAAGGCGTTGTTTAAACGCGATACCGAACAAGCGTTAAAAGACCACTTTGAACTTGATTTATCAATAGGGTCAGAATTTAATTTAACAATGTACCAAAACTTTTTACAGTGGATGAAGGAACAAGAATGAAGAAACCCATAATAAGAGATATAGACATTACCGAATATGACCGGCAGGTCTGTGAGATTCTGGCAAAGGGTTTGGAGCCACAAGAGGCGTTACAAGCGTTACTTGACTTTAATAGATCGGTAAAGATCGTGCCATTTAACAAAGATAAACCAACTGAGGCAGAGAGAAAGGATGTGGTTGAATAGTGCAACTTAAGCGTCATTCCTTTATTGAGAGCCTTTTTAATGTCGCTATTGGTTACGGAATAGCTTTGCTATCCCAAATAATCATCTTCCCCCTGTTCAATATCCACGTCTCATTGAAGCAAAATGTTTACATCGGATTGCTCTTTACCGTTGTGTCAATAGTCCGCTCCTACTGGGTTAGGAGATTATTTAACAGTTTGACGGATAGGGTAGCATGATAAAGCCATACTATGATCAGGAGGGAATAGTCATCTATCACGGAGACTGCCGGGAGATATTGCCACAACTTGAGCCGGTTGACCTTGTGCTGACTGACCCTCCGTATGGGATTGATTATCAGTCCGCCAGGCGGACTGAACACCAAAGGAAAGATAAAATATTTGGTGATAAAGAATTTCCGTTATGGTTGTTTGAAATTTGCACTCCATTAAACGCTCTTTTTGTTTGGTGTAGGTGGGATATTTTGCCAAAGATACCCATGCCAAAATCCTTTATTGTTTGGGATAAGGGAAGACATTCAATGGGGAATTTAGAACATGAATACGGAAGACAATGGGAAGCAATAGCGTTTTATCCAGGTATTAAACATCAATTTATAAAACGACCCGTTGATATTATTAAAGCATCTTGTGTTTCACCAGATAAATTATCACATCCAAATGAAAAACCAGTGGCTGCCATTTTACCATTAATTAAATCACATCGGGGGAATATCCTCGACCCCTTCATGGGTTCAGGAACGACTTTGGTTGCGGCCAAACAGCTTGGCAGAAAAGCGATAGGGATTGAAATTGAAGAAAAGTATTGCGAGATTGCGGTGAAGCGGCTTGCTCAAAAAGTTTTACCATTTTAAATAAAAAGCCCCAGTCTTAACCTTTTAAGAAAGGATAACTATGAAACATTGCTTTATCGGTGCAGATTTACATTGTGGTCACTTAATAGGCTTGACAAGTCCTAAATATAATTTTATTCCTCCAGAGGAAGCTGGACATCAAGAAATTAAACAGTATCAACAAAGGGATATACTTTGGAATTGGTTTTATGATGAAATAAATAAATGTAAAAAATTTGATTGGGCGTTATGGAATGGTGATTTAATTGAGGGAAAGGGAACAAGATCGGAAGGTGTAGAACTATTAACTTCTGATAGGCATAAGCAAGTTAAAATGGCTATTGAAATTATTAAAACAGTTAATGCCAAGCGTAATGACTTTATTTATGGTACTCCCTACCATGTTGGAATGGGTGAGGATTTCGAGGCTCTTATTGCTAAAGAATTTGATGCACCCATACAGGCAGAAGGTCATTTTGATTTTGGTGGGTTAATGGTTGCCGCCAAGCATTACATTGGTAATAGCTCAAGCCCTGTAAGCGGAGCCACGGCTATCAAATCCGCATTGGTTAAGCAATCCCTTTGGGCTGGATTGGGACAACAACCAGATGCGAACCTTATTATTCGCTCTCATATCCATAGATGTATAAGCGTATCTGAACCGCAAAGCAACAAAGCCGGATGGGTCACTCCTGCATTGCAGGGATTAGGCTCTAGGTATGGCGCAAGACAATGTGACGGTGTTCCGGTAACATTTGGATTCCTAGAATTAACGGTTGAATCAAAGGATAGATGGGGAGTTACTGCTCATATTGCACCCTTGAGTATGCAGAAGGCTACGGTCATTAAGATATAATTCTCTTTGTTCCTTCCTTATTGCCAGAAGTCTACGAGCCTCGTCAAGTGAGGCTGTTCTGGCTGATTCAAAAAATCTCCTGCCAAATAGATTGTATCTTAGATAATAAAGATTGCATTTACGATAAACCCCTGGTTCAATAAAAATAAATGGTGCAGATTTTGGGGAGGGTTTTTCTTCTAAAAAATATTCTTCGGATAGATTAAGTTTGTCTGATAGTGTGTTGTCTATATGGTAAAATTCGTAGTACATAATTTTAATTTTATAAAGGCGGTAGCGAGTAACCTAGGATTCACCCGATACATGGATATGCGTCAAGTGTACCCACTACCGCCTCCAAAAACCCCTCGGATTTCGCTTGTGTCAGAGGCGCGAGGGGTATATATGGGATACGGAGTCCAGGTCGCTCATTTTATAATTAAGTTCCACTGTTGCAGTGTGTCAAAAATGCCCTCGAAGCTCCGTAAAATCATTCCTCGGTAATTTCCGCTAACTTCTCTTGCCTTGTTTTCTCATTTAACCATTTGCGCGGATTTCCACACATCCAACAAGAACAAATTGCCCTAACCTTCCTGAACCTACCAAGGGGCATATATGAATTATTATATTTTTTCGCTAATCTTTTCGCTATTCTATTTGCCGTTTGTAGCCTGACGCCTATCATTCCTCGGTAATCCTCTCAATCAGGTTGCCCTTATCGTCAAACTTCTCGGTGATCTTCTTCGGTTGTATAGGGTAATCTGTCATGATTTTATTAGGCATTATATACCCGCCACGCCACCAATTATCTTCATTATTGGAGCAATTATCACAGGCATTAGGGTAGAAGGTAGGCAATGTGCAATGGCATACTCTCATTTTTCTCTTTCTCCTGTTCTTGCGCCCATATTAGAGCGTTATACTTATTACACTCACCACTTTTACAAATCGCTGTTCCTATCAGCACACATATACAAGCTGTATCTTGTGCCATAGTTCTCCATGCTGGTGGCAGGGAATCGAACCCTGCACCCTTGAGAGTCAGGGACTTCAGAAACTCTACTCTCGACTGCCCAAAGGCGATTCTGTCAAAGCGTCTACCCTTTCCGCCACACCAGCAATCTCATTACGCTACATATTGTAGCAAAGTAGTCTCGATACTACCATAAATTGTGGTTTTTTGCAAGGACTAATTACCAGTAAGTATGATTTTTATGGACTTACCGGAGGTATCTTTTGTCATAAAGATTGCAAATTTTGCAAGGTTTATTCCATTTTGTTTAAGTAGGTGTAAAATTTGCACCACCTCGCAATTTATTACGGTTAGCCCATACGCTATTTTGTAGCCTTGTGATAATCTCGTGCTTGGCTTCCTCAATATAATCCTGATTTGACACATAACGATTATTGGCAAGGTCTTCAAGTTGAGATGTCATAACTTCACACACTTCATGGTGTGCTGTTAATTCGATAAGGTCACTCGTAATATCATCAGCCGCCCATGTTTTAGTCATGGTTATAAGTGCCGATTTACTTTTATGATCCACTGAGGTATATGCAAGGGTTTCCTCATGTTTATCGTTATGCCGGAAATAGAAATGCCAGTCCTTTAATCCGTAGAAGTCAATCCAGAACTGGCACTCGTGAACGAATATCTCAAAATCGGCTTTAGAAGTTTTCATTTTTTTTATTAAGTTCCTCTTCTGCCATATCCATGATCTTAAAAAAAATGGACGCCAATAAAAGGAAAATCACTATTACTGCAACGGCTTTTAAAAGCAGGATAAGAAAGAACATACTCACCTCATGGAGCGGTGTGAATAATTTCCTCCGGGTCTGGTTTACCAGTTGGTATACAGGAAAATCTTCCCCAATCTTCTACTCCTTTATGCCAATATTCAGCCCGGAACTCACTCATTCCGTCTTCTTCGCAAATCGCTTCAAGTATTAAGTCAGCTAATTCCTTGCAGGAGAATGGCAACAACCCTAAACGTATGGCGCGGTAAATTGCATCATGTATCAATGAGCCGCGCATGGCATTAGGAGTATCCCAAGTGGG
>Ga0172381_10002612_pt1 | contig 19706 bp, 14 predicted proteins | sample Leawel6488metaG_FD_119754 | JGI IMG/M metagenome (GOLD analysis project Ga0172381, IMG submission 119754) | Leachate microbial communities from a municipal landfill in Southern Ontario, Canada - Leachate well 64-88 metaG | ecosystem: Engineered > Solid waste > Landfill > Unclassified | place...
TGGTATCGTGAAAACGATTAAGAGGCTTTCTCGTGAGGCTCATGTGGGGCACGCAGGTACCCTTGATCCTTTGGCGACGGGACTTTTGATTTTGGCTTTGGGGGAAGCGACAAAGTTGTTGGAATATTTTATTGGTTCTGATAAGGAATATGAAGTTTCGGCTTGTTTTGGGAAAGAATCTGATACGTATGACGCTGAAGGGAAGATTATATCCGTTGACGAGAAGATGTTTTGTGATTCGGAAGAAATTACATCAGTGATTAAGAAAAAATTTATGGGGGAAATAGACCAGATGCCTCCTAAATATTCAGCTTTGAAAGTAAAAGGGAAGAGGGCGTGTGATATTTTGAGAAAAGGGGGAGATGTTGAACTTAAGGCTAGAAAAATATTGGTATCTCGTTTTGACTTGAAGGAATTTGATTGGCCAAATGTTTCTTTTAGAGTGAAATGCGGAAGCGGTACTTATATTCGTTCTTTAATTCATGACTTAGGAAAAGAATTGAAATGTGGAGCTTATGTAACGGTGTTACGTAGGACTAAGGTGGGGGATTTTTCTGTGGATTGGGCTAAAGACGTGAGTTATTTCGAGGAAAAAATTGAGCGAATTGAAAAAAGTTTGCTTTCTTTGGAATTGATAGGTGAAAAATTTAAGAAGATTGAGTTGGCAGAAGATGATTATGATGGATTAAAAAATGGGGGAATAGTGGTGAATAAAAAATTTGAACAGACAGGGTTTCTCGAAGCGCCGGTGATGGCATACTGTAACGATCTTTTGGCTGGAGTCGTTGAGCTTTCAAAAGATCAAAAAGGAATTAAATTTAGAAAAATGATTGTGAGATAGGGGGCTTCCATATTAAAATGCGACAAAGTAAAAAATCTATTTCGATATGAATTTTATTCAAATTATTACTCAGTATGGTGGTCAGGCGCTCTTTGCTTTTTGTCTTAGTTTTTTGCTGGTGATAATGGCTTTGTTTGTTTATCCAAAATTAAAATTAATGGATCGACCATGGAAATATGGGATCAATCGAAAGCCGATTCCATACTATGGTGGATTGATGATGTTTTTGGCTTTTGTGATTTCGGTTTTATATTTTGTAGATGTTAATGCTCAGGTTTTGGGGCTTATTTTGGGAAGTGGAATTATTGTAGTGGTGGGTTTTTTGGATGATTATTTCAATCTTAGTCCTTTAGTTAGGCTTTTTGCTCAATTTGCGGCTGCGTTGCTTTTGGTGCATTTTGGAATAGTAATTTTTTCAATAAATATTCCTCTTTTTGGAGTGATCAGTTTTAGTTCTCCGCTAGTCCATGGGTTTGCGGTGGTTAGTGCAGCATTTACGATTGTTTGGGTGATGACAATTGTGAATGTGATGAATTTTTTGGATGGAGTAAGTGGGCTCAATAGTGGGGTGACTTTTATTGCGGGATTAACATTGTTTTTATTGAGTATTAATCCGGGATTGCATGCCGATCCTGCGGCTCAAGGTAATGTTGCGACAATTGCTTTGATAATTTCGATGATTTCTTTGTCCTTTTTGTTATTTGATTTTCCTCCAGCGAAAATTTTGATGGGAGATACGGGGAGTACATTTTTGGGGTATGTCTTGGCGACGCTTGCTATTTTTTCGGGAGGAAAAGTGGCTACGGCTTTCTTAGTTTTGGGAATTCCAATTTTAGATATGGTTTGGGTGGTTTTAAGAAGGGTTTTCTCGGGCCAAAAATTTTGGAAAGGGGATTTGAAACATTTACATCATCGAATGCTGGATTTTGGAATTAAGCCGTGGTTAGTGGTAACGATTTATTTAGTCGTTTCAGCTATTTTTGGGTTTAGTGCGGTAATTTTGGTTTCTAGTCAGCAAAAAATGTTTATGGTGATTGGACTTGTTGTTTTGATGCTTCTTTTAGCTACGGCATTGGTTTTTCTTCCTGCTAAGAAAAATCAGTAGGATCCTCTTTTCCCTCAATAGGGATTTCCTCTCTGCTCTACGAAAAATGTCCTCATTTTACTTGCGGGCATTTTTTCTTGAGCAGAGTCCTTCGTTACGGCAAACAGGTGAGTTTGCCTTCACTTTGGATCGAAAATCTCACAATTTCTATTTGTTTTTGGCTTTGGAATCATGTATAAAGTAGTCTGCTTTGAGATTGGGCAAATAAAGATTTTTTTATGGCGGATATTATCGAAGATATTAAATCCCGGCTTGATATCGTTAGTTATATTTCTTCTTATGTTCAGTTAAAGAAAACTGGAAGGAATTTTAAGGGTTGTTGTCCTTTTCATAGCGAAAAAACTCCTAGCTTTATCGTGAGTCCGGAAAAACAGATTTTCCATTGTTTCGGATGTGGCAAAGGAGGTGATCTTTTTGCTTTTGTGAGAGAAACTGAGGGAGTTGAGTTCACAGAGGCTTTACAGATTTTGGCTGATAAAGCGGGCCTTAAGGTAGAGAAATTATCTAAATTTGAAAAACAAGAAAGAAGTGAAAAAGATGATTATTATCATGCTCATGAGTTGGCTTGTGACTTTTTCGAAAAACAGCTTTTTGATACTAAGGATGGTGAAAAAGTTTTGAAATATTTAAAGAATAGAGGGCTTACTGATGAAACCATTAAAGAGTTTCGCATAGGGTTTGCGCCTGATGAATATGAACTTTTGTATCCTCATTTGCTTAAGAAAGGCATAAAAAAAGAGATTATTGTTAAATCTGGGTTTGCTTCTTCCAAAGGAATAGGTGATGACAAGATTTTTGATAAATATCGTGCTCGTTTGATGATCCCAATTTTTGATTATATGGGCAAAATTTGTGGGTTTGGAGGACGGACTTTGAAGGATGAGCAGATGCCAAAATATTTAAATTCACCTGATAATATTATTTATAATAAGAGTAAGCTTTTATTTGGGCTCTCACGATCTAAAAAATATATTAAGGAAAATGATAGTGTGATTTTGGTGGAGGGCTATTTTGATATGATTTTGCCATATCAGGCTGGGGTAAGAAATATTGTAGCGACCAGTGGGACTGCTTTGACACAGGATCAGATTAGAATTGTGAAAAGATTGACCAGTAATGTTGTAACATGTTTCGACACCGATTCTGCCGGATTTGAAGCCACAAAAAGATCTTATTTTTTGCTTCAAAATGAAGAGATGCATGTAAAAACTGTGTGGCAGTTAGATAAGAAAGATCCTGCTGATTATGTGGTTGATCATGGTGAAAAATTTATGGATGTGATTAAAGGAGCAAAGGACTTTGTGAGTTTTTATATTGAAAAATTGGTAAACTTAAACGATGTTTCGAGACTTGATGGTCGTAGAAATATTTTAAAAGAAATGGTGCCGATATTTAAAAACATGGCTTCGACTTCAAAAGATTTTTATATTAGACAATTTGCGGAGATGACAAATATTAGCGAAGTTTCTTTATATGATGACATTGAAAAGTTTAAATTGCCGATGAATCATCCGGCTAGAGAGTTTGAAGCTGTTGCTGAAAATTCAACAAAAGTGTCTATCGAGGAATTAGTTTTAGCTGTGCTTTTGAGATTTCCAGCAGTGTTTCATAAATCCTTGGAATTGGTTACTGAAAAAGACTTTAAGGAGAGCGAGAAAAACATTTACAATGAGCTGGTCGACCAGTATAATTCGGCACGAACTCATTTTAGAGAATGGAATTTCGATCAAGGATTATTGGCTAAGGAAAGGGAAAAGATTAACGTGACTCTGCTTTATGCAGAAGATAAGTATGGTGAGTTTTCAGAAGAAGCGGTTTCGGTTGAGTTAGGAAAACTGGTTGACAAACTTAGGAAAGATTGCAAAAACAAGAGACTGAAGAATATTGAGTTTGAGATAAAGGAGGCTGAAAATGCTGGAGAAAAGAACCGATTATTAGCATTATTGATGGAGCAACAGGAGTTGCTTTCAAAGTAATTTTTTTATCAAAGTACTATGGCAAGAACTGCAAAGTTTATAGCTCAACCTTCTGACGACCAGTTGTCAAAATTTTCGAAAGAGGTTCAAGACCTCGTAAAGAAAGGAAAAGCTCAGGGTTTCGTTACTCAGGAGGAATTGCTTAAGGCGATGCCAAATGCTGAGGATGATTTGATCCTGTTGGACGAAATCTATAGTTTGTTTATGGATTTGGGAATTGAGGTAATTGATACTCGCGAGTTTCTTCTTTCTGATGAAGAGTGGAAAAAGACAGACGAATTGGTAACTGAGGGGGAGGTTGAAGAGGATGTTCCGGTTGATCGTCATGCAAAGAAGGAGAAGAAAGTTAGAGAGGCGGCGGAATTTAAAGAGATTGCGAATGATTCAATTAGGCTTTATCTTTGCGAAATTGGAAGGGTAAAACTTCTTACAGCAAAGGAGGAGGTTGATTTGGCTAGACGTATAGCTAAGGGGGATCAGTCTGCAAAAGGAAAATTGGCAGAAGCAAATTTGAGATTGGTTGTAAGTATTGCAAAAAAATATATTGGAAGAGGGCTTTCTTTCTTGGATTTGATCCAGGAGGGAAATATTGGATTGTTTAGAGCAGTTGAAAAATTTGATCCAAACAGAGGATTTAAGTTTTCTACATATGCTACTTGGTGGATTCGTCAGGCAATTACACGTGCTATTGCTGATCAAGCTAGAACAATTCGTATTCCGGTGCACATGGTTGAAACTATCAATAAATTGACTCATGCACAAAGACGTCTTGTTCAGGAGCTTGGTCGTGAGCCTCTTGTTGAAGAGTTGGCTGCGGAAATGGATATGGATATTAAAAAAGTTCGTCATATTTTGAAAATTTCTCAGGATATTGTTTCTTTGGAAGCTCCTGTGGGAACAGAGGAAGATAGCAAACTTGGAGATTTTATTGAAGATGACGAAGCTCTTTCTCCTGCAGAGTCTACAAATCGTCAATTACTCAAGGAAAATATTCATGAAATGTTACAATATCTTTCTCCTCGTGAAAGAAAAATCATTGAAATGAGATTTGGGCTTAAGGATGGAGTTGGGCATACTCTCGAAGAAGTTGGTCAAGAATTCCATGTCACTCGTGAACGTATTCGTCAAATTGAGGCTAAAGTTTTACAAAAGTTGAAAGAACATCCAACAAGTGTGAAGATTCGTCCTCACTAAAATTAACATATTAATTAACTAAATTTAGATATGACAAAAAAAGATGATAAAAAAAAGAAGAAGACTGTTACGACTGATATTATAGTAGAGCAGCTAGAGCATGAACATGAAGAAATTGTGACAGAAGAGGGGAAGAAGGTGACTTTGGTTACAAAGGAGGGTCTTGATAAGTTGGTGACTGAATTGGGGCATTTGAAAGATGTTAGAAGAAGAGAGGTGGCTGCCAGAATTAAGGAGGCTATTTCTTATGGAGATCTTTCCGAGAACTCAGAGTATGAGGAAGCAAAGAATGAGCAGGCTTTCGTGGAAGGAAGAATTATGGAATTAGAAGATAAGGTTAAGACTGCGAAAATTATTACAGAGAAAACGAAAATTACTAAGACTGTTCAAATTGGGAGCACTATTTCTTTGAAGAATATTACTAAAAAGAAGGATGAACTTGAGGTTTATACGATTGTGGGAAGTGAGGAAGCGGATCCATTTAATGGTAAGATTTCAAATGAATCACCGGTTGGTAGAGTTCTTTTGGATATGGAAAAAGGGGATAGAGTAAAAGCAATTGTTCCAGCAGGAACAGTAGAATATGAAATTGTGAAGGTGGATTAAGAGTTGAGTTTAAAGAATGACCAAAGAAAAAGCACTCTTTAGAAGGAGTGCTTTTTTTATTGTTTAAGATTGAAAGTTCTTGTTACTTTTTGTTTGGAAGGTAGGAACTATTGGCTTTTTTTGTTGGATGTGCCATTTCAAAATTAATTTTCTCTTTTGGATAAATTACTTTGTACGCTTTGATGTATCTATATGCGAAAAACAGGAATAAGGCAATAATTGCATATAACCATATTCTCATTGAAAAATAAGGGATGTTTTCATAACGAACCAATAGATAAACTAATGAAAGGATTGCAATTAAGATTAATCTCTTTGATAAATTTTTAAATAGTCTTTTAAATGCGAAATCAGTTTTCTTTTTATTGCGATATATGACAGAAGTAGCTATCGCAATTACTAATAATAGAACGATAAAAATTGCTATAGGAATATAGTAGTTAAATTTTGTTCCTGGAATTGCTTGGAAGAAATAATAAAAGAAATTTTTTAATGCAGACATTGTAGTTACTTGTTAGGGGTATTGTGTGAAACTTTTTTTGTGTGCTTATTATAGCGAATATATAAAAATGTTCCAGCTAAGATTGCTAAAATTAGTGAAAATATTTGTGGCACTCTGATATCAAAGATTGTCCAAACATCATCTCCGCGGAAAAATTCCTCTAAAAACTTTAAAATTCCATAAAGAGCGATTCCTCCTAATCCGATGATGCTGGGAAAAGAAAGGTTTTTTAGCCTTTTGAGGTGAGGAGCTAAGATTAAGCCTGTGGCGAGTAAAGTACAGTAGATAAAGTTGTAAATTTGGGTTGGATGGATGGGAACGGTGTATTTTATGGCAGGACTTTCAAAATTTACTCCCCAAGGGAGGGAAGTTTCTTTGCCATAGTTGATTCCTTCAAAAAATGCTCCAATTGAGCTAATCCCAATTCCTAGAATGAGAGCGGGAATAAAAGCGTCTAGCCATTTCCAAAAGTCTTGATCTTGTTTTTTACAGAGAAAATATAGGCATAAAAGAAAGGCAATGATTCCTCCTCCAAGGTTTAAACCTTTATCCCAGATATAAAAAATGGATAAAAAGGTATCTTTTGTTATTTGATAAAAATAGATGTCGTAATTTTCTATTAAACCGGAAATTCTGGCGCCTAAGATAGTCCAAAGAGTTAGAATTCCAGAATGGTCGCTTAAAAATTGTAATTTAAGACCATCTCTTGCTGCTATTTTAACTAAAACAATACTGGAAACCATTACTGCTATTAAGAAAAATACCCAGAAGGTATTTATAACGAAATAGTTTGTTTGAAATAAAACTGGATTCATTTTTAGAAATTAAGTAATGCAATAGTGCTGGCGATGAAGAATACAGGAATTAGAATTAGATTCGCAATAAGGCTTTTTTTGAAGAAGTTAACTTTGAGAGAAGTTACTGAATGTAGCAAAAATATTATAACCAGAATGTATTTGAAGGTGTGACTTTCATAAACAGTAATGCTTTTCGGTATAGAAGGTAGGCCAAAGTCCTTTGTTGTTAAGTAAATTGCGATGAAGTAGTAAATGATATAAAAGGCTAATAGCCAGCCTGTTAAGGCGTTGAGCTCTTTTACGAATGAGGAAAGAAATGATTCTCCTCCTATGATTAATGATTCTTTTCTTTTTTTATCTCTAATTTCTTTTTTGATTCGGGTTATTTCTACTTTGGCTTTTTTGCGAGTAGCCCAAACTGTTTTCATTGATGCTTTGATTTTCTCTTTGTATTCCGGACTGGATTCTTTGAAATATAATTTTATAAAGTTAAAAATCTGGCTGTTATATCCGCTAATTTGTTCTTGTAGTCTTCTTATCTCTGGCGGTATTGCGAAGAATTCTTTAATGTTTTCGAGTCTTCTGTAGATGAATTTTATAAAGAAATTTTGGCTGTTTTTGTTTTTTTCTTCCCATTGATCTATTCTTTTAGTGATGTCATCTCCAAGTGAAGGGGGTGCTACAGTTCTTTTTAAGCTATCTAATAAATCTCTGGTTTTCATTTCCAGTTCCAACTGTTTGTCGTTTAATCCTTTCTCTTTTAGACTTTTTTCTTGTGATCGTAAGAAAATTAAAAGTTCCTCTGTAGAGGCTAGGATATATTCTAAATTACTGCTGTGTTTTATTCTTAAAATTTTGTTAATTTTTTTGTTAATTTCTGCTTTTTGAGCTTTGTCGAAATCTTGATCAAATTCTTGAAGGATAGTATTAACGCTTTCGAGAACATGTTCGATTTTTTCTTTAGTAAACTGTTCTTGTTTTTCTTCTTCAATGGTTTTTATTCTTTGTTCTTTCGCGGCAGTTTCTTCTTCTAGGTTCAGGGCTTCTTGGAATTTTTTGATGCCAATGATGCGGGCTTTTGAGATTTCGTTTTCAGTTGATCCATCTTTCCAGATTGCTGTTACCGTAAGGTCATATTCTTTAGTAAGTTTTTTGAAAGTTTCTTCTTCATCGATGGCCGGAATTGTGCCAGTGATCTCTTTGGAATGTTTATCAAGAGCTTCAAATGCGAATTTTTGGATATCTTTTGATTCTGGGGCTATTTGCTGTCCTTGTTGAACAAGGTCCAAAATCGAAAATCCGAGGTTGTTTAATTCGGAACGAGCGGTAGTTTCATCTGGGACTTCAATTGTTCCGCTAAGTTTTTTACCGTCTTTATTTGCTACTGTATATTTGAAAATTGGCATAAATTTGTACTAAAAACAAGATATCCAAATGTCTTGGTTTATTGTACCAGATTGCAAATCTTTTACAAATGAGTGATTGAATATTTGATTGCTGCTTCGACTAATCCCTTGAATAGTGGATGAGGTCTGTTTGGCCTGGATTTGAATTCTGGGTGGAATTGACTGCCAATCATGAATGGATGGTCTTTTAGTTCAGCAATTTCCACGAGGTTTTGTTGTGGATTGATACCTGGGAATAACATGCCGTTTTTTTCTAAAGATGCCTTGAATTTGTTATTGAATTCGTATCTGTGGCGATGACGTTCTGAGATCATTGATTCTCCGTATAATTTATAGGTTTTATTGCCTTTTTTGAGTTTGCAAGGATAGGCGCCAAGTCGGAGTGTCCCTCCTTTAGCACGATATTTTGATTGCCCTGGGAGGAAATGAATGACATAATTTTGTTTGCCGTTTTTGCCGTTTTCATCAAATTCTTCTGATGTTATTTTTGGATTTTTCAAAACGTATCTAGCGAATTCAATGGTCATTACTTGCATTCCGAGACATAGTCCTAAATAAGGGACGGAGTTTTCTCTTGCGTATTTTGCGGCCATAATTTTACCTTCTGTTCCTCTTGATCCAAATCCTCCCGGAACAACAATTCCCTGTACTCCTTTTAGGGTGTCCCAAGTTTCTTTATCGTTTTCTTCTAGTTTTTCAGCGTTTACCCATACCAATTCCATGTCTCTTTTTTGGTGGTAGCAAGCGATTTTGATTGATTCAATGACGCTTAAGTAGGCATCATCTAATCCGGTATATTTACCGACAAGAGCGATTTTTAATTTATCTTTTTCTGCTTTAATTTTTTCAACTAAATCTTCCCATTCTTTTAAGTTTGGTTTTAGATTGCCGAGTTTTAGCTTCTTGGCAATGATGTTTACAATATTATATTTTTGATAATTTAAAGGAACTTCGTAAATGGAACTTACTGTTGGGGCAGGGATTACACATTCTGCTTCAACGTCGCAAAATAATGAAATTTTCTTAGTATGTTCTTTTTTGATTGGTTTATCGGCTCTTGCTAAAATAATATCTGGTTGAATTCCGATGGAGCGAAGTTCTCTTACTGAAGCTTGAGTTGGTTTTGTTTTTAGCTCTTTAGATCCTCCTAGGTAAGGAAGGAGCGTTAGATGAACGAATAGAGTGTTATCTTGCCCAAGTTTTGTTCTTAACTGTCTAATTGCTTCTAGGAAGGGGAGTCCTTCGATATCTCCGACGGTGCCGCCTATTTCAACTAACATTACTTCACATTTGCTTTTCTCGGCAGCTTCGGTGATGCGATTTTGAATTGCGTCTGTGATATGGGGAATAATTTGAATTGTTCTTCCGAGGAAAAGGCCTTTGCGTTCTTTTTCAATAACTTCATCATAAATTTTACCGGTAGAGGCTGAAGAAAGTTTACTTAAATTTGTATCAATAAATCTTTCATAATGACCAAGGTCTAGATCAGTTTCTCCGCCATCATCTGTGACAAAAACTTCTCCATGTTGAAATGGGCTCATGGTTCCCGGATCGATATTGATATAAGGGTCCAGTTTTTGAGTGAAGACTTTGAGACCGGAGGCTTTTAAGAGAGCTCCTATTGAGGAACTTGCGATTCCTTTCCCTAGGGAGCTGCACACACCACCAGTAACAAAGATGTATTTACACACTTATAATTTTTAGAATTAAAAAATGTTTTGCCCTTTGCAGTGTAATTTAATCGAAGAAGGAGAAAAGTGCAACTGGAAAATTTTACGATTTTATAATCTATAAAAAAAAGACACTCTTTTTGAGGAGAGTGTCTTTAAAAATATTTCTTTTAAATTTATTTTTTGCAGCATTCACTATCACCATCTTTGCAACATTTGCAAAAGAGGGCGTGGAAAGCAAAAGCTATTGCAGCTAATCCAACTAGCAAATAAACGATATTTTCTGCTGTTGGGAATTGTCCAAGAAGTAAATTTACTAAGTTTAGATTTTTGTCTAAAAATCCACCTAAGCCAACTAATCCCCAGTTTAAGCCGCCTACAATTAATAGTAAGCCCATAATCATGCAAGGGATTTTGCATTTAGAAGAACCACAACACATATGTTTTGAGGTTATGAAATAAAACTAATCGAATTGTAATGCGTTTGTGGTAATTAGGCAAACTTTGGAGATTGTCGTATTTCTATAAATATCCAATCTGTTTTTTTGCTTCTTCCAAAGTTTTTGTGGCAACTTTTTTCGCTTTTTTTGCGCCTTCTTCAAGAACTCCGTAGACATAATCTTTTTTAGGATAGATTTCTTGGTACTTGGTACGAGCTTCGGAGAAGTGTTCTAAAATTTTATTCAGCAATTGCTTTTTGCTGTCTCCGTAGCCGAATCCACCCTTTTTATATTTATCGCAAATGTCTTTAATTTCAGCTTTGTTCGCAAGGAGTTTGTAAAGTTTTACGACATTGCAAGTTTCAGGATCTTTTGATTCTTCGAGGCATTTGGAATCGGTAACAATATTCATTACTTGTTTTTTGAGAATTGGTTCGTCTGCAAAAATTTCAATTGTATTGCCATATGATTTGCTCATTTTTTGACCGTCTATTCCGGGGACTACGGCAACGTTTTCTTTGATAAGTGGTTCGGGAATTTTGAAAGTATCTCCAAAAATATTATTAAAATTTTGGGCAATATCGCGGGACATTTCGATGTGTTGTTTTTGGTCTTGGCCAACTGGAACTAAGTCTGGTTGATAAAGTAAAATGTCAGCAGCTTGTAATACAGGATAATTAAATAAGCCTACTGAAATTTCTTTTTTACCTTTTTCTACGGCATCTTTCCAGGCATGAGCTCTTTCTAGATATGGCATTTTTACAATACAATCAAAAATCCAGCAAAGCTCAGCGTGTTCAGAAACGTCAGATTGTTTAAAGAAGACTGTTTTATTTGGATCGAGACCTAGGGCTAAATAACTTACTGCTAAATCATAAGTTTGAGAGCGCATTTTGTCGGCATCTTTTACTGTGGTCAAAGCGTGCAGATCTGCGATAAATAAAAAAGCTTCAAAATCTGTTTGCATTTCAATGTGTTGACGCATTGCGCCTAGGTAATTTCCTAAGTGTGGACGACCGCTTGGCTGTACGCCAGAAAGTATTCTTTTCATTTTAGGTGATGGATATAGGATCGATGTCTATTTTGATCTCGGGATCTATTATATATTCTTTTGGAAGTTTTTCTAATGTTTTGTGAGGAAGAGAGGTGTTTGATCTGTCTTTGAGGAGGATGATGTATTGATATTTACCTCGAAGACGAGTGATGTAGGCAGGGTAAGAGGTGATTTCGAGGTCGTCGTTTTGGTCTATTTCTTGAGCTAATTTCAAAATCACGCTTTCTAACTTGTGAGTTTTCTCTTTGCATTTTTGGAGAGAAGTATTTTGAATTTTTATTTTTGCTAATTGACTGAAAGGTGGTTGATTTAATAATTTTCTTTGGGTAATTTCGTATTTGAAGAAATTTTCGTAGTCGTATTTTTGAACATAAGCGAGAGTGAAGTTGTCAGGATTGTATGTTTGAATAATCACTTTACCTTTTTGACTGGCTCGTCCGGATCGTCCTGCTACTTGAGTCATTAGTTGAAAATTTCTTTCGTTGGTTCGGAAGTCTGGAATGTTTAAGCCGATGTCTGCAAGGACTACGCCTACTAAATTTACTTTTGGGAGATCAAGTCCTTTTGCGATCATTTGTGTTCCGACTAAAATATCAGCTTTGTGTTCGCGGAAGTCTTCATATATTTTTTTGAACCCGTGTTTGGTGGCGGTGGTATCTTTGTCTGCGCGAAGGACTCTTGCTTGTGGAAACATTTTTAATAAATCAGCTTCAATTCTTTGAGTTCCTATTCCTAAAAACCTGATGTTTATGCCTTTGCATGCTGGACAAATAGTCGGGGGAGTAGAAATTTTGCCGCAATGATGACAGATCAAAGCAGGGGATCCAAAGGTCTTTAAATGGTAAGTCATGGGGATCTCGCAATTGTCGCATTGGACTTTGTAGCCACAATCTCGGCAAACGATGGAAGAGGCGGAGCCGCGTCTATTTAGGAATAAAATGGTTTGTTCTTTTTTATTTAGCGTATAAGCGATTTCTTCTTGAAGTCTGTCGCTGAAGATGGAGAAATTTTTCTTGTGAAACTCGGAGCGCATATCGACGATTTCTATTTCTGGAAGGATTGAATCTCCGATACGTTCATTGAGGTGAAAAGTTGATTTTTGGAATTTTTCAGTGGCTTCAATGCTTGGAGTGGCGCTGCCATAAACGGCTTTTACTTCTGGGTTTAATTCTTGAATTTTTTCGATAATTTTGTGAGTTTCGTAGCGAGGAGAGTTATCTTGTTTGTAAGAAAGTTCGTGTTCCTCGTCCATTATGATAATTCCAAGATTATTAAATGGAGCGAAGATTGAAGATCTTGATCCGATAATTAATTTGATTTCATTGTCGTGAATTTTTTGCCAAAATTGGCATTTTTCTCCCTCTGCAAGTTTGCTGTGAATAACAGCTGCTCTTATTCCGAGTGATTTTTCGAAATATTCGATGGTTTGCGGAGTCAAAGAAATTTCGGGAACCAGGATTAAAGCTTGCTTGTTTTGTTCGATGTAATGACTTGCTAGTCTGGAATAGATTTCAGTTTTTCCAGAGCCAGTGATTCCGTGAATTAAAAAGTTGTTCAGGGGTTGGGCTTTGCTTGTTATTCCTGAGACAATCTCTTGTTGTTTATTGGTAAGCTCCTTGATTTTTGATCTAATAATTTGTTCATCTTTTTTCGCTCTAACTTTGGGTGGTTTTCCAAGAAATACTTTCTTTGGAATGAATAATTTAAGAGTTTTATAAAGTGGACAAAAGTAATATTGGGAAATCCATTTGATTAGTTTGATCTGATTTTCTGAGAGAAGGGGATTTTCGTAAATGATTCCTTGAATTTCAATAGTTTTAAATTCGGGAACTTTGTCGTGAATTTTCCAAACTAATCCAGTGGTGATTTTATTTCTCAAAGGGATGGTGATGAGTTGGCCAATTTTTATCTCAAAATTGTCAGGGAGTTTGTAGGTTAAAGTTTCCTGATTAACTCCAAATTTTTGTTGTAAGATTACTTCTACGAATCGGGGCATAAAAAATGATCAATGTTTTGGCATTGGCCAATATAGCACAAACCGTGGTGTATAAAATTTTATTTTGTGTAAAATGGGGGTTGTTTATAGTTCTAAAAGAAACTTTATGAACACTGTGAAAGATGAGTTATCCAAGATGCAGCAATTTGCGCAAATAGGGAAGCAGTTTAATAATTCTGATTTGGAGCATTTGGATGCGTCTATGGGGGCTTATAATTATATCCGTATGGCGAATTTTATCGCCAAACATATGCGTAAAAATATCGGGGTTGCTGATTTAAAGAATGTTCCTTTTCTGGATTGGGGGGCTGGATATGGGCAAGTTACTTGGTTGCTTCGTAATCGGGGAATAAATGCTCAGGGTTATAATGTGGAGGAAAGAGGTCATGTAGAAGCTATTTCGGAGTTAGCCTCTCTTCCGATGACATGTCATGGGGATCAGGTAAAAATTCCTTTTGCAGATGAATCCTTTGGGGCGGTTTCTTCATGTGGGGTTTTGGAACATGTGCAATCAGATGCAGATTCGTTAAAAGAAATTTATCGTATTTTGAAACCTGGGGGGTATTTTTATATTTTTATGTTACCTCAAAAAACTGCTTGGGTTGAAAAGTTAGCCGAGAAAAGGGGAATTAGTGTTCATCCTGTAAAATATACGGTTAAGCAAACTAGAGATCTTTTGACCAAAAGTGGATTTGAAGTTGAAAAACTGTGGAGATTTAATCTTTTGCCAAAAAATCTGACAGGAATGCCGAAGTCAATGAAGCATATTTATGGCCATTTTTACAGGCTTGTTTACCCGTTCGATAATCTTCTTTCTAAAATTCCTTTTTTGAATTTGTTAAGTGGAGTGATTGAGGGAGTGGCTAGAAAAGTGTAGTCGAGAGGAGGAAAAATTTTCTGTTTAAATTTGTTCGCCTGCTTTGCGAGCTTTCTTTTCTTCGAAGGTGTAGTAAACGATTGGTAAGGCGACAAGTGTAAGAAGTGTTGAGAAAGCCAATCCAAAAAGGAGAGAGAATCCAAGACCTGCCCAAAATTCATTCGTCAAGGCTAGTGGTAGAATACCGATGATGGCGGTGATGGTGGTCATGAAAATTGGATTGAATCTGGAATAGGTCGCCTCAGCGATTGCTTCTGATAACCTAATTCCATTTCGACGATTTTCATTAATACGATCTATCAAAACGATGGCATGATTTACGACTACTCCTGTTAGGGCGATAATTCCAAGTAGTGATGGGAATGACATGTTTAATCCGATGAGCCATAGTCCTGGGAATACGCCAATTAAGCCCATGGGAAGGGTAAGAAGAAGCATAAATGCTTGTCTGAATGAGTTGAATTCAAGAACGAGGAAGAAGGCAATTAAAATGATGCCGATACTTAATGATTTATATAAGTCATTGAAGGACTCTTGGATATCCGCGAAATCTCCACCAAAACTGATTTCATAATCAGTAGGAACTTTAAGTGTTTTAATTTTTTCTTGTAGTTGTTTGGTGATTTCTACTGAATTGGCTGTTGTTTCAACTTTGCTTGATACTTTAATTACGCGTTTTTGATTTTCTCTTTCTATGGTGTCGGCACTTTCTCCAAATGTATATGTGCCTAATTGTGATAAGCTAACCATATATCCTTTTGGTGATGGGATTTGGAGATTTTCGATGTCGTGAAAGGATAAATTAGTGCGGCTGTTTTTCTTTGGGAGGTCATATTGAACAATAATATCGATATCTTCACTGTCGATTTTTATTGTAGTTGAGTCGATTCCCTGAAGGATATTTCTGATTAATGCGGCGACTTGGATCGAAGATAGTCCATGGTAGGCGAGGGCATCTCTATCCAATGTGTATTTGAATTCGTTTAAGCCTGATTCTAGAGAGGTTTCGATGTCTTTTGTTCCCGGAATTTGTTTAATAAGGTCTTTAACTTGATTGGCAATTCCTTTAAGTTTTACCAAATCTTTACCGGTGATTTTTACGTTAACTGGAGCGTCGCTTGGTGGACCTTCTTTAACTTCTTGGATGGTTATTTTGGCATCTTTAATATTTTTTAATTCTTTTTCTAAATTTGCCGCAAGGTCATAACTGGTTATTTCACGGTCTTTTTTGTCTACGAGATTTACTGTGATATTAGCTAAGTTTGAGCTTTCGCCTCCTCCGGAGATTCCTAAAACTGAACTATTCCCGGCAAGTGCTACGGATTGACTTGATCCAGTTATAACTAAAAAGTTTTTTACTTCGGGAATTTTGTAAATATAAGTTTCGATTTCGTCTACGATTTTGGCCGTATCTTCGATAACAGTTCCCATAGGAGCTTCAATATCTATGACAAAATAATTTTGATTTGTGTTAGGGAATAATTCGCTTTTTACGATTCCTGTGATTGGTAAGGACATACTTCCGATAAAGAGTATTAATACTGTTAAAAAGGTAATTACTCTTACTGATTTTTTTCCAATTACTGCTGAAATAAATCGATGGAAGAGGGCGCCGATTTTATCTAGAAGTTTTTCTAAAGGGACAGTGGTGTTTTTTACTTTGTCACCGCTGATAAATTTTGCAGCGAGTGAAGGGGTGATTGTTAAGCCAAGAAATAAGGCTACGAAAAGTGTTACGGAGATTACGATGGGGAGTGTTTTTAAAAATTCCCCGATAATTCCTTTTACTAAGAGCATTGGGAAAAATGCTGAGGCTGTGGTTAAGGTGCCGGCGATTAATGGCCATCTGTATGTTTGGATGGCAAGTAAGGCGGCATCTGTCGAATTGTGACCTTTTTTCATGTTGTCATGCATGCCTTGCATGATAACGATGGAAACATCTACGGCGATACCTAAGGCAATTACTAATGAAAAAAGTGACAAACTGTTAATGCTTAATCCGTAGAAGCTCATGAAAATAAACGTTCCAAGAAAGGTTAAAGGGACGCTTAATCCTGTGATTAGGCCTTGTTTAAATCCTAAGGCAAGAAAGAGGATTATGATGATCAGAATGGTGGTTTCAATTCCGCTTTTGGTTAAAACGCCAAGGTCGGTTCTGATAAATTCTGAATTATCATTTGTTACGGCGATATCGATATCTTTTGGAATTACGCCGTTTTGCTTTAATTCATCAATTTTTATTTTAGTTCTATCGGCGATGTCTAAAATGTTTCCTCCAGTTTTTTTATAAACTTGAATAGATACTGCGGGAAGAGCGGTTTTCCCACCTACTGAAATCTTGGTGATAACTCCTGGTTGAGGGAAGCCTTTTTCGACTTTTGCGATATCTTTTAGATAAATTGTTGTAATAGGAAGGTTTCGAATATCGTCTAAAGTTTGGTAACGATTGTCTATTCTTAAAGAGTAATTTAATTTGTTTAAACTAACTACTCCAAGTGGTAAGTTGGTATTTGAATATTTGATTATTGTTGAAATGGTCTGGATGTCTAAGCCATATTGTTCAAGCTTTTCTTGGTTTAAGATGACATTGATCTGATCTTCTTGTTGGCCAATAAGATTTACTTTGGAAACTCCGCTGACTTTTTCTAAATTAGTTTGAACGTCTTTGGCAATTTTGGTTAGTTCACTAACTGGATGATTCCCTAGTAAAGAGTAGGTAATAATTGCGACTTCATTGGCTTCTGCTCTTAAAACTGTTGGGGCAATTGCATCTGTAGGAAGGTCGTTTTTTACTTTATCTACGGCATCTTTTACTTCCTGAATTTTTTTATTGATATCTACGTCGGTATCAAATTCTATGGAAATGAATGATGCGCCTTGTCCTGATGTTGATGTCATTTTTTTGATTCCGGAAACGCTTCCAATTTCTTTTTCTAGTGGTTCTGTGAGTAAAGATTCTGTATCTGCAGAACTTGCTCCCGGTAAAAATGACATTACCATTCCAATGGGGATTTTTACTTCAGGTTGAATTTCTCTTGGGAGTGATGATAGTGAAACTGAACCATAAATAGTTATAGCTACAACAACTAACCAAGCAATGGCTCTTTTATTAACGAAAAATGCCCATGGAGAGCGGGAAATTTTTGCTAATTTTTTTTCGGTGATTGGATCCATTGTTTAATTTTCAGCTAAATTACTTGGTTTGAATTGTGACGGAATCTCCTTCGTTAAGAAAATTATCTGCTGTTTTCAAAATTGTTTCTGTGCCGTTAAGGCCAGCTAAAACTTCTACATAATCTCCAACGATTTCTCCAATTTTTATATTTTGAAGGGTTGCTTTATTATTTTTAATAACTGTTACGAATTGTTGAGTGTCATTATTTCGTAGGCTGTTTAATGGAATAAAGATGCGATTTTGAGTTTTTGATGAAAATTCTACTTTTACTAATGCTCCTGGAGTGACAATTAAATTTTTGTTCTCAGCTTCAATTTTTACGCTAATTTTTTTGCCCGTGTCGCTGAAAGAAGGACTAATTGAAATAACTTTTCCTTCGATACTTTTTGATCCATATTGAATTGTCAATTTTTGGCCTTGAGTGACAAATTGAGCCTCTTCGTCATTTAAATTTACTTTTAGAGATAGAGTTGAAGGATCTTCTACTTTAGCAACCATTTGTCCTGGGGCAATTAGGTTGTTTTCAGTGGCTTGAATATCTGTAACGTATCCTTTGATTGGTGATTTGATGTACTTTTGTTCATTTGATAATTCGGCGATTTTAACAGCTGAATCTAGCTGAAGAATTTGAGTTTGAACTCCTAGGTTTTGTAATTCTGCTGCATTTGCAGCGATCTCGAATTGGTTGATGGCTATTTCATATTGTAATTCTGCTGCAAAAACAGCGAATTCTAATTGATCTTGTTGGGCTTCGAAACTAACTTCAAGTAAATCCAAGCCGTTTTTAGCTTGATCTAACCCGTTATCGGCAGCTTCTAAAGCGGTTTCTAAGGTAACTTTTTGTTCTTTTGCTTTAATTAAGATGGCTTCGATTTCTTCTAAAGATTTTGAAATTTCTTCCCGACTTGTGTCTAAAGGATCAAGTTTTGATAAGGTGTCCGTGAGGATGGCTTTCTGATTTTCTAATTCGGAAATGGTGCTTTCTAATTTTTCGATTCCGTCTTCGGCAGCTTGTTTTCCGTCTTTAATATCGTTTTTCCCGTCTTTGGCGTTGTCATATTGTTCATCGTAAATATTCTCGGCGTTATTTTGGGATTTAATGGCGGTTTGATATGATTCGTAGGCCATTTTGGCGCCTAAGGCTGCTGTTTGCACGGATTTTCTAGTGGTGTTGTTCGTGATTGTTTCGGAATTTGTAGCGATTCCTAATGCTTTAATTGCTGATTGATATTGAATATCCGCAACGTCTGTTGCTAGGGAGTTGCCGAGGGTGATTAGTAAAGTTCCTTTATTTACTTTGTCTCCAACTTCAGTGTTGATTTTAACAACTTTTCCACTTGTTTGAGGTACGATATAGGCGATTTCTTTAGATTCTGCGATGGCACTTTTTGTGAAAAAAAGAGTTGGGGTTTCTTTTGATAAATTAAATACTTCTACTGTTTTTAGATTGCTTTCATCTATTGTTGCCGCTCGGGCGATTTTTTGGTCAGTGACAAAGCGCGCAATCTTTTTCGGTTTACTGAAAATGTCCGTAATAGCGCATCCAGATAGGATTGTTAAAGTTAAGATCCCGAGCAAAAATATAGCAATTTTTTTAGACATATTTGATGAGAAATTAAATAAAATAGGGGGGATTATGGGCATTAATTGACAAATTGTCAAGAGTAAGTCTTGGCTGGGCATAGAAGAGTGGGGAATAAATGAATCAGGTCTTGACAAATTCGCTTGATCTGTTACAATCTCAAGCTAATTTAATCCAAAATCATGAATATTAAGGCGAAAAAACAATTAGTTGATTTATATGCCAAGGGTAAGGAGGACCAGCTGATAGAAGTTTATATTGTGGCTGGGCCTACTGAGTTAATGAAGACTTTGGGCTTAAAAAGGGGGGAGTGGAATATAATTTTTGATTATCTGATTTTTGAGCATGATCTTTTATATAAATGTGTGGCTCAAAATGTGGATTTTTTTGTTGATCTATATGTTAAGTATGGAATGAAGCATATCAGAGAAGTTTTAGAGATAGAGAATAATAAATATAATTTGGTTGCAGAAGATTTATTTAAA
>Ga0172381_10002613_pt1 | contig 19706 bp, 23 predicted proteins | sample Leawel6488metaG_FD_119754 | JGI IMG/M metagenome (GOLD analysis project Ga0172381, IMG submission 119754) | Leachate microbial communities from a municipal landfill in Southern Ontario, Canada - Leachate well 64-88 metaG | ecosystem: Engineered > Solid waste > Landfill > Unclassified | place...
TCCCTGGAACAGCAGACGTCAATGTCTTCAAAGGAAGAATACTTTTACCTTTAAGCATAGCAACATTACCTTCACGCTTATCCATAACAACAAGACCAAATAAAATCTTGTCTTCAATCATATCTCTTAAAGGTTCTAAAACAAATTCTTTATCACAACGATACAAGTTTTGATTCAATGGAACAGGTGGTTCAAAACTCCAAACCCGGTAATCTTGTTGCCCATCTCGCTCAGCAGCATTGCCTGAAAAAACCATCAAACCATTTGCAGGATTTTTTTTAAATCCTCTCAAAAATTGAACCATTTTCTCAAGTGAAGCAAGAACATTATCTCTGGTACCTTTACTTTTAATATTTGTTGCAGTACCTTGTTCTTGTTGTAACTGGAAAATTTTAGCATTAATATCATAACCCGCAGGAATAAAAACAGTAATTAATTCAGTATGATGACCTCTAATAGATTCAAGCTCTTTCAACATATGTTTAATGTGATACTTGTCCTTTGCACTTATTTTTTTGAAAGGTTCATTTTCAGCCATATTTAACAGCAATCTACACCCATTTATAAATAATTCAGTTGTATTTATAAATAAAGAACTTCCTCAAAATATAATGGTTGCAGATTTTCAAACAATTTTAAACGAATTATTAAACTCCAAAGAATTTAAAGAATTTAATAAAAAAAATAATTCTTATTACTTGGCACACGGATTCGTACAATTAAATAAAGATTTAACTGAAAAATCATCTTGGCAAATAGGATTCTATTCCAAAGAAAAAGATAATTTAGCAGTATTCGAAACCAAACCAATAAAATTAATAGATTTCGAAGAAGCATTCAAAAAAGAAGGACACATAGACAAACTAAATTTAACCCCTGATTTTAAAACAACAAAACAAATATTAACTCTCCTAAAAGAACACATAACTAAAAAATATTCCTCACAAAGTCCAAACTCATATCTAATGATTGTGCAAGTAATTGATGGAAAAGAAGTATATAACGTAACAACAATAACGGAAGCATTCTCCATGATAAACACAAGATTTGATGCCAAAACAGGAGAAATAGTTCTAGATGAAATACGTTCAATTTTGGATTTAAGAAACGGAAACTAATTTAACTTATCTAAATCAATAACTAATCCAAAAGGACCAGGATTAATCAACAAACTTTTACCAATAACATCTTGATGACCTTCACATTCATGTATGTGCCCAGCAAGAACTAACAAAGGCTGTTTTTTCTCAATGAATTTTCTCGTAGATTTATTTCCAGAATGATGACCTTCAACAGGTAAATCCAACAAAGTTCCATAAGGAGGACCATGCAATAAAAGAACACATTTATCTGAAATATTTTCCTTATTTATCCATCTAGTAAAACCTTCATCAGAAGAACTAAAACCATCACCACCATAACAAATAAATTCATATCCCTTTTTCTTAAAAATACTTTTGTGACCATATGTAACATTTTTTAATTCAGAACAAAAAAAATCCATATGTTCAAAACATTCATGATTGCCATGCAAAATTAAAACGGGAACAGGAAAATCATTCAAAACTTGAAGCAAAAATTCAAGATCGTGTTCAAAATAAGTTAAATCACCTAAACAAATAGCCAAATCAACACCAGAACATTTACTCCGAACCTCTTCAAGAGCAAAAAAATCACCATGAATATCCCCAAAAGCTAAAATTTTCATCCTAACACCTAATAAGTTAAACGATTCAAATCTCTTAAGTATTCTAAAAGATTAAGTATTATTTGTCTTTTATCTCGTCCATTGTCCTTGAAATTTTTTTCAAATTCAATTCGACATTCTTTTATTTTTTGCGAAATATTGTCCGCACAATTAACATCATTTTTATAAAAACATTTCATTATTTCTTCATATATTATCCTTATTTTTTCAACATATTCAACAACATCCTTACAATTGCCATGCTTAAGAAGAATATTCTCGGAAACATATTTGATTTGATTTGAAATTTTTTCAAGATTTTTTATGGACTCCCAGTTTTTCAAATTATCCAAAGGATTCTCTGATTCCTTAGTAGCAGGATTTTTCAAACGCTCAAAAATAACTCTATAAAGCATACGTTTAATCTTATCAATATTTTCTTCTCTTTGCAAAATAGTAACAATCAATTCATCCATGTCTTTGCCTTCAGATTCAAAACATTCTTTCAAATCCAACAACATAGAACGAATAGTATTATCGATCCTACGAATAAATGAGTGAACATCAACTTCAGCACTATCAATATACGTTTTAGCAAGGATCTTAGAACCTGTGTGTTCAACAATTTCCAAAGCAACATATTTTTTCAACAATTGAATTATTTTATTAGAATGTTTTTTTAATTCCACACCCGAAAAAACAATCATAGTTGCACCATGAACATAAGCTCCAAATAAATTCCTTTCAATAGTTGTTTCATTCATACCCTTATCAACATTAATAACAACTTCCATCTTTTCAGCTTTAGGTTGACTAATCCCAGAATTTAAAATAAGTTTATTCCCTTCAGTTTCCAAATAAATAGGATCTCCTTTAGATAAACCATTTAAATCAAGCCATTTCTTAGGCAAAGATATAACATGGGAATTACCACCAAAAAGTATAAGTTTTCTTACATCCATACCTTTTAAAGAATACTATATACTTTATATATTTTATGGTAGTAAGACATATATAATTCATTCCCCACATAATAACGGGGTGGTAAGCATGTTTGCAGATGAGTTATTATTTAATGACGAGAGTACAGGAGAAATAAAAAAATACAAACGCGAAATAGAAGACCAATTAGAAGATGACGAATTAAGTTTTGAAGAAGCATCATTCTTAATGGGCTACAACGATTTTTCTTAAATTAAAAAAGGATTTCATTTAGACAGAAATCCTTCTTTTTGTAATTCTTCCGCTACAAATATCACTTTTTGTTCAGTAGGAGAAAATCTCTTCTCAACATCCTCCACAAAATTCTTCACATCACACACATTTTCAAAAATTCCATCCACAGAATAATCATAATCATTACTCAAAAGATAAACTGAATTAATCTGAGGATGATTTGAAAAAAAAGATCTCGCCACATCCTTGTGCATCATAGAGAACTTAAAAAACATCTGTGCTCTAGCATTATAACCTAACTTTGAAAAATTTAAAAGACTAGCATGACGTATAATCATACTTTTCTCATAATTTCTCAACCTATCAAACAATGTCGAAACAGGAATCTTTGTCTTTCTACTTAATTGAGTTAATGTTTGCCTAGCATCATTTCTCAAATACTTTAAAATCTCTAAATCTTTTGGTGTTAACCTCACATCCATAATTTCACTCCAGGTAACTTGTACCTATACGGAATTTAGATTTAAACAAATATAGATTGAATCCTTAAGGACTATAAGGTACTATAAGAATGGTGCATCGGCCGGGATTCGAACCCGAATCACAGGCTGTCTTTGTGAAATAGTTGCAATTAAGCCCTATATTCACGTGGAAGGCCCGTATCCTAGCCGTTAGACTACCGATGCGTATTTATGAGAACATTGGTTTGTTTTATAAATATTACTACTAAAATAAAGAGGAAATTTAATAAATAAAAGGAATCTGTTAACCCACATGAGTAAAAATGAATATATATTTGTTGTAGTAGCCCACTCAGATGATCAAATATTTGGACCTGGAGGAACACTCATAAAATATGCTTCCGAAGGTAAAAAAATAAAAACAATAATATTTTCTTACGGGGTTTTAGCCAACCCACATTATAAAAAAGATGTAATACGAAAAATAAGATATGATGAATCAACGGAAGCAGATAAATTCATAGGTGGAGATGGAACTATTTTCTTTGATATGAATGAAGGAAAGTTTGAAAAAGAATTTTACAAAAAAAAATATGACCAAGAATTAAAAAACTTAATCTTAAAATACAAACCACAAAAAATATTCACACACGCAACAGATGATAACCTTCCTGACCACAAAATAGTTAGCAAACTAGTGCTAGAAACATATGACAAACTGTCTAAAGAACAAAAATTCAAAACAAACATATACACATTTGGCGTTTGGAGATTCTTCAAACTAAAACAAAGAAACAGCCCAAGATTAGTAGTTGACATATCTGAAACATTCGATAAAAAAATTGAAGCTTTAAAAATATTCAAAAGTCAATTAAATTCCATGATTTCATTAAAATGGAGCGTATACATAAAAGCATTTTCAGCAGGATTTAAACACAATATGAGTTTAGCGGAGGAATTTTATAAATTAAGATGACATCCGAAAATTTACCAAATCTTTTAATTGCGACAGATAACTTTCTTCCACGAAGAGACGGCATAACTAGATTTCTATCCACAGTTCTACCCCATCTAAGTAAAAACTTCAACATAACTATAATTTGTCCAGATTATGGTGCTGAAAGCATAAATATGGAAAATATTTCTTTTGTAAAAATACCTATGAGAAAAACGCTAATTGGTGATTTTAAACCATCCACATTTCAATGGAGAAAAATAAAAAAAACAATACCCAAAGCAGACATAATATTCACACAAACCATAGGACCGATAGGAGCAATAGCATTATATTTAGGTTACAAAAAAAACAAAAAAGTAATCGCATTCACACATTCAATAGAATGGCAATTAATTTCACAATCAATACAAAGTTTCCTACTTAAAAAATTATTTTCACCAATAACAAAAGGGTTCACAAAATTCCTATATAATCGTTGTTCATACTTAATAGTTCCTTCAGAAAGAATTGCCGATTTTCTTTCATGGGAAAATATAAGCACAGGTAAAAAAGTAATACATCTGGGTGTGGACACAAAGAAATTCATACCATATTATGAAAACGAAAAAAGAAATTTAATTCGTGAAACATATGGCATTTTAGAAGAGGAAATAGTAATAGGCTATCATGGAAGAATTTCTCATGAAAAAGATTTAAAAACATTAGTTCGTGCATACATAATATTAAGAAAAAAAATTCCAAACGCAAAATTATTAATCGTTGGAAGCGGAATACAAAGCATAGTTGAATCACTTATGAAACAAACAGGAGTTATTTATATTCCTGAAGTAAGCAATGTTGAAAACTTCGTTTCTGCAATGGATATATATTGTTTACCCTCATTAACTGAAACAACATCCTTATCAACATTAGAAGCCATGAGCTGTTCATTACCAATAGTTTCAACAGGAGCAGGATTCATCAAAGATTACATTTTAAACGGAAAAAATGGATATTTATTTACAAAAAAAGATTCATTCGATTTAGCAAAAAAGTTAGAAAAATTATGTAAAAATAAAGATTTAAGAATTGAATTTGGAAAAACCTCAAGACAAATTGCCGAAAAACAATTCCAATGGGAAGCTACGGAAAAAAAATTAACTGAATTCCTATTATCTCAAGTGCCAAAATGAAAAGAAAAATAATAAAATTAGCAGAAAAAACATTAGTGGCTTCACTTCCAACAGAATGGATAGAATTAAATTCATTGGAAAAAGGAGATGAAATCGAACTGACTTATCTCGACGATAAACTTCTACTCTCACCATTAAAATCAAAACAACAATTAAAAACAACAAATCTAGACATAAAAGATTTATCTGAGCGAGTTTTAAGATGGACAATATCTGCATTGCACAAACAAGGATTCGATGAGATAAATATATTCAATTACACTGAAGAACAAGTAAAAATAATTGAAGATCTAATAACAAACCTATTTATAGGATTTATAATAAAAGAAAAAACAAACCTAAAATTAATTGTTGGTCAAATAGCAATAACGGATGCAAGTGAATTTGAAGCAACCCTAAGAAGAGCATTTAGACAAATAGTAAATATGGTGAATGAATTACAAACATCATTAAAAACCAACAACACAGCCTCTTTAACTAAACAACTAGAGTTAGAACATGAAAACAACAAACTAACAAATTTCTGCGAACGATTATTAAATAAAACCTTAAAAGAAAAAGAAAAAGGACATTTTTGGTATATTATTGCATGGAATTTGGAGAAAATAGCAGACATATTCAAATACATCGCACAAGAATACAAAATTGCACCTAAACTAAACCAAGAACAAGTAAAAATAATTTCAGAAATAAATCAATATGTCGAAAGTTATTATGCCTTCTTTTATAATTTTTCATTTAACAAATTAATCGAACTAGATGAACAAAAAAAGAAACTACTCTTAAATCTAAGACAAGAAATGATTTCAGATAACAAAGACACAATCATATTAATGCATCACCTAAGCAATTTATTAACATCTATATCTGATTTATCCTCATCTACAATTGCATTAAGGGCAAGAACAGATAGTTTACAGAAGCAGTAATTTTTTAAACCCATAAAAATCCCATAAAACAATGGAGTTTAATCAAGACGGTTCTTTAAAAACAACTAAAATTTCAATACCTGATCACATATCGGTATTAAATTTAATAGATGAATTAGAATTTGGAGTTGGAAAAAAACTACTCATAGAAATATTAAAAGGAGAATTAAACACCAAAATAAAGAAACATGGTTTTCAACAAAAAATTTATCACGGTTGTTTTGCAAGATTTGAAGCAGATCAAATAAGCTTATTTCTAGACCACCTTTCTTTTTGCGATTTAATAACAACAAAAAAAGAAAAAGGACTATATCAAATAATACAATTAACTCCTAAAGGAAAAACTGAAATTCAAACAAGAGAATTAGACTACAACCTAGAAAATCTTGACAAGGATAAAAACAAAAAATTATTTCCAGAAACAAAAATAACCGAACAAGATAAACAATTATTTAAAGAATTTGATTTTTTTCTAAATAAATTTACAGAACAACAAAAAAAAGCAATAATAAGTATATCTTCAAAACAACTTTGTATTGCAGGAGCAGGCTCAGGTAAAACAAGTGTATTAACACACAAAATTGCATTCTTAGTAAAATTTTTAGGAGTTAAACCCGAAGAAATACTCGCAATAACATTTACAAGAAAAGCAAGACAAGAAATGATACACCGTTTATCAAATTTAATACCACATCAAGTAAGAGTAGAAACATTTAATTCATTTGCAGAGAAAGAAATAAGTTATCATTCATTAATACTTTACGGTAAAGAAAAACAAATGGTTTCTCAAAAAGAATTCATGAAAATTGTTACAAGTTCTTTAACTGAATTAGGATATACTTTTGATAGATTCATAGAACATTATTTTACAACAAGAGAAAAAAACGGAAAAGATCAAAGACAATTATTCTTTTCATTCCTGTATGACTTTAATGCCATACTAGATTCATACATACGAGAAGGAAAAGATAAAGAAAAATTTTCCAAACATACAGAAATAAGTAATCTTTCAGATAGGGTAACTGCAAAATCCATAGTTAATTTACTCCAGTTAGTCACACAAAAACTCGAACAAAAAGCCTTAAGAACATACTCCGACCAATTACTAGACATAATAAGATTATATAAAGAACATCCAAATATAAGAAAAAAATATTCTTGGATATTGGTTGATGAATACCAAGATGTTAATTCAGAGCAAATAGAATTAATCAATCTACTTTCACCAAAAAACACATTCGTAGTCGGAGATCCAAGACAAAGCATATTTGCATGGAGAGGAGCAGAGCCAGATAAAATATATGAATATGTCGATCAAAACACAGAAGTAATACAATTAACAACAAATTTTCGTTCAACAAAAAATATAGTTTCATTCTCAAACAACTTATTAGGGGGCATGGGATTTGAAGAATGTTCATCATACACTGAAGAAGAAGGCGCAGTAGTAATAACAAAATACGGCTCAGAAGATTCAGAAGCCCAAGCAATAATAAATGAAATTTTAGCATTTCAAATACCAAGAAAAGAAATATATATTCTCTCAAGAACAAACAAAGGATTAGACAAAATAGCAAATCTCTGCGATAAAAATAACATACAATACATATTACGTACAGATGAGAAAAAACAACTAAATGTAGATCCAACAGAACAACAAATAACTCTTTCAACCGTACACGCAATAAAAGGATTAGAAGCAAAAGTGGTTTATGTTATAGGTGCAAATTACCAAAACTACCCATGTAAAGCAAAAGACCATCGATTCGTAGAATTATTTTCATCAACAAAAGAATACGACCAAATCGCCGAAGAAAAACGATTACTCTACGTTGCATGTACCAGAGCGAAAAACCTTTTACGAATAACACATACATCTTCATTAACCCCGTTCATTTCAAAAACAAATCTCTGTTGTAAAAAAGAAGAATGTTTAAGCATGGACATAGCCAATACAACAAAACAAGAAAAAGCCTTAAAGAAATGGAGATATCTCGAAGCAAAAGACAGAGGCATTGAACCATACAGCATATTAACAGACAAAATGTTGGACGAATTATTAGATTCACAACCACAAACAACAGAAGAATTAAAACAAATTCGCGGATTTACAGAAACGCGCATAAAAGAATTTGGTTATGATGTGATTTCAATAATAAAACGAAACTTCTAAATATAAGTAAGATGTAAATTTACAAGGTGACTCATATGTGTATGAAAAAACTAAACCAACTATTTAATAAAAAAATAAAAAAAGTAGATTTATGGACTTTCGTCGTAATTAAACTATGTTTGATTATATTCGGTATCGTATTAGGATCTTTCATGCCTGATTTCGTTCAAAAATATCTTTGGTATTGGGTAGGCTCGTTCATAATACTATATGTTTGGTTACTTTACAAACTTTTTAAAAATTAATTTTTTTAATTTTATCCAAGAAATACTTTAAACAATCTAACTCATACCCACTTCGTTCCTAGAGTTAGATACTCACTTGATTTTATCTAAGAAATATTTCAAGCAGTCGAGTTCATCAAAATGTGCTTTCTTCCTAATTTCCTTACCAAACTCCAAATAAAAACCACTATCCCTGCGAACAACCATGCCACAAACAGGACAAACCGAAGTTTCCTTACCCTTCTCATTAGACAACTTTTTCTCAACAATCTTATTAATGTTGCCACTATCCAAATCCTTCTTAACCAGTCTAACCTCTTCTAAACTCAATTCCGAAATTAATTTAGCTAGTTTATTCATCAAATCAACTCCTTAAATCTTTGAAATAATTTTTCCTTGTCAAACAAAGGTTTTGCTCTAGTAATATGAGATAAATAATATGAATCTCTAACTTTCAAACCATGCTCACATTCATCCAAAGTATTAACCCAACAAACAACAATTTTCTCTCCATCAAGAACACATTTAAAATGACTGATATTCTTTCTCAAAGAATCAACATTTCCTGAGTCAGTAATTCCAAATAATTCCAATTTTTCATCATCGTATGAAATTAAACTCAAAGAAGTTAATTTCTTAATATATTCCAAATTCTGCCAATAAAACTTACTAAATAATTCATGAGTGTTTTGAGGCAATGAAGAAACTATTTGAAAGTATAAACTCATTCCTTCCTCTTTAGAAAATCGCACTCTTTTTGAGAAACCATCTTTCAAGATACTAATGTCAATAACATCAACGGCTAAATGATATTTCTGCTTAGGCTTCCCCGCAACACCCTTTCTACTTACTCTTTTTTTAACATATCCTTGAGCTTCTAAAAGTACTAGTTGTTGATGAATATAGGGAACACTAAATCCCAATTTTGAAGCAATTTCAGTTGGAGAAGATTCTTCAAGAGAAATCCTACTCAAAATTTCAAATTTTGCAGAACTCATAAATTCAAACTCAGCCATGCTACAATGTATATAATTAAACTATATAAATTTATTTGTTTTTAAGCTAAGTAACTAATTAGTTTATTTAGCTAAATAATTAACTTAATCCCCCAAACACCTTATTTCAAAGCAACCTTTTTAAAGAATCGAACTATAATTAAACGTATAATTTTAAAAAAAGAAGATTAAAGAAGAAACAACTTTAATTTAGTTGCTACTTCAAAGAGGTGTAGATTAATTGAGGGTACTTATGTTTGGCTGGGAGTTTCCACCGTTTTTTGCGGGAGGAGTGGGAATGGTTTGTTACGAATTAACTAAACAGCTCTCCAAAGAAGGAGTCCAAGTCCAATACGTTATGCCCTTCTATCCAGACAATTTATCCGCAAACTTCCTAAAACTATATAACGCCCGAAAATTCGCTCAAGATGTTCAATTAGACTCCCCGATAAAATTCACAAAAGTAAACTCCATTTTAGGAGCATACCAAACAGAGGAAGAATACAAACAACAATTAAAACTACTCAAGAAAACACAAAAAGACAACAACACATTAACATTATATGGCGAAAATATGTTTTCTGAAATTCAACTTTTCGCAAAAAGAATAAGAAAAATGTTCTTTGACAAAGTTTTCGACGATTTTGACGTAATACATGCACATGATTGGACAACAATTCCTGCAGCCATCGAAATGAAACATCTAACAGGAAAACCATTAATAGTTCACGTACATATAACTGAATTTAACAAAACTGGAAACAACACAGCAAATCCTCAAATTTACCACATCGAAAAAGAAGGATTCGATAAAGCAGACAAAGTCATCGCAATAAGCCAACTCATAAAAAACACATTAATCCAAAATTACAATACAGACCCAACCAAAATCGAAGTTATTCACAACGGAGGGATTGAAATGGCACCTCCTCAAGAAGAAATAGAAAAAGAATGGCTCTTAGGAAAAGATTATGATGAAGAGACAAAAATAGTACTTTATGCGGGAAGAATTACAAGCATGAAAGGACCTCTAAGATTTATTGAAATGGCAAATCTAGTTTTAAAACACAATCCAAAAACACTTTTTGTAATGGCAGGTTCAGGAGATCAATTAAACCAATGCATTGAAAGAACAAAAACATTAGGCATTGAAAATAAATTTCACTTCTTTGGATTCTACACAAAAGAAGATGCAGAAAAACTTTATGACATCGCAGATGTATTTGTGCTTCCCTCACAATTAGAACCTTTCGGTGTAACTCCTTTAGAAGCAATGAGTAAAAAAACACCCGTAGTCTTAAGCAAACAATCAGGAGTAGCCGAAATAGTCGATCATTGCCTATTTGTAGATTTCTGGGACATAGAAAAAATGGCTTCAAACATAATAAGCTTATTGAAATATCCTAGATTGTATAATAAAATCGCACACGAAGGATACATACAAGCAAAAAAATTAGATTGGACAAAACCCTCCGAAAAATGTCAAAAATTATATCAAGAGGTACTACAATGATATTCAGCGTAACCCTCCCACCAAATCTTGAACACATGAATGTATTTCAAATTTCAACAAACAAGAAATATTTCGATCAAGGAAAAATAAATTACCAATTAGAACACACAATTCTCAAATCAATCAACACAGGAATTAATTTCTTATCCCAGAAAATATCTTCAGAAAGCAATTTAGACGTATACATAGAAGGACCAATATTATCTTGGATAGAAAAAAACTCAAAAGAAACACTCTCAAATCTAAAAAAATTTGCAAAATCAAGATTCGTAAATCTAGTTGCAGGAACATATTTTAATTCCTCCCCTAAAACATTAACAGAAGAAGAATTAAATTACCAAATTGAAGAACACAAAAACAAATTAAAAAACATCTTCGGAAGAACTCCAAAAACTTTAATGTTAACTTCAGAAATAAATCAAGAGTTATTAAAAAAACATTCATTCAAGAATTCAATCTCCATACCAAAACTAAAAGACGGAACATTTAATGGAATAAAAATAATCACAAACAATTTTTTCATAAACAAAACAGAAGAACTCTTAGAAGACGATTGGTTAAATTTAAATTCAAAACAAATTGAAATCACTCCTTGCGACCTCACAAACCATTTAAACGAAGAAACTAAAAACATGTATGATGCAATAAAAATAGGAGGAGACGTAGCAATAATGACTGATTGGAGAAACCTGTCGTCAAATCTAAACAAACTAGATGTAGATTACGAAACATACATGTCAACAATGAATGTATTAAACGACATCACACATAAAATAAAAAACATAACTCTTCTCAAAAACGGAAAAGAATTACAACCATTAAATTTAACAGATAATCCATCTTCAGAATTAAAACAATTTTTAGAAAAAGAGGTAAGTCCATGGTAGATGCATTATATGAAGTTTCCTGGGAAATAACAAACAAATGCGGAGGAATATTTACAGTCATAAGTTCGAAAGCAAAAATAATGACTAAACAATACAAAGAATATTATGCTGTAGGACCTTTATTTGATAAATTACCTGTAGAATTTACAAAAGAAGAAACATCTTCAGAATTACAACAAACATTCACCGATTTAAAATCTCTTGGAATAAAATGTGTTTATGGAACATGGAATATAGCTGGTTATCCAAAAACAATATTAGTTGATGGAAGATCAATGTATTCCCAATTAAACAACATAAAAAAATTATTGTGGGAAAAATACGGAGTAGACACATTAAACTGCTCAAACGATTTCAACGAACCTCTAATTTGGTCATGGTCGGTAGGAATAATGCTAGACTCAATAAAAAACCAAACACCAGAAAAAAATATCGTAGCACATTTCCATGAATGGTTATCTGGGTTCGGGGCATTATATTTAAAAAACCAAAATTCAAAAATCGCAACAGTATTTACAACACACGCAACAATGCTGGGAAGATCAATTTCCCAAAGTGGAGAAGTATTAAAAAAAGTCATGAACACATTTGACCCTTGGGAAAAAGCGAAACAACTAGGAATCATAGATAAACATTCAACAGAGAATGCATGTGCCAATAACGTAGATGTATTCACAACAGTATCAGATATAACTGCAGAAGAATGTAACACATTTTTCAAAAGAATGCCAGACGTTTTACCAAACGGACTAGACATGGAAAATTTCCCAACATTCGAACAATCATCTTACAATCACATAAGATTAAAAAGAAAATTAAAAGAAAAATTAAAATCCTATTTCTACCCATATCAAACATTCAACATGGATGATTCTTTAATCTTTTATTTTGGAGGAAGATATGAATTCATAACAAAAGGATTAAACGTATTACCTAAAGCCTTAGGAAAATTAAACAACTATCTAAAATTATCCAATTTAAATAAACCACTATTTTGTTTATTCTTAGTTGCTATGAATTCTAATGGAGTTAAAAGAGAAATACTTGAAAACGAAAGCAATTTCAGCGATTTAAATCATTCAATAGACTTATTTTCAGATTCAATGCATGACAAAATAACAAATTCTTTAATGGCTGGAAAAGAACCACATGATCTTTTAACCAAAGAAGAAATAAAAGAATTAAAAATATTCGCATATAAATTAAAAAAAGACGGTTTGCCACCATTGTGTTCACACACTCTACCATACGATGAAATATCAGACCCATTGCTAAACGAATTAAAATCAAACGGCCTATTAAACAGACCAGAAGACTTAGTTAAAGTAATAATGGTTCCCGATTATATTGATGGAAGCGATGGATTCTTAGACATGCCATATTATGAAATAGTTAATGCTTGCCACCTAGGAATATTCCCAAGCTTATATGAGCCTTGGGGATACACCCCCTTAGAATCAATAGGTTACGGAGTACCTGCAATAACAACACAAGAAGCAGGATTCGGAAAGTTCATGTCAGACAAAATCCCAAGTTCACATCAAGGAATATTTTTATATCCATGGCAAAATAACGTTGCAGACGCCGCAGATAAAATATTTGAAATAATGAGAAACTTTATATCTTTAAATGTACATGCAAGAGTTGCATGCAAAATGAATGCTCACAAATTATCCTATCACGCAGATTGGAAAAATTTAATTGTAAATTATACAAATGCTCATAAAAAAGCCCTAGAACAAAAAACAAAATGAAACGAAGATATATATTTCCGAAACACCAAATAGACTTAGAAGGAAATGAAAATGCCCTCATAACAAATCATTACGGAGGATACTTTTCAATATTACCTAACTCCAACTACGGAGGATGGTATTTACTTCAAACAAAAGATTGGAAATTTAACAAAATAATCGAATCAATAACTCCCTTAGAAAGCGGAAAACAAATCTCAAACATACAACAATTTTTCAGTTTAAGAAGAGTATTCGATACAGGAGAAGACTCAATTTTTCCATACAATAACACCTTATTTTATAACGCACAAAACATAACGGGAAAAATATTGCTAACACTAGATAACCGAGAAGCATATGAACAAAGCCAATTAGGAAGAAGTTACAAAATAACCCAAGACGAAAATTACGTTTTAATTGAATTTACAAATGAGCCTAAAAACCAAAAATCATATCTTGCAATAAAAGGAATTTCCAAAGTCGAAGAAAAAAACCAATGGAAAGAAAAAAACTATTCTGAAGATCAAAAAAGAAATGCACATTCAAATTATTGGGTCTATGACTCTATAACTTTCGAAGCAAAATCCAACGTAGTGTTCAGTTACGGAGAAACACCAACAACTGCAAAAACAAGAGCAGACATAGCCTTTTTTCATTTCGATGAAATATTAAATTACAAACATCAAACTGCATTAAACCAATTAGCACAATTCAAAAAAATAAGAGATAAAAACATAAAGTCCGCAGCAATATGTGCAACATGGTCATTAAACAACTTAACAAACACATTTGAATTTGAACACAAACAATTAATAGGAATATACGCAGGATTACCTTGGTTCTTCCATCTATGGTCAAGAGACGAATTAATATCACTTGGTGGATTAATAAAATTAACAGACAACATAGATTTTCATTCAACAAAAGCAATCTTGTTAGAAGAAGAAAACCACCGATTAAAAAAATTAATAAAACAAATATTATGCAGACACATAAATTCAATAACCTCTGACGGAACACTTCCAAACATATATCCGACAGGAGGATTAAATTCCAAAGACGCCTTAGGTTGGTTAGGAAAAAGAGTTTATGATTTCATATCTCAATTACAAAAAGAAAAAATACTTTTTGAAATACTCACAGACGACGATTTAAGAATTTGGTTTGACAAATTAAATCAAGCATTAAAAAATGCAAAAGAAAATTACGGACAACAAGGTTTGTTCGCAAATGGTTCTTGCGAAACATGGATGGACACAATACATGAAGACGAAGGAAGATTTGGATATAGTATTGAAATACAAGCACTATTCGTAACATTATACGATTCGTTAATTGTATTAAGCAAACTAATAAATTTAGAAACTAAAACATTACAAAAAGAAAAAGAAAATTTAATTAAAAAAATAAGAGAAACATTTATAGATGAAAAATTTGAAGGCCTACTTTTAGATAGAGTTTATCCCTTAGATTTAAACATCAATTCAATTTCAAAAACAAGCCAAGAAATAACTAAATTAAATTTACAAAATTTAAGAAAAGATAAAACATACAGACCAAACATATTCTTAGCATGTTATTTAGCACAAGAAATATTAACCAAAAAAGAATGGGAAAAAGTTTTTGATACACATTTAGAAAAACTATATTTACCTTGGGGAGGATTGGCATCCATAGACCAAACTCACACGCTATTCAACCCAACATACACAGGACAAAATAACAAAAGTTATCATAGAGGAGATTCATGGTATTTCCTAAATAACCTTTCTGCAATTGCAATGCAAAAAATAAATGCAAAAAAATATCAAGAAAAAATTAAATCAATAATTAACGCTTCTACCAAAGACATACTACAAAATGGATTCGCAGGACATGCAAGTGAACTATCCTCTGCACAAATACAAGATGCATCAGGAACAGGAGCACAAGCATGGAGTGCATCAACATTTGTGGAATTAATAGAAGAAAAACAAAATAAAGGAGAGTAAAATGGCAAAAAGAAAAGTAAATTGGATATTAACATTAATAATGTCTATATTGTTCGGACAATTAGGTGTAGATAGATTCATCATGGGACACATAGGACTAGGAATATTAAAATTAATTACTCTTGGTGGATGTGGAATCTGGTGGATAATAGATTTAATATTAATCGCAACTAAACATCCTTTCGAAGACATAGAATGGGTAGACAAATAAAAAAAGTTTTTGGAGATCTAATTTCATTTGGAACTCCACAAGCAATAGTTATAAATATTTTTTTAATTTTTTTAATTTTTACTTTAATACCAACACCAACAATAGAAAATAAACCCTCTCTTTGCATATTCAAAAACATAATACTTCCATTTATCTATAACAACAATTGTCCAACCGAAGGAATTTTCAAAGATTGCGAATGCCCTGGTTGTGGATTAACAAGAGCAATGTCTTCATTAATGCACGGAAACCTAAAAGATGCACTAAATTACAACAAAGGAATAATCCCATTAGTATTAACAATGATTGTATTCTGGATAATAAATTTAAGAAAAAGCATAAAACATTACAAAAAAACTAATACCTTTTTCTAAAAGAAGGTTTAGAAAATTCTTTCCTAGGTAAAAAATTCTTTTTCTGATCTACAACAATAGAAGGAATGTTTAAAAAATCAATAGGTTCAGAAGACTTTCTCTTACAAACAAAAACCGCATGGTCTTGTTCAAAAGGAGCTAATTCCCTATAATCCACGACATTCATAACAACATCTAATTGAGAACGAGTAATTCTAAAAATATCTTTAGGATTTCGAGTAACATCAATACTTCTAGCTTTCAAAGCCAAAATACCAAACCCACCTTCTTTCAAATACATATCACAATTCTTCAAGAAAATTTTAGTTTGTTCTCTTTGAGCAATATCCATAAAAACAACATCAACCATAGGGACAATTTCTTTATAATTTTCAGGATGATTAGCATCATCTAAAATAGGTGCAACATTTTTCTTGTCTTCACATAAAAAAACTAAATCTCTAACAACACGCGGAGCAAAATCCAATGCGTAAATCTCACCATCACAAACTACATCTGCTAAAAAAGAAACAGTATAACCATGACTAGCACCAAGATAAAGAACTTTACTATCTTGTTTAATGCCTAATTGAGAAATACCTTTTGCAATAGACGCAAACAACTTACTTCTTTCAGGATCAACCTCACGAAATAACTCTCCTTTTTTAGAAATAACTCTTTCTTCAAAAAAAGATTTCTTATCATTAGTACGAATAAAATAAAACGTATTTCTTCCTTTCTTTTCTTCAAAAACATTTGGGAATTTCTTCATCTCTTCCATAAATATCACTCAAACAAAACCTAAAAAACTAACTTGCCTTACAACGAAGGCACTACAAATAATTCCGCTTAAAACAATGAATTGATTATACAAACTTAATGAAAATTGAAAATGAGAAAGTAAAATATACAAATTTAAAGTATGTAAAAATACTCCTAATAATGCAATCTTCCAAGTAAGATTAAAATGTTGTTTAATCCCACCTTTATTTTTATCAAAAACTTTTCTAGCCAACAATAATGCCATAATGAAAACAACAAAATGAACAGATATTAATACAAGTAAAAATTCAAATTTAGATTCTAAAGCATTATATGTTGCATATAAACCAATAGCTACTAAAACCAATAAAACTAATTTTACAATAGTCCAGAGCGTTTTTAAAAAAGGCACAAAACCTGAATTACTCTTTCTTGAACTTTTCATCTAATTCTTTCCTCATTTTGTCTGCAACAACTTCTCCTTTAAAAAAATCAATTTTTGCACATTGAGATAATTTATCTGCCAAAATTCTAGCAACTTTTCCCTTAGAACTTCCTGCAGCCGCAACATACGGATGATTAATTATAAAACCATGTTTAGGAGGTCTTGCACCAGTTTTTAAGTGCCTAAAAAGAGCCTTTTCAGCACCCAACATTTGAATAGTTGAAGCAGGCATCATAGCTAGCCTTTTTATTGATCCAGCATTAACAATTAATCTAGCACCAATACTACTTCCTGCCAATATAGATATATTAGGGGCAATTCTTTTCATTAAAGTTTCAACATAAAGAACCAACTTATCTTTCATCTTAAAAGTTTCAGTTATATTTTTAGCAATATCAATTTGAATCTCAATATCCTCATCAGATAATTTTCCACCCATGGTGTTTTTCCCAAATTCATCTTTTAATTCATCATAAGATTTAGTCGAAATTAATCTACAATAAGCTTCATTATCCTCAACATCGTGATTTAATTCAGGAAGAGTATATGCATGCCATTCTCTCAATCGTTTAGAAAGAGAATTCAAAACTTTATTTAATTCATCAATAGTATTCATAGCTTGAACTATCATTAAGTCCTCGCCAACTGCTTCGGAAATCTTAACTTTAGTTTCTTGCATCAACCTTTCTTTTAATATTGAAAAATTACTCATAGATATACAAAATTTAGTTCTTATTTATAAATACTTTTATTGGTTTAGTCTAGTTGTACCCAAAACCTTTATAAAGCCTTATTTAATCCTTAGATTTAGTAAAATCAAATTAAACTATCATATTTTTGGTGATTTTTATGGGAGAAACAAAACAAGTTAGCGTAGGCTCATTAAAAAAAGGAAGCAACGTAGTAGTTGAAGGCATAGCTTCCATTGTTACAGATTTAAGTGTATCTCGTCCAGGAAAACACGGACATGCAAAAGTTAATTTCATGGCTGTAGGGATGTTAGACGGCAGAAAAAGAAATGTAGTTATGCCAGGACATGACATGATTGATACACCCGTTATAGGAAAAAGAAACGCACAAGTTCTATCTGTAAATGGCGAATTAGCAAATTTAATGGATGAAGAAACATTCGAAACATTCGATTTAAAAATTCCAGATGAAATTAAAGACGAAGTAGTAGCAGGAGTTACAATTGTTTATTGGACAATCCTAGATGATAAAGTAATGAAATCAATAAGAAAGGAGTAAGTTAAAATGGCAAAATTCCCAGAAGCAAATGCAAGATTATTCAAAAACATTTTTGTTTGTAAAAGATGTAAATCAAGAATTAGAGCAAACCAAATGAAAGTTATCGCAGGAAAAGTTTCTTGTAGAAAATGTTCTTCTAGAGCTTTAAGAACAGTTCGAATGAAGTAAATTTTATTATTTTTTTCTAAAATCCAATTTTTATCTAATTGTTCTAACATAAATTGGTAATAAACTTTTTGACCTTTTGGGTCACATGGATTTACGTGTAAAAAGGGGTGTTTTTGACCCTTTGGGTCACATGTTTAATCATACACACGAATATGTTTATTTCGGAAACTTTCCGGACTTCTCATAGGAGAATATTTTAAACACCATCTTTTAATAACCCCATGAACGAACTACTTAAATCAAAAATACACACAATTCGAGGAAAACAAGTAATGCTGGACTCCGATTTAGCAAAATTATATAATATTGAAGCAATTAGGCTTAGAGAACAAGTTAAAAGAAATATAGAACGATTCCCCGAAGAATTTATGTTTAAATTGTCTGATGATGAAGTAAGTTTGATGGTATCGCAATTTGCGATACCTTCTAAAAAATACTTGGGAGGTTATAATCCATATGTTTTTACAGAATTTGGTGTTGCAATGCTTTCGAGTGTAATAAAAAATAAATTTGCAATTTCAATCAATATAAAAATAATTAAATTATTTGTTCAAATGAGAAATTTTTTACAATCAAATGCAGAAATATTTCAACGACTAGACAAAACTGAGCAAAAA
>Ga0172381_10002615_pt1 | contig 19703 bp, 18 predicted proteins | sample Leawel6488metaG_FD_119754 | JGI IMG/M metagenome (GOLD analysis project Ga0172381, IMG submission 119754) | Leachate microbial communities from a municipal landfill in Southern Ontario, Canada - Leachate well 64-88 metaG | ecosystem: Engineered > Solid waste > Landfill > Unclassified | place...
CTAAAACGAGCTACTTCAAAATCGGAAAGAAAAGAATTTGAATCGCATTTAAATGAAAATGTTTCCAGCGATCAATCGTTAGCTGATTTGTTTGCTAAATTCAAAAAATAACGCCATCGGGTGATATTATGTTGCCAATTGTGGCAATCGTTGGCCGTCCTAACGTCGGCAAATCAACGATTTTTAACCGTATTATCGGTGATCGCATTTCAATAACCGATGATACACCGGGTATCACAAGAGATCGTATTTATGCGAAATCCGAGTGGTATGGCCGTAAATTTAATGTTATTGATACTGGGGGCATCGAAATCAGCGATGCGCCCTTTTTGGCAGAAATTAAAGCCCAAGTTGAAATTGCAATTGAAGAAAGCAATGTAATTATCTTCGTAGTCGATGTTCACATCGGATTAATCAATGATGACTTTGAAATCATGAAATTGCTTTTCCAATCAAAAAAGCCTGTTTTAATCGCCGTTAATAAAGTCGACGATTTATCCTTAAAAGACCATATTTATGATTTTTATTCTTTGGGAGCCGATGATGTAATTGCCGTTTCCGGTATTCATGGAATTGGCATGGGCGACTTAATGGAAAAAATAATTCAATACTTACCCAATGAGACTTTCGATGAATATACTGATGATTATCTTAAACTTTGTGTGGTTGGCCGTCCGAATGTTGGTAAATCATCACTAACCAATGCCATTCTCGGACAAGATAGAGTTATTGTAAGCGACATAGGCGGTACGACTACTGATTCAATTGATACAGAATTTGTCAAAGATGAGCAAAAATATGTTGTTATTGACACTGCTGGTTTACGTAAAAGAGGAAAAATCTTTGAATCGGTGGAAAAATATAGTTACCTTCGTGCTATGGAGGCAATTGAACGTTCCGATGTTTGTTTGCTGCTTTTGGATGCCATTGCGGGTATTCAGGAACAGGACAAACATATTGCTGGCTATATCCTTGAAAATGGCAAGGCAATGATTATCATTGTTAATAAATGGGATGCGATTGTCAAAAACGATCAAACCATGACCGAGTTTACTAAAGTAATTCGCGAAGAGTTTCAGTTTTTGCCATACGTTCCCGTGGTTTTCTTATCCGCAAAAACTAAAGCTCGTGTAGCAACGCTTTTCCCGGTAATCACTCGTGTTTTTGCAAATTATCAAAAACGGATATCCACTAGTACTATCAATGAAGTTGTTTCCGATGCCATGTCTTATTTCCCACCGAAAGAACATAACCAAACGGTAATAAAAGTCTATTACGTTACGCAAGTGGCAATTAAATGTCCAACCTTTGTTCTGTTCGTAAATGACATTGATGCGTTACATTTTAGTTATTATCGTTACTTGGAAAATCGCATTCGTGAACGATTTGATTTTGAAGGAACCCCGATAAAACTGATTCTTAGAAAGCGCGAATAGAATTAATATGCGATTTATCGCGTTTTTTTGATAAGTCACTTGCATTTTCTTTTTTCGCAACATATAATGAATACATCAAAAGTATAGGAGGAAACGTCGATATGAACAAATCTGAACTTGTTGCTCGCATTGCCGAACTATCTGAATTGACAAAGAAAGATGCTGAGACCGCTTTAAACTCAACGGTATTAGCAATCCAAGAAGCATTAGTCAAGGGTGAAAAAGTCATTCTCACTGGTTTTGGAACATTCGAAGTAAAATGCCGCAAACAACGTGCCGGGCATGATCCACGGACTGGCGAAATCATTAACATTCCTAGTTTGAAAGCTCCAACATTCAAATCCGGAAAAGTATTAAAAGAAGCCGTTCGTTAATCGTATCAAGTAGCTGTATATATAAAAGAGTCCAGAATCTTGTTCTGGGCTCTTTTTTTGCCATCACAGATAATATACTATACTTTATATGCCAATCGAAATTCCAAAAGCCATCAAAACATAAAACAGATAAGAGATAAAATTGTTAATAAAATGGACGCCGATGGTTACAAAAATATTCTTCTTGGACCAATGGTATATATATCCAAAGACACCGCCCATAAATACATATGGAATTGCTTGAAGGAAATCGCCATAACTGATAACATGCATCAAACCAAAAATAGCTCCACTGACAATGATAGCGGCAATTGTACCAAACTTGCGATCGAAGAATCCAAAGATTACCTTTCGATATATTACTTCTTCAGTAATTGGGGTAAACACACAAAGCATTAAGAACAGAAGAATAAGCACTAAAGGATCCTGCGAGAACATCGATGCGATGGCATCTTCATTTGCAGAAGATTCACTTCCACCCAAAAGCGAAACAATATAGGATGCGATAAATAAAGCAACAAAAACCATAAAATAACCACCAATGATTTTACCTATATTTTTACCGGGTTGAAGTTTAAAAGCTTTCCAATTAGTGGAAAACATCATTTTATCGATGCCAAGAAACAACAATGAACAGATTAGAACTGATGAAAGATTAATTATAATATAGTATAAAGCAGACTCATCAAACCCATATGAAAATTCTGTATATGAATATATTTCTTGGTTGTAATAAGCCGTGTAATCAACATTGAATATAGCGCCGGGCTCAAGGTTATCGCTCTCGAAAAGTAATGGGTCGATTATCTCGCCGGTAGATGAAAGTAAATTAGTGGTTAACCAAGCAGATGGAATTGCATTAGCGTTATCATTTCGAAAAGAGGCTGTTATATGAATTTGATATGGATATTCAAGAACAGAAGACTCCGAAACGACTATGGTTGGGGCTACAACCACAGTTAAATCGTTGGGATATTTCATCATAAAATAAATGCCAGAAAGCAAAGACACAAATAACGAGATAATGATATATAGAAATAACATGGTTCGATTAATACGAATTTGTTTTGAATAATTTTCAAAATCGTTCATCTGATCATTTTCAGGTTGTTTTGGCGGTTGAAAAACCGGATTTTGATCGTAGTTTTTAAATAAATCTTCGAATTCACTCATTGATAACACCCCTTCGTTATTCATATTATACTTAATGTATCGAAATAATCCAACATAAAAAGGTTTATTTAATGAATTTTTACAAAATACATCTGAATATAATATGATTCTATTACTTTATGTTTTCTTCCGTTTTCGTAAAGATTATTTTATGTTATACTATTTTAGGTGATAATATGAAAGAAATCATTATTGCTTCGAGAAACCAAGGGAAAATTCGCGAATACAAACAACTGCTCGAACCCTTTGGGTATCAGGTTTCTTCGTTGATTGATTATCCGGATTTTCCCGAAATTCCCGAAACAGGTACAACCTTTGCGGAAAACGCCATGATTAAAGCAAAAGCAGTCGCTATGCGTTTTTCTGTTGACTGTCTGGCTGATGATTCGGGCTTGGAAGTAATGGCGCTAAATGGTAACCCTGGCGTCCATTCCCAACGTTATTCAATTACTGGTACAGAAGCTGACAATAATCAAAAATTACTTCATGATCTTGTGGGACATTCAAAGCGAATAGCTCAATATGTTTGTTCGATTGTATATTACAATGTCAATACGGGTTTTACTTCCTTTGAAGACACAGTATCGGGTATCATCATTGATACCCCAAGAGGTCACAACGGATTTGGATATGATCCATATTTTTACTTGCCAGAATTTGGCGTTACTATGGCTGAAGTTAATCCGGATTTCAAAAACAAAATTAGTCATCGAGGCAAAGCACTTAATCAACTTTTACACTGGCTTGCCCGGGAAAATCGATGAAGTTATTAGTTTTTTCCGATAATCACAAAGATATCGCTTCTATCGATCGACTAATTGCCGCCAATTTAGATGCCGACAGGATTATCTCCCTTGGCGATTCTGAGATGGCGGAAGCTGCGCTTTCATCCCGAGGCATCTTTGGGGTTCGTGGTAATTATCCTTGGGAACCCAATTTTCCTGATGAGTTGATATTTGTTTTTGCGGGACATCGAACTCTAATTACACATGGCCATCATTATTATGTAAAAACAGGATTATATTCTTTGACTCAAAAAGCATTGGATACTGATTGCGATTTCGTTTTGTTTGGTCATACTCATCAATATGCCATTGTTGAACAAGCTAATATTATCTTTTTAAATCCTGGTTCAACAATGTATCCGAAAAGCGGAGGAAAACGTACATACGCTGTTGTTTTAATATCCGAAGAACGCATCGTTTGTAATATTTTTGATTTGGATTCAAACCTAGCTTTATTGACGTACGTTAAAAAGTATTAACATCCTAAGTGGGTGATAATTATGAATTTTCTTGAATTATATAATGAGTACCTTCAAGAACAAAAATCCGATGAGCTTGCAGTTAAGGTCTCGCTTTTACAAAAGGAAGCTTTGGCAGCAAAGGATTTGGAAATCTATCTTAAAACAACGCTTTTGTTAATGGAAACGTTGATTTTTTTGCAATTGTTTGATGAAGCAATTATTGTTTTACAAGATGCGTTAAAAACCAACATGTTTGAAGACTATAAAGTAATCGTTGCTTTAACAGATAAATTAATTGGCTTATTACTTAAAACCGAAGATTTCCAGGCATTGGAATCGGTTCTTCGTTATCGTGAACGATTCATAATCGATAATCCCACCCAAAATGTAATGCAAAAATTTTATCAATCTGTCTGTTATGAGGGCTTAAAACAATACCAGGAGGCAATTGAAACTCTAGAAAGCATTGATGATTCGATTTCCAATTCTAAACTTGTCAGTAAATACCTTAAATTAGCAATGTTATATCAAAAAAAGGACCGTTTTGTTGATGCAAGAAGTGCATATGATCATGCATTGATTTTTGATAAAAATAAAAAGAATGAAATTTTTTATCTCGTTGAATCAGATTTGCTTTTCGCGGAAATGAATTATGAAGAATCGTTAAAAAAATTTCAGGAGTTTTTTCTGAAAACAACGATAAAAAATCGTTATTTGGATCGATACATATATATTAATATCGCACTTGGAAACTACGAAGAAGCATGGAAATTTTATACCGAATATAACACTAAAATCAATCTTTCCGTGTCGAAAAATTACCGTTATAGTTTTTACCAGGCCGGTTATGCTTTAGCAAAAACAATGAATAAATATGAAGAAGCCGCGGTTATCAAGGAAAAACTGCTGTCTGTATATAATGACAATTTGATCATTATCGATGCTTTTGATGGAATTAGGGCTTTATTTTCTGCGGCTCAAAAGAAAAATGTTTTCGCAAAAAAACGCGACATTATTATGGATGGATTTCGTATTTTAGCTTCTGTCGTTGAACTTCCGGGTTTGTTTTTTATCTTGCCCGAATTAGGACAAGTAACAATATACACCTATCGCAAAGGACTTTTATTAGAAAAAACAGACTCCGTAGTCGCCTTGTCGACGACAATATTTGGCAAAATAATCGATAACAGTCATGACTACGCTTTGTTTTCAACTGACGAGTTGTCGATATTAGAACCAATCGGGATGGACACGGTTTTTAACTATGATGCCGTTATTTCCGTTCAAAGTTTTAAAGTCACGATTGATATTTCGTCCCACGGTTTCATTGTTGCCTTTCTTGACAAGAATCTTCATTTTGATTATTTGAACAAACTTCTGTATACCACTAAAGCAATTATGGAGTCGCGCTTTAGTTTCTTTTCTCAAACAAATTATGCTAAATCGGAATCGAAAGCAATGATGGATTTGTTTTCTCAAAATCAATGTGGTCTTGCAAAAATCGTAAATGGTAATGTTATCTTAATGAATAAACGAATTAAAGCCATTTTGGATACCGATAATGATACGCTTTCCTACGAATCATTTCAAAGTCGCTTTCCCGAAGAAAGCAAACTATATATTGATCGATTGATAACAAAAGAAAAATGGAATTTTCCCATTGTATCTTTTCAAAACCAACAAAAGCAATTAGAAATCCACGTTTTAACTGATGATTTGATAATCTACCTAGTCATTGAAGATGTCACCAGTGAAAGTGAAATAATGTCGAGTCTAAAAAATAAAGCATATCATTGTTTTAGATATGATCTTGCAAATATGCACCAATATTCCAATGATTATCAAAATATTGTTTCCCCATCGACAATAATCCTGATAAAAATGATTAACGCTGATGCCTTAGCAGATCGATATTCTCATGACGACATCATTTTCATAAAAAAGCATGCCCATGCTTCGCTACGGAAAGCGGCTATCGCTAAATTGGTTGGCCTGTACCTTTCCGAAGATGGTTGTTTGATGGCAATTCTCTCAACATCTGACAAACGAGTGATTGAAAGAATATTCCGTGTTTTTCAAATTGAATGCGCTAATTATGATCAAAAGCAATTACCATTTTCCGACATTCCCACTTACCGATGTGGATGTCTTTCTTTGGCCAAGCCAAAGGCATTAGAAGCAGACTTGAATAGTTTATATATCGCTTTACAAGCTACAAGTACGACGGAAAATATAGTTTGGTTTGACAAGTCGATGATTGTTAATGAAAATCGTAAGGCCGCCATCGCAATATTGATCAAAACCCTGCTTGAATCCGGAAACATCGCTTTAGTATACCGGCAAGTCGGAAACCTTGATACCAGAAAAGTCGAAATGTATCATGTTGATATTCGACCAGATTTAATCCCATGTGATCAAACGATGCTTCAAACTGTTTTATCAACAGCCAAAATGACAGTTAAGTTGGAAATGGAAAAGTATAAAAAGTTGATTCAAGAAATTGCCGGTTTTCTCAGTGAAACTGATGTCGTAGTTAACTTTGGAATCGATTTTAGTGATGAGACACTTCAAGAACCAAGTACGATTGAAGATATAGTGCGAGTAACTAAACAAAAGAAAGTTCCTTTTTCACGTATCGTTATTATATATAATCCATATAAACAAGTTATTGATCTGCAATCGCTGGAAAAACTTAAATATTTAAAGGAAAAAGGGTTCACAATTGGTGGCAATATTAATTGGTGCAATTTTTTCTCATGCAGTCAATTATTTGGCTCACTAATTGATGTAGCTTTTTGTAATTATGATTACTATCAACAGATTGAACGTGAAGTGCTAGATTTTGTTAATCAAAACCAAATCTCTAAATTAATCGTTGCTAACGTTGATACCGAAAATCAAACGAATACGATCACTGCCAGCAAGGTGTATCGCATCGAAGGTAAAATCTTTCCTTTGCCACTAAGTATGGATGAACTGATATTGAAACTATCTAAATGATAAATCCATTAATTTCTTTAATCGACTTCACATTGGTTTTTCATGTTATACATGGTTGACAATTAAATAATATTATATATAATATAAGTGCGTTTGTTTATGAATAGTTAACTTCGGGTATACTAATACTAAACCGATAGGGATATTCGTACAACAAACGCCTTTCTTTACAATACAATGTTTAGTTGTGGTAAACACAAGTATTAGTAGTTGGCATCGGAGGCTGCGGATATGAAAAAAAAATTAATTTCCTTAAATCATATTTCAAAAAGCTTTGACGATGTAAAAGTTCTTGATGATTTTAATCTTGACATCTATGAAAATGAGTTTGTCACTTTACTTGGTCCATCTGGATGTGGCAAGACTACTTGTCTTCGTTTGATTGGTGGTTTTGAGACTCCAGAAGCCGGGACCATCGAATTCGATGGAAAAATCATTAATGATCTTGAGCCCAATCAACGAGAAATTAATACTTGTTTTCAAAAATATGCGCTGTTTCCTCATTTGAATGTCTTTGAAAATATTGCTTTTGGTCTAAAAATAAAAAAAATTCCCAAAACCGAAATTACAAAACGCGTTATAGACACTCTAAAACTGGTTAAATTAGATGACTTTGGTAATCGATCGGTTTCTACGCTTTCTGGTGGTCAGCAACAAAGAGTAGCTATTGCCCGAGCAATTATTAATCGACCAAAGGTCTTATTGCTAGATGAACCTCTTGGTGCTCTTGATTTAAAACTTAGACAAGAAATGCAATACGAGTTAAAAGAAATGCAACGTGAACTCGGAATTACTTTTGTCTACGTTACTCATGACCAAGAAGAAGCTTTGACTATGTCAGATACCATCGTCATTATGAATGAGGGTAAAATCCTACAATCGGGAAATCCTGAAGATATCTATAATGAACCAAAAAATCGGTTTGTAGCTAATTTTATTGGTGAGTCAAATATCTTTGAAGGAATTATGCGCGAAGATTTTCTTGTTTCATTTTGTGGCCGCGAATTTGAATGTGTCGACCGTGGTTTTCCCGCAAACGCTTTAGTCGATGTTGTTATCAGACCGGAAGACTTCGACTTTGTTCCACCTTCAAAAGCCAAAATTATCGGTATTGTTGATTCATTGATTTTTAAAGGCGTGCATTACGAAATCAATGTGATCGTCGATGGTCGTGAATATACTATCCACACAACTAAATTCCGGGATGTTGGACAAAAGGTTGGATTGACAGTAGAACCCAACAATATCCACGTGATGAAACGGGAACAATCATGAAACGGTTACAACGGTATAGTTTACCATACATAGCCTGGATGACGGTTTTCGCCTTAATTCCTTCGCTATTCTTAATTTTGCTTGCCTTTTCCGATTTGTCTTTATTCGACTTAGGTTCGTTTTCTTTAACCCTACAAAATTTCTCAATTATCGGACTTGATACAACGTTAAAAGCTATGCAAAACTCGCTTGAGTTTGCCTTGATAACAGCAGTTATCTGTTTTCTAATTGGCTATCCTGTTGCTTTATACTTGACAACACTTAAAGAAAAGACACGCAAAATACTCATTGCCCTTCTAATTGTTCCATTGTGGTCAAATATGTTATTACGCATCAATGCTTGGGAGAAGATCTTTACACCATCGTCAATCTTTACTGATATTTTTGGAATCTCTTTCAATCTTCTTGGCGAGGATATTGCAATTATTATCGCCATGGTGGCCATGTATTTACCATTTATGATTTTTCCCATTTTTTCGGTATTAGAAAAACTTGACATTAAACTTATTGAAGCGGCAAAAGACCTGGGAGCAAATGATATCCAAACGTTTTTTCGGGTTATTTTTCCATTATCGGCAGGGGGAATCGTTTCGGGAACCATCATGACTTTTTTGCCGGCGATGACAGCATTTGCTTTGCCACAACGGATAAGTCTGGGAAAAACGACATTTATCGGAAATATTATTGAGTCAAAATTTCGAACTGAAGTAATGGATTTTAATGGCGTCAGTATCAATCAAGGGAGTATGATTTCACTGTTTTTAATGCTGTTCTCCGTAACCGCCTTTATTCTCATTGTCAGATTTGACAAAGAGGGTGAAACTCTTATATGAAAAAACATTCGCTAATACGTACAGGATTAAAAATAACCGGTCTACTTCTTACGGTTTTGACATTTATGATTATTTATTTACCAATTTTGATCATCTTAGTAATGTCAATTAACGATTCAACTCGAGGATTTGGTTGGGAAGGATTCACTCTAAAATGGTATATGGCTTTGATTGTCCCTTCAGCATATCCGGAAATGACTGCTTTACCCAATCTTATTGCCGCAATCATTGACACTTTATCTGTGGCTGTGTTGTCCACAATAATTGCCACAATCTTAGGGACACTATTTGCAATCGGAATAAATGCTATGAATAAAAAACGACGAGTTCGGATGGTTGTAATGAACAATATCCCCATCGTTAATCCGGATATCGTGACCGGTATCTCTTTACTGATTATCTTCTCGCTTTTATCGTTTTCTTTAAGTTTTTATACTGTTTTGATCGCTCATATTTTTTTCTCTATTCCTTACGTAGTTCTTTCTGTTTTACCCAAATTAAAGAAGCTTGATCCCAATATGTATGAAGCCGGTTTAGATTTGGGCTGTTCGCGAGCTTCGGGAATATGGAAAGTCATTATCCCAAATATTTCAACTGGAATCCTAGCGGGTGCTTTGTTGGCATTTACGATGTCCATCGATGATTTTGTTATCACTTATTTTACATCTGGAGATGAATATTTAAATGTTTCCACTTGGTTATACACGGTATTAAAGCACCCACGTCACTTTACTCCAGCCGTCTATGCTTATAATGTAATTATATTTGTAATTACCATTATCATCATAATTTTCATCAATAACGTTCGTGAAAGAAAGGAAAAGATAACCCATGAAAAAACTATTTAGTTTCATAGCTATCATTCTCATATCAATATTATCAATAAGCTGTTCAACTAAACCCAAATTGTATATTGTCAATTGGGGGGATTACATGGATCCCGCATTAATATCGGCTTTTGAAGCTGAATATGGTGTTGATGTCGAAGAAGAGCCCGTCGATTCCAATGAGGCCATGGCAACTCGTATTCAAACTGGTAGTTATGATATCGCAGTGTTTTCCGAATATATGGTTGATAAGCTTATCGATCAGAATTTGTTACAACCTATTAATTTTGCACTTTTGACTAACAATTCAGAACTCACAGTAATCCCAAAACTATCTAGTCTTTACTGTTCTTCAAGTATCGTCCCTTACGTTATTCCATATGCTTGGGGAACAATTGGTATTATGTATGATAATGACAAACCTGAGCTGAAAGCATTGATTGAAACCGAAGGTTGGGCGGCTTTGTTTGAGCATACTGATGAATACAATGTTGGCATGTATGACTCTTCCCGTGATGCAGTTGCGGCCGCCTTGCTATATAAAGGATACAATGTCAATTCCGATAATCTTGGGGAACTGGCTGAAGCAGAAGCTGCGCTGATTGCGGCTGATTTTAGCTGGGGAACTGATGAGCTTCGTGGTTGGGTAATTGAAGAAACTTTAGATATGGCGTTAGTGTATTCTGGCGATTACTTTTCTGAGTATTATCTAGCTGATGAAGATAGTATTACATTTGATTTTTACGTTCCGACCACCACCAATGTTTGGTTGGATTCAATGGTGATTCCTCAAAACGCTCAAAATGTGGTTTTAGCTCATCAATTTATTGATTTCTTTTTGCGTGAAGATATTGCTATTGCAAACTCAGATTATATTGGTTATGCTCCCTGCTACGAAGAAATATACAATGCTCTAGTCATCGATTATGGGTACGACATGGTTAACTTTGATCCTTATCCCGATGACACTATTAGGCAAATGTATGTATATGGTACCGATGAACGAAGTCAACGGTTAACAGCGATTCTTCTGGCTGCTAAAAACAATAATTGATGCAAAATCCCACGGGAAACCGTGGGTTTTTTTCCTTCAAATACGAAACCCTTTATAAAACAATTATAATATGATAAAATAGAGTGAAAATATAATCTATATTAGGTGAAAACAGATGAGTCAACGTAAAGAACGTGAATCGGTCGTTATTCTATTGTATTTAAAAAGTATGCATGGTTTCTTTATCCCCGAAGATTATACCGAAGTGGTTTTGACTCGGGTTGAGCAAGTTTGGGAACACTTAGAAGAAATCGACCAGATTATATCCAATAATTTAGAGAATTGGACAATTGATCGCTTAAATATTGTCGATAAAGCCATTATTAGAAATGCTGTATATGAGCTTAAACATTCCGATCTTCCCTTTGAAATTATCATTGATGAGGCGATAGAATTAACCAAAAAATATACAAATCTTGACGACGATAAAGCTCGTGCTTTTAATAATAAATTACTTGATACAATCAAAAACCATCTCACCAGATAAAGGCAGTGATTGGTATGGAACGAAAATACATTACCGTCTCGGCGCTCAATAAGTACTTGAAATATCGTCTAGACAATGATCAAAATCTGCAAAACATATTATTAAAAGCAGAAATTTCAAATTATAAACGCCATAGTCGCGGTCATATTTACTTTACTTTAAAAGATGAAGAATCACAAATAGCGGCAGTGATGTTTTTTAATAATGCGAAAACGCTTCTTTTTGATCCCAAAGAAGGCGACAAGGTAATCGTTGAAGGTTACGTATCGGTATATGAAGTCGCGGGTACATACCAAGTATATGTCACTAAGATGAGCCAAGATGGAATCGGAGATTTGTATCAAGCATATGAGATATTAAAGCAACAATTGTTTGAAAAAGGCCTTTTTTCTGCCGATCATAAACGCAAAATCCCATTGTATCCGCACACGGTAGGCATCATTACATCTCCAACTGGAGCCGCTGTTCATGATGTGATTAACATCATCAATCGTCGATATCCACTATGCAAAATCATCGTATATCCGGCCCTAGTACAAGGTGATGGGGCCAAACATTCTCTTGTCAAAATGATTGAAAAAGCAAATCATGATTGTTTATGTGATGTGTTGATTGTTGGAAGAGGCGGCGGATCAATTGAAGATTTATGGGCTTTCAATGAAGAAATAGTGGCCTATGCCGTTTTTCAATCGCAAATTCCAATCATATCTGCTGTTGGCCATGAAACCGATTATACAATCGTTGATTTTGTTTCGGATTTACGGGCACCAACACCATCGGGAGCTGCCGAATTAGTTGTTCCTGATCAAATCGTACTAAGACAGACTATTGCCAAGCTTCAGCACAAAACCCAATTTCTGTATACCGCGAAAGTTCTTGCCTGTCGCCAAAAATTAAAAGCTATAACGGATACTACTATATTTCATCGTCCTCAACGACTTTTGGAAAGAAACATGTTGCGACTAATTTCGACAACAGCCCGTCTCGAACAGACAGACCCATTTAAAATATTAACTAAAAACCAGGGATTAATTGATAGTTTTACCAAGCGTCTTAATGTCAATTTTCGCATGAATTATGACAATCATGCACATCATTATCAAACAACGATTAACAAGCTTGAGCTACTAAACCCCTTAGCAATCATGAAAAAAGGGTATTCAGTTATCACAAAAAAATCCAAGATTGTTCGATCTATAACAGAAATATCAATTGCTGATTCGCTTTCGCTTCAATTGGCAGATGGTTCAGCTGATTGTGTTGTAAAAACCATAAGAAGGGATGCATAAATGATGGATAAAAAATTATCTTTTGAAGAAGCCTTACAAAAACTTGAAGGACTTGTGAAGGAATTAGAATCGGGAAATCTAGAACTTGAGGCCTCCGTAACCAAGTATAATGAAGGCATTAACTTGGCTAAATATTGCCATGATTTGTTAAAGGACGCGGAAAACGTAATCGTCAAAATGGTTAAAGATGACGAGCTTGTCGATTTTCCCAATACAAACGAATAAAAGATCGGTGGTACTATGATAGATTTACTTAAAATTGATAATCCCGCTTTTTTAAAAAAGCTTTCTCTCGTTGAACTAAACGAACTGGCTGATCAGATTCGTGATTTTTTGATTGAAAATGTCGCAAAAACCGGAGGCCATTTGTCTTCGAATTTAGGCGTTGTCGAGTTAACTATCGCTTTGCATTATGTTTTTGAAAGTCCAAAGGATCGATTGATCTTTGATGTTGGCCATCAAGGTTATACTCATAAGATTCTTACTGGTAGAGCTAAAGATTTCCCCAGTCTAAGAAAAATTAATGGGCTATCCGGATTCTTGAAACAACAAGAGTCAGTTCATGACGTTTGGGAAGCAGGACATAGTTCGACTGCTATGGCTGCGTTAGCGGGTTTTGAAATTGTGCGACAGATTAACCATGACACGTATAAAAACGTCGCCTTAGTGGGAGATGGCTCTTTAAACAGCGGGTTATCATTTGAAGCTCTCAACTTTCTTGGACAGAGACAAAATCTAGCCCCGATAATTATCTTGAATGATAATGAAATGAGTATTTCAAAGAATGTTGGAACTATTTCTAAAATGCTTACATCAATGCGAACGACAAAACCTTATCTAAAAGCAACTCGAAAAGGCAATCGCATTCCTCACTTTTTAAAGAATTGGAAAGAACGCATTGCCAGAATGATTCGTGGGTTGGCTAAAAATATGACTATTTTTGATGAATTTGGATTTAAATATTATGGGCCAATTGATGGCCATAACCTAAAGACGCTCATTAAATATTTACAAATTGTCAAGTTCCTTAACAAACCTTGTGTTCTTCATATCATTACCAAAAAAGGTAAGGGATATCCCTTTGCCGAAAATGATATGGATGGCCACTGGCATGGCGTCAAACCTTTTAATATAAAAACCGGTCTTCCATTAGATGGAAAAGCGGAAAACGAACATTCATGGAGTAATATTATATCGGAATATTTATGTGAACGTGCAAAAAACAATCCCGATTTTCGCATCGTTATTCCTGCTATGATCGCTGGTGCGGATTTGTATAAATTTCAAAACAACTATCCCAACCAAATAATTGATGTTGGCATTTGTGAAGCATTTGCTGTTTGCTTTGCGGGTGGGATTGCTATGGAAAACAAATCGGTTTTTGTTCCTGTTTATTCCTCCTTTTTGCAACGCGCATACGATCAAGTAAGTCATGATGTTGCCCGCCAAAATTTACATGTTGTCTTTGGCATTGATCGATCAGGTTTAGTCGGTGAAGATGGCGAAACACATCAGGGTTTATATGACATCGCTTTTTTACGTCATATGCCCAACATGCAAATTATTCAGGGAATGACTGTTCCAGAGACGTACTCATTACTTGATTATGCATTTAATACCGCTAAAGGCCCCGTTGCTATTCGTTATTCAAATGGTACTGTCAAAAGCGACTTGTCGCTAAATGATGATAGAGAAATTATAACAAAACCATCCTGGTTACAAATCACTGAAGATGGAGCGATTAATCTTATCGCATATGGCGATAATGCATTCAGAATGCAGTGTTTAATTGAAAACAATCGACTTTTGGTTAATCTTTATAATGCTCGATTTATAAAACCAATTGATGAAGATATGCTTACCAAAATCTTAAAAAGCGGACTGATAACTATCGTTTTAGAAGATGTAACTGTTTCTGGTGGTCTCGGTAGTGCCATCTTTGAGAATGGACAACGATTAAAGTTGCCAACAGATAATATCCGAGTGCTCGGTTTACCTGATCAATTTATTGAACATGGAGCAGTCAAAGACTTGTATCAAAAGTATGGACTTGATGATGACACAATCATGAAATATTTAAAGGATAATCTACCAATCTAGTTTTTATAATGCGAGGTGATACGATGCTTAAATCTTTAAGTGTTACTAATTTTGCTATTATTGATCATATTGATCTAAATTTTGTTTCCGGAATGACTGTAATTACTGGAGAAACGGGTGCAGGGAAAAGCTTGATAATTGACGCAATTTCATTGTTACTCGGCGATCGAGCATCAGCGGAAATGATTCGCCATCAAGCAGACAAAGCTGTTATCATTGGTACATTTATCATAGAAGATGATATTCTTAAATCGGTTCTAAATGGGTTAAAAATCGAAGCATTTGACAATCAAATCACAATTAGGCGTGAAATTAACGGACAAAATAAAAATACAATAAAGATAAATGATACGCCAATAACCCTGCAACAATTGAAAGAATTATCCCATCATCTTGCGGATATCCATTCACAATTTGATTCACAGAGATTAATCAATCCCGCAAATTACCTTGAACTTATCGATGGCTTTAAAACCGGGATGATGGCTTCATATATGGAAAAATATCACCATTTTCTCGAAAAGTATCGTACTGATTATGCAAAATATCAACGCTTGTTGAATGAACATCATGAACTTATCGAAAAAACGGATTTGTATCGTTACCAATATAAGGAATTGACTGACTTAAATTTGGTATTAGGTGAAATCGATGATTTGCATTCTGAAGCGACTATTATGGAAAATTTCGATAAAATTCATGAGCGATTACACACAATAAAAAAACTATTACGAGAAAGCGGTACTTTAGATAATCTTTATGAAGTCTATAGCCATTTCAGCACTCTTACGGAGATGACTGGTGAATTTCGAGCCGATATGGATAAAACTCGAGATTTCTATTATGAACTTGATGATTTAGAAAAAACTATCACTAAACGTCTTGACTCAATGAACTATGATCCACAAGATTTAAATCGAATTTCCGAACGATTGAGTACTTTAGAAAACATAGTAAAGAAGTACCATAAATCGATTCCGGATTTAATTGAATATCAAGAACAACTCACTCGTTGGATTGACCAAACCGATAATTATGAAGTGCATCTGCAATCGGCCGTCACTGAACTGACGGAAGTATATAACAAAACACTAGAGGCGGCAAATGATATTTCCGCCATCCGCAGTCAAATCACAAATCGAATTGAAAAGGAATTGAGTCCGGTTTTTGTCGATTTAGCTTTACCACAAACGCAATTTAAGATTATCATTAACTCAAAAACACCCCGTAACATATTTGACAATTTGGCATTTCTCGATAATGGTATTGACCAAGTAGAGTTTATGATATCTACTAATGTAGGGGAACCATTAAAGCCTTTATCGAAAACTGTTTCCGGAGGAGAAATGAGTCGCATTATGTTAGCATTTAAAACCATTTTTATCCGTAGTCAAAAATTAGAAACGATGATTTTTGACGAAATCGACACTGGCATCAGTGGTTTGGTTGCTCGTCAAATTGCTAGAAAGATTAAGGCAATATCTACATCTTGTCAGGTGATATCGATTAGTCACATTCCCCAAGTTGTTGCCATCGCGTCAACACATTTAAAAGTATGGAAGCAAGATGATCAGAAACGAACCACTGCATTTGTGAAAGAGTTAACCTATGAAGAGCGAATTCAAGATCTCTCCGAGATGATATCTGGAGACCGAGTCACCGATGTTGGCAGGCAAAGTGCAAAAGAATTATTATTAGGTGAATAAAAAAAAGGAATATACCTTCGTTTTTGAGGGTATATTCCTTTTTGATATCGAGAAAAACTAGTTTATCAAAACTTGAATCATTCCGTATATGGCGGCGATGAGTAAACCAAGAAACATCCCGACAGCTAAAATAACAATCAAGACTTTTCCGAATTTGCCTTTTGTCGGATTGTATGATTTATATTCTTGTTCAACCACAACTGGTTTTGGTCTTTTTCGGCTTTCCGGCATAATGTTCACCTCATGAAATTAATGACTTCATTTATTATAATCTACTTGGATGAAAAAATAAAGTTTTTTTGGCAAAAATTAAAAAAATGCGTTTTTTAGGGATTAATTAGTAATTTTCTAACACGCTAATGACTTTCGCAGTGACTTCAGTTGGTGTGGAAGCTCCACTTGTAACCGAAACTGTCTTAACTCCTTTGAGAAGTTCTGGTTTTAAATCATCCGAAGAAGCAATCCTGACGGTTTTAACATGCGTATACTGACGACTTAATTTGACAAGATTAATGGTATTATTGCTATGGATATCGCCGACAACAAGACACAAGTCTACATCATGGTTTTGATTGATGACGGCTTCTTGACGGATTCGGGTTGAATTACATATTTCTTCAGAAATAATTGCATATGGATATTGTTGTTTGATTACTTTGATAATCGGTTCTATCTCGCGAATAGAAAACGTGGTTTGATTTGTGACAAATATCGGTTTAACGGTTTTTTCTAATAAACGTGCATCTCTTTCGCTCTCGATTAAAATAATGTTTTTATCAATGGAGAGAACACCCTCGGTCTCAGGATGGTTTTCCTTACCGATATAGATAATTTGATAACCCGAAGCAAGATAGTTCTTAATCAAATTATGCGTTTTGTAAACATCTTTGCATGTAGCATCTACATATGTCAAACCTTTATCAAGAATTTTTTCTATCACTACATCACCGACTCCATGCGCTGTGATGATAACTGTGCCTTGATGGATACTATCGAGCATTTGTAATCGAGTTTTATTGATTTGATCAATGACAATAATCCCCTTAGTTTTGAAGTAATCGACAACAAATTGATTATGGACAATCATCCCAAGCAAATAAAGCGGTCGCGGATAACTCGGATCGGAAAGAACCTTATTTACAGAATTAATGGCATTTACAACACCAGGACAATATCCTCGTGGTGTTATCGGAATGACTTTCACTGGTCTTCACCTTTTCTTTTACTTTATCTACATTCTATTATATAATATATATGCCAATTATCGGCATTAATTTAGATATTTACGAAAGTTTGAGGAATATATGGTAAATTATAAGCATTACATTGTATCGGCTTTAGAAGCATTGAAGTTTATCGATTTGACTGAAGTTCAACAGAAAGTCATTCCTAATATTTTAGAAGGTAAAGACTTGATGGTAACATCGGAAACCGGATCGGGAAAAACACATGCTTTTTTGATTCCGATATTTCAAAGTCTAGATGAAAACAATCATTCTCTTCAATACTTAATCAGTTCACCAACTCGGGAACTGGCTAAGCAGATTTTTGTGTTTGCCCGCCAGATGGCAGATTTTTCGCCAACACCGATCGATATTCGACTTTTTATTGGTGGTTCTGATCGGCCCGCCGAAATCAGTCGTTTAAAAAAGAGTCAGCCTCAGATTGTTATTGGTACACCGGGAAAACTAAAAGATTTAGTCGTCAAGGAGAACTTGCTTGATGTCCATATGGTAAAAACTTTTATCGTTGATGAAGCTGATATGACTTTAGATGAAGGGTTTTTGGAAGATGTTGATTATGTGGCGGCAAAAATGGATTCCCATTTACAGACTTTGGTGTTTTCTGCGACAATGCCAGAAAAAATTCAACCATTTTTACGTAAATACTTAAAAAATCCGCTGTTCATAGAAATTTCTAAAAAGAATCAAACAAGTTTGAACATCAGTCATTATTTTGTTAAAACTAAGGGCCATCCCCGTGAAGAAGTTCTTAAGAACGTTTTAAAAACAATTAATCCTTACTTTGCAATTGTTTTTTGTAATAAAAAGGAATCCGCTGACATTGTCTATCAAATAATGGTAACGGAAAAATATAATGTTGGTTTACTACATGGTGGTTTAGAAGCTCGAAAACGGAAACAAGTTCTTACCAACGTCAGAGAACAAAAGTACCAATATCTTGTCGCCACTGATCTTTTAAGTCGGGGAATTGATATCGCTGATATATCTCACATCATCAATTATGAATTGCCAACCGATTGGGAATTCTATGTTCATCGTACAGGGCGTACCGGCCGAATGGATAAGGATGGAATTGCCATTTCGCTTTATGATCGTGATGATGATGATTATATCGATATGTTGGAAGCTCGGGGCTTAAAAACCACATATAAAGAAATAGTAAATAATGTTTTAGTTGATGGCAAAGTTCGTTCAGAACGGCAAAAGCGAGTTCAAATCGTCTCAGAAGCCGAGAAAAAAGCGATACGAGTAGTCCCCAAAACGATGATAGTAAAACCTGGATATAAGAAAAAATATCAGAAACAAGTAGCTGACGTCAAAAGTCAGTTTCGCCGCAAACGCGACAGATAGATAGTTGTTTCTTAAACCAGATGCGACTACCCATTTTAAAGTAGATACTATTTTACGGGAGAATAAAAATATGCTTAATGTTGTTCTATATGCTCCTGAAATACCACAAAATACTGGTAATATCATGCGGACTTGCGCTGGTACTAATACATTATTACATTTAATCGAACCTCTTGGTTTTAAACTTGACCCCAAGTACTTGAAGCGAAGCGGTGTCAATTATCTTGAGTATGTCAATTATCGTGTATACAAAACTTGGGATGAGTTTAAAGCAAACAACCCTGGATTATATATATTTGCCACTCGTTA
>Ga0172381_10002616_pt1 | contig 19697 bp, 11 predicted proteins | sample Leawel6488metaG_FD_119754 | JGI IMG/M metagenome (GOLD analysis project Ga0172381, IMG submission 119754) | Leachate microbial communities from a municipal landfill in Southern Ontario, Canada - Leachate well 64-88 metaG | ecosystem: Engineered > Solid waste > Landfill > Unclassified | place...
TGCAAATTGTCCCCGTTTTTAAGAAAGTTAGATAATAAAAGATAACCTTTATCATAGGTTTCTGTAACAGAATAAGCCCAGGAGTCTCTGTCCGGATAGGAAAAGGTTTTTTTCCAGTTTTGACATAAACCGGAAGTACTCAATATCAATAATACGAAAATGGCAATTGTAATGGAGATGTTTTTCATGTTATTTTATATAATAAAAGTGAAAAGGCAGTCCGGTGTCAGCGGACTGCCTTGGACAAAAGAACACCTACCGAATAGTTAGTTTTACAGTTTCTATTGTTTCATTACCTGCTAATAAGCTGATCTCATAAGTGCCCGGAATCAATTCCTGTGTCGGCACAATACGTTGATCTTTTCCAGCCGGTAGTTGTAACGTAAATACCATCTTACCGTCAATGCTATTTAGGACAAGTGAACCATTTTCCATCAGCTCATATTCAATCGTTACATAGTCATTGGCCGGATTGGGAAAAATATGCAAAGACGAACCGGTTAACGGAATACTGGGAATAAAATGTTCAACTTTGACCGATTTGGTCTGAGGTTCTGGAAGAATAACCGGTTCGTTATACTGTATTAATCCTGCTGCAATAAGCAGGTTGCGGGCGCCAGTACCGGCAAGGTTTTCCTCAACTGCAAGGTTTTCCAAAGCGATAACCGCCGGATTGCCTGTTTCCAATTTATAGGTGGTATCGGTTGCAAGATTGTGCATGATAATGGCTAAGTTCAGGTAGTCCGCCTTTTCCTGTTGCATTTCGGGGTCAAGCCCGTCGTTGTTGATGTTGTTTATTGTTTGTATGGCCTGTGAATACTGGTTTTGTTCCACCTGCAGAGAAACCAACAGGTATTTTGAATAAATTTCAGGATCGTTTTGCAACAGAGACATAAGTTCAGAAGTTTGACCATTTACGGAGAATTCCCTGAGCAGGTTGCCATAAGCTTCGCGTTCCTTTTCTTTATAATCCGAAAGCTTCATCAACAATTCTTCCTTGGCGCTGAGGGAATTTTGCCCTTGGAGAATTTGTTCCCTCATGTAATCGGGCATAGGATCCATTCGGTCGTCCAATGCCTGGAGCACCTGTTCCGATTTGGCCGAATGTGAATTTGCCACCAATACATCGCGAACCATGGCATTAGACAGTACATTTTCCTTCTGGGTAGCCTTGACCATCACCTCATCGCTCAGGTAAGGCGAAGATGACAGTAACTCATTTCGGAGCTCCAGAGCTTCCGCACTCTGGCTCAGATCAATCAATGTTTCTATTTGAGCGGTGTTGCCCCCATCTATCAAAGAAGAAAGCTGCTGATTGGTTTGAAGAGCGCCAAATGAAGCCAACTGCATAATTTCCATTTGAGGTAGTCCTGTATTTAAATGAGAAGGACAGGAATGGGTTGAGTCATAGGATTTATATGGATTTTCAATTACTGAAACATTACCGTTAGTAGGATCAGGAAAAACTGGATCTGTTTGATCTTCGATCTGATGATGCACATAATTGATCCCATTAGAAGAATTATAAATTGATAAGTATTTGGTTGGCAGTCTTGAAAAGAGATTTCCAGCCGGCATAGTATCGCCATCAAGCATATAACCTTGATTGTAGGCAATTCCATAATTAGCATTCGGATGACTAGGTTCCAGTATTGATAAATCGATTGTTGTATTTGTAAAGTTATTGCATTTTATACACAAACCGGTAGTCGTTCCATTTCGGTTTTTCCCATAGGCAACGGTTCCAAAATCCAAATCATTAAATGTATTATTATAGATACTATTGTAAGTAGCACCTGAATTACGAACATAAAGACCGACTTTACTCATAATTCCAGAGCCGCTATTAATGCCGGAGAAATTATTTGATTCAACATGATAAGCTGTAGAACTAGAGAGGTATATGCCAATGGTAGTATCGTTAAGCAAATTTGTAGAACCAATTGAAAAATTGTTTTCAGTAATTGTAGCTCCGCTAATTCCACTCACATACAATCCTCTTTTATTCCTGGTAAAATCAGTATGTTTTACCGAAAAAGCAACACTGGCTGTGTTACAGGTAGAATATATACTATAGTCAAGATTGTCAAATTTGCTGTTGATATATGATGGGCAGGGCAATGTATTTGGATCAGTACAAATCCCGTCGACGGCAAACTGTGAATTAAAGCTATATATACCGTTACCGTATTTAGCATTTGCCGATCTGTTGGCAAACAAACAATGGGTGAAATGGATATTGGTTACCGATTCCATTTTTATAAAATAATCGGGAGAAGGGTTCAGGGTCGTTGTTGTTGTAAATTCGCAATCGGTAAAGGAACTGAGAGAATATGGAGTGTAGGCTTTAAACCAGACGGCCTTTCTGTTATCAATGAATTTGGCGTTGGTTGCCTGGATTATTCCTCCGGTAAACCCGGTCATAGGGGAATTTTGGTCTGGATTTGCGCGATAGTTTGTAGCTCCGATTAAAGCATTTTCTATGGTACCGCCATTAATAATTTGTAGAAAACCCTGATTTGAAGAAGGATTCTGGGGAAGCGATGAGTCGCCCCAAACCTGAACGCCTTGCCAGGTTCTCCCGGGCAGACTCGTTAATAGGGCATTGTCTATCTTTAAAGTCCCTCCTGGTTTAACAATTATCTTACTGTTTTCTCCGAGAATCAATTTACAACCCGGGAGTAAAGTTAGTTTTCCTCCGGATTCAATTTCAATGGAGCCGCAAATCGTCCTTTTATCCGACCATGTAATATTTTCATTCGTTTGAATTGTGATTACCTGGTTCTGGTTTGGGATAAAGTCAAAATTGTCTAATGCAATATCATTTAACCAATTTGCAGCAGTATGCACTATGAAACGGATTTTATTTACATCTGAGTTGAAATGTAAAACGACATGTTGCCAATCCGGATTAGAAAAAGTTGCTCCAGCAGACCATACATTCTGGTTCCAGGTTGTTCCGCTATCACTACTTGTTTGTATTTCTAAACTTCCTAACTCCCCAGCTCCGTTGTGAAATTTATGAAACCAAAAGGAAAAGTCAAACATACAAACATTGGAAAATTTGATTAAAGGGCTTTCAAGTATTCCAACTTTATCTTCATATACATTCATTGATGATTCGATGTAAACATAATATTGCCCATCTTGAGCTTGAGCTGGTCCAGTGCCTGTAGTAAGCGTTTCACCTGAATGTTTTACCCAATCAAGATCATCGAAACGAGATTGCTTCCAACCGTCAAAATGATCTTCAAAACTTGTATGATAATTATTAATGATAGTACAAAATCCGTTGTTATCAATAGGCCCTAAACCCGGATTATTATCATCTCCATCTTCTTCACCTGGACAATTGGGAAAGACCTCGGATTTTAGTCCTATACCCCAATTAAAATAGCCGTCATTATCCCGATCTAAACATAAACGTTCGCTTTCGGAATGTTGCAGGCTGGAAATAGGCGTTATTATACCCTCTATTTCTGCAGGAAGATCGTTTAAAAACAAATAATCATAACCATGATGCTTATAAGTAAGTCCATAGGAGTTTTTTAATACCCAATAAGTTTTACCAATATACTCTGATCCAAACGGAATAGGACTTTCAAGCCCGTCTATAACATCTCCCTCCTCAACAATATCATATCCCGCAATTACCCACACATGACCCAACGCAGTCATTGATAAAGGACCATACTTAATTAAGGCTTTTTTTATTTCACTTTCAGTACGTTGTATGGCTATTTTATCGAAAATCTGAATCCTTTCTTCAGGAGGTGTACATTTCAATGAACAGTCGACTGGATATGCAGGGGTATAAGGAAAGCACGTTTCATTCACAACCCCAACAACTTTCAAATAATTAAAAACCGGTTCAAACTCGTCAATGGGGTTAGTATAAACACACGATACAATATCTTGTTCTGATAAATTTAGATCTATGTGTTGATTAAAATAAAGATTTGTTATGGATTCGGCTTGCGCTACGGGTCCAAACGCCCAACAGTTTCCTGTGGTGATATGTTGACCACCCGCAAGGGCACATTCCCCATTACCCATGTCGCACACTAAAGTATTATTTAGCCAACATCCATCTTGACATGTTGGAGGGGTCATCCAACCACTTGAATCGATATCTCCATCCCAATATGATGAACCTGGTGAATTTGCACCATGCCTATCCCTCCAATCAAAGTTGTCGACTTGGTCGTAAGAAAAGGTTTTAGGTAATGAATCTGTCATTTTTACTTCAAAGATTCCACCAGCATAGTATTCATAACCGTACGTGTGATATTTTGCCCCAAAATGAATTACTTTATTTTTATAAGTTAAAGCTGAAAAATGTGTGAAACCTGCTTTCCATATCATTCCTTTATTGATGATATAAGCATTTATTTTACCGATTTTTGAAGTTTCTATGTTTGCTTTTGCTTGAGCCTGCAATTCTGATGCGTTAGCCCTTGTTGTTCCTGACCATGCTAATTGACCAAGATATATGGTCGCATTATTAACCATTATTTTGATTGCATTTGCAGGAAATCCCGACAGGAAACATGTTTCATCGCATTTGGTTGTGAACGAAAAACTCCAGAGGGTATCAATCATTGGATATGTTTCATATAGTAACAACTCATTTGACGTCAGCGTGTCAACAAGAATAATCCTCACGAAACTCGTATCATTGTTGAAAGTAACCGTCCCTGTAACAGCAGCGCCATGTAAGGCTTCACCGTCAAATGGATATATCATGGCATCATTAGTGAAACTTTGCCCAATGTTGATGATATTGGTAAAATCATTGTTTTGAGCATAAAGACGGCAAATCAGTAAAAGAAATATAAAAATAACGTGTATTTTTTTCATATACAAGAATTTTACGAATACAAATAGAATTTAAATTACTTATCCACTTAGGATCAGATTATCCGATTTTCCACAGAATGAACCACTTTCATGATGGATCTTGCACTGTGCATAGATTTCGGAAATCATCTGGCATTTTAAGTTTCCTGTTTTGTGGTTCTGTTTTGCTTTTTATCTTTGCAAGGCCCTTTCTGGATTTAGTTTGTACTCATTTCATATAGCTATGGTGATACTTGCCTCCGGGGAGGGCTTTTTATAAGGTGGCCTGTTCCTTATTTGAAATAATTAATAGATAAGAAGTAATTATATTGTTATAAATACAAAGATAAAAGGTTGAATTTCAAATTTCAACATAATTTTATTGACATATCAACCAATAAAAAATACCAAGAAAAGTCGCCGCGCGCAACAAAAAATGAGCCAATATATAGTATTCAGGATATCAGGCTTTAATAAAATTCACAGTGTAACGATGTGTAATGTTTTGTTACACTTTGTTACACTTTCTTCGAGTAGATACCTGTTAAATTGTTATGTTAATGAAAACCTAAATGTTTGAATATCAAGGCTCCTGAAAAGTAATTATTTGTCGGTCAGATTATCCGATTTGGTTTTAGAAGCACAAACTCTGTTAAAAATCGGCCTGGACAGAGGGTGATCAAAGAATGATATAAGGAGGATGAAACCATAAAAACCATTTGTTCATTGGCAGGGAAACATTTATCTTTGAATCCACTTTGCATACTATTCTTCGCCGATAGGTCGCTAAATGTTATGTAAATAATTAGAATTGAGAGAATTGAATGAAAAACATTTCAGAGCCGGCTCATAGATTTAATGGTTTTATCTAACTGTAAATATATTCATTAGCTAAAACCCGGAAGGTTTGGCCTGAATAACGGAAAACAGATGGCAGATAATGGATACGGAATAGCGAAGCCGGTCATAATGTTGCTGGTTCTCTTGCTCCTTACGGGTTTTAACGGCCTGGCCCAGCAAATCAGGATCAGGGGATCGGTGTATGACGAACTTACGCGGAAACCTTTGAAAGGGGCAAACATCAGGATCTTGGGAACGAAAAATGGCGCTGCAGCAGGGCCCGACGGGAGTTTTGTGCTTAGCCTCGACAAGCTGCCGGCCACCCTTGCCATCACGTGTGTGGGATACGAAAACGCTTTCTTCGATATCATTGAGGTGCAGGGGAATTCCCTTAGTTTCTATATCAAACCGGTCACATACGATCTGAAGGTGGTGGATATCAGCCCATCCGCACATTTGACAATGTTCAGGAACCCCGATTATTCGGTACTGGATTATGAACTGATGGGAGATAAAGTCATGCTGTTGCTTTATCGGAACATGACAGTGAAGACGGAGATGGCGCTTCTTGATTTTTCGGGCGATACCCTGGCCACGGCCGATCTTCCGGAGCAACCACCCATGATGCTGTACCGGGATTTTCTGTCGAATGTCCATTATTATTCGTCAGCAGGCACGGCATTCCTGTGCCATTACGATCCCGATGCAGGGTCGATCGGCTTTCTGTACCCGGCGCCCATCGATTCGCTCGGTAAATATATCAACCCTTTCCGCTTCAGGATCGGTAACCGGATTTATTTCCAGGAGAAGGCCATCAACGGCTTCGGGACCCGGTTAGGTTATGGCAGCAAGGATAGTGGAAAGGTATATATCAAAAAATGCATCAATAAACTGAAGATTTCGGAATTCCGGGACGATATGAACTTTTATTACCGCTGGAACAGCTCCTTTAGCGTTATGCAAACTGCCTTTAAACCTCCTTCACCGGAGGATGGCTTACCGGTTGACCCGGAGTTTAACTTCTCGGCCTCTCCGGCAGAAGGTGGCAAATTTGGTTCAAATGAAGCATTGGCCCATCAACTCGAATATTACAATATGATCTTTCCCTTCCTAAAAATCAATGACGATACCCTGGCCTTTTTCGATTTTGGCGACAATATCCTGGAACTTCTCGACCCGGACGGAAAGGTGACAAGCAAAATACCCATCACTTTTCATCTCCGGCAAGGAAAAGAGGATTCGATGAAGGCCCAGACCAATTCGCGGGGATGGCAATGGGGAAGCCAGATACTTCAGGACGATAACGCCCATAAAATCTACACTGTCTTTACAAAGAATGGGATGGTCAAGCTGTGCGGCATCGATTATCTTACCGGTAAGCTCCAGAATGAAACCGTGATCCCCTTCCCGTTTCCTGAAAAGATCAGGATCTGCGACAAAATGGTTTTTTTTCTTTATAAGCCAACCGGTCTCAGTGAAAACTGGAGCCTGATCAAGTACCGTTTAAACATTAAGTAACTTACCATGAGGTCTCTGTTCCTTTTTCTGTTATTTGTGGCGACGGCCCTCATTGCACAGGCCCAGGTTCAACTACAGGGGACTGTAAACGACGCGGCCAACGGCGAAGCCCTTCCCTGGTGCAGTATATCGGTCAAGGGGACAGGCAAGGGTACGGTCGCCAACAGCGAAGGGATTTTCGTGCTGACAGTCAGGGTGAACCGCGACACCCTGGTTTTCTCTTACGTGGGCTACCGTTCATTGGAGGTCCCGGCAACCAGATTGTTGCATGATTTAAAGGTATTGATGGAAAAAGCGGGTATCCAGTTGGAAGAGGTTGTCGTACATGCCGATGATGATTACCTGTACGAAATTGTCGAAAAATGCAGGAAAAAGATCCTGAAGGATAACCAGGTCCATTTTGCAAAAGTTTATTACGGTATCGAGACCCTCACCCGCGAACAACCTATCGAGCAGGTGGAATGTTATTATAATGGCTATTTGAACGGAATTTCTGTTGACAGTCTGCTATTCCGCAACGGGAGGATAGGCTGTGCCGAACTCGATCAACGTTATTTTCTCACCCTGAATTCGTCGATGGCGGTAAGCCAGCTCAATCTGGTGTGGAAGGATCAGCGTTATCCGTCCGTTCCGCTTCAGCTTACCGGTAAAATCCTGAAGAAGGCCTTCCACCTTACCATGGAACCTGGTGATAGGAACCTGTACCGCATCGGATTTCAGCCGCGGAAAGAGCCGCGGAAAAACTTCGCGGGTTCAATATGGATCGACCGCAGGAGTTTCGATATTGTCAAGATCGACCTCGTGGTGGAGAACGCGATAAACCATCCATTTTCTCCCATATACCGGGCCGACCGGTTAAGCGAGGTGAGTATCAGCATCAGCGAAACCTATAAATTAAACGGTGATTTCAACGTCCCTGACTATATGAATTTTACTTACGCCTTCAACTACCTGACAAACCGTGGCAATCAGGAAAACGGGAACCGGGATTCTATATCGCGCCGGATCACAACCCACGGCCTGCTTTGTATGTACGATTATGACAGCCCTTTTATCCGGCCCTACTTTACCTGCGATCCCGGCTTCGACGACTACCGGAAAATGTCGGTCATTCCATACAACCCTGTTTTCTGGGAGAATAACAGGACTATGGTGTTGACCGAAAGGCAAAAGCAAAACCTGGGTTTCTTTGCCAGTAAGGGCCTTCTGATGAATTTCGGGGAGGGTAAGTATGGCCGGGATTTCCTGACGCAGGTGCACTATGACTCCACCTTATACGAAAACTATTATACCTTCTGGGATTCCTCGCGCAGGCTCTCCCTGAACCGTCACTTGCCCCAGAACCGGCCTTATTCTGCCACTAAGGTCAATGGGCAAATTCTTTCAAACCTGTATCATTTTGAGGTCCAGCTTTTGTTAGATGTAACCGGGGTGGCCGACTCCTTCAATTGCAGGTCATACGCGGTGTTTGATGAAAAAAGATCTTTGTTTCATTTACCCGTTGACAAGTACACCGGGACTTTTATCAACCTGTACTTCGACCTGTACGAAATTGAACGAAGGAAGATGCAGCAAACGCTGGATTCGCGGAGATGGACGGCCTTGCAGATCGATTCAGTTTACCGGGCTACGGTGAAGTCAGCCGGGAGCGCCGCCCGAAGGTACCTTGACGAGGTCAAATCGGGGAAAAACATCCATGGATTAAAACGCTGGAACGACAACATCAAAGAACAGCTTGGAGTTGATAATTTCGTCTCAGAGCATACCAGGTGACATTTCCCGATTTATGATCCTTGTAAAACCTGCATAAATTCATTCAGATGCCCCTGGGTATAGGATTGTATGCAGGCAAATACAGGTACGAAAACAAGGGCCCCTATCAGAAAATAGTGGTTGTCCAATTCACGACAACACATAAAAATCCGATTTTATAATAATCAGGAACCCGCCTGGAAAGATATTCTGAGCCAGGAAACATTAACCCGTGAGAAATGAAGGTTAATTATGCAGTAATTACAAATTTAAGTTCAATTTTCATCATGCTATGTGCTTATAAATTGCCGACAAGGATAGAAAAAAATTAATTTGCACCTTTTTGGATCCAGATTAATCCTTTTTCCCAAAATAAACCCGGACGGCATGAACAAATGCTTTTGTCGCGCCTGTTTGATATTTCCCCTTTTTCCATATCATATACAACTTTGCATTTAAAGCCGGGCCTTTCCACTTTATACTCTTTAAAGAACCATCTGATAGTTCATGCTCTACAGCTATCTTAGGTAATAAAGCAATGCCATTGCAACCCGATAACAACATTTTTTTAACGGCTTCGGGACTGGTAATTTCCAGCGTTTTCTTTAATTTAACATGAGCTTCTATGAGCATTTTTTCAAAAATCATCCGATAACTGCAATCAGACTTTGATAACAACAGCGTTTTATCATGAAAATCGTTTACGGAATTGATGGCTCCGCTAAATGAATCATCTTGCGGATTAGACACAAAAGCAAGTTCCACCTTGGTTAATTCTTCCACATACAAAAAATTATCGCTGAAATTATCACAAAAAAGAAATGCTATATCTATCAACCCGGCATTAAAAATGTCATTCACATTATAACCGACACATCCATCAAAGTCAAAACCAATATTAGGGAACTTCAATTGGAATTCTTTAATAACCGGTGGCAAATAATATGCTGCAACCGAATGAGGGGTCTTTATTATAAGATTTCCGGTGGTTTCATTCAAATACTTAAAATTACACAGGACCTCGTTTTCAAGGTTAATTAACCGTTGGGTATATTTGAGCAATTTCACTCCTGGTTGGGTCAACCGGATTTTATTTCCCGACCTGATAAACAAGGTTTCCCCTAAACTGTTTTCCAACGACTGAATTTGCGATGAAACAGTTGATTGCGCATAATTCAATACATGAGCAGCTTTATTAAAACTTAATAAGTTGGCCACTACCTGAAATGTCTTTAATTCCCTAAACTCCATTTGTTATCTAAATAAACGATTACGCATATCGAATAATACCGTTATAATTCTATTATTCGATTGCTTTCCTTTGCAAAAATAATTAAAACTTAAAATTGCTATTATGAAAAAATTGCTATTTGTCCTGTTTTTTGCGAATGTTTGTGCTTTCGCTTTTGCTTTTACTGTACCCGAATGGAGTATGTCTCCAGGGATTTCGGGCAAAAAAAGTTTTATCAAGGTAAGCAATAATTCCAGCCGTGTCAATTCTGTTCCTGACACTGCCCAAATGCTCATGACCATTGAGCAACTTATTCAAGACTCGCGTGAGGGAGTGGATTTTATAAATAATGATGAACTGATAAAACGCATCCATGCTAATTCTAAGGTTGTTTTGATTGATGTACGTTCAAAAGAGGAATATGATGCAGGCCATCTTAAAGGAGCGACCTGGCTGGAAAGAGGGGTCGTGGAATTCACGTTGGCGCGTACCCTACGTGACCCCAACGCGGAAATAATTGTCTATTGTTTAAAAGGAAATCGCTCGGCCCTGGTCGTTAAGGCCCTCAAACGGATGGGCTATCAAAATGTAAAATCTCATGTTGGTCTTGAAGAATGGTTTAAAGCAAACCTTCCGGTTTACAATTTTTTAGGCGAAGTAAAAATGGTTGAACTACGGAAATTGAACGCGGCAACCAATCCCGTTGAATATTATTTAGATAAGAAATAGCGATCCATTGTCATACCCGCCTCATCCCGGAAAGAAAGACATGAGGAACGTAGCCTGTATTATTCACAAACCCAAATTTCGAGAAAAAAGCGATACCAGGGAAAGGGGGGGGGGCCAAATTTTCATTCTCCAAGAATAGACATGGCAATGATTTTTTTGACCTGATCTGAAAAAAATCTGTTCACGAACCGTGTTTCTTGTAAAAACGCCGTTATTAACAATTTTTCGGGGGTTGTTGACAGTATTCTTGCGGCCCGTGCCTGGTTTCCCGAGTGTGGTTTGTGAAAAAGGATGATTTGCAAATTACAGGACAAGCCGGAAGGATGGGAGCCGCTGGGAGAACCATTGGAAAAGATGGGAGGGCCATTGGAGCCGCAGGGTCCTTAATGGGTCTTTAGTTTTACGCTGAAAAAAATTGATAAATTTGCAGCAATATATACCTCGTGAACAATACTAGAAAACCCCCATGGCTGAAGATCCGTTTACCGGAAGGAGAATCCTACCGAAAGGTAAAGCAGATAGTGAACCAGAATAAACTTCATACTATCTGCTTAAGTGGCAAATGCCCTAACCTGGCTGAATGTTGGGGAAAGAGTACGACGACTTTCATGATTTTAGGGGATATTTGTACCAGGGCCTGCCGGTTCTGTGCAACAGAAACCGGGCGACCACTCCCGGTGGATATGGATGAACCGGTAAGGGTGGCTGAATCTATTAAGTTAATGCAACTGAAGCATGCCGTGATCACGTCGGTTGACCGGGATGATCTTCCTGACGGTGGGGCCGCAGTCTGGGCTTTGACAATCAGGGAGATCCGGAAAATAAATCCGGGTACCACCATCGAAACTTTAATTCCGGATTTTAATGGTAACCGGGAGAACCTGCAATCAGTAATTGAAGCGCGTCCGGATATTATCTCGCATAATCTTGAAACAATAAAACGGTTGACTTTGCAAATCCGCAATAAGGCAAATTATACGAGAAGCCTGGAAGTCCTGAAACAAATTTCAGAAAGTGGGATCAGGGCAAAATCTGGTATTATGGTTGGGTTGGGAGAACTGGAGGAAGAGGTCATAGCTTTGATGGATGATCTGAGGGGCGTTGATTGTTCAGTTCTCACCATCGGGCAGTACCTTCAACCCACCAGAGAAAATTACCCCGTCCAGGAATATATCCATCCCGATCAGTTTTTAAAATACAAGGTTGCCGGGTTGGAAAAAGGATTTATCCATGTAGAAAGCCAACCCTTGGCCCGAAGCAGTTATCATGCAGAAAAACACGCGTAAATTTTTATTTATTTTTCTGCGGGCATCCACATATTTTCACTCCTGGTCATGTATCCTGGATCAAACCATTTTCAATGGCATATTTGATCAGTCCCACAATGTTTTTCTTTTTGGTTTTGATAAGGATATTTTTCCTGTGTGTTTCGACGGTACGTTCACTTATGAACAATTTCCCTGCAATTTGTTCGCTGGAATATTCTTTGGCGACTAAGGAAAGTATTTCAATTTCGCGCGGAGTAAGTTTTACAACATTGGGTTCCACCATGCTGACCGGGTTCCCGGCATTATAGATCCCTTTCATAATTACTTCCTGAACATCTTTCGCCAGGAATCTTTTTCCGTTTGCTACTGTTATCACGGCAGCCATCAATTCAGAAATATTCGTGCTTTTAAGCACATAACCCAATGCCCCCGCCTCAATCATTTTAGATATCATGATATTGTCATTGTACATGCTCAGGGCTAAAACTTTTGTACCCGGAAATTTTTTCAAAACAATTCTTGTCAATTCCACTCCGTTCATTTCCGGCATATTTATATCAGCCATCAATATATCAATATTTTTTGTTTCAAGTATTTTCAATGCTTCCTTACCACTGGTGGCGCCTGTTACCTCTTCAATACAATCTTCATCCTCAAGCAGTGCAATCAAACCATCTATCATTAGCCTGTGATCATCTACTATGAGAAGCCTGAATTTTTTAATATTCATTTTTTAAATTTTTAATTGGAATAATAATAGTAACAATCGTGCCTCTTGATATCACCGAATCAAGGTGCAATTTCCCTCCAATATTTTCAACTCTTGAGCGGATATTTCTTAAGCCGATCCCATGCTTGTTTTCTAACTCGCCAATATCGAACCCTTTACCATTATCTTCAATCATCATGGTAATTTCTTTATCACTTTGTAAAAGTTGAAAATTAATTTCAGTAGCCTCTGCATGAATAATGATATTGTTCAGGGCCTCCTGTACAACACGGTAAATGGTCAACTCGAGGAAATTTTCAAGTTGATTATTAAAACCGGTAATATCCATGGAGACTTTATATTTATTGGATTGGTTAAGTCCGTCAAGTAAATCTTTTATTGAATTTGTCAATCCTTTTTCTTTCAAAAAAAGCGGGGCCATGTTATGTGAAATATTCCGGAGTTCGCTGAAGGCATTATCGGTGAGTTCAACGGCATTCCCTATCAGTTCTTTTTGCTTATCAGAGAAAAGTGTTTGTTTATTTTCCAGGCTGGTTAAAGTAAGTTTCAACAGGGACAATATCTGTCCAAGCCCGTCGTGCAATTCTTCCCCAATGCGTTTTCGTTCTTTTATTTCAGCTTCAATTACTTCATTGGCGCGTTTTTCCCTGACATTATAAATAGCCTCATCTAGTTTAATTTGCTGTTTGTGCCGATAGTTCAAATAGATGATATATAAAATCAGGAGCGTTATAAAAAAGCAGGTAATCACTAAGATAATTTGATTATTTCTCTTGCTGATCACTAATTTTTGTTTTTCAATCTGAAGGGTCTGAATTTTCTTTTGCCTGTTAAGCAAGGCTATTTCAGTAGCGCTTTTTTCTGTTTCATGCTTTAGTTCAAGGTCATATATCTGATTAAACCGTTGGCTGTTAACAACACTATCTTCCGTTTCTTTATATTTCCGGTAATATTCAAATGCCTTGGAAACATTTCCCTTTAACAGGTAGATATCTGAAAAATTCTGATAGGTTTTGTACAATAGTTTCTGACTTTCAGTTTTTTTCGCCAGCTGTTCTGCAAGAATATTTAATTCCATTGCTTTTGCTGCATTGTTTTTTTTAATATAGATTACCGCGATTTTTAATAAAGCAGAAGCGAATTCGTTATCATCACCAATAATTTTGGCATAATCGATAGATTTTTGTTCATAGTCAAGCGCTTTATCATAATCCATTTTTTCAATAAAAAGCGATCCCAGATAATTATAGCTTATTGATAATCCGTAATAATCTTTGTTTTTTTCTTTGATCTTTACTGATTTAATCAGGTATTCATAAGCTTTTACATTATTCTTATTGCTTAAGTAAAGGCTTCCAATATTTGTAAATACAGCTCCTATACCAAATTCATCGTTGAACTTTTTATATAATACATAAGAGGAATCAAAGAATTGAATGGCTTTGTAACTATTCCTCAGCGATTGATAAATTAGCCCAATATTATTGTATGCCGAAGCCAGTCCGTTCAGGTTTTTAGCGCTTTCAAAATAACTTAAGGATGAAAAAAAATATTTAAGGGCGTCATTGTTGTTCCCAATATGCCAATGAGCAAGCCCGATGTTGCTCAGATTGCTTGCTATCAGTTTTGGATCATTTGTTTCTTTACTGAAAACCAATGCTTTGTGATAATAAATGAGAGCGCTATCGTATTTACTTAAAATATCGTAAGTGACGCCTATTCTGTTATTGGCGATACTTTTTCCCCGGGTATAATTTATTGTGATTGCCATTGACAATGCAGCATTTCCATAATCGCGCGCTTTCCGGGTATCGGTAAAGACATAACTCCAGCATATATCGTTTAAGACATCCACTTTTTTTTCTCCTTTCGAAGTGTTTAGCAGATTCAGCAAACTATCCCGCACGGGGGAAGCCACTTTCGCGTAACCATCTATTGATAAGATATTGCTAAATATTACTAACGTAAAGAGCCACCACTTCATTACAGGATGATTATTTAAAAACGGTGTAAAAATAGATAACTCTTATGTCAGTATTAATCAAAAATTTGTATAAAAACAAAAAATACCTACTAATACGTAGTTTGGTTGCTGAAAAATACCTAATGCCACGGATTGATTTATATTGAGCGATGCAACTAATTTTGCTGCAATTAATTATTTAAAAATTCACTTAAAATATTACAAAATGAAAAAGAAATTTCTACTCTTCGTAATGCTGATTTGTATTACAGCATTTTCTGTCACCGCGCAATCCTCATGGATTCCTTTATCATCAGGAATCGAGTCTGCGCTTTTATCTGTTGATTTTATTAATGTCAACACGGGAATAGCAGTTGGCGAGGAAGGGGTTATTTTAAAAACTGTTGATGGGGGCGAAAACTGGCAGCTCATTAACGCCGGGATTACCACTACTCTTAATGCTGTAAGTTATATTGATGAAAACGATATAATTATCGCGGGGAACTCAGGGACAATTTTAAAATCAACAGATGGCGGGCAAACCTGGGCCCAAAAAAACGTTCCGGGTATTACTTACGACCTTTTGGGGGTCGACCTATTATCTTCCGGAAAAGGAGTGGCTTGTGGCAGGGCTCAGACAATTTTACAGACTACCGACAATGGTGAAAACTGGACGGTTTTACGTACCAATTATTTTGGGGCTTTTTATTCAGCACAAATCCTTAATGATAATCTTGCTTTTGTTTATGGAGTAAATTCCATTTTTACCCATCTGATTGGCAAAATAATAAATGGCGATAGCCTGGCTTTCCGCGATTTTTATATCTTTCACGACGACGCGATGACAGAAGGGATGATTTATGATGCCTATCAAATAAATGCCGACTCATGTGTAACCGTTGGGTCTATTTTCCCGGGTGTTGCCGCGATAACAAGCAACCAATCCTGGACGGAACAACTGTGGAATAGCTGTTATATCCTTCATGACTACTATCTGCTTGGCGTTGATTTTGTCGGATCGTATGGAGTGGCAGTCGGATCGTATGGAGTGGCAGTTGGTGCAGACTATAGTGAATCTGCTTCCCTGATTGTTGAATCAAATGACATGGGACAAACCTGGACCGAAATACCGGAAAATTTTAAAAAAGCCAGCGCCAACAGAAACGTTAAACTTATTGGGAATACCGGGTATATTGTAGGCAACGGAGGGAAGATTTTGAAAAAAGCCCCCGCGGTTGGAATTGACGTCAGGGTGGCAGATATCCTTTCACCGCAATCAGGCGAAAATCTGGGCATGGAAGACGTTACTATCCTTGTTAAAAATGAGGGTACGGAAAGCCAGACAGATGTGCCTGTTTATTACACGGTCAATTCCGGCAACCAAGTGGGTGAAATAGTGCCCGGTACTATCGGACAGGGCGAAACGGTCGAATATACTTTTTTGGCCAAGGCCGACCTCTCCCAGCCCAATACTACTTATATTATCGAAGCTTGCACTGCATTAATAAATGATGAGAATCCTCAAAATGACTGTCTTACCATCGAAGTGACCAATACGGTAAGCGATCGTCCCTGGAATTTTACGGTAACGGGCCTGGCCCACACCATCAGTGTCCCCAATACCGCCAACCCGAATATTTATGGCGAACCGGTAGAACCGGGGGACTGGGTTGGGGTATTCTTTACAGATAATGGCGGGAACGAAGTATGCGGTGGCGCCGCGATGTTCGATGCGCGGGGCAATGCCTTGGTGATGGCTTATGGGGATGATCCCACGACCGAAACGAAAGATGGTTTCGCAAACGGAGAAATATTCCGCTGGAAGTTGTTTGATACTAGTTCACAAGGTTCGTATCCTGCTGGGGCAACATATGATCAGAACATGCCGGATCAGGACGGGTTTGCCAATCTGGGCCTTTCAAAACTTACGGGACTTACTACTCAGTGGTGTCTGTATTATACATTGGCAGAAGGATGGAATAGCCTATCAAGTTATGTCGTCCCTTCTTATCCCGCGGTAGAAAACATGTTTACCCCAGTTGTGGACAACCTTACGATACTTCAGAACTTGACCAGTGTTTACTGGCCTGCCGAGAACATCAACACCATTGGTAACTTTGACAATGGATCGGGCTACGCGATTAAAATGACGGAAGTAACGGAACTGAGCATTTGCGGTCCCTCTTATACCGGAAAAACCCTGAGCCTGTCAGCGGGCTGGCATTACCTACCGGTATTAAGCCAGTTCGCGGTTTCTGCAATGGATCTCTTTGCCAGTCACCTGGATGATATTGTGATCGTTCAGGATCTGATCGGCGATCAGGTTATCTGGCCGGAGATGGGCATATATACCCTGGAAACGCTTGAGCCCGGGAAAGCATATAAAATCAAATTGAACAACGGTATTGATATAACTTTCCCGGATTGGAAAAATCAACCGGGAAACCAAAAAATCGTTAGATACAATACTCTTACAACCCATTGGGGAACGTTTAGCATGACTCCTTCTACTCAGGTTACTGCTTTATTAACCGAAGCCATGGGTGAAATACAAATGGGCGACGAAATCGGCGCATTCGGCCAGGACGGGACTTTATTCGGATATATGACCGTTGCGCAGACCAGCCAGAACCAGGTCGTTGTCCTTTTCGGAGACGATACATTGACTGGATCCCCCGATGGTTATAGCGAAGGTGAACCGGTAACCTTTAAACTTTACAGGCCAATGACGGGAAAAGAATATAACCTTATTGCAGAATACAGGCCTGATCTGAGCAATCCTACCGGGCAGTATTATTCGTCAAGCTTTGGTGCCATCCGGCATGCCACGCTAATAATGGTAGGCACGGAAGAGTTGCAATATGGTAAAATCAGGATCTATCCGAACCCTGCCAGCGAAGTTGTAAGGGTGAGTGTACCTGAAAATACCGGAATGGTGGTGACAATTTATGACGCCTTGGGGAACCAGGTATTGGACGGGGCTTTCAGTAATCCGGCCTCCTTAGATGTGAGTTCATTAGCATCGGGAATTTATTTGATAAAAGTGAAGACCGATAACCTGGTTGAAAACCGTAAACTGATCATCCGGTAGAAAAAAGGGAACGCACCTGATTATCGTCCCCGGCAGTGATGTATTCCCGCGGGATGGCATCAACCCTTTTTGAAGTGTCATTGTTGGGTGAAAATGAGTGGGGCTGTCCGGAATGAGCGGGCAGCCCCACTCATTTTTTGGTTAAATAAACAGGGTCTGGGCAAAAGTCATCAGACTTTCTAAAAATATAGTCCTGATGCTACTTTTCCGTTGTTTTTTATATTCAAACTTCCTACCTTTACAAAGTAAATTCATTTTATCTTACCTTGTTGTATTTTGACATTTTCATGATGAAAATGAATAACCTGAAGTTATGCAACATCTTTAAACCAAACATTGGTTTTTACATTATGGATTTGTTCCGGCAAAGGAAACCGGATAGGCGATGGGGGATAATAGCTTTGTTTCTCCTTTTGTTGGTAAATCACAAGGCATATTCCTGGCCCAAATATGCTTTACTTGAAACGGAAACGAACAAACAAAAAGGAAAGGTATTTGCTGATCTGATCAACCGGAGCCAGGATGTGATGTATTCGTTTCCCGACAGCGCTATCCGTTTGGCGAGGCAAGCCAATGAAACAGCCATCAGGCAAAATAATTATTTATTGCAGATCCAGTCACTGAATTTGTTGGGGATCCTTTATGACGGATGTTCAAAATTCGATACTGCTCTTGATTATTATCACCGGGCCCTTTCGCTGGCAGTGAAAATCAACGATTACGATCAAATGGGCAACAGTTGTAACAACATCGGTATTACCCACTGGAACACTGGTAATTTCAAGGATGGGTTTTACTATTTATTCAAGGCGCTGACCTATTATGAAAAATCAAAGAAGCAGGTACCGAGGATTAAAACCCTTCTGAATATAGCCGTAATGTATGGGGAAGCGGGAAATTTTATCCAGGCAAAAAACTATACTTATCAGGCGAAAAGGATCATTCGGATAAAAACAGATACTGAGAATACGGGAACCTTGTATATCAATCTGGGGTTCTTATGGATGAACCTGAATTATCCGGATTCGGCGCTTTATTATTTTGATCAGTCAATACAATATTGCAAGGCAATAAAAAACAACACGGCATTATGCTTGTCGTATGAAGGGAAGGCCAGGACATATCTTAAGGAAAACAATACAACCAAAGCCAAAGAGTCATTCCTTCTATGCAAATTGTTGAGTGAGGAAACCAGCTATAATTATGCGCTGGCCAGGGCTTATGTCGGGCTTTCACAAATTGCCTTGTTGGAAAACGATACCGATAAAGCAATCGATGATGCCAACCGGGCGCTCGCAATAGCCGGAACAATGGGCGATATTGACCTGGACTGCCTGATAAACAGCGTCCTGTCGAAGGCCTATGAAAAAGCGGGACAATTTCGAAAAGCGCTTGAATATTCAAGATCTTATGAACGTTTAAAGGATCAGTTGAATGACCAGAATAAGCTGATACAGGCATATAGTTTTGATATACAGCAGATCAACGAACAAAATCAAAACCAGGTCCAACAACTTCTCGTGGATAAGCAATCGCTGAATATCAGCAGGAAAAATGCCATGATGCGGTTTATGATCATCATTTTTGCAATTCTTTTAATCGGGGGATACTTGTTTTTCAGGAGTTACCGGCACAAGCAGAAATTACTGATGGAAAACACCCTGCTTCAGTTTGCAGAAAAAAGGTCCAAGGCAACCATTGACGCGGAATACCGTGAAAGAAAAAGGATCGGTAAA
>Ga0172381_10002617_pt1 | contig 19693 bp, 16 predicted proteins | sample Leawel6488metaG_FD_119754 | JGI IMG/M metagenome (GOLD analysis project Ga0172381, IMG submission 119754) | Leachate microbial communities from a municipal landfill in Southern Ontario, Canada - Leachate well 64-88 metaG | ecosystem: Engineered > Solid waste > Landfill > Unclassified | place...
CCCAACTTAAACGCTTTTTTGATCTCGTCGTCTTGTCCTAAATTGGACAATACTATCACAGGAATAGATCCCAAATTATGAATTTGATCTTTCTGCATTTCTTCCAAAACCTGAAACCCATCGACAACAGGCATTAAAAGATCTAAAAGAACTAAATCAATTTCTTTTGTATTATTTTTTAAATCTTTTAAAGCTTCGGAGCCATCAGCAGCCAACAAAACATCAAACCCGGCCTCTTTAAGTTCGTCCTCTAAAACCTTTGATAAAAGCTCTTCGTCTTCAGCTACTAAAATTTTCATATATGTTTTAATGTTATTAACATCATTATATCAAATTAGGATTCAATGTGAAATAAAAAGTTGTCCCCACCCCCTCATTTGAAGTAAACCAGATCTTCCCCTTATGGCTTTCTATAAAATATTTTCCAATATAAAGACCCAAACCAGAGCCGCCAGCATTCGAATTACTAGCATTTTCCGCTCTATAGAACTTTTCAAAAACATGACGCTGATTTCTTATAGGAATGCCTATACCATCATCCTTAATGGCAAAAACAAACTCGCCATTTTTTAATTCAGTTGTTATTTCAGATATTCCTCCTTCAAATTTTGAATACTTTATAGAATTTAAAATTAGATTCAAAATTGCCTGATAAATTTTGTCGTAGTCTATATTTATTGAATAATTAGGCGGCAAATGGTTTTGAAAAGTGACCCTTACCTTTCTGGTATTGGCAAACTGATCTAATTCTTTGATCGCTCTTTCGATCATCGGAGCTATTTCTGCTTTGGCTAAATTTAATAATGCATATTTTCCAGAATCGATCCTGGATATATTCAATAGATCATTTATTAAACTGATCATTCTTTCATTATTTTCGTAAATATCATTCAAATTCTCTATTTGTTTTTCGGTCAAATTATTTTCCCTATTTTTAAGGATCGACTCCAACATCCATTTTATTCCCGCAACAGGAGTTTTAAGCTGGTGTGAAGCCACCGAAACAAATTCAGACTTAGCCCTATCTAATTCCTTAAGCTTGGTAATATCATGTGAAATACCGACAAAAAACTCCACCTCATTATTATTGTTAACTATAGGAGAAACTCTTACCTCCGCATTATAAGACTCTCCATTTTTTCTTTTATTGATCATCTCGCAGATGCACGATTTTTTATCTTCTTTAATAGTTTTCCAAAAATTCGCATAAAATTCTTTTGACATTTGCCCGCCCCAGATAGCCGGAGTTTTTCCAATGATCTCGGCAAGCGAATAACCATTATTTTTTTCAGAAGCAGAATTGGCATATAAGATCATCCCCTTTGAATCGGTAATAATAATGTCGTCAGAAGCTTTATCTACAGCCAATTTGAATTTAGCTAGTTCATTATTTAAAGATACTAATTCTTCATCTTTTTTAACCATATCAGTGACATCTGAAAGGACTAATAATGTAGCCAATTTCCCCTCATAACTTACCGATGATCCCCTTACCAAAACATCTCTCTGCTCGCCCTTACTATCTCTTATTTTTATTTCATAATCACCAACTTTTTCCCCAGCCGACCTCTTATTGATATTTTCTAAAACAATTTTTTGATATTTTTTTTCAAGATAATCAAGAACAGAAGACCCGATTATTTCTTTTTTTGAATATCCCAAAAAAGACACAGCGCTATCATTGACCCAAAGTAATTCGCCATTTCGATGCACTAAAACATATTCTGTTTTAGGCAAACTAGAAATTAAATTTTTATATCTCTCCTCGCTTTCTTTTAGTTTTTCTTCGCTTTGCTTCTGATCGGTTATATCTCTAACAAAAGATTCGATCAAACCATTATTTTCCCTTGAAACTATTTTCGCACTCACACTTACCCAAAAATAAGTTCCATCTTTTCTTCTATGCTGGCTTTCAAATAAAAGTCGATCGCTTTTTATAAGCTTTCGTATCCTGTCTTGTATGAATACCGCCTGCTCTGGGACATCTACGATCGCAGCATTCGCACCGATCAATTCACTTCTGGTGCGACCAGTCATTTTACAAGCATTTTCATTGACGTCTAAAATTTTACCGCTAAAATCATGAAGGTAAAAAGCATCATTTACGTTATCAACGATCATTTTATACTTCCCTTCACTTTCTTTTAATTTTTGCTCCTCTGCTTTGCGATCAGTAATGTCACGAATAGACTCTATTGCGCCAATAACTCTTCCCTCTGAATCATACAGAGGAGAAGCTTTTGCCCATAGGGTCCTTAATTTACCTCCGCGAACTGGAACGTCCGCCTCAGTCGTCAATACAGCCCCATCCTGCTTAATAAAATGGTATTTTTTTTCAAAACCTTTTTGATAATTAAAAATAAAATTAAGTAATAACGGCCTTCTTTTTCCGTAAAAAGGCAAGGCATATTCATAGTTACCCATTCCGATCATATCCTTCACTTTCACGCCAGTCATTTTCTCTATTGCTTTATTCCAATAGATAACCTTACCGGACCTATCAATAGCAAGGGTTGGATCCGGTATAAAATTTAAGATGTCCCTAGAGGATTTTTGAGCATTGAATATTATTTTTGATTTTCTAATATTTCTTATACCATATGAAAGATTGTTCGCAAGTTGGTTTAATAACCTTACTTCATTTTCATTAAAAGCGTCCGGCTCAACCGCATAGATATTTATAGTTTCGACCAAATCATTAATTAAGAAAGGTAAACTGATACTTGAGGCGTAGCCATATTTAATAGCAGTGGCTCTCCATGGCACAAATCTGGAATCAGTTAAAATATTATTGCATATCACCGCCTTACCGGTTTTGATCGCAGTACAAATCGGCCCCCTCTTATTATCGATCCAATTAATTTTTGCTGATTCTAGATAACCCTTTTTAAATCCTGCTTGAGCTGTAAATCCAATAATTTTTTTATTGTTTTCAGCACGACCGATCCATGCGAACCTATATCCTCCAAAATCTACGATGATCTTGCAAATTTCATTTAAAAGTCTCTGCTCATCATTGATATGAATAAGCACCTCGTTGCATTTACTAAGGACTCTCAATGCATTAGAGGTTTTTTCTAATTTTTTACTGATCTCTCTATTTTCGGTAACATCATGAAAAACCAAAACCACGCCCATAATTTCACCATTGTTGTCCCTAATCGGCGCAGCGCTATCTTCAATGGATATTTTTTTACCCCCCCTGTCGATCAAAATAGTATGATTTCCCAATCCAACGATATTGCCGCTTCGCACAACTCTTAATACGGGATTTAAAACTTTTTTACCGGTTTTTTCATTAAAAATATTAAAAACCTTATCTAGGGGCTGATCTATAGCTATTTTTTCTGACCACCCCGTAAGCTTTTGCGCTACAAAATTTAAAAAAGTGATCTTTCCTTTTGCGTCCGTAACAATAACCGCATCCCCGATGCTTTTTAAAGTTACAGATAAATTTTCTCGGCTTTGCTGCAAAGCACTCTCAATATTTTTCTGTTCGGTCACATCATTGACCATCATCAAAGAACCTATAATTTTACCGCTTGGATCCTTTAACGGCACACCACTTAAAGACATGATCGATCTCTTTTTATAAATAGAAAAAAATGGAAAAACCAAATTCCTTATTGGCTTACCTTTTAATAATTTCTTTATATCCTCAGTGATACCCGACGCAATAACATTCGGCATTTCCTGTATCTTTGTTCCCAGGGCCTTGGATTTCTTCCCCTTGGGAACGCCCACGATCTTTTCTGAAAAATATGGGTTTTCATAAACGATCACCCCGTCTTTGTCGGTCATCAAAATTCCGAGCGGAGCATTTTTAATTAAAACATTTTCTATTTGCTCGCTTTGAATATATTTTTTTTCGCGTAACATTTTTTTATTCATAAATTAAACTAAATTATTTTTTAAAGAAAAATAGAAAGTTGTGCCTTTATTCTCTTCTGATTCGAACCAAATTCTGCCCCCATGACTTTCAATATAGGACCTAACAATATAAAGACCTAAACCAGTCCCCTCGGTTTGGCTTAAAAGAGCGTTATCGGCTCTGAAAAACTTTTCAAACACGTGTCTCTGATCCTTCACAGGAATACCTATGCCATTGTCTTTTACGGAGAAAATAAATTCATTATTTTTTATTTCTGCTAGAATATCCACTTTGGCATCTTTCGGCTTCGAATATTTTATAGCATTACTAATAAGATTATTCATCACTTGTCTGATCTTATCTTCATCGATAGTTATTTTATAATCTTCGGGCAAAGAGATCGCGCTATTAAGATCAACACTGGTTTTTTCAGCAATTGGTTTCAAACTATCCATAACCTCATTGATCAATGTTGCTATTTCAACTTCCTTTAGGCTTAAGGTTTTGCTGCCGGTTTCTATCCTGGACACACTCAGAAGGTCATTAACTAATTTTATAACCCTATCATTGCTTAAATTAATATCCTTCAAAATTTCTTTTTGCTTTTCAGTTAAATTATTTTCCCTATTTTTAAGCATTATCTCTGTAAGCCATTTAATACCGGTCAAAGGGGTTCTTAATTGGTGAGACGCGACTGAAACGAATTCAGTTTTTGCATCGCTTATTTCCTTAAGCAATGTAATATCCCTCTCTATTCCAACAAAGAAAATAACTTTATTATTACTATTTAAAATCGGCGAAATACTAGCTTCAGCCACATATATCTCCCCGTTCTTTCTTCTATTATTTAATTCTCCGATAAAATTTGTTTTTTCTTCTTTGATGGTTTTCCATAAATTATTATAAAATTCCTCGGGCATTTGCTTCCCCCAAAGAGATGGCTTATTTCCAATAACTTCACTATGTGAATAGCCGGTAATTTTTTCTACAGCCCTATTCGCATAAAGGATCACGCCATCGGGATCAGTAATAACAATATGATCAGAGGCATTATCCACGGCAAGCTTAAACTTTTCCAGATCTCCGGCCAAAGACTCTATTTTATTTTTTTCCGTTTCAATATCTTCCAGAACATTTAAGATCGCTTTTTGCGACTGCTCTAATTCCCTGCTTCGTAAAGTAGCCTTTTCCCCCACATCGACCGACTTTTCGATCGCGCTCTTTAATTTTCCGGACAAAAAAGAGATCTCATCTTTTCCTGATAGTAAAATATCGCTAACTCCAGACTTACCGGATTCAACTTCGGAAATTTTGTTTATCAATAAATAAATTCTTTTAATGATCAACGAATTAATAATATAGATAAAAATAAGCGAAGCAAATACAGCAACGATCAATAAACTTATGACTATACTCCAAGAAACAACAAGGCCATTTTTATAAATTTCCCTTGGTACCGACACTCGCAAGACAAGATCATTTTTTTCATCGATATTTTTTAAAAAATTTGCGTAACCATAGGCAATATCCTTATCGCTAGTTTCTATATAAACATCCTTACTGCTCAAATTTTCAACGGCCACCTCATTAAAGATCGGATTGTTGATATCACCTTTTCTAAACAAAGAAAAATTGAAAGATGTCAGTTGACTAATAGAGCTTATGATCTCAGGATCAATTTTTCTGCCAAAAATAAGGGTTCCCGCCACAGGACCAGAACCATCTGTTTTTAGAATATGCCGAGCGATCATGATGGTCGGCTCTAAAGTCTCAGAATCAATGATACCGCTTGTCACATCCTTATCCGATCTTGATAAAAGCCTTAACGCATCCGATAAAAAACTATCTTGCGATTCAATAAATTTCTTATTTTGCAGATCAAAATAATTAAAATAGAGGACCTTATTATCATTATCCAATAAAGCCATATAATTCAAACCCAAAGAAACAAATTGATTCTTTGAAATATTGTCGGCAATAAATTTAGGATTTTCTCCTATAGCATAATAATAAATGTCATTCCATTCCGACCAATCACGAGAAGAAAATTCCAAACGAGCTATTTTATCACTTATACCGATATAGGATCTTTCCATTGCCCTAGTAATATCCCGATCTTCCAAAGTATTGAATCCCTGCCAAATATCCACCTGAATAATGCCCATTAAAATGATCACAAGGATCACCAAAAAGGAAAATGCAAAAATAAAAGATTTTTTTCTTAAAGACATAATTATTCTTTTCTATTATTGGACGAAGTGCCTTTATATTTTTCCAGTTCTTTCTTTAGCTCGATCATTTTAAGCTCCCTATTGACCATGAGCTTGTTAAATCTCTCTAGTTCACTGATCTTTTCTTTGATCTCCCGATCTGCTTTTTTCTTCTCTCTCATATCCCTCATAGATCCGATCGCAAAAATTTTATTACCCAAAACAAGTCCGCTGGCCGAAAGCTCAACCGGGATCTCATTACCCTGTTTATCCAGAACGTCCACCTCTATAATATTATTTAAGATCGGACTCTGGCCACTTTTAAAGAAATTTTTTAAATTCAATGAGTTTTCTGTATTGTATTTTTTAGGAGCCATAAGCTTATGCAGATTTTCTCCCAAAATTTCCTCCGCTTTATAGCCAAACATTTTTTCAGCGGCTTTATTCCAATAAGTAATAAGTCCCTGGTCGTCCATAATGACCAACGGATTAAATAGGGCCTCGGATACCTTCCTAAATTTCTCTTCATTTGCTTTAAATTCCTCTTCGTATCTTTTTTTATCCGTAATATCCTCCGAAATACCCAATAAATAAATGGGGTCCCCCTCATCATTCAGAATGGGAATTTTTTGCGTGCGCAATACCCTTTCGCCTTTATTTTTAGTTCTTATCATTTCTTCTGAAATATTAATAAGTTTTTTTTCACGAAGAACAAGCCTATCCTTCTCCACAAAACTATCTGCCTCTTTTTTGGGAAAGAGGTCATAATCATTTTTTGATATCAGATCCTGCCGAGAATAGCCCAAAAGCTCCTCTCCCGCCTTATTAAAGCGCACAAATCTAAGATCCTCAGCATCCTTAACGAATACCATATCCGGAATATTGTCTATTATGCTGGACAAAAAAACTTCGCTTTTTTTCGCTTCAATTTCCGCATGCTTTTGATCGGTAATGTCATTGATACTAACCACTATGCCTATCTTATTGCCCGATCTATCTTTAAAAATACGGTTGCTAAAAATAGCTGTCCCTTTCCGACCAAATAAATTTTCATATTCTATCCTTAGATCATTTTTGTCTGCGCCATTTTTTAAAGTTTTAAGATCAAGATCCTCTAGCGTATCGGCTGTTGGTCTAGCCCAGACATCACGCACCTTCTTTCCTATGATCTCCTCTTTTTTCTTTCCCACTAGATCAATAAACGCCTGGTTGCATTCAACAAAAACGCCATTCAAATTCTTATAATTTATCGAGATCGAGACGGAATCAAAAAAATCACATAAAATAACGCCTCTGTCTTCAATATTTGGGATCATTAAATTTTCTTTTGGATCCATATCAATTTAATTATAACAATTTTAAAATTTAAATGCTTTTGCCCTAAAGATCCTAAACACATTCAATATAGGTATAAAATCCGTAATGAAGTTATAAGCGGCCGCCCCAGACGGACCAATAGTTCCAGAAAATACCAAATACAATCCGATCACATTAGTTATGCCCCAAATAACAAAATTTTCTTTAACTATGAATATGGCTTCCCTGCTAAGTTTAATGGCCTCCGGAATACGGCTTAGATCATCATGCATCAGCGCGATGTCGGCCGCCTCGATAGCCGCATCCGACCCCTTTACACCCATCGCTATGCTCACGTCCGCTAAAGCCAAGGCAGCGGCATCATTTACGCCATCACCGATCATAGCCAAATGCCTATCTTTATGCTTGATCCTTTTAATAGTTGCTAATTTGTCCTCCGGTCTCATATTGGCGATATATTCATCGATGCCAATTTGATCAGCGACTCTCTTAGCCACGCTTTCGTTGTCGCCCGTCATCATGATCCATCGCTTAACTCCCAAGGCCTTGGTTTGGCTTATTAAATGCCGCGCATTGGATCTGATCTCGTCTTCAAAACTAAAAAAACCAACCAATTTATTATTAACTCCTATGGCCACAATACTCTCCCCCTCATTCTTTTTCTTTTCGATCAGATCCTTTTGCTCCGCCGACAAAACAACTCCATTTTTTTCCAAGAATGTTACTTTTCCGGCAAAATATCTGTCCCCATTCTTTTTAATGGCAATGCCATCTCCTGGCATTTCATCAAAATCATCCGGAGCAATGATATCCACCTCTTCTTTCTTTAAATATTCTAAAATAGTAAGGCTGGTAGGATGGTTAGAATTTATCGCGCAAATCCCGGCAATTTCCAAAAATTTATTCTTATCTATATTAAAATGAGAGACATTGACCACTTTAGAATCACCCTTCGTAAGCGTTCCGGTTTTATCGGTTAAAAAAATATCTACCTTATTCAGTTTTTCTATGATTTCCGCGCCCTTGATAAGTATCCCATGCTTAGCCGCTTTAGAAATAACAATAGTAAACCCTAGCGGTATAGCAACAGCTATATCATCAGCACAAGTAATAAGTAAAATACTCAAAACTAATGGAACGTTGTGAGTCAAGGTATAAATAATAACTGCTCCAACCAAAGTGATCAGTATATACCAAGCGCTGAATTTATCGGCAATTTTCTCTGTCTTGGTCTTTGATCTGCTCGCCTCCTCGACCAATCCAACAATTTTCGCAAACGTCGTATCTTCTCCGACTTTTTCGACTCTTACCAAAAGGGAACCAAACTCATTATAAGTAGAGCTCAAAACATGATCACCCGCCCTTCTTACTACTAATTCACTTTCACCCGTCAAAGAAGATTCGTCTATACTAGCCTGCCCGGAAACCACAGTTCCATCCACAGGGACTCGACTGCCCGGAGCTACTACGACCAGATCATTGACTTGAACTTTTTCTATTGGAATCTCGTTAACGATCTCTCCGTTCTTAACTCTAACTTTTTCAGGCCTTAATTTTAAAAGCTGATTAATGATATTCTTCGTCCTTGTTTCAACGAAACGGTCAAAAAGCCTAGCCGAAGCCAACATTAAATTTATAAATGCCGCAGAAACCCATTCGCCCTGAAAAAAAGTAAAAAATAAAGCTATGGCCGCCAAAAGATCCACTCCGACCAGTTTTTTAATGAATGCAAAATAAATACTTATCGCTACCGGAATAAACCCTAACAGAGAAAGAATTTTTAAAACATTGATAATAAGCTGCTCATTAAAAATATCAAACAAATTCGCAATTAAAAAAACCAATAAAGCCAGGATCAAAATGGCGTCGAAAATTATTTTCCAGTCCTTAAAATATCGCCCGATCGAAGAATAATGTCTCATTATCTATTTATTTAAAAACCAAATACTATAGGTCAAATAAGTAGCAAAAAATGTCCAGCCGCAATAAGGGGTCAAAAGCAATGCAGATGTGCGACTGAATGGCCAAATTAAAATTATCAAGGCAAAAACCGAGCTCCCCAATACGAAAGCTTCAATAGCGGCCCAACCCATCAAATGTTGTCCAAAAAATAAATAGCTCCAAAAAATATTTAAAATGGCGTTTAAAATGAACAAAATGATAACCGGGTAAAAATAGCTTGGTTTATTCTTTAAATTCCAAAATATCGCTACTGAGATCGCAGCAAGGAGGAAAATTAAAGTCCAGACCAAACCAATTATCCAACCAGATGGCGTCCAAACAGGCAATTTTATATTTTTATACCACTCCATCCCCGACCCGGTTAATTGTCCACCTAAAAAAGATACTAGAAATACAGTTAGTGGAATTACAAAATAATTCAGTTTCATATATTTATTTTGCCTTAAAATTAATTAATGTGATCTCAGAATTTTTGGAAGTTCGCACAGTCGGGCCCCATGCGCCAACGCCACTAGAAGTATATATTGAGAAATCGCCATCCTCATGAAGCCCATAATCAAAACCCCGATAAAATATCTTGGTTATAAATTCAAATGGAAAAAGCTGACCAACGTGAGTGTGCCCGGCTAAAAAAAGATCAACGCCCAGATCTTTAGCTTGCAATACTTGAGTTGGAGAGTGATAAAGCAAGATGATCGGTTTCATAAGGTCAAATCCAGAGAACGATTTAAAAACACTTGCAAAATCACGCCCCTCCTGAATTCCCCCGGCAGGAAAAGCTAATCCCGCTATCTGTACGCCATCGATATTTATAAATTTGTCATCTAAAATGTTAACTTTGGTCTGACTCAAAGCTGCCAGAGCTTTATCTAGCCCTAAATAAGTTTCGTGGTTTCCCGTAACAAAATATATGCCCAAGGACGGATTCAATTGATTGATCGGCTCAACAAGTTCGCCCAAATGCCCATCCATACCATCGAACAGATCCCCTGTTATAAAAACAATGTCCGGATCCAATCCGTTCACTTTATCCACTACGGACTGCATAAAATCTTTGCCAAATACATAGCCAAGATGCACGTCAGAAAGTTGAACCGCCTTTTTATCCTCCCACTCGATCGGCAAATCTTTGATTTTAACGGTTATGCTCTTTACTTTAACATCGTAAACATTCCAAATTCCGTAAATTAAAAATGCGATAGAAAAAATAATCACCACCCAGCCCAGAGCCCTTAGATCAAAATTAAATTTAAAAAGCTTAGAAATACCAACCGCTATCCAAACAACCGCTGAAGCTACCATTAAATTCAGCGCCATAGCCAACCAAAGGCCAGAAACAAAATACAACGCCCTGGTAAAATAATTAAAATAATAATGCGCCACTAAAGAAACCAATATAAATAGTATTGGCAAAACACTGATAACTATGCCCAACCAAATTCTAGAAACTCCAATAACCCCAAAAAAACTAGCTAAAGAAGAATAAATAAAAAAGTGACTTACTATAAGTATTAATAAAAAAACAATGACAATTAAAACTTGCGGCATGATCTAATTATACCTCGGAATAACGCACGGCAAATTCACTTCCAGCCCGAACAGATCTATCCCAAAACCAACTTATAAAATTTGCCTGGAACGCTTGGAAATATATTTTGACAAAAAAATAAAAAACAAAATACCAACCAACAGTCCAACTTCGGCAATTTTTATATACTGCTTTATCAATGAAAAAGAATAGCTAGAAAAATAGCCCAAACCACCAACCACCGCCATCCAAACTAAGGTCGAAATAGCGTCATAGCCTATAAATCTACGGATCGGAAACCTCAGCATTCCAGCCCGAACTAAAATAGCGTGATAAGTGCCATAAGTAAACTTAGAAATAAAAATAGTATGAAAAGTCCTGGAAATAAGATGCTCATCAAAGGGCGCCGCTATTTTTTCTGCCCAGCCAGCCAATTTAGAATTTTGTTTATCAAGTTTAATACCTAGCCAATACCAAAATAGATCACCCACCAAAACACCTAAAAAAACAACAATTAATAATGGAGCTACACTAAAAACGCCCTCATTCGCCAAAAAAAATACCGAAAACAAGACCGGATCCCCCTCAATGATCATGGCCAAAAAAATTATCAAATAATTCCACAAACCCAAACTTGAAATTGCGGCCAAAATAATAGAGCTCATTATAAAGTATTCCTAAAAAAACTTATTAAAATAAATTCATCCCCGCTAATTTTTTAGCAGCTCCAACTTGCGCTTTTTTTAAAGCTTCGTTCACGCACTTTTTGACAACCCCTGCTTGTTCTTCAATGCTCAAACCCGAATTCAAAACCACATCCTCTACAGACATCGCTCCATTAACCACTATCTTTACGCCATCGATCTCCGCCTCAAATTTTTCTTTTGCAATTTCATTTTGCAAACCCTTTAATTGAGCTAATTGCTTAAATTTATCGAACATATTTTTATATTTTATACATCCCGCTACCAATCTAACGGAATAAATTATTTAATTCTAATTTTTAATAATCTTTTTTCGACGACCTCCCAATCAATAGATCTAAAAAACGACTCTATGTAGTCAGCTTTTTTAATTCCGTAATCCAACATATAAGCATGTTCAAAGACGTCCATTACCAACAAGGGACTGCATCCGGCAAAGTGGCCGGTATCATGTTCATTTATCCAGACGTTAAAAACTCTATTAGTTTCCAGATCTAGATATAAGACCACCCAACCAATTCCCCTCATTGCAGCCATAGCCCTAAAATCTTTCTGAAAAGCTTCGAAGGATCCAAATTCCACATCAATGATCCTCATTAATTCCGAATCGTTGTTGAGATGCCCTGGATCTTTTGATAAATTTTCAAAATAATATTCGTGGAGCCTCATACCGTTGAATTCCCAACCGAAACGCCTGTTCAATTCCGCATATTCCGGAGATGCAAATTTATCGGCCCGCTCCAACTCAACCAAAATATCATTTAGTTTATTAAAATTATTAATATAGCCCTGATAAAGGGCAAAATGATTTTTCAAAAGAACATCGGAAAATCCGGAAAGACCCAATAAATTATCAAAATTTTTAATTTCGTATTTCATGATATTTTTTAATCCCCAAAAAATAATCTGATAGCGGCTCTCATTTCATTGGAAGCCGAACCACCAGTAACATGCGCTTGATTATTTTCTGTAACACTTATTTTTTTACCGGAAGAAGAGACAATTACATATGCCCCCTCAATAAAAGCTATTTTGATCCCATCACTTCCCCTAAAAATATCATCGCCTTTCACAAATGCCAATTTTCGATTAGACATATCCCGCACATCGTTACCCTCGATCCAACCGATCTTTTCCCCATCTCTTTTGATGTCATTACCAATTATTTTTATCATTATTTTATTCCGCACCTTTTTTTATTAAGGATTGGATCTTAATTTCCTATCTATTAAGTATATCAAGGTATTTATAATTAAAAACCTTTCAATAAAACCTAAATTGGACAAACTATTTTCATAACCTTATCAGACTTTTTTATTATCACCTCCCCATCCAACGACAAATCTATTCGCCCCTCTTGATTATCGCCATAAACAACGGCTGGTCCGCGGAATATCTTTATTTTTATTTGACTATCTTCTTTTAAGACCATATGGTCGAATTGCTCCGTGCTATTATTGAACGCCAATCCAATACCCAACTCAAAAAAACTATCAGTAATGCTCCTATAATACGCAGTGGAACCAAACGGAGTAGCAATGACCACTCCATCTCCTATCACATCCCTGCCTATTTCTTTTTCATTTATCCATACCTTATACCTAATGGCATGTCTGGGATTTTTATTATGGACCACTATATCATTCAGGGCTAATAATTTTTTATGACCCGTCTCGGCCCCTAGTTTGAAATATTCCCTTATTTTGAATTTCTTATCTCGAACCTTCTTTAAGACATCTTCATTGGAAAAACCACTGGCCTTTTTGCAGATCAAACTCCCCTTTAAAATTATCTTGGGGATACCCGGAAACTCATGTTCTGATTGCATCAAAGTACCATCGCCGCCATAGCTGACGACAAAATCCGGATCACTTTTAACAATTTTAAAGCCGGCGTCAGTAACTAATTGCCTTACTTTTTCTATATTTCTGCCAAATAAAATTACTTTCATATTAATTGACTTTGAATTTTAACTTTTTTAGGTTTTATTTTCTTGGCCGCACCAGACGGATCGGCTTTTACTCTGGTTTTATTTTTATGGATCAAAGACCTTCCGACAACCCTCTTGTTAACAGAATCATTCTCTTTATCAATAACCGCCCTCCGATAATTACAATAATCACATTCCGGATCAGCCATAGGTTCTTGTTCCAGCATCAAGCACTCCTTAGCGGCTAAAATAGTTTTTTCCACCCAGCCATCGCTCCCTTCATATGGAATGATCTTTATATTAAATTCTAATTTAGCATCAAAAGCCTTGGCATCGCGCCTGCCATTACAATAAACAAAATAACCGATATTGGAAACTTCAAAGCCGTTCCGACGCATCAGCCACTGATAAAATTCCATTTGATTTTTATAGCCAATTTGCCAATCGGCATCCAAGTTAACCTCTTCGTCCTTACTTGTTGATTTATAATCAACAATATACAAAACTCCCTTTTTATCAACCCAGATGTCATCCACCGCTCCAGTTAAGATAAGATTGGCGGGCTCATAAAAATATTGAACACCCTTAAAATTTTCACGCCATTCATCCATCATAGGATGGCTAAAAGGGATCAAGTCTAAGCCGAAAGCTTTCATAAGCGGATGGGTCTTGCTTGACGCCCTATGAATATCAAACTCCTTTTTCAATAAAAGATCTACCGCGCTATTAAGATTAAAGGGAAAGCCCGGCGGTCTGCCAATACCCGATCTCCTATCCAAATAAAAACACCTTGGACAATTCAAGAATAACTCGATTTTGGAACGGCTCAATTTGAACGGCTCATCACTTTCTGCGTCAAAAATATTTCTTGATCTACCGGGATTATAATATTTGGACATAATAAGATCGAAACTTATTTTTTCTCTTCCAATATTTTTTTAAGCTCGGCAAGTTGAGATCTTACCTCCTTTAACTCGCGTACGATCCTTACATCGTCTTCGAATTCATGAGCCAGATCCCGCTCTTCAGCCATCACTATTTTTTCTATAGCCGTTTTTTCCTTTTTAATTCCAGAAATAATTATTTCATTTCCGATAAAAGAGGAAACAAATGTCCCTATAGCCAAAAGCAGGACCGTACCAAAAATAATAGAAACTACGCTATTTTGTATTATAAATAATCTATCAGCCGTCTCCCAAACACCGCGCCAAAAAAGAACAACTCCGATACCGGTTAAAAACCCGTAAACGATCGGACGGCGGCTAAGGAACATCCTGTTCTTGTCTTCGAATCTATCAAAAAACTTATATATATTTTTAAACATATCGGATCAATTATTTTTAAAAAGATTTCTTGTGTCGGTCATTGTTGGGCCTTTTTGCCCCATATACAAAGATTTCTTCCTTTTGTTGTAAGGATTCTCTGCCGGCGTAGAGAGCGGGCTAACAGCTATCTGGCAAATATACATTCCCGCATAAAGCGCCACGGCTATATTTGATTGATTGCTTATTTCTAGCGTGATCGTCCCCTCAAATCCAGGATCGACAAACCCAGCAGTATGAACCAATATACCCATTCTTGCCAAAGAACTTTTTCCTTCAACGGTAACAACGATATCATCGGAAACCTTTACATATTCAGAGGTGCTAGCAATTATAAAACTGCCGGGGTGAACTATAAAAGGCTCATTTTTTTCTAATTTTATCGTTTCCATAAAATGAGGCGGGATCGGCTTTTTAGTATCCAAAAGACTGAATTTATCAATACGAAACATCTTAAATTCATCAGCTAATTTTAGATCGATCGAAGCCGGACCAATTTGATCATCTTTTAGAACGGGCTCAAATCCCAATTTCTTTGCTTTTATTATTCTTTTAAGATCCCTATCAGAATAGATCATGTTTTTATTTTTTTGTTAAATAATTATATCACAAAAAAAGCCGCATATTGAAATAGGGCCTTTTTAAAAACGTCCTCCTATTTTCAGACGCAATAAATTTCACTATTCACCAGGAAAACACGAAATAACACGCCAAGTTAACTAAAATTTATTATTTTGTTTTCTATTAAATCTGATAACCGATCTATGCGCCTCATTTCTAACTTCTTGGAATATCTTTTTAGAAGCTATTAATAGATCCCTATTGGATCTTTTAGTATTAGCAATTATCAATTTATCGGACATATATGCGCTGGCACTATGGCCGCCAATTTTAGCCAAGCCAACGACTGGAACAAAAACATTCCTTTTGTTTAAAATTTCCTTAGCCGCCCTTACTTGATTCGTCCCGCCATCTACAAAAACTATTCCAGGAAAAGACCACTCCTTATGATTCAATCTCCTATCCAAAACCTCCTTAAGCATATCCGTATCGCTATAATTTTTTCCATTTTTTATATTTTTAATTTTAAATAGCCGATACTGCGCCGGATTTTTTTCTCCACGCTCAAAAACAACCATGGCCCCAACCGGATTTTTTCCAGATAAATGAGAAATATCATACCCCTCGATCCTGCTATAAATTCCCTCCCTATTTTGACTTAATACACTGTCAGATCCCTGCAATAAAGAAACGTCATTTATATGCTCCAGCGCTTCAATTTTTTCCGGATTTTGTTTTTTTAATTTTTTTAATAATCTCTTTTTTTGACCGCTAAAAAATAAAATAATGTTATCTATATTCTTCTTATAATCTTTTGAACTTATCGCGCCTACGCAAATACCCGGACACAAACCGATCTGATGATCAAAACATGGCTTTCCCTGATTTGGCACGCATTTCCCAAACGGAAAAATTCTTCTTACCAGCGAAAGAGCCGTTCGCAACAGCCTGAAACTTTGATAAGGACCGAATATTTTAGCGTTCATCACTCCATATTTTTCTATTTCGCGTCCGCGAACCATCAATACCTTTGGATATTTGCCTTTTAAGATCACTAAATAATCGAAAGAGGTGTTATCTTTATCTACAATATTATATTTGGGCCAATACTTTTTAATTAAATTAGCCTCTAAAATAATTGCTTCTAAAAGAGTTTTGGTCTTTTCAAATTTCAAGCCCTTAGCCGACCCAACCATCTCAGCAATACGGGGATCTTTAGTTCTAAAATAACTGGCTATTCTTTTTTTGAGCGACCCGGCTCGACCTATATAAATAGGTTTTTTGTTTTTATCTAAAAAGAAATACACCCCAGGTAAATTAGGAAAAGTCTTGGATCTCTTTTTTATTTTGCTCACTGGATCTTCCGATCGCCGGAGTTTTTTATTTAAAACCAAACTAGTCATATCAAATTATTTTATTAAAAGACCATGCAGCGCTAAATTTTTATTCTTATATTTCATATCGGAAGTAACATCTGTTCCCCTGATATATTCCGGAAGAACAAAACTATTTGCCGAATCCTCATTGACAAATTCGACTTCAAGAACGACCAGATCCTTCAATGCGCCCAAATACTCATCAAATTCCAAAACTAGGCCATTTGGCATCTCCCTAGAATATCTGATCTTTTCAATTCTGCGCCCCTCTGTTTTTGGCCACATAAATTCAAATATCCATTTTGGAATACCGATCTCCAATTCCTTCCTAGACAACGTCCCGCCACTCTTATAGGTTAATAAATATTTATCTCCTTTTTTGCGAAGACGCACCTCATTTTCTCCAGCAAAAAGATAACCCTGAAGGATATTAATGCCCTCACCCAAACCATCCGGCAATTTTTCCAATTTATATTTTTTCTCGATCTCCATAATTGGTATTATGAACTATTCTATTTCTTTAGATACGGCTTCAAATATTTTCCCGTAATGGATTTTTTGTTGTTCGCTATTTCTTCGGGAGTGCCTACGGCAATTATCTTTCCCCCGCCCGAACCACCTTCCGGCCCCATATCAATAATATGATCCGCAGTCTTGATAACGTGCATATTGTGTTCAATAACGATCACAGAGTTTCCTTTTTCCACCAATCTATCCAAAACAGCCAAAAGCATTTTTACATCTTCATAATGAAGTCCCGTTGTCGGTTCATCTAAAACAAATACCACATTCCTGGCCATCGGCTTTGCTAATTCCTTAGATAATTTTATACGCTGAGCTTCTCCCCCGGAAAGCGTAGTAGCACTTTGACCAAGTTTAATATATCCAAGTCCAACTTCTTTTAGAACTTTTAATACATCAACGATCTGATAAATTTCAGAAAATAGATCACAAGCCTCATCCACGGTCATATCTAAAACATCGGCAATACCCTTATTCTTATATTTAACTTCCAAAGTTTCTTTATTAAATCTCTTGCCCCGACACACATCGCATTTAACCAAAACGTCAGGTAAAAAATGCATTTCAATGATCTTCATACCGGCTCCTTCACAAGCCTCGCATCTCCCGCCCGGCCTATTAAAAGAAAATCTACCCTTGCCATAAGCTCGCTCCTGAGCTTCGGGAAGCATTGAAAATAGATCCCTGATCGGCCCCCAAACTCCAGTATAAGTTGCTGGATTTGATCGCGGAGTTTTACCTATAGGAGATTGGTCTATCTCGACTATTTTTTTAACATATTCCGTACCGGTAATTTTCGATATTCCTTCAAGATCAAAAAATCCGCTTATCTTTTTCCAAACATTCCTGGAAAAAAGATTTTCCACTAAAGTAGACTTTCCGCTGCCAGATACCCCGGTAACACAAACGAAGCGGCCCAGAGGCACTTCGAAATCGATATTTTCGATATTGTTCGAACTTGCGCCTATGATCTTTATACTGCCCTTATCCTTATCCCGTCTTTTTTCCGGGATCTCAATTTTTTCTTTTCCATTTAAGTAATCGATGGTCAAAGATCTTCCGGCTGGTAATTTTAAAACCGCTGGCATTTCTCCGGTTTTTACGACTTCGCCGCCTTTTACACCCGGACCGGGACCGATCTCAACAAAATAATCCGAACTTAAAATAACCCTTTCATCATGTTCCACAACGATCAGGGTATTTCCATAGTCACGCAACTGCTTTAATAATTTTATTAATCTTTCATTATCTCTTTCGTGCAGACCAATAGTCGGTTCGTCTAGAACATAAAGTGTTCCGGAAAGCTTAGAACCTATCTGGCTAGCCAAACGAATACGTTGAGACTCCCCGCCAGACAATGTTCCGGATTCCCTGTTTAAAGTTAAATAATCCAGTCCTACTTCCAATAAAAATTCTAATCGAGAAACTATTTCTTTTATAACATTTTTGGCTATAATCTTTTCATTTTCATCAAAAATTTCATCCAGATCGGCAAAAAATTCATAAACTTTGTCTATTGTAAGCGAAACAACTTCGTGAATATTTTTATTGTTTATTTTAATGGCCAAAACTTCTTTTTTTAATCTGGCGCCACTGCAAACTTCACATATCTTTTTTTCATCAAAAAAATCACGCCCTAAGCCATGGCAAGCCTCGCAAGCGCCAAAAGGACTGTTAAAAGAAAAAAGTCTTGGTTCAATTTCTGGAAATGCAAAACTATCATGAGGACAAGTCCAGTGCGAAGAAAACAACATCTCCTCTTTATTGGCAAAAGATGCGATCACTAAGCCCTTGCCGTATTCCAAAGCAGTTTCCACAGCCTCAAAGATCCTAGTCTGATCATTGACCAAAACCTTATCAACCACGACCTCAATGCTATGCGCGCCATAGCGTTTCATTTCCACTCTTTCATGAAGCGATTTTATTTCTCCATCCACCCTAGCCTCGCTAAAACCATCCTCAAAAAGATTTTGCAATAATTGAAAATATTCTCCTTTTCTGCCTCGAACTATCGGCGCAATGATCGTAGCGTATTCCGATCGATTTTTAGCTGCATTCTTTTGAATAGCCTCAACCATTTCTTCCAAGCTCATTTTTTTGATCACCCTGCCACACTCAGGACAAAATGGCTTGCCTACTCTGGCATATAAAACCCTCAAGTAATCATATATCTCCGTAAGTGTCGCTACGGTTGAGCGCGGATTATGAGAATGCGCTTTTTGGTCTATGGCAATAGCCGGAGATAATCCGGTTATTTCGTCCACATCGGGCTTTTCCATCTGGCCTAAAAATTGTCTAGCATAAGGAGATAGTGATTCGATATATCTTCTCTGACCTTCCGCAAAAATAGTTTCAAAAGCCAAAGAAGACTTGCCACTTCCGGAAAGCCC
>Ga0172381_10002618_pt1 | contig 19692 bp, 19 predicted proteins | sample Leawel6488metaG_FD_119754 | JGI IMG/M metagenome (GOLD analysis project Ga0172381, IMG submission 119754) | Leachate microbial communities from a municipal landfill in Southern Ontario, Canada - Leachate well 64-88 metaG | ecosystem: Engineered > Solid waste > Landfill > Unclassified | place...
GACCTTAATTTCGGTGGGACCGTACTTAGTAAACAGCACTTTGTCCCCGGCCTTAACCTCCAGGGGAATGTTGCTGCCCGATTTGCCCTTTTTGCCCGGGCCAACGGCAATTACCTTGCCCTGCTCAGGCCTCTCTTTTTCCGCCGTTTCCGGCAATAGAATGCCCGCCTCGGTTTTTTCCTCGCCCTTGATGGGCTCAATGAGGATGTGGTCTGAAATTGGTTTAATCTGCATATATTTTTGGTTAATTGTATTAATTAAGTTAGCAGTTTAAAGCTTCGACTGCTAACCGCTGCTCTTTCAAAATTATCAGAACAAAAAAGTCCTGTCAAGATAAAAGCCGGCGAAAGTGCCGCCGGCTTTAGAGCGTAAAAAAGAGATGAATCCAGTTAACGGCTATTACAAAGAACACGCCGTTGACCGCCCAAAAGAACCACCATGTTTTTCCCCAAAAATACTTTATTTTGGGAAAATACCTATGGCAGGCGTAGATGAAGATAAAAGTGAAAAATCCCACCATTATTACGCCGAACATGGTCATTCCCAGAGGAAGGCCGAACTGCCTGAAAAACCAGGCGGCCAGAGGATTCAGTTCCCCATCCACTCCGTAAGTGCTCACCGCCCAGGCGGTAAAAGAAAAATCCACGGCTTTTAATATCAAGAATACGGCCAGCCAAATCCAGAATTGCTTCTGCCTGAAAAGCTCGAGATAGGTTTCCTTGACGTCCGCTATAATCCGGGCCATTGCGACACCTCCTTTCCAAAGAACAATAGAATATTATAGAACGTTTTTAAGGAATTGTCCAGTGTAGCTTTTCTTGATTTTGCTGATTTCCCTGGGAGTTCCTTCCGCTACGACATATCCTCCGCCTTCTCCCCCTTCGGGGCCCATATCTATGCACCAGTCGGAATTTTTTATGAAATCAAGATTGTGCTCAATGGTTACCACGGTATTTCCCATGTCTACCAGATTTCTGAGGACCTGGACCAGCCTTCGCACGTCTTCAAAATGCAAGCCGGTCGTCGGCTCGTCTAAAATATAAAGGCTTTTGCCTGTAGCTTTCCTGGAAAGTTCCGTGGCCAGCTTAACCCTTTGAGCTTCTCCTCCGGATAAAGAAGGAGCGGGCTGCCCGACCTTCATGTAGCCCAAACCGACCTCATTAAGAGTTTTCAGCTTGTCTGAAAGTCCGGGAATGTTTTTGAAAAACTCCAAAGCTTCTTCAACGGTCATCTCCAATGCGTCGGAAATATTCTTGCCCCGGTACTCCACTGCCAGGGTTTCTTTGTTGAACCTTTTGCCTTTGCACTCTTCGCACTCCACGTAAATATCGGGCAGAAAATACATTTCAATCTTCCTTACCCCCTGGCCTTCGCAAGCTTCGCACCTCCCCCCTTTGACGTTAAAGGAAAACCGGCCCGGCTGGTATCCCCGCATTTTGGCTTCTTTGGTTTGAGCAAACAAGTCCCTTATATACGAAAAAGCTCCCGTATAAGTAGCGGGGTTGGACCTAGGAGTCCGGCCTATGGGAGACTGGTCAACCAAAACCACTTTATTAATATGCTCTGTTCCGGTTATGCCCTGATGCTTTCCGGGCTCCTCTTTAGCCCTGTAAAATTTCTTTAGAAGAGATTTGGCTAAAATATCGTTCATTAAGGAAGATTTTCCCGAACCGGAAACGCCGGTAATGCAGACGAATTCTCCCAGAGGAATCTTAACGTCGACATTCTTTAGATTATGCTCGCTGGCTTTTTTAATAACCAGGCAGCTCTTTTTGTTTTTGGAAGCCGCCTTATTCTTTTTCACCTCCACTTTCCTTTTCCCGGAAAGGTATTCTCCCGTAAGCGTTTTTGACTTCATTATAGCCTTGGGCGTTCCCTCGAAAACTATTTTTCCTCCGTGCTTTCCAGCTCCCGGCCCCACGTCCACTATCCAGTCGGAAGCGGCTATGGTCTGCTGATCGTGCTCAACCACCACCAAAGAGTTGCCCACGTCCCTTAGCTTCTTAATAGTGGAAATCAGCCTTTCCTGGTCTCTGGCATGAAGGCCTATGGAAGGCTCGTCTAGAATATACAAAACGCCGGTCAACTTGGAGCCTATCTGGGTAGCCAGGCGTATCCTCTGTTCCTCTCCTCCCGCCAAAGTGGTGGTCTTTCTGTCCAAGGTTAAATAGTCCAGCCCCACGTCAACCAAAAAGCTCAGCCGGTTGATTATTTCCTTGATTATCGGCTGGGCTATCTTGAATTCGTCGTCCCTGAGTTTTTTTGCTTTCGGTAGGATAAGATCCTCGAAAAACTGCCTTGTCTCAGACACGCTGGTTTCTACGACCTGATAAATGGACTTGCCAGCCACGGTAACGGCTAAAGCTTCGGGCTTTAATCTTTTGCCTTTGCAGATTTCGCACTCTTTTTCAATCATATACTGCTCTATTTCCTGCCTGGCATAATCGGATTCGGTTTCTCTGTATCTCCTCTCGAGATTGGGAATGACTCCCTCAAAATCTCCGTCTCCGCGAAGTATTATATCTATCGTCTTTTGCGGCAATTCTTTTATGGGATCATCCAAAGAAAATCCGTATTTATCCGCCAGCTCCGAAAGCTTCCAGTAGTAGTAGCCCTGCCTGCCCACCTTATGGGAGGCCTTGGCCCAGGGGAAAATACCCCCCTCGGCTATGGTTAAATGGGAATTGGGGATGACCAAACTCGGATCCACCTCAAGTTTCTGGCCCAATCCGTGGCATCCGGGACAGGCGCCGAACGGAGAATTGAAAGAAAAAAGTCTTGGTTCAATTTCGGGAAGCGAAATCCCGCAGTCTTCGCAGGCAAAATTCTCGGAAAAAAGGAAATCCTTGGGCTTGGCTTTGGACTCCGGATTGCCAGCCGACACCACGACAACTCCCTTGCCGAGCTTCAAGGCGGTTTCCAGGGAATCCACCAGCCTGGGCTTGTCCATGTCTTTTTCTATAAGAAGCCTGTCAACTACCACTTCTATGGTGTGTTTCTTTTTCCTATCCAAGTCAACGGCAACCGCTTCTTCGGTTCTTTGAACCACTCCGTTCATTCTCACCCTGACAAAACCGCTCCTTTGAATTTCCTCCAAAACCCCTTTGTGTTCTCCCTTCTTGCCCCTGACCACGGGGCCTAAAACCATTATTTCGGTCTGCGGCTTAAAACCCATTATTTGTTCGACTATCTGGTCGACCGTCTGACGGGAAACCTTTTTGCCGCAGTTCGGGCAATGGGGCTCCCCTATTCTGGCAAACAAAAGACGGAGATAATCGTATATCTCCGTCGTGGTCCCGACGGTTGAGCGAGGATTATGGCTGGCCCTCCTTTGGTCTATGGAAATAGCCGGGGATATTCCTTCTATCCTATCCACGTCCGGCTTGTCCATAACTCCCAGGAACTGTCTTGCATAAGCGGAAAGAGATTCAACGTACCTTCTCTGCCCTTCCGCATAAAGGGTATCGAAAGCCAAGGACGACTTTCCGGAGCCCGAAATCCCGGTAATTACCACCAGCTTGTTTTTGGGAATATCCAGGCTGACATTTTTTAAATTATGAACCCTGGCTCCCCTGATTTTGATAAAGTCTTGGGCCATGAAATTTAAGCAGTTTTTCATTATACTCCCAATTTTAAAGCAAGGCAAGTCCGGCTGCAGAGAAGATGGCCGGGGTTGACAAATATAAATATTTTGTATATAATATTAACCAGAAAATCGTAAGGGGGAAAGCAAATTGAAAAAGGTAATCATCTGCGTTTTACTGGTGGCGCTGGCCGCTACTGCGGCGGGCTTCGGAGCAGCCTGGAATGGCGCAAAGCAGGACGTGAAAACAATGGAAAACGCCCTGCTTAACGAGGCCAACTTCTCTCAGAAGCAACGGGAAGCGCTCCGCGAACTGCGGGAGGAAAAAGACGAGATGGAAAGAAAGCTCGCGCAGCAAACCTTCCTAGCCGAAGAAAACGCCAAGGCGCTTGAGATGGCAACCATCGCAGGTAGTGCTTTCATCGACCAGTACCCGTTCGACAAGCTCGGCTTCAATGATAAGCCGGCGCAAGACCTGAAGGTTCAGCTCCTCGAGGTTGCTCAGGAAAAAGGCGCGGCCTACAAGGTTGTCGCCGTGACAACCGCCGACAAATTCGGAAAATACAGCTTCCGAGTCGAGGCCGGCTCCTATCTCGTCCAGCCCCTCCTGTCTGTTCCGGGCTATCCCGCTTGGAACTATTCCGCCAACCTGGAATACCGGACCATCGAGGTATCTAAAGGAGAACTCGCCCTCGGTCCGATATTCCTCGTCAGATGAAACACCCCAAAGCCCTGAGCTGAAAAGCCCGGGGCTTCTTCTTGTTTTAGGGTAAAAATTGGGCTAAAATGGCCAATATGGAAAAATTCAGATACTTAACCTTAAAGGATATCTCCAAGCTTCCCAAAAGCGCCGGAGTCTATTCTTTTTCAGACGGAAAAAAGACTCTATATATAGGAAAGGCCGGGAATATAAGGGAGAGAGTTAAAAACCATTTCAATCAGCCCTCCTACAGGGACGACCTTTATATAGATAAAGTTAAAAAAATCGGCTGCATTAAAACCGGCTCTGAAATTGAAGCTTTGATATTGGAGGCCGAACTGATAAAAAAACGCCAGCCCGGCTACAATGTAATTTGGAAAGACGACAAGAACTATTTTTACGTTGGAATAACCAAAGAGGACTTTCCCAGGGTCTTCATCACCCACCAGCCCAAAATTGAAGAAAGCCGAACCCTGCTCATCGGACCGTTTATTGATGGAAAGTCTCTGAAAGAAACGTTAAAAGTCTTAAGAAAAGTTTTCCCTTATCGCAGCTGCTTTCAAATGCCGAAACACGCCTGCCTTTGGTACCAGCTGGACCGCTGCCCCGCTCCCTGCCTCTTTAGGTCAAATCTGGCCCGCCAAATTGAAGGAGGCCGAACCTTGCTTAAATTTAAAAAAGAATACCAAAGAAATATTAAAAACCTGGCGGAAATTCTCCGCGGGAAAAAACTCCGGGTTCTAAAAGAAATGGAAAAGGAAATGAAAAAGCTTTCCGGAGAGGAAAAATTTGAGGAAGCGGACAAAATTAAAAACCAGATATATTCGCTTAAAAGAGTTTTTTCTCATGCCAGAATTTTTGAATTAAGCGAAGCCAAATCTCCATCTGCAAAAGAATGGCCGCATAAAAGGGCCGAAGCTTACGATATCGCCAATATTCAGGGAAGCGCGGCGACGGGATCTATGGTGGTATTTACAAACGGACTTCCCGACAAGTCCCAATACCGAAAGTTCAGAATAAAGATGGAGAACAAGCCCAACGACGTGGCCATGATAAAAGAAGTCCTATTAAGACGGCTAAGGCATGCTGAGTGGCCCCTCCCCGATTTCATCTTAATAGACGGAGGAAAGGCGCAGCTGAACGCGGCAAAAGAGGTTTTATCAAAAATGCCGGAGAAAGAATTTAAACAAATTAAAGTGGCGGCTCTGGCTAAAAGAAATAACGAGCTGTTTTTGGGAGACAAAAAAAGTCCCGTGTTATTGAAAAACACGCCCAGGGAATTTTCCAACGTAATACTCCAAATGAGGGACGAAGCCCACCGCTTTGCAAGAGCGTACCATCACAAGCTCAGGGAAGTTGCGCTCAAGCCTCGTTCTTGATAAAATAACATAATGTTCAGTTTTATCCTTAAAATCGCTTCCGGAATCCTCGGGCTCTGGGTAGCAATAGAGTTTATTAACGGCGTCAGCTTTTACGGGACCTGGCAGGACCTGCTGATTATCGGATTGGTTATGGGGGTTTTGAATGTCTTTATTAAGCCGATATTGAAGCTGGTCACCCTGCCTCTCCGGATGCTCACCCTGGGACTGTTCAGCCTGGTAATCAACGTAGGAATCATCTGGGCGGTTGACATTTTCTTCCCCGAGCTTATAATCACAGGTATTGTGCCCCTTCTTTGGACCACTTTAATTGTTTGGGCAATAGGATTTCTTCTGCCCGGCGTCTCAGGAAGGGACAGGTAAAATATGCAGCAATTTCTACCAATAGCTCAAATAGTAATTTCAGTTGTGCTCATAGTATTGATTCTCCTCCAGCAGAGGGGAACGGCTTTGGGTTCCGCTTTCGGAGGAGAAGGTGGCGGATTTTACGCCACTCGAAGGGGAATCCAGCAAAAAATATTCTGGGGAACGATAGTCTGCGGCGCGCTGTTTATCATCCTTGCCGTACTCAATTTGATCCTCTAATGAAACTAGGAAAAATATTACCAGATAAAAAATGGCCCTCTAAAAAACAATGGGGCCGAATTTTCACCATTCTGACCAAAGGAGAAAAAACCCTCCTGCTGGTTTTTCTGGTTCTTTTTGCAGGTTCGGCCATATCCTTAATAGCCCTTTTCTATTCCAAAACCACCGAGATCGGCCCGGCCGTGGGAGGGACTTACAGGGAAGGAATGGTCGGAAGCCCGAGCTTTATCAATCCCATATATGCCGCTAACAATGATTCGGAAAGGACTTTAATTGAATTAATCTTCTCCGGTTTGATGGAATACGACGAAAACGGCAAGCTTGTTCCGGAACTGGCCTCACAAGTGGAAATAGAAGAAGACGGAACCGGCTACTTGGTATCCATAAGAGAAGATGCTTTCTGGCACGACGGCGAACAGCTAACAGCCGACGATGTTATTTTCACCGTAAAAACAATCCAAAACCCGGACTATAAATCCCCTCTCCGAGCTAACTACCTGGGAATTGAAACAGAAAAAGTTTCCGATTACCAGGTCAGATTCAAGCTTCAAGAAACCTATTCCGGATTCCTTGAAAGGCTGACTTTTAAAATAATCCCCCAGCATATTTGGGAGGAAATATCTCCCCAGAACTTCCTTCTTTCGAATTACAACATCAGGCCAGTGGGCTCCGGTCCTTACCAGTTTAAAAACCTGGAACAAGGGCCTTCGGGAGCAATCGTACGCCTAGACCTGACAAGATTTAAGCAATATTACTCCGACACCGAACCGCGCCAGCCCTATATTTCGGAAATATCTTTCTTGTTCTTCGAAGACGACGAAAATCGGACGGGAGAAGAAAAGCTGGCCAGAGCAGCCAGGGCGGGCCAAGTAGACGGATTTCCCCTGCCATCTCCCGAATACTGGGAACTGGCGAAGAAAGACAGCTATAAGGAAATATCTCTCTCCCTGCCAAGATATTTTGCAATATTTTTAAATCAGGAAAAATCCCAGCTGTTGAGCGAGGAGGCTGTAAGAAAGGCTCTTAACTATGCCACAGACAAAGAAGAGATTATAGAAGAAATCCTGGCCGGAAGAGCTCAGCCGGTAAATTCGCCCGTTCTCCCTGAAATTTACGGACTCAAGGAGCCTGGCGATTACTACGATTACGATTTACAAACCGCCGAGTCTCTGCTGGCTGACAGCGGATTTGAAAAACAAGACGGCCAATGGGCCAGAGTAAGCGAGGGAACGGAAGCGGAATTCACCTCCCGTCTTCAGGAAGGGAGCCAGTCGGCAGAAGTGACCGCTCTCCAGACTTGCCTGGCTGAAGACCCCGAGGTATATCCGTCCGGAAAAATAACCGGGTATTTCGGCTCCCAAACAAAAGCCGCGGTAATCGCTTTCCAGGAAAAATACGCTGAAGACGTACTTGCGCCCGGAGGGTTAACCCAAGGAACCGGAGTAGTCAGCACCAACACCAGAGCAAAGCTTAATGAAGTCTGCGGGGAGCCGCCGGAATACACTCCCCTGTCCTTCACCCTGACAACCGTGGACGACCCCATACTGGAAAAAGTAGCCCAGAAACTTAAGGAGCAATGGGGATTAATAGGAATCGATTTGGAAATCCAAACCTTTTCCAGCTCGGAACTACGCCAAAATATAATAAAGGAGAGAGATTACGAAATGCTTCTTTTCGGCGAAGTGCTGTCAGCCGTCCTCGACCCCTTCCCTTACTGGCATTCAACCCAGGTGAAGGATCCGGGACTGAACCTGGCCGGCTACGAAAATTCCGCCGTGGATAATCTTCTGGAAAGAGCCAGAACCTCGGTGAATGAAGAAACAAGAGCGGAACAGTACCAGCAGCTCCAGGATATTATAATCGAAGAAGCTCCGGCGATATTCCTTTATACCCCCGAATACATATATATGACATCAGAAAATGTCGTAGGGCCCAAGGAAGGAACTATATTCGACCCCTCTCAAAGATTCAGCAATATCGAAGATTGGTACGTAAAAACCAAAAGAGTATGGCGGTAAAATCGATTAATCTCGCGGCTAAAGATAAATCGAATATGAGAAAAATGATTCTGGACTTCCCCGGACAATTTAGGGCCGGGATAAACGCCGCCGAGAATATTAAAGTCCAAGGGAGATTTGACGAAGTGGTAATTTGCGGAATGGGAGGATCGGCCCTGCCGGCTGATATATTCAACATCTGGCTGAAAGCCTACAAAATAGCTCTTCCCTTCTACATCCACCGCAATTACGGAATCCCCGGCCAAGCCGACAGAAATCATCTGATCGTTTGTGCTTCTTATTCGGGAAATACCGAGGAAACTTTATCTGCCTTTGACGAGGCTGCAAAGAAAAAACTGAAAATAGCAGTCATTACCTCAGGAGGAAAACTGGCCCAAAAGGCCAAAAAAGAAGGTGTTCCCCTGGTATTGATTCCGTCGGGCTTGCCGCCAAGAATGAGCCTGGGACTCCAATTGGGGGCCTTAATGAAGCTGCTGGTTAACTGCGGCATAATCAGCAACGGGCTGGAAAACCTTCTTCAGTTGGAAAAAACCCTTAACCCGAAAACCCTGGAAACCCAAGGAAAGAAATTAGCGAAAAGAATAAAGGGAAGGATTCCCGTCATCTATTCTTCAGACCGGCTTCAAGCTCTGGCCCGAATATGGAAAATCAATTTTGACGAGAACTCTAAAATACCTTCTTTCTTTAACTTCTTCCCGGAGCTCAATCATAATGAAATGGTCGGCTATACCGATTCTGCCGGCCTTCACGTTATTATATTAAAAGATCCCGCTGACCATCCTCGCAACCAGAAAAGGATAAAATTGACCGCCGAACTGCTGAAAAAGAAGGGCGTACCCGTTGACATAATTGAAATAAAAGGTCAAGATATCCTATACAAAGCGTTCAACAACTTACTCTTAGCAGACTGGGCCTCATACTATCTGGCTCTTGAGCTGGGTCGCGACCCCGCTCCGGTTAAAATAGTTGAAGACTTCAAGGAAAGAATGAATTGAGCGGACGTGGTGGAACGGCAGACACGCAGCGTTCAGGGCGCTGTGGGCGCAAGCCCGTGAGAGTTCAAATCTCTCCGTCCGCACTATGACAAAACAAAATAATCCCGCCCAGCACCGGACTCATTCCGGCGCAGGGCTCAAGATAATCCCTTTGGGCGGCCTGGGAGAAGTAGGCCGCAATATGACTCTGCTCGAATACAACAGAGCGATTTTAATAGTCGACCTGGGCTTTAGAATGCCCGAGGAGGACATGCCCGGAGTCGATTTCATTATTCCCAACGCTTCCTACTTAAAAGACAGGAAAAAAGACATATTGGGGGTAGTATTCACTCACGGCCATTACGACCACATAGGAGCCATCCCCTATCTTCTGGACAAGATAGGAAATCCTCCCATGTACGCCTCCGGACTGGCCAAAGGAATAATATTAAAGAGGCAGGACGATTTCCCCCAGCTTCCCAAGCTTAACCTTCACCAGGTTAAAAACGGCGACCGAATCAAGCTTGGGCCCTTTACCGTCGAATTCTTCAAGCAAACCCACAATATTTCCGACAATTTCGGCTTTTTCATAGAAACGCCTGTGGGCAATATTGTCCATACTTCCGATTTCAAGTTTGACAATAATCCGGTTTACGACCTCCCCACCGACTTTAAAAAGCTGGAATCTTTCGGTAAAAGAGGGGTTCTGCTTTTAATGTCCGACTCGACGGGAGCCGAAGAAGAAGGCCACTCTCTTTCCGAAGAAAAGATTATGGAAAATCTGGAGGAGATATTCAAAGAATCCAAGGGCAGGATTATAGCCGCTACCTTCGGTTCTTTAATCAACAGAATCCAGCAGCTAATATCGCTTTCCGAAAAATACGGGAGAAAGGTGGCCGTGGACGGCTACAGCATGAAAAGCAACGTGGAAATATGCAAAAGGCTGGGATACATTAAAACCCAAAAAGGAACTTTGATAAAGCCGAACCAAATGCAGAATTACCCCGACTCCAAGGTGACAATGATTGGCACAGGCGCCCAGGGAGAGGGCCAGGCCGTCTTAATGAGGGTAGCCAACGGAGAACACCGCTCGGTCAAGCTGAAAAAAGAAGATACCGTTATCTTCTCTTCTTCGGTAATACCGGGAAATGAAAGAACGGTGCAGTTCCTCAAAGACCAGCTCTATAGGCAGGGGGTCAAAGTCTACCACTACAAAATGATGGACATCCATGCCGGAGGCCATGCCCAAAGAGACGAATTAAGGCAGATGATGCAGCTGATTAAGCCTAAATTCTTCATCCCCATTCACGGCCAGTACTCCATGCTTTTCAATCACGCCCAATTAGCCAAAGAACAGGGAATCCCCGAAAAGAACGTCTTGGTGGTGGAAAACGGACAGGTTGTAGAGCTGAGCCAAAACAAAATGGCCATAACCAAGGAAAGAGCAGAATCTAACTATATCATGGTTGACGGCTTGGGAGTCGGCGACGTCGGAGAGGTAGTATTAAGAGACAGGCAGACGCTGTCTAAGGACGGAATGTTCGTGATAGTAGCGATCATCGACAGAACGACTGGAAAAGTAAAGGGGTCTCCTGATATAATATCAAGAGGGTTCGTTTATCTTAGAGAATCAAAAGAGCTGCTCTATGAAACAAGGAAGCGAGTTATAGATATCGTCAATAAATCTACGGGCTCGGGCGGAGCGGTAAACTGGTCGTACGTTAAAGACAGCATCAGGAACCGCATCGGCGACTTCCTCTACCAAAAAACCCAGCGCCGCCCCATGATACTGCCGGTGGTAATAGAAGTATAATCTTAAAATAACCATGAGAATTCTATCTGGCGTTCAGCCAACGGGTTCAATACATATCGGAGCTTATGCCGGAGCAATTTCGCAGTGGAACGAGCTCCAAACCATAGGAGAGTGCATTTTCTTTATAGCCGATCTCCATGCCTTGACCGTTCCCCAAAAGCCGGATGAATTCCAAAAGCAAACCCTGAATACGGCGGTGGAGCTTCTGGCAGCAGGCCTGGACCCGACAAAATGCATTATTTTCGTCCAATCCCAAATTAAAGAGCACGCCGAACTCTGCTGGCTGCTTAATACCGTCACTCCCCTGGGGGAGTTGGAGAGAATGACCCAATATAAGGAGAAGTCAAAGCAGTTTAAAAAGAACATCAACGCCGGACTTTTGGATTACCCTGTCCTTCAGGCCGCCGATATCCTCCTGTACCAAACAGAATCGGTGCCGGTAGGAAAAGACCAGCAGCAGCATTTAGAGCTGACCAAAAGCATAGCCAGAAAATTCAACCAAAGGTACGGGGAAACATTCAAGGTTCCCGAAGCCCTGGTTCTTAAAATCGGAGCTAAAATAATGGCCCTTAACGACCCGAAAAAGAAAATGTCAAAATCTTCTCCGCAGGGATGCCTTTATCTCTTCGACGAACCGGAGGTAATTAAAAAGAAAATAATGTCGGCTGTAACCGACACCGGAAAAAAGATCAAATACGACCCGGTTAAAAAAGCGGGCATTTCCAACCTGCTCACTATTTACTCTGTCTTCAGCGGCCAATCCATTCTGCAGCTGGAAAAGAAATTCGGCAATAAAGGCTATGCGGACTTAAAAAAACAGCTGGCCGAGCTGCTAACCTTGAAACTGGAGCCGTACAGAAGGAAGAAAAAAGAGCTTCTTTCCAGAGAAGTCTACGTAAGAGAAATACTGGAACAAGGAAGGAAAAGGGCGGAATCCATAGCCCAATCAACCATGGCTCAGGTTAGAAAAGAAATGGGCCTGTTTTAAAATGCTTATAGATTTTAAAAAATTGTCCTCTTCGTTAAAATTCGCCTTAAGCGGACTAAAAGACATATTCAGAGAAGAAAACGCCTTTAAGCTTGAGCTTCTCCTGGGAATTATTGTGGCAGCCGCCGCTTTTTATTTTAATCTTTCCACGCTGGAAAAAGTGGCCGTTTTTATAGTAATATTCTTTGTTCTTTTCGCCGAATTGATAAACTCGGTGGTGGAAAGGATTATGGATGTTTACAGCCCGGAGTTTGATTCCAGAGTAAAAAAGATAAAGGACATTTGCTCAGCCATAGTCCTTTTAAGCTGTATAATGGCGGCAATAGTCGGCATCTTTATCTTCATTGACAAGCTGCCGATTTAGCAATAAAGTACACTATTAAAACTGAATAAGGAGGGAGCGAGTGATTATCGGATTCGATGTCGACGGAGTAATAGCTACAGCCCCTCTTGGGCTCCACAATCTATTAAGAAAGTTCCAGGGATTGTGGAATGTCATCCTTAAAAGCCCGATGGGTGCGCTGGTATACAGGCATTTCAGGTTTCCCGATAAAGACGTCAAGAACTTGATTTGCAGCCTTCATTCCAAGGGCCATACAATAATCATTATTACCTATGCCCTGGGAGACGGACAAAAGAAAGCAGTCGAATGGCTGAAAAAGAACGGCGTCCCGTTTGATAAAGCAACGGCCCCAAAAAGAGGAGAAAAACCCCTGGAATTCAAATGCAGGGCCGTAGCAGAAGAGAACTGCGATTTCTTCGTAGAGGACCAGGATATTCTGGCTCAAGGAATTTCCGAAAAACTACAAAGGGTACAAGTAATCCATTACCGAAGCGTAGAGGATTTAAGCGCCCTAAAAGAACTAAGCTAAAATTAACTTGCTTAGTTCTTTTTTCTTTTGCTCCATTATTTTCCTGTCTTTAGCTTCAACTACCAGCCTCAATAAAGGTTCTGTCTGAGAGGCTCTGGCGTTGAACCACCATTCCTTAAAATCTATTCTCAAGCCGTCGAGGCGGGAAATCTTCCCCTTTTTATACCTCCCCTCCAGTTTCTTTAAGACTCTGTCTTTGTCTTTAACCTCGAAATTAATTTCCCCGGAGTGGCTGTAAAGCGACACCTCTCCGACTATTTGCGACAAAGACTCTCCGTTACGAGCTATTTCTTTGAGCAGGGTGAAAAGCACAAATAGCGGCGCTTCGCAAAAATAGTGTTTTTTATGATAATAGTGGCCGGAAAATTCGCCGGCAAAAGCTATGTTCTCTTTCCTCATTCTCGCTTTAATAAAAGCATGGCCGACTTTTCCCATTAAGGGAACTCCCCCTGATTCCCTGATTATCTCCCTGACGGCGTTGCTTGAACGCAAATCGTAAAGAATCTTCCGCCCCGGATTGTCCCTGAGTATCGAACGGGCTGCTATGGCGGTTACCAAATCAGGAGGAACCATTCTCCCTTTTTCGTCGACGAAAATCACCCTATCCCCGTCTCCGTCAAAGGCCATCCCCAAATCGGCGCTTCTTTTTTTAACTTCCTTTTTAAGGGCAGCCAGATTTTTCTCTATTAAAGGGTTGGGTGAATGGTTGGGAAACCTGCCGTCTAGTTTGGAAAACAAAGAATGCACCTTTCCAGGTAAATTCTTTTTAATGGAGGGAAGAAGAATAGCGGGAACGGCGTTGGCTGAATCTACAACCAAGGTTGCTTTCGGGAAATCGGCTTTATGGAAATCCTTGGTATTGAATTTAATATATTCCGGTAAAACATTTTTCTTTTTTATGCTGCCCCTCTTTTTCTCTTTAAATTTTCCTTTCGCGGCCAAATCCCTGATTTTCTTAAGCCCTGATTGCCCGCCAACGGGAACAGCGCCTTTTTTCACTATTTTTAAGCCGTTGTAGCCTGGCGGATTATGGGAAGCGGTAATGCTTACTCCCCCGTCAAAGCCATAGCGGGCGCAGGCCCAATACAAAAGAGGCGTGGGCGCCAGGCCGATATCCGTCACTGTGGCCCCTGAGTCGATTAATCCCAAAACCAAGCCCCGGTGAATCTTCGGACTGGAAATCCGGTTGTCCCGGCCCACCACGATTTTCGGCCCGGCAACCCCCAGAAACTCCACCATTGCCCGGCCAATGAGGCGGGCTGCTTCTTCGTTAATTTGATCGGGATAAAGGCCCCTTATATCGTAAGACTTAAAAATAGATGGATTGATTTTCATGCTCCTTCATTATATCATATTTATATAGGTTTTTAACTTGACCAGGGCCTCTCTGCCTGCTACAATGACAACGATTATGAAAAACTACGAACTCACCTACTTAATTCCCTCGACTCTTGCCGAGGAAGAGCAAAAAAGAATATCCGAAGAAGTTTCCTCTTTAATCCAGGACAAAGGAGGAGTTTTAAAGGAAGGAGGAGTGCCGATAAAAAGGATACTCCCCCAAGCGATAGGCCGGCACGGAGAAGTTCTTTCTGTTTCCATTAATTTCTATATCAACCCTGAAAAAACCCAGGAGATAGATAAAGCCCTCAAGGAAAAGAAGGAAATACTCCGCTCCATGCTGGTAGTGAAAGAAGCGCTGTCGGCTCCAAAACCGATCAGAAAGAGAATCAAAGAAGAACCTCAAAAAAAGGTCGAATTAAAAGACATTGAGGATAAAATAAATGAAATCCTCAAAGAAGAATAACCACATATGAATTTTAACAAGGTAATCATAGTCGGAAACTTAGCTTCCGATCCGGAAGCAAGAACAACCCCTTCTGGTCAGCAGGTCTGCAATTTCAGGGTTGCCACCAACAGGGTTTGGAAAGACAGGAATACCGGAGAACAGCAGAAGGAAACCGAGTTCCACACGGTAGTCGCCTGGGGAAAGCTGGCTGACATAGCTTCGAGATTTTTAACCAAGGGAGGACTGGCCATGATAGAAGGGAGGCTGAGAACCAGATCATGGCAGGATCAGACCGGAAATAAAAGGTTCAGGACCGAAATAGTGGCTGAAACTCTCCAGCTTGGACCCAAGGGAGTTAAATCGAGTTCAGGCGAAAGGCCGGCTGCAGAAGAAAAAGATAATATTCCCGTCATTGAGGAGGGAAACGACGAGATAGACGTTAAAGATATACCTTTCTAAAAACATGGATTGCTACTTTTGCAAGAAAAACATACAAGAAATAGACTTCAAAGAAACGGATATTCTCCGCCGCTTTATTTCCAGTTTGGGAAAGATAAGGCCAAGGAAAAAAACCGGGCTTTGCGCCAAGCACCAGAGAAAACTGTCCTCTGCGGTAAAGAGGGCCAGAAACCTGGGGCTGCTTTCTTCCACTAGAAAGTAAAAAAATACACCCCACACCCTTTGGAATATTTACTGCCCCGAGAAGGAGCAGAAAAACCATCGAAAGGTGCGGGGTGTATTTTTAAAAAAGCTATTGTTCTCTTATTTCTTTATTTACAGCCGCTTCTATCTTTTTAACGACAGCGGGATTTTCTTTTAGAAACTTTTTGGCTCCCTCAACACCCTGGCCGATTTTTTGGTCTTCAAATTGGAACCAGCTGCCAGACTTTTTGATAATCTCTGTTTTCAGGGCCGTATTGAGAAGATCCCCTAGCCGGGAAATTCCCTCGTTGTAATATATGTCGAATTCAGCGGTTTTAAAGGGAGCAGCCACTTTGTTTTTAACTATCTTCGCCCTCACTCTGGAACCCACGATGCTTTCCCCCTGCTTGATTTGAGCTATCCTCCTTAAATCTATCCTGACAGAAGAATAGAACTTCAAGGCCAGCCCGCCGGGCGTGGTTTCAGGATTGCCGAACATAACTCCGATTTTCATCCTGGTTTGATTCAAAAAAACAACGGAAGTCTTGGTTCTCGCAACTACGCTGGCCAGTTTCCTCAGAGCCTGGGACATAAGCCTTGCCTGCAGCCCTATATGCTGGTCCCCTATTTCTCCGGCTATTTCGGCCTTCGGTGTCAGGGCAGCTACAGAATCAATAACAATAACATCAAGCTCTCCCGACATAACCAAGGTTTCCACTATCTGAAGGGCTTGCTCTCCGGAATCGGGCTGGGATATTAAAAGGTCCTCAACGTTAACCCCTATCCTCTTGGCGTAATCGGGGTCCAAAGCATGCTCGGCGTCAACGAAAGCAGCCACTCCGCTTCTCTTCTGGGCTTCAGCGCAAATGTGCAAGGCTAAGGTACTCTTGCCGGAGCTCTCCGGTCCGAATATCTCAATAACCCTTCCCCTGGGGACTCCTCCCACTCCCAAGGCCAGATTAAGGGAAATGGCTCCCGTTGGAATAACGTCAACGTCAACCGCCCGGACATCCCTGAGCTTCATTATGGCTCCCTCTCCGAACCTTTGCTTAATTTCATCGACCGCCTCCTGGAGGTCTATTTTTTCTTTTTTGACTTCTTTTTTCTTGGGCATATTCGTTGATTATATCACAGTTATATCTTCTGCCAATCGCCGTTTTCGGCGGGCTCTTCGCCCCCGGAGCTTCCGATAATCTCGCGGGGCTTGGCTCCCTCGCCGGGTCCTACCACTCCTTTTTCTTCAAGCATATCTATTAACCGGGCGGCTCTGGCATACCCCACCCTCAACCTTCTTTGAAGCAGGGAGGCTGATGCCTTCTTTGATTCGATTACAACTTTTTTAGCTTCTTCATAAAGGGGGTCGTCTTCTCCTCCCATGAAATCCATGGCGCCGCCGTTTTCAAGAGTCTTTTCCAGGCTTTCAGTTAAGTCTTCTTTTTGGGAATCGGAGGTTACTTCGGGATTTTCTTCAGTCTCCTCGGCAGTTGATGGATTTTCAGTTCTAACGTATTTAACTACTTTTCTCACCTCCTTATCGGAAACATAAGCTGCTTGAGTTCTCTTGGGCTTGGATATTTCAGCGGAAAGGAAAAGCATATCCCCTGCTCCCAGAAGCTTTTCTGCTCCAGCGGTATCCAGAATAGTTCTGGAGTCCACCTGGGAGGCCACCTGGAAAGTAATCCTGGAAGTGATATTGGCCTTAATGAGACCGGTAATAACCTCTACAGACGGCCTTTGAGTGGCTAAAATCAGATGGATGCCGACGGCTCTGGCCATTTGAGCCAGCCTGACAATGGCTGCCTCTATTTCCCTGCCACGAGACGCCATTAAATCAGCCAGCTCGTCGACTACCAGGACTATATACGGCATCATCTCATTTCCCTGTTTTGCCATAATTTCGTTATAGGATTTGATATCCCTGGCTTTGGCCTCGGAAAGAACTCCAAACCTTCTTTCCATTTCTCCTATCAGCCACTTGAAGGCGTTGACCGATTTCTGGGCGTCGAATATAACCGGCGTTAAAAGATGGGGCAAGTCATTATAGACGGGAAATTCCACTCTCTTTGGGTCTATCAGTATAAGCCGCAGGGTTTCGGGAGAATTTTCATACAAAAGAGTGGTAATAAGGGTATTCAAACAAATGGTTTTACCGGTACCGGTAGAGCCGGCCACCAGCAAGTGAGGCATTTTAGCCAAATCAGCAAAAACAGGAGAACCGGCAACGTCCCTGCCCAAAGCCAAAGTAAGGGTTGAAGCTGAATTCTGGAAGCGCTGATGCTCGAGGAGGTTTTTCAGCCTGACTACGGTTCGATTGCTATTAGGCACCTCTATTCCCACCAAAGGACGGCCGGGAATGGGAGCTTCTATCCTAAGCGGATGGGCCGCCAAGGCTAAAGATAAGTCGTTGCTTAAGGAAGTTATCCTGGTTAGTTTCACTCCTTCGGCGGGCTTTAGAGTGTATTGAGTAACCGTCGGCCCTATATTAACCTCGGACATCTCAACCTGGATATCGAAATTTTGAAGGGTTCTTTTGATGATTGCGGAGTTTATCCTTATGTCGCCGGCAGTCGGCACTCCCTTGTCGCTCTCCAGCATATCCAGGGGAGGAAAATTGTAATCCTGAGCCAGCCTGCTTTCGGTTCTGGGCTTCAACTCCAGCTCCTGGGAGTTCTTTTCCTCTTGCCGCGGCTTCTCTGCCTGAGGTATGGGCTCCAGGGATTTAACCTTGAATTTAGGCCCGAATATTTTCCTTATAGAAGGCCCATCTCCCCCGTCGGCTGTTTTAATTTCTACCTCTCCATCGTCTTCTTCATCCTTCTCGCGAGGCTTGTATAAGAACTGCCAGAGAATTGCCAAGCCCACCAGCATAAGAGCGGCAAATACCAGCTGGGTGGCAATGGCCCCGAAAGCTTCGAGCAGGGGCCAAGAGGCCAGATATCCGACCCAGCCTCCCCGCCTCAATTCATGGTTGAAAACTTCAAAAGTGCCGCTAAGCCCGACGGTTAAGAGGATTAAAGACAAGGCTACCGGCCACTTGTTTTTATATTTAAATCCGAACAAAGCCAGCCCTCCCAATATCAGGAAAATCGGTATTGCGAATCTCGCCTTGCCGAAAAGAAAGACCAGAATGTCTATAAAAAGCTCTCCCCCTGCTCCCGCCAATTCAAAAAACGAAAGGAAGACTATTACCGCAATCACGAATAAAACAGCGGCCCAAATCAGCCTTTTTATCTCATCTGGCAGGGCAAAACGAGAGGCGAGCTTTTCTTTACGGGGCGCCTGCCTTTTTTGATTTTGCTTCTTTTTCTTTCTAGCCATTTACTTTTACTGATTATATTTTACCACGCCATTCACCCGAAATCAAAATAAAAAAACGTCGAGGAACGACTGTTTTGTGGTAATATTCTTAATTACCAAATAGTGTTTTTTCTTTAAATTTTTCTATATCTTTCGGCAACAAAAGCATAGATAGATAGGCGTATTTTTGTATACCGAGCGATGGAGCGTGAGCAAAACCCACGTATTCGAGTTTCTTCCTTCTGTATTTTATATATTTAATCGCGGGGATTAAATCTGTATCGGAACTAACCAGAATAGCCGTGTCATAGTATTCATCTACTGCTCCTATCACCAGATCAACTGCAATCTTCACGTCTGTACCCTTCTCTTTATATACTCCTTTGACCGGCATAATCCTGCCCCTTTTAACTATAAAGCCGTCTTTTTCTATATTAGTGAAAAATTTTTGCTGACCTTTGACCAATTTTTCGCTTTTTGGTGTACCGTCTATGTTTCTGAAAACGCCGGTATAATATCTCCCAGATACACACTCTCTGTCTCCGACCAAATAGTCAATAAAATCTTTAAAATTAAATTTAGTGCCTCTGGGAAGATTTATCTCTTTATCCTGTAAATAATTATAAAAATTGCTTCCATCTATATAGACGGCGACTTTTTCTTTTTTATCCTCAAAATTATTCATATAATTAATTATAGAATAACCGATAATAAAAAACTACCCTTGCCGAAGCAGGGGTAGTGTTCATAGTACTTATATATTACTCCGTCTGCTATTTTTGTCAATAGAGGACGTGTGGATAACTTATTTCTCCTCCTGGAACCCCGTTCCCGAAGGTATCAGCTTTCCGATAATAACATTCTCCTTCAATCCCCTCAGCTTGTCTTCCTTGCCCTCGATAGCTGCTCTGATAAGCACTCTTGAGGTTTCTTGGAAGGAGGCTGCCGAAAGGAAGCTGTCTGTGGTCAGGGAAACTTTTGATATTCCCAGGAGTATCGTCTGGAAAGTCATGGGTTCTTTCTTTTCTTTTTTCAGCTTCTCGTTTTCTTCAAGA
>Ga0172381_10002619_pt1 | contig 19688 bp, 22 predicted proteins | sample Leawel6488metaG_FD_119754 | JGI IMG/M metagenome (GOLD analysis project Ga0172381, IMG submission 119754) | Leachate microbial communities from a municipal landfill in Southern Ontario, Canada - Leachate well 64-88 metaG | ecosystem: Engineered > Solid waste > Landfill > Unclassified | place...
AGAGTGGGGTCATCAAAAACATTTACATACTGTAACTTATAATGTCAAGAAAACCAAAGTTACATTTTTAGAAGATAATGATTATACAATTAAACCAAAAATTGTTTTTCAAGAAATGTTAAAGATTTTAAATTGAAGGAGAATAAAATGATTTATACAGAAGATTTTTTTATTAAAAGAAAAAAAGAAACTGAGTCACTTTTACATTTTTTACAAGAATGTAAATATTCAGGTTCTTGGGATACAAAAGTTGACTTAAATGTTATTATTAAAACTATCGCAAATTATGAATTTTACGTAACTGAATTAAGAAAAGAAAACACAGAATTAGAAAACAAAATTAAAGAATTAACAAAAACCGGAGAATAAAAATGGGCAAACCAACTGCGGTAGTAGGATCTAAAGGACACGGAACTTGTCATATATGTTCTGGAGAAAGAGATGGTTATATAATAACCGGTTGTGCAAAAACTAGTTTAGATAATGGTAAAAAAACTGCTTTTATATCAAGTCTGGTTGAAGCAACGTGTGGACATATTGGAGTTATTACAACAGGGTCAGCAACTGTAATGGTTGAAAGTAAAAAGAAAGCATTTCTTGGTAGTTTATTTGATGGTGATTATGAAGGAGTTATAATTGATTTATGTATTGATAAAGCTCCTATTGGTGGATAATGCGGATAAACTTCAATCTTGTGGGAACAGGGACAAATAATAACGGCGGATCCAAAACTTTGATCGAGTCTGCAAATATTCTTAAAGAATTAGGGCATGATGTGACAATAGTTGATGGAGGTAAAAATTTAAATACGTGGAATCCAATTAAATGTAATCATATAATTATAAAAGATTTAAAAAATTTTCCTACTGGGGATGTAATTATTGCAACTGGAATTAATACAGTAAATAGTACTATGAGATTACCAAAATCTTGTGGACGAAAATTCGTATATATTAGGGGATGGGAAATTTGGACTATTCAAGAAGATAAATTGATAAAAATTTTAAAAGAATCCAGATGTAAGAAAATAGTTAATAGTATTTGTCTACAAAGAAAATTAAATCAATGTGGATTGAAATCTAAAATAATTAGACCTGGTCATAACTTTGATGAAATTTATCCTTTAAATATAAGACAGAATAATAAAAAAGTTATTTTAGGTGGATTATATAATGAAGGAAAGAAAAGATCAAAAAAAAGAACAGAATGGATTTTTAAAGTATATCAAAATCTAAAGAAAATATATCCAATTGAATTATATATGTTTGGTAGTGATGGGATTCCTAAATTTCATGTAGATAAATATTTTAAAAATCCAGATATGAAAACTAAAAATGAATTGTACAATAAAATTGATATTTGGTTATCTACAAGTGAATTAGAAGGTTTACATATAGCGCCAGCAGAAGCTATGCTAACAAAATCATGTGTGGTTGCTACAAATGCAGAAATGAGTGGAGTTGAAGACTACGTAATTAATAATGAAACTGGGCTAGTTAGTGAAAATTATTTTTCTGCTTTTTTATATAATGTTGAAATCTTAGTTAAAAATAAAATATTGAGAGAAAAACTTGGTGAAGATGGAAGAGATAAAATATTATCTCTTGGGGATAGAAAAGAGAATATGAAAAAATTTGTCAATTTATTAGAAAAGCGGTAGATAAAAATGTTATGTGAATATGGATGTAAACAAGAAGCTAAATTTAAACTAAAAAATGGAAAGATGTGTTGTTCAAAATCACATAATTCTTGTCCAGAACTAATAAAATTATATACATTAAAGAAAACAGGTAAAAAACAAGAAAAATCAAAACCCTTTGATAATACTGATAAACTTTTATGTGATTATGGTTGTGGACAAGAAGCTAAATATAAATTTAAGTCGGGAAAGATATGCTGTTCAACTCATTTTAAGAAATGTGAAATAATGAGTCCAAAGGGTGATAAATCTTCATGGTGGGGAAGAAAACACAAACAAGAATCAAAAAATGGGACAAAACAATCAAAATTAAATTTTAAAGAAATAGAAAATTTAGATATTATATGTGAATATGGATGTGGTAAAAAAGCAAAATATATATTAAATGATAAAAAGTATTGTTGTTCTAAATACTACCCACAATGTGATAATATGAGAAAAATTAATCGTGAAACATCAGGACCAAAAAATAAAGATTTAATTAAAAGAAAAAAGCACTCAGAACTTATGAAAATAGAAAATCCAATGTTTGTTGAAGAATATAGAGAAAAAGTTGTTAAAATAACAACATCAATTGAATATAAAATAGATATGTCAAATAAATTAATACAAAAATGGGAAACTGATCCTATTTTTAGAAAAAATGTATATGATGGACTCGTAAAGGGCGGCAGGATAATATCAATTGAAAATTTATCAGAATGGAAAAATTATAGAAATAAAGTTCAAAGATATACTAGACAGTCGTTAGTAGAATATTCTATAATAGTTAATCCAAATAATTATCCAATAGGAATTAAGGATGGTTTTTATAATACTGATCATATGTATTCTGTTGTTTCTGGTTTTTTAAATAATGTTCCGCCTGAGATTATTGGTAGCTATGTTAACTTAAGAACAATTCCATGGAAAGAAAATTTAAGAAAAAAAGGAGATTGTTCTATAACATTAGAGGAATTATTACTAAAATATGAAAATTTGATAAAAAATAAAGAAGAGAATTGAAAAATGGAAATAAAAATTACAAGAACAAGAGATATATTATTGCAATTAGAAAAATCAATTATACAAAAAAAGGCGTTTGCCACTCTGCGCTTTGGAGACGGTGGACTTAAACTGCTAGATGCAGTTTATAATCATAATGTTAAACAATTAATGCAAATTTCTGATCAAGAAGGAATTCCAATTCATTTATTTGATAAAGTAGTTGATTTTTGGAAAACTTCAGCAAATCAATGTGATTATATTGATAGTCCAGAAGTTTATTTTTCAGGAACTTTTTGGCCAAGAACGAAAGCTAATAAGAAAAAAATGAGTATAAATACAATTTCTATATTAAAAAATTGGAAAGAAATCTATAATAATATTGGAATAACAAATAATAATTATTGTAATCCAGAAATAAATTTTTTATCGTGTACTGTAGGAATAGGAATATTAACATTACCTGATATTATGAAAAAAAGAAAAATATGTTGTATAACATCAAGATCCGATGTACCGGAAAAATTATTAGGGTACAATATCGATGTTTTAAAAATTTGTGGAAAGTTTGAAAAACAATTTGAAAATTCATTTTCAAAAGTAGTAGACGAAATAGATAAATATTCAAAAAAATATGATTTATGGTTAGTTTCAGCTGGAGAATTAGGAAGAGTATATCCAGGTCTAATTAAATTTGGTGGAGGGAGAGCATTTGATATTGGATCATTAATAGATGTTTGGTGTGGAGATGATATACCAGTAAGATTACAACCATATTTAATGAAAACAATTCATCATCCTTTAAAATTTATACTTACTAAAGATGGAAAGGAGTTTTCAAAATTTATATGACAACTCAAAAAATTGATATTTGTATGACATCAACAATTAGACCAAAGATTTTAGAAATTACTTTGAAATCTTTTTTAACTAATATGTTGAAAGATCAATCTAAATTTAGATTGATCATAAATATAGATCCGATTGGTGAAAATCTTTCTCAAAAAGTTATTTTAAAAGTAGCAAAAAAATATTTTGATGATATAATTCATAATTACCCAAAAGAACCAAGTTTTACTAAAGCAGTACATTGGTGTTGGAGTAAAGCAACGTCTAAATATATATTTCATTTAGAAGAGGATTGGAGATTATTAATTCCAATAAATATATATTCAATGATTACTATTTTAGAATCATATCCAAAACTATCAACTTTAAGGTTAAATAAGGGTAACTCTGGAAGAAATAAATTTGGAGTTAAACATGGTTTTATTTATTATCCCAAACTTTCACTCAATCCATCATTAATTAAAACTGAATTTATAAAACCTATTCTTCCATTAATGAATCTAAAACGTAATCCAGAAAAACAATTACGAATAGTTAATTCTCCTCCTGGAATATCTGAATATTTATCTTTATGGACTCATGGAATTTATGTAAAAGATTCAATTGGTAAAGTTGTACAAGATATTGGTAGAGATTGGATGAGAAATTCTTCATATACTAAAAAAACAGGATTTTTAAAATGGGAGAAAAAATAATTGCTTAGTGTATCAATTCCAGTATATAACAACATATGGTATACAAAAAATTTATTGTTAAATATTAGAGATTGTGTACAACTTCCGGAAGAATTATTTATAATAGATGATGGAAGTACAGATGATTATAAAAATTTAGTTAATGAATTTAAAGATTTGAATATAATCTATATCAAACATAAAGAAAATAAAGGTTTTAATTATTCTGCAAATGAAGCAATCAGAATATCATCTGGAGATTATATAAGTTTTTTAAATAATGATTTAATAATTAATAAATATTTTTTTAAAAAATTAAGACAAGCTTTTTTATTGAATCCTAATGCAGCAATTATTTGTCCACATACTATAAAAAATAGAGATTTAGTTTCAACAACAAAAGATGATAAAGTCGCAGTTACAGAAATGGGAAAAAGAGAAGGATGGGCTTGGACTGCTAGAGCAGATTTTATAAAAAATATTCCTCCAATTCCAGATTTTTTAAGAACCTATTATGGAGATGATTATATTTTTTATGTTGCAAGAAAAATTTATACTTATAATTGTTTAAAAATGACTAATAATTATATTTATCATTATAAAAATGTAACTGTTAAAAAAGTTAAAACTGGAACTACAATAGTAATGAAACAAGAAAGTAAATTATGGGATCAACATATACCTAAGCTACAAAAGGAGATAGAGGAATTGGAAAAACAGATCAAATCAAATCAATCAATTATAACTATTTATGATAATTATATAGAAAAAAAATATAAAAAAAATAATATAAATATTTATTCATCTATGGAGCATGAATTAAATTGTATTAACATGTTTAATTGTAAATATAGTCCAAAAATTTTATCTACTGATATTAAAAATAAATCTTACACTATGGTTAAGTATGATATTCCCTTTGGAAATGTAAAAGAATTAAACGAAAAAAATATTAGAAGAATTTTATTTACTATTTCAAGACAAGAATTATTTACACAATTAGATGATATATTAAATAATTTAACAAAATTTAAATTAAATCATAGAGATATAAATCCAGGAAATTTGATATTTTCTGAGAAAGAAAGAGTAATTAAACTTATTGATTTTTACTGGTGTAACACTGAAACAGTAAAAATAAAAAATCCTCCAAATGGAATAAATCAAAAATATTCAACAGATGATGTAAGATCTATTGTAAAAATAAAAAATCAAATAAATTCTTTTTATCCAGCTCTTAGTAAATCAATTAGAAATATTAAGAAGTCAACAAATGAATTTGGAAAAATTTATTATAATGGATCAGCAAAACATCAAGGTAAAACATATTCAAAAATAGATATTCCATATTTTAATTCAGTTGGTTTTCATAGAGATACATCATTTGAATATAAAGAAATAAAAGAAAATCTTACTTTAAACCCATCTACAGCGATAGATATTGGATCCGCATCTGGATACACAATTTTTAATTTAATAAGAGATTTTTCTATAAATAAAGCTATTGGGTTTGAAGCTGATCCTAATGTTTTTAAATTTCTTTTAAATATTAAAAGAGTATTTTGTTTAAATAATATTGAATTTATTCAATATGTTACTCCAGATACTATTTTTCCAAAAGTGGATTTAGTTTCATGTATGAATGTACATATGTGGTTACATAAAGCTTATGGAAATAAATGTGATATTATAATTAAAAATTTAATAAATTCAAGTAAAGAAATGTTTTTCCAAACTGCTGGAGCCGAAAGTCAAGGAATGTATACAGTTAAAAGTTTAAAATCTAAAAATGAAATAAGAGATTACTTAATTAATTTAGGTGGAAAAAATGTTGATTTTATTAGATCAACAAAATATCATGGTGGACTGAGACACTTGTTTAAAATCTGGGGTAAATAATGAAAGTTGCATGTTTGGTTACTTTTAAAAATGAAGAAGATATTTTTCCAGCTTGGTTTAGATATTTAGAAAACCAAGTTGATTATTTTTTATTTAGAGATAATGAAAGTACAGATAATAGTTCAAATATTGTAAAAAATCATCCTAAAACTATTTTTTATGAAACTGTTACAGGAACATATCAATGTAATTTTTATGATAAATTAATAGTAGAGGCTAGAAAGATTTTAAGTCCAGATGATTGGTTCATGATATGGGCTCCTGATTTATTTCCATTTTTTAATGTTAGAGAAATTATAGAGAAAGCTGAAAATTTAAACAAAGATTATAATTGTATAAAAGCAACATATCCAAATTTCTTTTTTACGAGAGAAATGTTTGAAAAATGGAGTAATAGTAAACATTATAGAAAAGTGATACATTCATTTAATATAGATAATTATTCATATTTTGCAAATGTTGGAACAAGTCCATCAATGATTATAAAAAATGTTGGAGATAGAGTAAAATATACTCATCCAAAACAAGAACCTCCAGAAATTCCAAACAAAAAAGAGTATAAAGAAGAAATATTATCTGTTGGTCATTATAGATTTAGAAATCCAAAACAAATGATAAAAAGATTTCAAATAAGAAAACAAGTAAATCCAAATAAAAATAATAAACTAAGTTTTGTTCATTATCCAACATGGGATTATAGAGATTATTTTATTTATGAAAAATATTTACATAAATTGGATGGACAAATTAAAGTAAATCAATTATCTAGAACTACATTAAATGAATTAGTAAGTAGGAGTAAATCATGAAAATTGGAATTCATATAACAACTTATAATAGATCAATATTTACAGATCAATGTTTAAAATCTTTTTTATGGAGTAAACCAGATAACACAGAAATATTAGTTATAGATAATAATAGCACAGATGGAACAATTGAATTATTAAAAAAATATGAAAAAAATAATCAAATAAAAGTTATTTATAATAATGAAAATAAAGGATTAGGATACGCAGTAAATCAGGGATGGAAAATATTATCAGAAACTTGTGATATTTTAGGGTGGATAAATAATGACTTTCTTGCTGAGCCTTTATGGTTTGAAAATGTGTTATCTTGTTTTGAAGAATTGAATTTAGATTATATAGTTGGAACAGTTAGACCAGATCGGGAACAAATTAAAGAGATAACCAAAACTGGTAAAGGTAAATATAATACAATCAATGATGTAGGCGCTGCATATTTTTTATTAACTAAACATTTTAAGAATGGAGTTTTTCCATCACCTCAACCATTTAAAAAAGGATATACAGGTCCTGGTCCAGAATTTCATAATCTTCTTATTAAGAGAAAATTAAAAGGAGTAAGATTAGCACATCCAGGAATTTTAGTAAGAGACTCTGAATATTCAAATAAAAATAATATACAATATTATAATGAAACTTTTGGAATTAGAAGTTTAAACAAAAATCTTAATAAATTTCGAGCTTTGGAAGCTAAAGGAGGAAGAAGAGGATGGATAAATTGGAATGAATTTTTAGAGAAATATTATCCTGGAGAGAAGTAAATGAAAATAATGGATCGAATTGAAACATTGGAATATTTAAAAGATAAAAATTCTAAAAAAGAAAGATTGATTATTTCTAGATATAATGATGGTGAATATCTTTTAATGAATAATACAAAAAGATATATAGCTAAAAGTAATTCAGGAGAATTATCAGAATTATTAAAAAAATCTATTAAAGCTAAAGGACAATTTATTTGTATTAATTATTTAAAACCTCATAATATAGAGAAAAAAGATAGATGGTATGATACTCAAAATTATTTAATTAAAGAAAGTGGTAATTTAGATTTATATGGTTGCAGTCTTTATAGCACTTATGATTTTTCTAATGATAGTTCTTTAATAGTTAAACACTTTTTTGGTAAAGTTTTACTTGTTACAGGATTGACATATAAATTAATAGAATTTTTTAATGGAATAAAAACTAATATAGATTTTTATAAAGCACCTCCTGAAAATGCTGTTTTAAAATATGAAGAAATTAAAAATTATTTATTAAAAGTTTGTAACAATTATGATAATATTCTTTTTTCATGCGGTCCTCTATCTAATGTTTTAATTTCAGATTTAATTAATGAATGTAATTGTAATTTAATAAATTTTGGATCAGTTATAAATGCTATTTTAAATTTAACTAATGATTGGACAATGAGCTGGACCAAAAATGTAAATATGGAAGAAAAAATAAAAAATTTTAAAAATAATTTAAAGGAAAAAATCAGTGATTGAATTATCTATAGCTTTACCAATGTTTAAATCAAAACATATTGCTTGGTTAGCATTAGAATCTTTATGTAGACAGCAAAATATAGATTTTGAGTGGGAACTAATAATTTCAGAAGAGACAAATAAAGAATATGATTATTTTGGAAGAGATGAAATTTTTAAATATGTTGAAAAATTAACAAATATTGGTTGTGAGAGAATAGAATATATTCCTTTAGATATATGGGTTCCATTATCTAAAAAGTGGAAATTAATATCTAATAGTTGCTCAGAAACATCAAAATGTTTTGTATTACAAGCAGCTGATTGTTATTCTTTTCCAAAAAGATTAAAAGAAACTTATGATATAATAGTAAAAAAAGATTTTGATTATGTTAGTTCACAAGTTGGTCCTTTTTATGATATTAAAACTAAATTAGCAATGATGTATGATATGAGAAAACGTCCAAAAGTTCATGGGTTAAATATGGCACTAAAACCATTTTATATAAAAAATTTACCGGATGAAATAATAAGAAGAGGAATTGATTCTTGGATAGTAAAAAATTTAAAGAAACAAAATAAAAAATTTAGATATTTTCATAATAATAGCGAAAGTTGTTTACATGGAGTAGATACCAACGGTATAAATAATATTTCAACACAACGGTTAAAAATAATGCAAGTAAGAAAAGATGTATATCCATATGAAATCGAAATTTGGAGATATATCCCTAAAGATATACTTCAAAAATTAGATGAAATGTCAACATATTCATTTTAAAATTTGGAGAATTATTAATGAAAGTTGTAATTTTATGTACTAGTGATTATGCTAATTTTGGATATATTATTGGTCAATCTTTAAAATCTGTAGGATTTGATGCTGTAACTTTAAAAACTATATCACATAGATATAAATATATAGAACAAGCGCAAGTAGTAAATTATTCATATATGAAAAAAACAATTATGGAATCTGACATAGTTATTTTTATGCACAGTGAGTTTATAAATACTGGATTAAGATTAAGTAATAAAAAAGTATTTGTAATTCATGGTGGCGGAAGATATAGAAACAACCCTAAAAAATCTAATGATATTTTTAATAGATTTGTTAGAAAATCTTTAATTCAAACAGGAGATCTTCTTGGATTAGGCGCAAGGAACGAAGTATGGATAATGGGAGCAATTAATACTAATTCCATTAAAATGGTCGATAAAAAAATATCAAATGAAATTATCATTTCTCATTTCCCTTCAAAAGCTATAATAAAGGGAACTGATATGATCGAAAGAGTAATTAAAAAGTTAAAAAATGATCCAACAATAATTAACAAATTTAAATATATTTGTTCTGATACACAAGTTTCTTGGTCAGAAAATTTGAAAAGAATGTCAGAATGTGACATTTATTTAGATGCATGTCAACCTAAAATAGGAAAAGCTAAATATGGAGAATTTGGAATAGCTGCTTTGGAAGCTGCTGCAATGGGTAAAATAATTGTGACACATTTTATGAGTTCTGAAAGATATAAAAAAGAATTTGGAGAACATCCCATTCAAGTAATAAATTCTGAATCTGACATAGAAAATGTTCTTCGAAGATTATTGAATACTCCAATCAATGAATTACAAAATTTACAATTTGAAACTAGAAAATGGGTTGAAACAATGCATAGTTATAAAGCTATGGGAACACGATTAAAAAAAATATTACTAGATTAGGAGTTTATTAAAAATGAAAGCTAGCAACAAAGCTACAATTACAGAAAAACAAGGTGGTAGAGTAAAAGTTGGGGAAGGTACATACATAAATAAAGCAACTTTATACGCTAGTTCTGATGATATAATAATAGGTAAATTTTGTAGAATAAGTTATGAAGTTTTAATGATTACAAATTATGGTAGTCATTTATTATTGGGAGAAGATTTAAAAAGAAGATGTGGAAAAATTATTGTTGGGGATAATGTTTTTATTGGCTGGAGATCTATGATAAGAGGTGGAGTTACAATTGGTGATTTTGCAATAATTGGGATGGGAGCTGTTGTTACAAAAGATGTTGAACCATTTCATATGGTTGTAGGAAATCCAGCTAAAGATATTGGGTTAAGACCAGATACAGAGAATATTATAAAATTAATAAAGAAAAGGTGTGGAAATACTGACGGAACTCCATATGAAGTTTTAACAAAATTTAAAAAACAAGGATACACTTTTGCTGAAGCAAGTTTAAACCCTGATTCTGGAGCATTATTTTATATTGCTAAAAAAGGCGAAGAATTAGAATATACTGATAAATTTATTGTTAAATAAAAAGGATTTTTAATGAAAATTGCATTTATTTATATGAATTCAGAATTTAATGTTGGAAGAGGAGCTGGATATGTAGTTGGTGCAATTTTAAAATCTGGATATTCATTAGATTTTTTTGATTCAAAAATTATAAATCATTCTATAATTATAAATAAAATATTAACTGGAAAATATGATATAGTAATGATTTCTAGTATGACATTACTTTTTTCAGATGCTTTAAATATTATAAAATCTATAAAATCTAAAAAGAATATTCCAATTTTAGTTGGAGGAATTCATGTAACTGCAGTAGGGGAAAATATTTTAAAAGATAATAAAGAAATTGATTATTTATGTATTGGTGAAGGTGAATCATTTGTGGTAGAATTTTTAGAAAAATTTAAAAAAGGTGAATTAGAATTAATTAATAATTTAATATATAGATCAGATAATAAAATAAATTCAAATCCAATTCGAGATCCAGAAGATTTATCTATTCTTCCTGAATTTCCATGGAATCTTTTTAATAAAGATTTTATTGTAAAAAATAATGGTATGTCATATGTTACAGCAACCAGAGGATGTCCATATTCTTGTACTTATTGTTGTAATAGTATTTACTTAGATATTTATAAAAAATCATACATGAGAAAACGACCAATTAAACAAGTAATTAATGAATTAAAATTTTTAAGAGATAAATATAAACCAAAAATTTTTTATTTTGGAGATGAGATGATATTCTTTGATGAAAATTATGCTAAAGAATTATTTTCATCAATTTACTCAGAAGTTAAAGTTCCTTATGGTGGTATGGGAAGAGTTGAAAGTATGAATGAAGATATGGTTAAACATCTTAAAAATACAGGATGTAAATATTTAGCAATGGGAATTGAATGTGGAGATGAAGAATTTAGAAAAACATTTTTAAATAGATACATGTCAAATGAAAAAATTAAAACAGCATTTAAATTATGTAGAGAAAATAATATTTTCACAACATCATTTAATATTATTGGTTACCCAGTAGAGAATGATAATGAATTAACTGAGAAAACTATAAAGTTTAATCAAGAAGTTAAACCTAGTTTTTCTCAGGTTACGATTTTTTATCCATTTGTTGGAACAAAATTATATGACTATTGTATAGAAAGAAATTTAATTGAAGAATCAAAAACCACACAATATTATAATGAATCTGTAATTAAAGGAAAGAAAGTTCTATCAAAGATGAAACAAATGAATAAATTATTAAATCCAAATGGTTTAACTTTTAAAATATAGGAGAATTTTATGATCTCTAAAGAAGTTGAAAATATACTAAGAGCAGCAAATTACGCAAAGGATCCTACTAAATCTTATGGAGGTAGTAAATTTTATTCTGGGTATCATGATTTAAATCTAAAAGGAACAATATATAAAGGTCAGAGAGATAATTCAATCAGATTATCTAAAATTAATTATGATTTTAAAGATAAAGTAGTATTGGATATAGGATGTAATGTTGGTGGTGTTCTTCATGAACTATCATATAAAATTAAATTTGGAGTAGGAATTGATATAAATCCAAATTATATAAATGTTGCAAATCTTATTCGAGATTATAATGAAACAAAAAATTTACAATTTTATGTATTTGATTTAGATAAAACATCTCTTTTAAAAATATTAGAATATTTTATACCAGAAAATAAAATTGATATTTGTTGTTTTTTATCAATGGCTAAATGGGTTAAAAAATGGGCAGAGGTAGTGAAGTTTTGTTCATCAATATGTAATGATATTTTATTCGAAACAAATGGTAACATAACAGAGCAAAATAGACAAGAACAGATTGTAAGAAAAAATTACACAAATGTAAATATAGTTTATAATAAATCATTAGATGATGTAAGTCAACATAACAGAAAATTATTACTTGGGAGAAAATAATTTATGGCGAGTAATACAGCTAGAATATATTTTCTTGATGAAAAATATAATAATGTTATAAGAAATAAAGCAGTATTTGTTAAAAAAGTTATTCATGAAAAATATAAAAAATATGATTTTGTGAACAAAGAAATTTTTTGGTTAAATAAATTAAAAGATTTTGATAGAACACCTAAAGTAATATCATTTGATGAAAATTCATTCATTATGACATATATGGGTACTCCAATTACAAAAAAAACATTACCACCTGATTGGAATCATCAAATTGTTTATTTAGTTCATAGTTTACAATCATTTGGAGTCAGTCATAATGATATTCAATCTGAAGAAATTTTAGTTTTGAATGATAAACTTAATTTAATTGATTTTCAACATGCAACAAATTCTAGGCAAGAATTTGAAGAATTAAAAAATCAAGGAAAAACTACTGTAGGTTCTTGGATAAAAGATGATTATAATGCATTATTAATTGAAATTAAAAAAATATTAAAATAGAGGAAAATAATAATGAATGGAATTATAATATTACCTACCTACATAAAAAAATATTCTAAGTGGGCTATTTTAGATTTATACTATTATATAAAAGATTGTTATAATTTTGAGCTTAGATTCGCAGACGAAATAAATATACCATCAAATACAGATGTATTACTTATGTTTGGTGTTCCTTATCATAATAGACCAAAAATAATTCCAGGTTTTTATGATATTAGTAAAAATACTAAATTAATAATGTTTGCTGGTGATGTTCAATGTTATGATAACAATGAGTGTTTAAAAAATAAAACAGAAGTTTTTCAAAGATGTGATTTAATAGTTTCACAATCATATGAGTACTTTTCAAAAATATTTCCTCAATTTTTATCAAAAATGTTTTTTCTTGCTGATTGTTTTTCAACTCATGAAAAATATTTAAAATTTCCATTTAATGAAAAACCTAAAATGAAATGTTTATTATCTGGTTCTACTGGACAGTTAGCTTATCCTCTTAGATATTACATATTGAAGAATAAAATACCTCAAATTGAACATAAAAATAGTTTTTTTGCTTTAGGTGAAGAATATCCTAAATTATTAAATTCTTATTTTTGTTGTGTCACATGTTCATCAATTTTTAAATATGTATTAACAAAACATTTAGAAATTCCTGCAGCTGGTTCATTGTTATTAACAAATGAAACATCAGATTTAAATAGAGTCGGATTTATACCATATAAACATTATATTCCAATTACAAAAAATGATGTATTTCAAAAAATAAAAGATTGTTTAAACAATCCACAAAATTATAATAAAATAAGACAAGAAGGAATGATTTTTACTAGAGAAAATCATAGTATAAAAAATAGATTAGAATTATTTAAAGAAGTTTTTAATAAAGTTATGAATAAGGAAAGTAGTAACAATGAATAAAATAAAAAAAGTTTTATTTGTTGGAAGCAAAGAATTAGGTTTCAAAGTTTTACAGGAGATAAATAAATTATCTCCACTTACATTAATTGGAGCTCTTACAATTGATGATTGTAATGATACAAGATCTATGTTTAAAGAAATTAAACAATATTGCGAAGAAAATAAAATTGAATTATGTGTAGCTAAAAATAAAACTCATTCAGAGGATATAATAAAAAAATTAAATCCAGATTTATGTTTGGGTGTATGTTGGTATTGGATTATAAGTGAAGAAATTTTAAAATCAATTCCGTATGGTTTTATTGGAATTCACAATTCATTTCTTCCTAAATATCGAGGAGGATCACCTCTAGTTCATCAAGTTATAAATGGTGAGGATGAAGTTGGTTTTTCATTTTTTTCATTTACAAAAGAAATGGATGATGGACCAATATGGATACAAGAAAAAATTGCAATTAAAGAAACTGATTATATTTCAGATATATTAAAAAAAGTAGAAATAAGAATAATTGAAAATATCAAAGAGAAATATATTGATATTCTAAAAGGAAAAATAATTCCTATTGAACAAGATAACTTACAAGCAACATATTGCGCACAAAGGTTTCCTGAAGATGGAAATATTGACTGGAGTAAATCTTCGAAAGAGGTGTATAATTTTATTCGCGCTCAATCAAAACCATATCCTGGATCTTTTACTTATTATAAAAATGTATTAATTAAAATTTGGAAAACAGAATTTTTTGAAAATGAATATTATGGTGATCCAGGAAGTATTGGTAGAATATCACAAAATGGTGTTTATGTTATTTGTGGTGATAATCATGCTTTAATTATAAAAGAGATAGAAATTGAAGATAAAATTTATAAAGCTAGTGATATAATCAAATCTATAAAAATAAAACTAAATAAGGAGCCAATATGATTTGTGTAAGATGTATATATGATGATAAAATTCCACATATTACTTTTGATGAGGATGGTGTTTGTAATTATTGTAAAGAATTTGATACTTTAAATAAAGAGTATCCTATTGGAGAAAAAGGATGGGAAAAACTTCATAAGATTGCAAATAAAATAAAAAATAAAAATAAGAAAAAGAAATATGATGTAATTGTTGGAGTTAGTGGTGGTTGTGATTCATCTTATATGTTATATATAACTAAAGAAAAATTAGGTTTACGACCTCTTGCTGTATCTTATGATAATGGTTGGGGAACTAAAATTGCAGATGATAATTTAAAGAAAATGTGTGAAAAATTAAATGTTGATTTAAAAATTTATAAAGCAGATCAAGATGAATATGACGATGTGTATAAATCTGAATTTAAATCATCAGTTGTTGAAATTGAAGCAATGTCGGATTTAGCAATAGCTGCTGCTCTTTATATGGCGTGTGAAGAATATAATATAAAATACATTTTTGAAGGAAGATGTTTTAGATCAGAAGGAATTGTTCCTCCTGGATGGTCTTATATGGATTGGAGATATGTAAAATCAATGCATAAAATACTTGGTACAATTCCTATAAAAACTATTCCTTCATTACCTTTATATAAAATGTTAAAATGGACAATTATTAATAGATTTAAGAAAATCAGACCTTTATATTATATCGACTATAATAAAGAAGAGGTTAAAGAATTCTTAAATAAAAATTTTGGATGGGAGTGGTATGGAAGTCATCATGCTGAGAATATAACTTCACATTTTTTAAATAATTATTATTTACCAAAAAAGTTTGGTATTGATATTAGATATTCTGAATACGCAGCTTTTGTTCGAAGTGGAAAAATGACTAGAGAAGAAGCTTTAATTGAAATCAAAAAACCTGCTCCATTTAACATAGAAGTTATAGAGGAATTTAAAAGAAGATTAAAAATTTCAAATACTGAGTTTGAAGATATAATGAATTTACCTAAAAAGAATTATCTTGACTTTAAAACATATAAGAAAACATTTGAAAGACTTTCATTTTTATTTTGGATATTATATAAATTAGATTTAGTTCCAAAAAGTTTTTATTTAAAATATGCAAAAAAGTTAAAGTAAACGGAGGAATTAATGGGTCTTTTTATTCATCGAACAGCAGAAGTTCATCCTGATGCTAAAATAGGGGATGAGACTAAAATATGGAATAATGTTCAAGTTAGAGAAAACGCAATAATTGGAAGCAATTGTAATTTAGGGAAAGGAGTTTTTATTGACGCAGGAGTAAAGATTGGAAACTTTGTAAAGATTCAAAACTTTGTATCTATTTATTATGGAGTTGAAGTAGAAGATGAAGTGTTTATTGGTCCAAACGCTACTTTTACAAATGATTTATATCCAAGATCTAGTTCTCCAGATTGGAAAATTCTTCCAACTAGATTAAAATATGGATGTTCTATCGGCGCAAACACAACGGTTGTTTGTGGTGTTACTATAGGATCATTTTCTATGATTGGAGCTGGTGCTGTAGTTACAAGTGATGTTCTTCCTCATGCTCTTATGATAGGAAATCCTGCTAGATTAGCAGGATTTGTATGTAAAAAAGGTCATCCCTTAAAACAAGTATATTTTGCAGAAGAGGAATTGATATTAGAATGCCCAATATGTGAAGAAACATTAAATTTTTGTGTGAAAGATCATGGATAATTTTAATATACTTATTAAAAAAGGAATATTTCAATGCTAAAACTCACTGGAAAAAATATAATGATTACTGGTGGAGCAGGATTTATTGGTAGTTATTTAGCTGAAAGAATAGCTAAAGAAAATCCAAATAAAATAGTTATATTAGATAATTTATTTTTAGGAAAGGAAGAAAACTTAGATACAACAAAAAGTTTATTTCCAAATCTTATATTTTTAAAAATAAATTGTACAAATTATGAAAGCATGAGAACTATTATAATTGGAGAAAAAATTGATATAGTTTTTAATTTAGCAACTATTCCATTACCAACATCTCTTATTAAACCTAAATGGTCAAGTGATGTAAATATTTTAATGGTAACTACAATGTGTGAACTTTTAAGAGAAGGATTTTATAAAACTTTAATTCATTATTCTTCTTCGGAAGCTTATGGAAGCGCACATTTTATTCCGATGCATGAAGACCATCCTATTAACCCAGAAACTCCGTATGCAGCAAGTAAAGTTTCAGGTGATTATATTATTATGTCTTATATAAATACCTTTGGAATAGACGCATCTATTATTAGACCTTTCAATAATTATGGACCAAGACAAAATAAAGGTGAATATGCTGCTATAATTCCAATTGTTATTAATAAAATAATTAAAGGAGAACCAATAATAATTTATGGAGATGGAGAACAAACTAGAGATTTTATTTTTGTTAAAGATACAGTTGATGCAACTATAAGAATTTATGAAGAAGAAAAAACTAGAGGAAAAATAATAAATATAGCCTCTGGTGTAGAAACAAGCATGAATAATTTAATTCATAAGATTATATCTTTAATGAAATCAGATATTGAAATACTTCATGGTAAATCAAGACCAGGTGACGTAAGAAGACATTGCGCAGATGTTTCATTAGCTCAAAATTTAATTGGATTTAAACCAAAAATTTTATCAGATAAAAATTTAGAAGAAACTATAGAATATTATCTTCAAACTAAAAAGGAGAATTAAAAGAATGGAAAAAAGAAATGTACCACTTTCAAGACTATGGATTGATAAGAATGAATTAAATGAAGTTAAAAAAGTTTTAGAAACTGGATGGTTAACTAAAGGTCCAAAGAATGTTGAGTTAGAAAAAATGGTTTCTGAATATTTAGGAGTTAAACATGTAATTTGCACTTCATCTTGTACTACATCTTTACATCTGGCGATAATAGCATTGAAGTTACCTCAAAGAAATAAAGATGGGGAACCAACAGAAATTCTTGTAGCAGATTATACATATCCTGCTACTGGACATGCTGTAAGATATTGTGGAATGAAACCAGTATTTGTTGATATTGATCCTAAAACTTATAATATTGATTACAAAGATATGAAGAAAAAAATTGATAAAAAGAAAACGAAAGCTATAATTGTAGTTCATACTTTTGGTCAATCAGCAGATATGGAAAAGATTATGAAAATTGCAAACAAAAAAAATATCCCTGTAATTGAAGATGCTGCTTGCGCTTTAGGTTCCAAATTTAAAGGACAATTTTGTGGAACAATTGGTAGGATTGGATGTTTTTCAATGCACGCAACCAAAGGTGTTTCGTCGGCGGGTGAGGGGGGACTTTTAGTTACAAATGATGATGAAATTGCAATTAGAGCTAGAAGTCTTGGATCTTTTGGTCTTAATACTTGGAGCAGAGAAAAGAGTACAACTTTTGATATCCCAATATTTGAAGAAATTGGATTCAATTATAAACTTAGTGATGTTGCTGCTGCAGTAGGAATAGCTCAAGTTAAAAAATTAGATAAGATTATAAAAAAGAAAAATGCTCTAGCAAGATATTGGAATAAGAGATTAAAGGAAATTGATTATATCAATGCTCCATATGTTAGGAAAGGAAAAGGAAATATTCATAATTATCAAGGATATAGTTGCTTAGTAACTCCAGTTGTAGATAGAAATAAATTAATCCAATTATTAAAAGATAGAGGTATTCAATGTCAAATTGGTACATATTCTTCTTATATTCAACCTTGTTATGATAATAAACAAGATAATTGTGTAAATTCTTTAGACGTATATAATAGATCAATTAGGTTACCAATGTTTTATAAATTGAAAAAAGAAGATATTGATTACGTAATTGAAGTATTAAAAGAAATAAGAAATCAAATTTTTATTTAATTGGAGCACAATTTGAAAATTTTAGTAAGCGGATCATGTGGTTTTATAGGATTTCATCTTTGTAAACAACTTTTAGAGTTAGGTCATGAAGTAATTGGAATAGATAACTTAAACGATTACTATGATCCACAAATTAAGTTAGATAGATGGAACTTATTAAAAAGTAATATGAAAACAATATTAGATAATATTGACAATAAAAAAATTTATTCAACCATTTCAAAAGTTGATTTAATTATTCATTTAGCAGCACAAGCAGGAGTAAGATATAGTTTAATTAATCCAGAATCATATATAAATACAAATATTGTAGGATCATTTAATTTAATTGAATTTGCAAGAAAATGTGAATGTGAAAGATTTATTTATGCTTCTTCAGCATCTGTATATGGTAAAAATAAAATACCATGGAATGAAAATATGAATTTATCAGAACCAATTAGTTTATATGGTGCAACCAAAATTTCATTAGAATTAATAGCAGATTCCTATTTTGAAATGTTTGGTTTAAAATCAACCGGTTTAAGATTCTTTTCTGTTTATGGACCTTGGGGAAGACCAGATTTATCTTTATGGAAATGGACAGAAGGAATATTAAAAAATGAACCGATTAAATTATTTAATTATGGAAAGAATAAAAGATCATGGACTTACATTGATGACTTAATTCCTGGTATAATTTCATCATTAACCTCAGAAGGAAATATTGAAAAATTTAATTTAGGTTCAGATAAATTAGTTGACATTGATTATTCTGTAGATTGTATATCAAATTATTTAGGGATAGAACCAAAAAAAGAATATGAGAAAAGTCAGGATGGAGATATAACTGAAGCAAATCCTGA